>JACXTT010003719.1_pt1 | contig 23232 bp, 23 predicted proteins | sample 9270951 | NCBI WGS metagenome assembly JACXTT01 (sample SAMN15532306, study PRJNA645909) | rock metagenome | isolation source: weathered quartz diorite | place: Puerto Rico | collected 2017-06-21
CGTTCCCAGGCGGGCTGAACGCCTCGGCCTTCTCATAAAGCGCCATCGCCGTGCGCAGCGCTTGGTACGCTGTTGCGCCGCTGCCCGGCCTGCCTTGGCGAAGGCGCGCGTGCGCAATCCTCTCCCAGATGAGCCCTTCATAGTACGCGTGCTCGTATTCGCCTTTGATCTGCGCCAGGACTTCTTGAGCCCGCGCCGCGGTCCCTTCGCCCCCAAACTGATCGGTTAGCGCGAGCAGCAGCGCGATCAGCGCTTCTTTGCTGCCAGGGGAAACCCTGAGAATGTCAAGGCAGATGCTTTCGGCCAGGCGCGGCTCGTTCAGAAGCCGGTAGCGCTCCACTTTCGCAAGCGCTTCCGGGATGCTCTCCCTCTTGATAGGTTTCAGGTCGAAATGCATAAGGACCTCCTATCCTTCCTTCGAACCGAATACGTGGAACAACTTCGTGAGCGGGTCGAAGAAGCGATCCACAACGCGTTCTTTCAGCGGGATAATCGCGTTGTCCGTGATGGTGATATTTTCCGGGCACACCTTGGTGCAACACTTCGTGATGTTGCACAGCCCAATCCCCTGCTGCGTTCTCAGGTCCGGGACGCGATCGCCCACGTCGAGCGGATGCATTTCCAGCGCCGCGGTGTACACCAGGAAGCGGGGGCCGATAAATTGATCGTGCATGTGGTGATCGCGCAGCACGTGGCAGACGTCCTGGCAAAGGAAACACTCAATGCATTTTCGAAACTCCTGGACGCGGTCCGCGTCCTCCTGCGCCATGCGCCACGTTCCGTCCGGCGCGTCGGGCTTGCGCGGCTTGAATTTCGCGATGCGCTGCTTCACTTGAAAATTCCAGGACACGTCCGTTACGAGATCTTTCACGTGCGGAAACGCCTTCATCGGCTCGATCGTCACCGGCTTCTCGAGAGGCAGCGTGTTGAGCCGCGTCATGCACATCAGCTTCGGCATTCCGTTGATCTCGGCGGAGCAGGAGCCGCACTTTCCGGCCTTGCAGTTCCAGCGAAGTGCAAGGTCGGTGGCCTGAGCGGCCTGGATTTGATGTACGGCGTCGAGCACCACCATGCCGTCGGCGATCTCCGTGGTGTAATCCTGGAATTGCCCAGCGCCTTTTTCTCCACGCCACACGCGGAACGTTGCGGTCGCCATCACTTCATCTCCTGAATGATTTGCTTCAGTGCGGGCGGCATCGGCGGAATGGGTTCTCGAGTGAGCTGCACACCGCCATGCGCACCTTTCCGCGCGACGAGGTTGAATGTGCCGTACCGATCGTCCTTGGCGGGATAGTCGTCACGGAAATGTGCGCCACGGCTCTCTTTTCGCTCGAGGGCCGCGCGTGCGATGATTTCGGACACGGTCAGCAAATGGCGCAAGTCAATCGCTGTGTGCCACCCACCGTTGAATTCGCGATTTCCTCTCACGCTGGCGCGGTCCGCGCGCACTTTCAGTTTCTCGATACAGTCGAGCGCCTGCAACATCTCGTTTTCCTGGCGCACGATGCCGACGAGATCCTGCATGGTGTCCTGCAACGACGCTTGCACCGCGAACGGGCCCTCCGAGCCCTGCTGCTCGAAGGGTTTCAGCGCCATTTTTTCCGCTGCTTCCACCTCGGCGACATTCACGTCGCCGAGCGAGTTGTCCTCGGCAAAATTTGCGGCAAATTCGCCGGCTCGCTTGCCGAATACCAGCAGGTCGGAGAGCGAATTCCCTCCCAAGCGGTTCGCGCCGTGCAATCCCGCGGCGCACTCCCCCGCTGCGAATAGCCCAGGAACGTCGGACATCTGGGTATCCGGATCGACGCGCACGCCTCCCATCATGTAGTGCATCGTCGGACCCACTTCCATTGGCACCTGCGTGATGTCCACATCCGCTAGCTGCTTGAACTGGTGATACATGCTGGGAAGTTTTCTTTTGATGTGCTCGGCGGCATTGGGAATCCTCTCTTTGATCCAGGCAATATCGAGGAATACTCCGCCGTGCGGACTGCCGCGTCCTTCCCGCACTTCCCGGCGAATGCAGCGCGCGACGTGATCTCTTGTCAGCAACTCCGGCGGACGCTGCGCGTTCTTGTCGCCCTGTGTGTATCGCCACCCTTCTTCTTCGTTGCGCGCCGTCTGATTCACGTATAGCGGAGGGATGTCGTCGAACATGAACCGCTTTCCGTCTTTGTTCCGAAGAACGCCACCTTCACCGCGAACGCTTTCCGTGACCAGAATTCCCTGAACGCTGGGTGGCCAGATCATCCCCGTCGGATGGAACTGCACGAATTCCATGTCCATCAGCCCCGCTCCGGCGTGGTAGGCAAGCGAGTGGCCGTCTCCCGTGTATTCCCAGCTATTGCTCGTGATCTTGTAAGCGCGCCCAAGTCCCCCCGTCGCGAGCACCACCGCTTTGGCGCGGAAAAGATGGAACCTCCCGCGCTCCCGGTCGTATCCAAACACGCCGGCGATCCGGTCGCGATACTTCAGGAGAGTCACGACCGTGTATTCCATGTATACGTCCAAGCCGAGATGGATTCCATGATCCTGCAGCGTTCGAATCATCTCCAGGCCAGTGCGGTCACCCACATGCGCCAAACGCGGATACTTGTGGCCGCCGAAGTTGCGCTGCAGGATGCGTCCGTCCTTCGTCCGATCGAAGAGCGCGCCCCACGCTTCGAGCTCGCGAGTTCGTGCCGGGGCTTCTTTGGCGTGCAACTCTGCCATGCGCCAACTATTGATGTACTGGCCTCCGCGCATGGTGTCGGCAAAGTGGACCTGCCAGTTGTCCCTGTCGTCGGTGTCCGCGAGCGCGGCGGCGATGCCGCCTTCCGCCATCACCGTGTGCGCCTTGCCTAGTAAAGACTTGCAGATCACGGCGACCTTGACGCCCGTCGCCGAAGCCTCCACTGCCGCTCGCAGTCCTGCGCCTCCTGCGCCAATCACCAGAACATCGTGCTCATGCGTGATGTACTCGGACACTAGAGAATCCTCCAGTCCTTCCAAATGCCCATCGCGCACATTCGAACGTACAAATCCGCGAACGCCACCCAGAAGAGGCTGAACCACGCGAACATCATGTGCCGCCGATTGAGGCAGCTCACGCAATCGTAGGCCCGCTTGCGAACCGGCACGCCGGTGAGCCGGTCTCGGACTCCGCCGATCAGGTGGCGAAGCGAGTGGCAACCGAGGGTGTAGCAGGTAAGCAGCGTTACGTTCGTGACCAGCACGAGCGTGCCGACGCCAATGCCGAAGTGACCGTCAAACCAAAGAGCGTCCCACGCATCGCGCCCAAGGATGACCAGGAACAGCAAAGCAAGGTACAGAAAATACCGGTGAATGTTTTGGACGATTAAAGGGAACGACCGCTCGCCGAGATAAGTCTTGCGAGGTTCTCCTACTGTACAAGACGGCGGATCGGCCCAAAAAGCCTTGTAGTAAGCTCCGCGATAGTAGTAACAAGTCACGCGAAAACCGCCCGGCGCCCACAGAATCAGCATCGCTGCCGTGACCCATGCCGGCATCCACTCCGGCTTGATACCGAACCATGCATGCAGCGGATCGCCGAACAATTCCGGGGAGTACATTGGAGAAAGATAAGAGCCGAAGCGGTAGTACTGGCCCTGCAGCGCGGCCCAGGTGGAGTAGACAATAAAGGCAGAAAAGCCGAGGAACACGAACAGCGGCTGCACCCACCAAGTGTCACCGCGCGAAGTTTGTCCAAACTGCGAGCGCACCAACGGAACGTCAACTTGCGCCATTGAGGCTCTCCTTAACTTTGATTTGTGGGGCGCTCCTCGAAGGCAAGAAATACGATGCGGATGGACTTACTCTCGAAGAGCAGGCCTTGATGTCGTAAGATCCTGCTGGCGAGGCCCGGGGCCCAATGCGGTCGATACCAGGGTCACCCCCCACAGCTGCTTTTTCTGACGAGGAAGCTGGTCTGGCGCGCTACGTATCACGAAAAGAAATTCCGTGTCAATGCTTCGTTTAGCAGCCGCCAGGCGTCGAAACGATGCTTCCATCGTGACTTCAGGTGCAAGACTCAAATCGCTGGGAGGGCGTTCTCATGGACGCTGAACTTCTGGAGTTGCTCGAGAAGCTAGCCAAGCTTGGCGAGGACAACGACGCTCGCGAAACCGAGCGCCCCAAGCGCCTGCTGAACATCACCCGCGACACGGGCCGCCTGCTCTGGATCATCGTCCAGGCCATGAAGGCTAGGCGGATTTTGGAGGTAGGGACCTCGAACGCTTTCTCCACCGTGTGGCTGGCTGACGCTGCTCGCTCGACTGGCGGCCATGTAACGACGCTTGAGATCAACCCGAGCAAGATCGCTCTCGCGCGGGCCAACCTCGCAAGCGCCAAACTTGACCACTTGGTGGAAATCGTCGAGGGCCGGGCCGCCGAAACACTGCTGGCGATGCCTGGCCCGTTTGACATCGTCTTTCTGGACGCCGATCGTCCCAATTACTTGACCTATCTGGAGCTTGTGGTGCCGAAGCTTCGGGCCGGTGGTCTGCTCATCGCCGACAACGTCACATCGCACGCGCACGAATTGCAAGACTACTTACGTCGGGTGAAATCTCACCCTCAGCTGCTCGCAGTGACTGTTCCCATTGGCAACGGGGAGGAAATTGCCTTGAAGCTGGGCGACTGAGCGCGAACCATCGGGAACCACGGATGAACACGGATCAAAACGGATAAGAATTTGACTTTGCGTCACGCCTTCAGCCGCGGGAACAGCCGTTCGGCATTGCCGCGGTCGATTGCTTGCAGGTCGGCAGGTGAAAAACCGAAACGGTCGAGCGGTTCCTCGCTGACCGGGAACTGCACAATCGGGTAGTCGCTGCCGAAAAGAATCTGCGAAGTAGGAATCAGCTTGGTGAGCGCGGACAAAGGGGCTGCGTAAGTTGCGTGCGCTACGTCGAAGTAAAGCTGCTTCACTTCGTCAACCACCGCGGCGGCTGCTTGCTCAGAACGTTTTTCGGGCAGCACCTCACTGATGCGGTTCGTCAGCACCGGCAAAGTTCCGCCGGAATGCGGGAAGATGAACCGAATGTTTGGGTAGCGACGGAACGAATCGCTCTTCAGGAAGCTAACGATCGAGCGAGCCACGTCGAAGTCATATTCCACAACGCTGTCGGCCACGCCCGGCTGGAGTGTGCGGCAGCAGGCGGGCGCCGACGGATGAATAAAGACGATGGCCTTGCGACGGTTCAGCTCTTCGTACACGGGCGCAAAGGCAGAATCGCCGGTCCATTTGTCGCCGTAGCTGGTCCACAGGCCCACACCGTCCGCCTTGAGGGCTTCGAAAGCGTATTCGATTTCGCGCAGGCTGCCGTCGGTATCGGGCAGAGGCAACGCGGCAAAGTGCCCAAACCGGCCTGGGTAATCCTTCACGAGCTGTTGCGTGTAGTCATTGTTCTGCCGAGCGAGGGTGCGCGAGCGTTCCGAGCGCTCGTTCATCGAATCCTGCACCACGCGTGTCATGGGCGAGAGCATCGAAGTGGCGATGCCGTTTTTGTCCATCGCTTCAATGGAAGCGGCCGGAGTCCAGTTGGGAAGAGGAAGCTTCGTCGCCAGGATGGCCTGCTCGTTGGCCTTGACGTAGAAGGGCGGCACGACGTGATGGTGCACGTCAATGCGGCCTGCGGGCGCAGCCGCGGCGGGAATGGCCGCCCGCGCCAAGAGACCTCTCGCGGGCAGAACCGACCGTACTCCCGCCGCTGCGAGCCATTGAAGGACCGTTCGTCGCGAGGGATCCGTGTTCTTCGATTCGCTGGGCTTCATTGGGCCACCCTCCGTCAGTGACACCTTCGCTGAGCCTTTGGTTGACGGGTAATCTACACCCCGCTACGCCTCCAAACAATGCAGAGGTGATTCTATTTCTGTTTGGCGGAGTTCGTGAAACTGAGGGGAAACCCTTCGGGCGTCCGGCGAATCAAAATGCTAGCGATCAGAGGCACACAATTCTCGTCGAACTCCCTGGCAAGGCCGCGAGGAGTGTGAGAGAAATGGGTGGGGATGAAATACCGACTCAGGCATTTGCCATCGGTGGCGCGAATCGCGTCACTTGCAATTCTGTCGATCCCAGTCCTATCCCTCGAGGCGCGGGGACAGCAGTCGAACCTTCCCGCTAACCCTCCCGCGGCGCAACAGGCTCAGCCCGACGACGCCGGAAAAAACAGCCAGGATACACAGAGCCACGCCCCGCCGAGTGGCACCTCGAATGACCGGCTTTTCTTTGCCTTGCCAAATTTTCTTACGATTGAATACGCCGGAAAGATTCCGCCGCTGACAGCCGGACAAAAGTTCAAAGTGGTCGCGCGAGATTCTTTCGATTTCGTGGACTATCCCTGGTACGCCTTCCTTGCAGGCATCAGCCAGGCGCAAAACAGCGAGCCCGGGTACGGGCAAGGAGCCCAAGGCTACGGCAAACGATTCGGCTCGATGTTTGCGGACGGCACCATCGACAATTTCATGACTAGCGCCATCCTGCCTTCGCTGCTCCGCCAGGATCCCCGCTACTATCAGCTCGGCAAAGGCGGATTCTTTCATCGCACCGGCTACGCGGTGAGCCGCTCCTTTGTCACTCGCAGGGATTCCGGGAACAGTCAGTTCAACTATTCCGAGATTGCGGGCAGCGCAGTTTCCGCCGGGATTTCCAACGCATACCATCCAGCCGGAGACCGAAACTTGAGGAACACGATGAGCGTTTGGGCGACCGACCTAACGTGGGACACGCTGACATTCGTGGCGAAAGAGTTTTGGCCTGATATACGCCGCACGCTGCGCAAGAACAAGAACTAGCCTGCAGCACGAGTAGGACGGCTTCAGCCTGTCCGTCCGGCGGGCCTGTCGCCCTTGGTTTTCGATGAATTCCACAGCGACAAGCTAAAGCCCGTCCTACTGATCACTTCTGAAGGAAATCCAGCGTTCGGGTCCAGGCAAGCTTCGCGGCGTCGGCGTTGTATTGCGCGCCCGGAGCATAGAAAGCGCGATAGACCTGCGGGTAGACGAAATACGTAAATTTCTTCCCGGCTTCGGCCATCGTCTTTTCCGTCCAGAGCGCGTTTCCAGTGACGCGAAAATCGTATTGGGCGTACTGCGCGAGAACCGGCGCGTGGACGGCCTCAAAGCTCTGTGTGGGAGTACTGCCGCTGTAAACGACAGCGCGATACAACTCGGGCACGGTTACGGCCAGAATGAATGCTCGCCATCCACCCCAGCCAAAGCCGACGGCTGAAATTTTGTCCTCCTCTACATCGGAGTCCTTCTGCAGGTAGGCAAAGGCGGCCCGCGCGTCCTGAACGCTGAGATTCGGAGACAATTGGCCAACGGCTTGCGCCATCTGCTCCGGCGTCCGCGTGCCGCCGAGCCGCGAAGTCAGGTCAGGCGCGAGCGCTACAAATCCCGCCGCAGCGAATTCTTTCGCGATTTCGCGGACCGAATCATTCAGGCCCTGATTGTCGTGGATCACAATCACGGCAGGATGCTTTCCGCCTCCCGATGGCTTCGCAAGGAACGCATCGATGTTGAAGCCGCCCGAGTCATAGTGGATCGTTTCCGTGTTTCCTGCTGACGGAGAGCCTTGTGTGGGGCGCAGGGCGGCGTGTCGGTAAAAGGCCGAGACCGCCGACGCCGAGGAGAGGGCGAAAAACACTGCGACACCTGCAACGGCGGGAAACGCAAATCCGTGGCGCCGCGAGAATCGCCACCATTTCAGGCTGAGCCTCAGCCCCGCACTGCCGTTCATGTGTTTCTCCACTACTTGCTCGCCCGCGCGGACATTTCCTGCGCCTGCGTCTTCAAGGCCTGCAGCTCTTCCTTGGAGCGAATCTGCATGCGAGCGATCTTGCTGTTTCGCGTGTATCCGACGATGACCCGCGTCACCCCATCGCGCTCGTCGAGCGAAATGTGCCGCAGGTTGATTCCGCGGCCGGGCAAAGGAAACTCCGCCCACTGTTCCGTCTTAGGATCGAACCGGGCAACAGAATCGCCATTGGTCAGGTTAACCCAGACATTGTGGTTCCTGTCGACCACAGCGTCGTAGGGCGCGGATTCCGGCGTGGGGTACTTGTAGAATGTGCGTTTCAAGGTGCGAGTGTCATATTTCGCTAGGTTTCCGCCCCAATAGTCGCAGACCCAGACCACATCGGCAGTCTTGTCCGCGCCCATGCGTCGCGGCCCCTCCGACCACCACGCGGAGAAGTCCGTCAGCTCTGTGCCCGCGAGCTCGTACAGTTTCTTGTCCTCGGCGGTCAGAACTCCATCGGCGCGCGCGGGGCGGGGCGGTTCGCGGAACTCCTGTGTTTTGCCGCTCTCGATATCCGCGCGATTCACGCGATCGATGTTGATCTGCGTCCACCAGCCGTTGCCCAAGCGATCGGCGGCGATTCCGTACGATCCACCCGGACCATTGTCGGTCGGCGTCGGCGATTTGAATTCCCTGAACTCATGCGTGGTCGGATCGTAGCGGATCGCGCCGACAGCCGTGGTCGCCCACACATTGCCTTTGTTGTCCACGTCGATGCTCGTGCTGGCTCCGGCCACTCCTTTGGGCGGCGCCATCACGTCGTACTTCATCGTATCTGGGTCGATGCGCAGCAGATTTCCTCCGCCGCCTCGAGGGTCGCCGATCACCGTCGCCCAGAGAATGCCCTTCTGATCCATCGTGAGCCCGTGCGTGGGCGCCGCGAGGCCATTCATGCCGGGCACCTTGATATTGGTCACCTTCCCTGTCTTGGCATCGAGCATGCTGACGGTCCGCGTGTAGCTCGGCTCCGAAGTGGTGAACCAAATGTTGCCGTTCCTGTCTGCCTGCGAATCGTGCAGTCCACGCGAACCGTTCAGCGCCGACGGCGTTCCCAGCGACCAGAATGTTCCGTCATTCGTCGGATACCCGTCGTCCGTCCCAGCATTTTCAGGATCTGCAACAGGGATGCTGTACTCGGTGACGACAGCGCGCGCAGTTTCTCCGCGCGGGCGTGGATGCAGTTTGATCTGCATCGTGGAGGATCCCGGACCGCGAACTTCCGAAAGATACGTGGCGAGCTCTTTTTTGTAGTAGAGCATCACAGGGAATGGCGCCATGTCCGCGCCGGCATACTCGCCGCCACCGTTGTAGACGCGGGACATCAGGTTCAGAATCGCCTCCCAGCCCTTTTCGTCGAACCGGTTCTGCAAAATGTAGCTCGGCTCGTGGCAGCCGGTGCAGGTGTTGTAGAAAACGTCCTTCATCTTGCGGTGTTCCGGCGTGTCCTCGGGCAGCGAAGTCACGTACTCTTGTCCGGTCATTTGCTTTACGATTTCGAGGTTGTCCTTGATGGTGTTGAGCGTGAAATCCTGGCGCCGGACCGCCCCGTCCAGGCTGACCTCGGCCTTTCCTGCTTCAAATCCTTCCGCCTGGGCCCATACGCGGTATTTGCCTTCGGCCATGCGCGGGAAATAGTAGTTGCCGTCTTCATCGGTAAAAACGCTGGTCGTGATAGTCGCGCCGATGGCGCGGGCAGAGACGGTGACGCCGTCCAGCTTTGCGCCGGTGTCCGACTTGACCGAGCCGGAGAGCAAAACGCCTCCCTGCTCAGCAGGAGCGCTCATCGCCGTCACCGCAAATACCAGCAGGGCAAAGCCCGCGCTCACCGCTGCAACTCGGGCGATCATCCATATTCTCTTGCTGATCATCACGGCGCCTCCTCAAATACCCAAATGGAAACGAACCTCAGCCCTCCGGATTGCTCATGCCGCCGCCCTTTTGATTCGGGTTCGGCTTAGGGCGGGAAGGACGATTGACGGTCTTGAGATATTCGATGATGGAATCGACCTCCGCCCGCGTAAGACCGTACTTGAATCCGGGCATAAGGCCTTCCCGGCCTTCCATGATTGTGTCGCGGATATTGTCTTGATTGTCTTGGACGAGTTCCTTATACAAGGCGGGACCATACCGCTTGCTGACAACCGTCGGCGGGGTGTGGCAAACGGCGCAGCGCTGTTCGAAAATGCGCCGTCCTTCCCTTTGCGTATTGTTCAGGGAGGGGGCGGACGTCTGCTGCGCATGCCCGGAAAGCGGGCCTGCTAGGCACAGCGCCAGACCGGCCAGGAACGTCGGACACACGCGAATCACGAATCTCCTCCTCACTCCGATGGGGGCTGCTCGGGCGAGCATGTTGCGGCTCGCCATCCTGAACTAAAAATTAAGAATCTGTTTAATTTGCGGTCAAATTTTAGGCGCTCCCGTGAAGCCATGTCAAGGAGCACTAAGACGGACGCGCGAAGAGGCCGTGTTCCAAAAAATCGAGGACGGCGCGGCGGCGCTCCGCTACATTTCGGGGATTCCAGATGTCCCGGTTCCAGATCTGGCTCGCCAGCGCCCCAGTCGCAAAGTAGTACATAATCATTCCAAAGATCGTAAATACCATCTGGTCGGGGTCGACGGCGCGAAACTGCCCGCGCGCGATCCCCTCCCGAATGGCTTTCACGGCCCGCCGGTGCAAGGGGCGATGGTACGTCACCACCATCCAGTGCAGCGGCCTGCGCTCCGCCATCATTTCGCGCTGGATCAGCCGGGGATACGCGGGGTTGCGCAAGACGAAATCAAAGGTGGTATTGACTAGGGCTCGGACGCGGTCGGGCGGTTCCATTGCGAGCACCGCAGGTGACTCCATTTGCGCCGCGAGTTGCGCAATCATAGTCTCCAGAACGAAGCGATGCAGCTCTTCTTTGTCGCGAAAATAATAATAAGGGAGGGCTTTGTTCACGCCGGCAACGCGCGCGATTTCGTCCATACGTGCGCCTGCGAGCCCTCTTTGGGCAAAGACTTTTCGCGCGGCGACCACGATGCGCCGGACGGTGGCGAATTGCCTGCCTTCGCGAAGAATGCGCCGGCCGATGGGTGAGAGCTCCCAGACCCGCACGAAATCAGCGTGAGTTTTTGACTCAGTTTTGGGCATTTTATGACTGCAAAGGTGTAATCTAATTGCCGATGAGCGTCAAGCGGGAAGACAAAAATGCGACACGGCGCCGGAAGGAAACTGCATGCAAAGATTCCTGGCTGTAGAAGAAACCGCACGGGGTGGACGACTCTTGGTGATCCGGGAATTGGTGCTGGCAGCGGGCGCCCTCTGCCTGCTCGCGTCGCCGTGCCTCGGCGGACAAAATTCGTCGTCCGCAGCCCCAAAAAAGGAAGCGGCTGCGACAGGGAACGTGGAAAACGGCAAGAAAGTCTTTATGAAAGACGGCTGCTACGAATGTCACGGACGCGAGGGTCAAGGCGCCGCACAAGCATCCGGCCCGCGCATCGGACCGCCACAACGTTTCCTTCAATCCTTCATTAGGTACGTCCGCCAGCCGACCGGCCAGATGCCACCGTTCACCACGGAAGTCATCTCTGACCAGGAACTCGCGGACGTTTATGCCTATCTACAATCAAGACCGAACGCTACGCCGGCTAAGGACATTCCCTTATTAAGCCAATGAAGGCTTGAGGTCTCTCGGAATTCCCTGCGAGGGTCGTGAAGTAACCGAAGAAACCCCCGCACCCTTGAAAAACGCAAGGGTGCGGCACCCAAGTCCCCTTCCAGAAGAACATCTGGCGGAACATATTCACGGAGCCCCGACCAAGAAAAGAGGGCAGTTGTCACCTCCGAACCGGCGGGTGCCGCACCCTTGTGAGTTTCAAGGGTGCGGGTTTTCGGCCCACACGTCCAGTTCGTGGCGGGTGATTGTGGCCAGCGAGCGGTTACGGCCGATTGGTCACGGCATTCGAAGCGTTTTCCACGCGTCGTGCTGCTAACTCCAATGTCAGCAATGGCATTTTCTGCAGATCAGCGTGGTTGTGTGACGGCTTCGACGAGCGCTGGTTCGCCGCGCTTCACGACCTGCATGGCGCGCTGGATTGCCGGGCCGAGATCCTTCGGATCGGTGATCGGTCCCTCGGAATACACGCCCATTCCCTTGGCGACCATGGCGAAGTTGATGTTTGGGTCCGTGATGGTCGTGCCGATGGAAGCGCGCTCGACGCCGCGGCTGTGCCGGTTCGCCATGCGCTGCACGTGCATCACTTCCTGGTGATACGCGCGGTTGTTGTGCATGACGCTGAGGAGCGGAATGTGGTGGTGCGCCGACGTCCAAAGCACGCCCGGGGCATACATCAAGTCTCCGTCATTTTGAATGGTGACGGTCAGCCGGCCGTGCTTTTTGTTGGCAAGCGCTGCGCCGAGCGCTGCAGGCGCGCCGTAGCCGACTCCAAAGCCGCCCGACGAGCCAATGTACTGGTGATACTTGTCAAAGTTCCACAGGCGCAGCGGCCAGCGGTTTACCCAGGGTGAAACTTCGCAGACCAAGGACCAGTCATCGTTCTTGATTGCGCCCCAGATTTCAGCGCAGAGGCGCGCCGTGCTGATGGGGCTCGCGTCCCAGCCGTACGCAGCCTCATCGCGGGCCCGGCGCAAGGCCTCCTCATGCTGCGCGGCTAGCTTCTTGCCGCGGTCCCAAAACATCCGCTTGCGATCGTCGGTCAGCTGCCGCTTTACCGCCTCAATCAAAGACGGCAACGTCGCCTCCCCATCAGCCGCCATGGACAGGTCTGCCTCCGTGTAGCGCTGGAAGTCCTGGTAGTTGCTCTTCATGTAAAGATCTGTGGCGGTGATGGTAATGAGCTTCGCGTCTTTTCTCGCGATGGGATGCGAAGTGCGGTGCAATTGGTCGCGGTAAGAATTGATTGCGCCCCAGAAATTCGGCGCTTCGAGGCCCAGGATTACGTCCGCATTACTAATGACCGCGCGCATGCGTTCCGTCTGATTCAGAGCGTGCTGCGACGGGAAATTCATCCGCGCGGCCAGGTCCACCACAGGTGCCTGCAAAGTTTCGGCCAGCTCGATAATCAGCTTCAGACCATTGGCGGAGCGCGCCGTCCGCTCTACGAGGATGACCGGGTTTTCAGCGGCGACGAGCATACGTGCCGCTTCCGCGACCGAGCCGGAATCACCCGCCGGCGGCGAGTCCAAAGTAAGCCTAGGAATGTGGATCTTCAAGTCGTCCGCGATGGATCCCTCTTGCAGTTCGCCGTCGGCGATCAGCAAGACGGGCGCCGTGGGCGGCGTCATGGCAATCTTGTAAGCGCGCACGCCGGACTCCGCGAAGTGTTCCAAGGAAATCGGCACGTCATCCCATTTCAAACAGTCGCGCACAATGGCCGCTGCGTCCTGGACGCTGTGGTCCCACTCGACTCCGGGGCGTCGGGAATTGATGTCCAGCGCATTGCCGGCGATCAAATAGACTGGCACGCGGTCGCAGAACGCGTTGTAAATCGCCATCGATCCGTGCTGCAAACCGACGTCGCTGTGAAGCAGGACCGCCATCGGCTTGCCTTCGATTTTCGCGTACCCGTGCGCCATGGCAACCGCCGATTCTTCGTGGCAGCAGGTGATGAATTCAGGCTTTTCGTTTCCGCCGTAATTAATAACGGACTCATGCAAGCCGCGGAAACTCGAGCCGGGATTGGCCGAGACATATTCGATCCCCAGCGACTTGATCACATCCACCATGAAATCGGAGCCCGAGCGTCCTTCGGTTAGGACTTCCAGGTCGGCAGGCGTGCCCACTTCGAGCTCTTTCGGCATGGGCTGAGCAGTGCCCACCCGGGACACGCTCGCTTGCTGCGCGCCTGCAACGCCTGGCATGGCGGCCAGAGCGGCGGCGCCCGCGGCCGCCCCCTTTAGAAACTTGCGGCGATCAATCGCATCTTTTTTGCTTTTTCGCATGGTAGATTCCCATCAGTCTCGCCGTGAAATTAAGATTCCGTTCAATGTTCTTGCGCTTATTCTGTCACCTTATGCCAGCGACTTGTGAGTGTCAAGCGCGCCTGCTGCGAATTGATTCCCCAGGTACCGGCTTCTCGCGAACAAACGACCGCTTCGTTCGAACGGACTCGTGGATCAAGCATTTGGAAGGCAAAGATTCAAATATTGAATTAGCTTTCCGACGACCGATCGCTCAAGATGAATGAGGAGAAAAAGGTTTCGGAAAATCGAATCTCTTCTCTGGCTTCCACGTTGAAAGGGAACGTTCCCCCGTTTTTCCCGCAGCCGTTGATCTGATTTCCGGCACAGCGTCGTGTCCAAGCAAGTGACATCGGATCGCGCGTAGGTTTCGCGAGGAGCTGTTCGATGTTTTCGTTTGCTTGTCGACTTTTGTATCGAAACACATTTCTAGGAGGCTTCATGTTAGGTGAGCAAAATCTCTTTTTGGAAGATGTGTACCCCGGCGGCAGGGCAAGGAGCAGCGCAGTTCTGTCTCCGCCGAAGGCTTCCCCACAAATGCGTCTGTTTGCGGAGGCAATACTCGAAAATACCTCGACACGTCAACGCAGAAGTCCAATGGACTGGGCCCTCTCGCTCTTCATTCATTTCGCCATCTTAGCCGTGCTTTTGCTGGTCCCGCTTTTTGTCACTCAGGGAATCGACATGCAAAAGCTGCAGACCACGCCCTTGATCGCGCCGATGCCGCCGATGGCCGCCCCGCCACCGCCGCCACCCTCGATAGTGCGTGTAGTTCATGCTGCGCCGAAAGTGCTCACGCCAGGGAAGCTGACGGCGCCAACGTTCATTCCGAAAGCCGTCCCCACCAACACGAGCGATGCCGCTCCACCCGAGGAATCGTTTGCGGGCGCATTGGGCGGCGTGCCGGGTGGCGTGCCCGGAGGACAGATCGGCGGAATCATTGGCGGAATGCCCGGCGTAGCGACACCTGTCGCTGCGATGGCGCCCGCTGTCGAAAAGCTCAAGGGACCGATCCGCGTCGGAGGCACAGTGAAACCTCCCCACTTGATCTATGGCCCCGTGGCGGAGTACCCGATCCTAGCGCGTCAATCGCGTATTCAAGGGATCGTTGTAATCGACGCGATCATCGATGAGCACGGGAACGTGGTAGGAGAAAAGATCGTCAGCGGGCATCCGCTGCTGGTGCAAGCCGCGCTGAAAGCAGTCTCGCAACGAAAGTATGCGCCCACGATCCTCGATGGAGAGCCCACGCCCGTTGACCTGACAGTCGAGGTCACCTTCCGCATGTAGTCGTAGTCCGCCGCATCCCGCCCAACGACCTGCGCGCGGCCCACACTCCAAGCCGCGCGCAGGTCTTCCGCCGCGCCTCATGGCTGTTAGTGCTGAACGGCTATCCCTTTGGGTCAACTAGGTACTATCAGGTAACTCAAGGCGAGCCGCGGCTTGTGTCGGCTCAGCCTGTCCTTCAAACTCTTCATAGGAAACCCCAACGAAATCGCGCCGTATTCTGGCGACGCACCATAGATTAAGGGACCCCAGTCGCCTGTGGAGGTTCCAAAAACATGTCATCCGACGATTCACCCGCATCCGAAAGCGTTGCCACTGGTTATCCCCCTGAGCGCCGCCGCAATTTGCGATTTCCTTTTACGGCTGAAGTGGAGCTGACTGAGTCCAACTCGGGCGCGAAGATTTCCGGCCGCACCAGCGACCTGGGGCTTGGTGGCTGTTACATCGATACATTCAGTCCGCTCGCCATCGGGACGGAGGCGAAGATTCGGATATTGAGGGACAACGAATCCTTCGAGGCCCAAGTGAAGGTGGTCTATTCTCAGCCCGGCTTTGGAATGGGCGTCGCGTTTGTTTCCGCTCAAGCGAAGCACGTTCAGATTTTCCAGAGATGGCTGCTGGAAATCAGCGGGACGTCCAGCGCCATTCCGGAGAAAGATTTGCCGGAAGCCACCCACGCCGAACGGAACCAAAGCTTAAGGTTTGTCTTAGGCGACTTGATTGCCAGGCTGATGCAGAAGAAAGTTCTCGCGGAGGCTGAAGGAAAGGAAATGCTCGACAGGCTTCTTCGTTAGCAAGACAATTCTCGATTCTGCCCAGGCAATCTTCATCCCTCAAATCGTTCCTCCATTCTCCAAGAAATCGATGAACGCCGTGGCGCTTTCGTGTGAGACTTAGCGGCTGGTATCAATTTTGTCGCGGGCGCGCAGGCAGGAGCCCACACCCAAGCTATGTTGCGACCTCCCCTCACGCAGATTGTGCGCCGCTCTGCGCACTGGCGATGCCCCAATTGCGGGCGCGGCGCATTGTTTCGCGGCGTCTTTCGCATGCTGCCGCGCTGTCCGGAATGCGGCCTTTCATATTTTCCCGAGCAGGGGTACTACGTCGGAGCGATGATCATCAACTACGGAATTACGACCGCGTGCGTGGTCGCAATTTTCCTTGTATCGCTGCTCCTCCCGGATTTCACTTCGCTCTCGACGAATGCAAAAATTCTGCTTTGGATGGCCTTCGCCGTCGCGTTATCGCTCCTGCTGATGCGACACTCGTACAGCTTTTGGCTGGGACTTGACTTCTGGGTGAAGCCGAGACAGCCGGATGCTCCGGCCGGGGAACATCCTTAGCCGCCGCGAAACATTCTTGCGACGATGCCGATTACCGCCCCTCCGAGGACCAGCCACGCGGAATTTACGCGGAAACGAAGCAGCAGCGCCGCGCTTGCAATTGCGAGAACAATCGTGAGCCAGTCGACGATAGCCGACCGTCCCAATTGGTAGCTCACAACCGCCATCAGCGCCAGCGACGCCACGTTGACCCCGTCGAGAAATGCGCCCGCCGTGCTCGAACGGCGAATGAGCGGGATCAAAGGTCCGCTTGCGGCAACGAGAATAAACGCCGGCAGAAAAATTCCGACCGTCGCCACGAGTGCCCCCAGAGGACCGCGCAACAAGTAGCCAATGAACGTCGCCGTCGTGAATACAGGCCCTGGCGTCACCTGTCCAATGGCGACGGCATCGACGAGCTGCGAGTCCGTCAGCCAGGCGCGGTGCGCGACGAGGTCGGCTCGCAAAAACGCGAGCAAAACATATCCGCTGCCAAAAACGATGGATCCGATTCTTAGAAAAACAAGAAAGAGCGGCCACATTCCGGGAACAACAGCGATGCCGGTGGCGCTCGCGGCGCTTGCCCAAGGAAAAATTCGCGCGAAAATTAGCTGTGCCGTGCGCCAGGACGATCCAACGGCCAGCTGCGCCGGCACTTCTTTTTTGGGCTGGCGGCGCGACAGCGAATGAAGGAGCGCGACAGCGGTGCCTGCACCGAACAAGATGAGAATGAGGTTGATTTGTGATACGCTGAGCAACACGCAAAGTGCGCCAACGACCGCCAGCACGCTGCTCTTTACAGCCGCGCGACCGAGCCCCCAGAGCGCTTGTACAATAACTGCGATGACAACGGGCTTGACGCCGTAAAGCACAGCCGTGGCCGCAGGCAACTGCCCGAACCGCACGTACGCCCAGGCGATGACGCCCACCAAAATTGCCGCTGGAAATATGAAGCAGCAGCCGCCAATGACGAGTCCCGCCCAGCCTCCTCGCAAATAGCCGATATGAATGGCGAGTTCGCTGGAGCTGGGCCCGGGAATCAGGTTGCTGGCGCCCAGCAGGTCGAGAAATTTTTCGCGCGAAAGCCATTTGCGGCGGCGAACGAGTTCGTCCTCCATCATCGCGATGTGCGCCGCAGGGCCGCCAAACGCCGTGAACCCCAGACGCAAAAAGAAAAGCGCCAATTCCGAAAGACTGCCCCTGCCCTTGGAACTGGAAACTCCTTCCGCGCCTTGAGCGGAATCAACCATCCGCCGCCGTTTTTCGGTGGGTTCGCCAAGCGTCAAGCGAGAGGCTTCCCGAGCCCGCGAACAGTAGGAAAATGAGGCCCATGAACATCGAATAATCCGTGCGCCCCACATCCTCCATGCTCCAAAAACCTGATTTGAGCAGGACCGGAAACTTGGTGGTCACAATCGCCGTGGAAATCACGCACAGCAGAGGCACGGAGGCCAGGCGTGTCCAGAGCCCCAGAATCACAAGCAGCCCGCACACAATCTCGAACGTTCCGACAACGGGGCCCATGACGTGCGGCGCGGGAATTCCGATTCTCGTGAACCGGCCCGCGCCCCATTGCTCGGCAAAAATGAATTTCTTGATGCCCTCCATGAAGAACACGGCGCCGACGAGCAGGCGAATCGCCAGGACTGCCGCCTGTGTCCTGTCGGACTGGGAAGTGCCGCTGTCAGGCATGTGCCACCTCGCGGTTCATGCGGATGGATTGGGAAGGTCGCTGATTCCGGGGAAGTGTAGCTTATCTGCGAAAATAAAAAAGGAAGACTATTTGTCGCGCGGCTCGGTCATATATGGATTCATATTCACCGACTTCCAATCACCTCGGACAATTGCAGCGCGAATCTGAGCGGGCGTCTTACCCTTTTGCGTAAGCTGGTAGGCAAGCACCGCCTCCTTCTGGCAAATATCGCATTCGGACCCATGCATGCTGGCGAAGCAATCGAGAAGGCTCTTGTGTCCAGCGTGCCGGTCGCAATAGCAATAGCAAGGCTGCTGATACAACACCGGCTTGACCTTTGCGGCGAGCGCATACACGTTGCGGTTGAGCGCGTCGGGAAACTGTTTCGGATCAGCCGTGGCCGGGTACGGCGGCTTCAGAGCATAGGCGTGGTACGAGGGAACTCCCTGGTCGGCCTGGCCAGCCATATCCATCTGCATCTGCGTGCCAGCCGCTCCCGTTTCGGCGAGCAGCGTCGGGTGCATTCCCGCCAGCCCAACTCCAACAAAGACCAAGCTCAACGCAATTGCCGCTACCGCGTACTTGCTGGTCATACGAAGGCACCCCCTCGACCACTAAAAACGGTAGCGCATCTTGCGCATTGCCGCAACCAATCCGTCCTTTGCCGGACGAATCGGCACCTATCACGACTGACTGGGATCTGTTTCGGACTTGTTCGGCGAATCGGTGGATGCGGGCGCCCCGGACTCGCCATTCGCTCCTGCGGCGGATGTGAACGCGTTGGACGGAGCAGGCTCGCTTGTAGGTGGGGGAGACCCGCCTGCCGGCGAGGCAGGTTCAGAAGCCGCGGCCGTCGGCTCCGCGGTTGTGGGCGCCTGCTGTTCTTCGAGCTTCGTCGCCAGCACATCCGTCAGCAGATCGATCAGGCGGCGAGCGCCGGAGCTGTCCGGATCGAGTTCCGGGTTGTATCCCGCCACAACCAGCGCCGCCAGATTCGCCTGGCTCACGAAGACGCGCAGCGCATCGCGCACTTCGCTCAAGCTGAGACCTCCCGTGCCGGGGAAATTCGTCCAGGGAAACTCTTCGCTGTTGATCACGTCTACGTCGAAGTGGAGGACGAACTCGTGCCGCGCCGCATGCACGCGCTCGAGCGCGAGGCGCGCAGCTGCTGCAGCTCCCACCGATGCAACTTCCACTGCCGAATGCCGTCGCAGCGGCGACGCGAGAAGATATTGTTCCTCTGGCGGATCGAGGCGCTCGAATCCGAACAAGGCGACGTCAGGCTCGCGAACCAATGGCGGTTCGCCCCAGAAGCGGACGAGTTCCGGCGCGCCACGTCCAATCGTGTGCGAGATAACCATGCCGTCAACACAGCCGGAAGGCGTCGTCGCTGGAATATTGAGGTCGGCGTCCCGGTCGAAGAAAATCAGGCTAACGTTGCGAAAGTAGCGGCGCGCTCCGGCAATCACCCCCATCACCGAAATGCAGTCGCCCGAAAGGACAAGAGGAAGGGCGCCCGATTTCACCGCGACTTCAACACGCGGGCGCAGTTCGTTCAGGGATTTCAATACGGCGGCGGCGTTTCTCGCGCGGGGATGCTCGTCGTCTGGTTCGAATACGTAGGTTGACGTGTCGCCTTGATCGGCAACCTGGAACCCGACAGCTTTCAGCCGATCAACGATTCCAGCGGCGCGCAAGGCCACGGGCGCGCGTTCGTACCCGGCGCGGAGAGCCGCCGCGCTCGTGGGCGAACCCACCAGGGCAATATTCTTCGGCTGACGGGTAATCTTGACCGCCAAAGTCGCTCTCCTGGAATTGGAGACCTGCTCCCCTGGATAACAACTGCGTGCATAACCACTTCTTCAGACTGCGTTTTCTAATTCGATGCCGGCGCAATGGTCGTCAGTTCGGGCGGCAAAGTGAACCGCACGTCTTCGCGGATCAGGTCGAGATCGCGCTGCTCCGTGTAGCCCATTCCCGCTAGGTGACTGCTGACCTGTTCCACCAGCACGTCCGGCGCCGACGCGCCTGCGGTCAGACCAACTCGGCGCACCCCTTCGAGCCATTTCGGGTCAACGTCTTTGGCGGCGTCGATCAGCTGCGCACGCACACCGGAGCGCTGCGCCACCTCCACGAGGCGGTTCGAGTTCGAGCTGTTGGGCGACCCGACCACGAGGATCAGGTCCACCTCGCGCGCCAGTTGCTCGACCGCTTCCTGACGGTTCTGCGTCGCGTAGCAAATGTCGTCGGATGCGGGTCCCTGGATCGCGGGGAATCGCTCGCGGAGGCGGGCCACAATTTCTTGTGTGTCGTAAAGGCTCAACGTCGTCTGCGTCAGGAACGCCAGACGGTTCGGATCTTGCACCTGAAGCGCGTCCACCGCCTCGACGCTGTCAACCACGACTGTTTGCTGCGGCGCTTCGCCCGAGGTGCCCACGATTTCCTGGTGGTCGCGGTGGCCGATCAGGATGATCGTGCGGCCCTCGCGTGCGAATTTCAGCGCTTCGAGATGCACCTTGGTCACGAGGGGACACGTCGCGTCAATCACGCGCAACTGGCGTACCCGCGCCTCTTCGCGCACCGTCGGCGGCACGCCGTGCGCGCTGAACACCAGCACTGCTTCAACCGGCACTTCCTCGACCGTCTCGACAAAGATCGCGCCGTTCTGCCGGAGCTGTTCGACCACGTAGCGGTTATGCACAATCTCATGATGGACATACACGGGCGGCCCATAGGCCTGCAAGGCCAGCTCGACGATGTCCACGGCGCGCACCACCCCCGCGCAAAACCCCCGCGGGCGCACTCGGATCAAGCTCTTCCCTTCCGTCGAAGGTTGTATCTGGTTGCTCATTTAGCAGCCTCAAAATTGCAATCATACATTAACACGGGCAGGTACTATTACGCGACCTTTGGCTGGCTATACATGGCGCGTCCAAACACACCTAAGATTCGACCGCTCGGGGAGGCTCATGTTTTCGTCCCAGATCAACGGGCTCCGACGCAAGTGGCTTCCACTCATGTTCGGGAGGATGGTTCCCCCACGACATAGAAAGAGATGTCCTTCATCGGATAGTGCCGGCGATTCCTCGTCCATAGCTGGAGATCGTGAATCGAGTTGGCTGCGGCGATCAAGGCGTCTCCCAGTTCGACGTGGTGACTCCTGGCAAACTGTCGCAAGTAATCCCCCGCCCGCTGGCCTGTTTTGAAGTCAATCGGTATACATTGCACGACCCCAAACAGCGCAGTCAGTGGTGCCTGCTCGTGTGGTCGGGCGCCATGCCAAAGCTCGGCAACGGTTACTGGGGAGCAAAAGAGGGCAGTATCGGTCTGGCTCAACTCGTCCCAGCGGGTCAGAATAGATTCGTCCCGCGCGCGAGTCACTTCGATCAAAATGTCGGAATCGATCAGCAGGGACTTCAAGACGCGATTCTCCGGAGCCGTTTCCCTTTCCGCAACCGGCGCACATACGCGGTCGAGTCAGACAAATCCTTGCGGTCTTTCCAGATTCCAACGATTCCCTGCATCGCATCCCTGCGGTTTGTCGGAGAACTTCCGTACTTTTCACGCACTGCTTGCCGCACGAGCTCCGATATCGTTGTCCCTTGCTGGCGCGACCGGACATGCAGTGCTTTCCAGAGATCTTTGTTCAAATAGAGCTGCGTGCGTCTCATGATGTATATTATACATCATGCGCGGCAGTGGACAGAAATATTCGCGCGGGTGCCGCACCCTTTGATTTGTAAGGGGGCGGGGTTCGCCGGACGCAGAGATACTTGCTTTTGCCTATGACGCCCCGATCCCCCACCAGCGATCGAGCGACATCCGGTTTTCTTCCAGATGAACGAGCAGGTAGTAGTAAATGAAGACGTAGATCAACTGCAGGCCCGACACGATCCAGTCCTGCGCGAGATTCGTGCCGATCACCAGCACCAGCATCGCCAGCGCACCGGCGATTACCGCAAAGCGCGTCACAAGCCCCAGCATCAAAAGCAGGCCCAGCGTCGTTTCGACCCACGGAAGAATTGCGCCAAACACGGGCAGCATTCCGGCGGGCACGAGGTGAGCATGCTCGAAGTAGTGGTTCAAATAGGCAAGGAACGCAGGGCGGCCATTCAGGATGCGGCTCAAGCCGTGGAGAAGGATGTTGGCCCCAAACGATAAGCGCAAGATCGTGTACGCAATCACAGCATCGGACTCTTTGCGGCTCGAAGCTCCCTCCAAATGGCTCATCGTACTAGTAGGCTGGCTCACAAAACCCTCCTGATCAATCTCGCTTCACGAAGTTCAACGTCAGCGCACAAGGGAAAATAGTGGGCGGATCATACCACCGGCCGCAACATCGTTGAAGGGAATCGCTCTTCAGGCCCGCAGAAATGACTTGAGTTCTCGCGTCAATTCTTCCGGCATCTGCTCCGGCAGGAAATGTCCTGTGGGCATCGCATGACCCTCTGCTTGCACAGCGCGCTCTTGCCAGGTTTGCAGCACATTGTACATGCGATGGAAGGGCCCCTTTTCTGACCAGAGGACGAGGAGCGGGCATTGGATTTTCTTATCGAGGTCCGCCGCGTCGTGCGCCAGATCAATGGAGGCGGCGGCTCGGTAGTCCTCACAAATCGCGTGGATCGTCTCGGGCGCGCGGAAGGTGCGCAGGTACTCCTGAAATACCGTCGGACCCACAAAATCAGGAATCGGATCGGTGAGTGGATGTCCCCCGAGCCAAAGCAGCGTGCACTTTAGGAAATACTCGGCGCTGTTCCCCAGCATCGTCTCGGGAAACGGAGGCGGCTGCACGAGCAGAAACCAATGGTAGAAGATCGTCGCGAATTCCTGCGTAATGTTCTGATACAGCTTGTAAGTCGGCACGATATCCAGAATGACGAGCTTCGAGAGCGCCTCCGGGTGATCGAGAGCCATCCGGTGCGCAGCGCGCCCGCCGCGGTCGTGTCCCACGACGGCGAATTTGCCAAATCCCAGGTGCTTCATCACTTCTACTTGATCCTGAGCCATGGCCCGCTTGGAATAGGCGAAATGGTCGCCGCCGCCCGGTGGCTTGCTGCTGTCTCCGTACCCGCGAAGGTCGGTCATCACGACGAAATGATCCTGAGCCAGCGCCGGTGCGACCTTCCGCCAGAGCACATGTGTTTCCGGAATGCCATGCAGGAGAAGC
>JACXTT010003720.1_pt1 | contig 23231 bp, 12 predicted proteins | sample 9270951 | NCBI WGS metagenome assembly JACXTT01 (sample SAMN15532306, study PRJNA645909) | rock metagenome | isolation source: weathered quartz diorite | place: Puerto Rico | collected 2017-06-21
GGCTGGTCGTGGGACTTGCAGTACATGTTCTCGCATTCGATCAATGATGGTTCGGTGGGCGGCGGTGAATCGAACGCCCCGCAAAATGCTCTCTGCCGCTCTTGTGACCGGGGCCCGAGCGTCTTCGATGTGCGCCACAACCTGGTGATGAACACTGTATATGAGCTGCCCTTCGGCCCCGGGAAACAGTTTCTCGACGGCCCGGGTTTTGCCGGCAAGGTGTTTGGGGGTTGGCAACTGAGTGGGCTGTCGGTTTGGCACACCGGCCATCCCTTGACCGTCTCCTTGAATATCGACGACTCTTTGGTTCCGGATGGCAACGGCGGTAACGCACGTCCCGACGTGGTGTCTGGAATATCGGTTGTCCCGCAAGGCCAGAACGCCAACAACTGGGTCAACCCGGCGGCTTTCACGGCGCCGCCCAGCGATTCCGCGACCGGCGTGATTCAGAGATTCGGAAACGCGGGCCGGGGCATCATTACCGCTCCCATCACGTGGCAGATCGACGTCTCACTCGAAAAGAAAATCAAGCTCACCGAGCGCTTTACTCTGGCGTTCACGGCGCAAGCGTTCAACGTCTTCAATCACGATCAGCTCGCCGATCCGAACCTGACGCTCAACTACAATCCACCGGATGCCTCGCATCCATCGGGAGGTTATATCTCGGTTCCAGGCGGCTTCGGCCAGATCACATCCCTCGTGAATGTGAACAGCAACAGCGACAAGTTCGCGGCGGACAACACGGGTTCCGGACTGCCACGGCAGATCCAGTTCAGTTTGCGGCTGACGTTCTGATTCAGCGCTGCCAGATGATCTGCGGGGCTTCGAGCGGCACGAATGCCCCGGCTTTGAAGGGGACGACGCGCGGCGTGTAATGTCCGGCGGGGCGGCTTGCGGGCACGTTGGCTGCGTATACATAGCCGCCCGCTGATCCCACCAGCGCCTCGCCCCTCATCATGGGCTGTCGGATCGGGTCGCCGCCATCCTGCGGATCGGCGTAGAGCTCCACGCGCGCCGCCTCCGGGTCGAGTTGATCCAGATAGACCTCAACTTCGAAGACGTGGTGATCGTCGTGCGTGAAGATCTTAATGGCGCCGAAGCGGACGCGCCCAAAGTGCGTAGCGACGGCGCGCTGCCACTCGAGCAGATCAGTGGCGAACTTGCCGCCCGAATCAGCACGCTGGCAGTAAGCGGCCGCCGCCGGCAGATAGTGCTCTTCCGCATATTGGCGGACAGTCCGGTTCGCCGAAAATTGAGGCGTCAACCGCGCCATACTCTCGCGCATCTTCGAAACCCAGCCTTTGGGGATGCCCTGTGCGTCGCGGTTGTAGAACTCGGGGATCACGTCGCGCTCGAGAAGGCTATATAGAGCCTCCGCTTCGGTCCGGTCCCATCCGGGATCCTCCCCATGCTCGTTACCGTCGCCAATCGCCCAACCCACATCTGGGGAAGACGCTTCCACCCACCAGCCATCCAGCTCCGACAGATTCAGGCCACCGTTCACCAGAACCTTCATGCCGCTGGTACCACTGGCTTCCCAAGGGCGGCGCGGCGTGTTGACCCAAACATCCGCGCCCTGCACCAGTTGCTGGGTCAGCAGCATGTCGTAGTCGCTTAGAAAGACTACTCGGGAGCGGACCTCGGGACGGCGGATGAAGCTGGTCCACTGCCGGATCATCTCCTGCCCGGCCCAGTCCTCCGGGTGCGCCTTGCCGGCCAGGATCAACTGCACGGGACGCTGCTGGTTTGTCAGGATGCGCACCAACCGCTCGGGATCATTGAGGAGCAGATTTGGCCGCTTATAGGTCGCGAAGCGCCGTGCGAAAGCCAGGGTCAGGGTATCGGGATCAAAGATCCGCTCTGCTTCCGCTACCTCCTCCGGCGCCGCGCCCTCAGTGGCGCGCTGGCGGGCCAGGCGCTTCCGGGTGTACTCCACCAAGCCTCTGGTGGTGTTGGTGCGCAGTTGCCACAACTGGGCGTCGGTTAGTTTGCGGAAGTCCGCCTCCACGCACTCCATTTCTCCCCGCCAGCGGGCCTCGCCGCAAGCGGTCTCCCAGAGCGTGCCGGAGTCCGGCGACTCCCAGGTTGGAACGTGGATGCCGTTGGTGACATACCCCACGGGAACTTCCCTTTCCGGCCAGCGCGGAAACAATACTTGAAAAATCCTGCGGCTCACCTGGCCATGTAGACGGCTGACGCCGTTCACGCCCCCGCTCCCGCGCGTGGCGAGGTACGCCATATTGAAGGGCTCCGAACGATCATCGGGGTTGCGCCGGCCCATCGCGAGCAGATCTCGGATAGAGATGCCGAGGAGCTGTTCTGCATATCGCTTGAGGTATTTCTCCACAAGGTCGGGCGCAAAGCGATCGAAGCCGGCCTCGACCGGAGTGTGCGTGGTGAAGAGATTCCCGGCGCGAGTGACAGCCATCGCAACATCGAACGGCTGTTTGTTGTCTATCATGTATGACCGCGCCCGTTCCAGCACGGCAAACGCCGCGTGTCCTTCATTCAGATGGCAGACTTCGGGCCGCAGGCCCAACTCCCGGAGGAGCCGCCATCCGCCGATGCCCAGAATGATCTCCTGCTTTATGCGCACCTCCGGCCCGCCACCATAGAGTTCACTGGTGATGCCACGATACGCCGCCGGGTTCGCCGGATCGTTGGAATCAAGCAAATACAAAACGGTCCGGCCCACATGAACCTGCCAGGCGCGAACCCACAGCTTGAAACCGGGAAGCGCCACGGGAAGGCGCAACCACTCTCCATTTTTTTGCCGCAGGGGCCGGATCGGCAGTTGCCCAGGCTCGTTGAATGGGTAAAGCGCCAGCTGTGCGCCCGATGCATCAATCTCCTGGCGAAAGTATCCTTGCTGGTAGAGCAGGCCCACGCCGACGACGGGCACTCCGAGATCGCTGGCGGCTTTGAGCTGATCTCCCGCCACGTTTCCCAGCCCGCCCGAATAAATCGGCAGCGCTTCGCTCAACATGTATTCCATGCTGAAGTACGCGACCGAGGACAGCCGCGAATTCGGATAAGTCTTCTGGAACCATGCCGTGGATTCCTTTTCTTCGCGTTGTTCCTGCAGCAGCTCGTCGATTCTCCGGCGAAAAGCCGGATCGGCTGATGCAGCCTGAAGTTTTTCCTGCGAGACCGTCTGTAGGACCAGCCAGGGATTCTGCGTGAGATCCCACAACTCGGGATCCAGCTTGCCCCATAACTCGTCCGAAGAGTGGTTCCAGGACCAGCGCAGGTTGAGTGCCAGTTCGGCGAGCGTATCAGGCGCCTGCGACTCCGCCGGGAAGGTGGTGTAAATTGGATTGCTCATGATTTAGCCTGGGCCACGCTGGAAGCCTCCACGAACGCTTCGCCGACAATGGCCTGCGCTTCCTCCTCTATTCGGCTCAAGTGCTCCCGGCCACGGAAGCTCTCGGCATATATCTTGTAAATCTCCTCCGTGCCCGAAGGCCGGGCGGCGAACCAGCCGTTTTCCGCGATCACCTTGACGCCGCCAATAGCGTTGCCGTCTCCCGGCGCCTTGGTCAGAATCCTTTGGATCTTTTCGCCGCCCAGAGAGGAAGCGCGGATGTGCTCCGGCGCCAGACTCTGCAGCGCGGCCTTCTGCTGCGCGGTGGCGGGCGCGTCGATGCGGTCATAAACCGGATCGCCGAACTCCTCAGCCAGCGACTGGTAGATTTCGCCCGGGTCGCGACCCGCGCGCGCGGTGATTTCCGCCGCGAGCAGCGCCGCGATCATCCCGTCCTTATCGGTGGTCCACACCGTCCCATCCGAACGCAGAAAAGATGCCCCGGCGCTCTCTTCGCCGGCGAAACCGAGTGAGCCATCGAGCAAGCCGTCCACAAACCACTTGAAACCGACGGGCACCTCGTGGAGGCGCCGGCCCAGTTTTGCGGTTACACGGTCGATCATGCTGCTGCTCACCACCGTCTTGCCCACCGCCGAATCCTGCCGCCATTTCGAACGATTTCCGAACAAGTAGTGGATGCAAGCAGCGAGGTAATGATTCGGCGGCAGCAACCCGGCGCTCTTGGTGACGACGCCGTGGCGGTCGTGATCGGTATCACAAGCGAGCGCGATATCGAAGTTATCTTTGAGTTCGATGAGACGCCGCATCGCGTAGGGAGACGACGGGTCCATCCGGATCTTGCCGTCCCAATCCAGCGTCATGAAGCGGAACGTCGGATCGACCGCGTCGTTCACGACGGTCAGCTTCAGGCCGTAACGCTCGGCTATCGGCCCCCAGTAGTGAACGCCCGCTCCGCCTAAAGGGTCCACGCCGATTTTGATACCCGCGCTCCGGATTGCGCCCATGTCGATCACGTTTACGAGGTCGGTCACGTACTCAGCGACAAAATCGTGCTGCTGAGTACCCGGCGCGTGCATCGCTTTCTCGAAAAGAATGCGTTTCACACCGCTCAGGCCATTTTCGAGGAACTCGTTGGCCTGGTCCTGGACGAAGCTGGTGATCTGGCCGCCGGCGGGCCCGCCGTTGGGCGGGTTGTACTTAAATCCGCCATCCGCCGGGGGATTGTGGGATGGAGTGATGACGATTCCGTCGGCGAATCCGGTTTTTCTGCCCCGGTTGTAGTTCAGAATCGCGAGCGAAACCGCGGGCGTGGGAGTGTATTCGCCTTTAGGCGAAATCATCACCGCCACATCGTTGGCGGCCAGCACTTCGAGCGCGCTGGCGAAGGCCGGCTCGGCGAGGGCGTGTGTATCGGCTCCAAGGAACAGCGGCCCGTTGATGCCCTGTTGATGGCGATAGAGGCAGATAGCCTGCGCGATCGCCAGGATGTGCCATTCATTGAAGGCCCGGTCGAAAGAAGAGCCGCGGTGGCCCGACGTCCCGAACGAAACTCGCTGCTCCGCAACTGCCGGGTCAGGTCGTTCGGCGAAGTAGGCCGTAACCAGCCGGGGTACATTGACCAGGTCGGACGGAGCCGCTGGAGATCCGGCGCCCGGATGAACTTTCATGGTCTCTCCTATGATGCCGAAGGTCCGGCTTACGTTTCATGCTGCCACATCCCGCGCGCCAGCATGTGATAGCATGAACGTGAAATTCCACAGATAAACCATCCCCTGACAACGCGAATCGACGCCCGCGAACGCTTGATCCTCGCGCTTGACGCGACCAACGACGTCCACAATCCCGATCGCATGATCGACACGGACGACGCCCGGCGCATGGTCGGCGAACTGGATGACTTAGTGTCATTCGTCAAGGTCGGCTGGGCGCTTTACATGGCTGGCGGCAATCAGGTGGTGCGTGGGTTTGTCGAACGGGGCAAGCGGGTCTTCCTGGACCTCAAGTTCGGAGACATCGACGAAACGGTGAAGCGGCTGGTCCTGGTGGCCGTAGATCAAGGTGTGAGCTTTATCACTCTTAACGCGGGCTTCAGCGCAGTGCGAGCTGCCGTGAAGGCACGTGGAAATACCCAACTCAAGATTTTACTTGTCACCATGCTGACCAGTTGGAGCGAGGCTGACCTCGCGGAGATGGGATTCACGTTGTCAGCCTCTGAATATGTGGCGTTCCGTGCCAAGGGGGCGATTGAGGCCGGATGCGACGGCGTCATTGCCTCGGGCCGGGAAGTGGCGGAGATTCGGCGAATCGCGCCCCCCAGCTTCCTTGTGGTTACCCCGGGTATCCGGCCGGGCGGCGCCGGACATGACGATCACAAAAGAGCCGTCACCCCGGGGGCATCGATTTTGGCTGGCTCCGATTATCTGGTGGTCGGGCGGCCGATCACTACCGCCGCGCATCCACGACTAGCCACTACCGCCATCCTCGAAGAAATGCAGCAGGCGTTCGACGAGCGTACTCCCTCGACCCGCTAACCTTTAGCCGTGCGGATCGTCGATGATATCTGATGGAGCCTTTTTCATGAAACAAACCAGGTTTTCTCGCCCGGCATTGGCCTTCGCTCTCAGTGCCGCGCTTCTTGGCCCCGCGATCGGCCGCGCCGAGGAGGGCATGTGGACCTTTGATAACCCTCCGATCAAGCAGCTTGGGGAGAAGTACCATTTCACGCCGACGCGCGAGTGGCTGGACCATGTGCGTCTCTCGAGCGTGCGCCTGAACGATGGCGGCTCGGGGTCCTTCGTGAGCCCTCACGGGCTCTTGCTCACCAACCATCATGTGGCTCTCGGCCAGCTACAGAAAAACTCCACCGCCGCCCACGATTACGTGAAAGACGGGTTCTACGCCCCGAAGCCCGGCGAAGAGATGAAGTCGCCCGATCTTGAGGTAAACGTGCTGGTGTCGATGGAGGACGTGACGGGCCGCGTGCTGGGGGCGCTGAAGAAGTCGAAGACAGCCGAAGAGGAATTCGCGGCGCGCAAGGCCGTAATTGCTGATATCGAGCGGGAGAGCCAGCAGAAGACCGGCCTTCGTTCCGATGTTGTGACCTTGTATCAGGGCGGTGAATACTGGCTCTACTGCTACAAGAAGTACACCGACGTGCGGCTGGTGTTCGCGCCGGAGCAGCAGATTGCCTTCTTCGGCGGCGATCCGGATAACTTCACTTACCCGCGCTATGACGTCGATTTCGCGTTGTTCCGCGTCTACGATAACGGCAAGCCGATCGAGAGCAAGGAACATTTGAAATGGAACCCGAAGGGGGCCGGCGAGAACGAGCTGGTTTTCGTCTCCGGCCATCCGGGAGCGACGCAGCGGTTGGACACCATGGCGCAACTCAGCTTCGAGCGGGACGTAGCCGAGCCGAGCATCCTCAAAATTCTCAAGCACCGTCTCGCTGTGCTCCGGCGGTACTCGGCGGAAGGACCCGAACAGGCCCGTCAGGCCACCGACGACATTTTTGGTTACGATAACTCGCTCAAAGCGTACGAGGGACGTGAAGAGGGCCTGCTGGACGCGCACGTGATGGGCAAGAAGCAGAAGGAAGAAGATGCGTTTCGGGCCACGGTGATGGCAAATCCGGAGTGGAAGGCTGCCTATGGCGGGGCATGGCAGGCGATTGCGGAAACGGAACGCAAGGCGGCCTCGCGCGCTAACGAACGGTTCTTCCACGGGCTGGATTCCGAACTGGCGAATCTGGCAAAGACCATCGTGGAGTACGTCGCTGAAGTCAAGAAGCCGGACGGCCAGCGGCTGCCAGGCTATCACGAAGCGCAGCTCGATTCGCTCAGATTCCAGTTGTCTTCTCCGGCTCCCGTCTATAAGGCCATGGAGACAGCTCGCATCGCTGGCGCCTTGCAGCAGGACCTGGACGAAGTTGGGCCCGGCGATCCATTCGTCAAACTGGTGCTGGATGGCAAAACGCCGCAGGAGGTGGCCACGGCCCTGGTAAGCGGAACGAAGATGGAAGATCCGGCAGTGCGCAAGAAGCTGATGGAAGGCGGCGAAGCGGCGGTGGCCGCTTCCGACGATTCCATGATCGTGCTGGCGCGCAAGCTCGATCCGATGCGCCGCGAGCTCGTCAAGTGGACCGAGGACAACATCCAGAGCGTCGAGCAGAAGGCCGGCGAACAAATCGGCAAGGCACGCTTTGCGGCTTATGGGAAGACCACATATCCTGACGCCACTTTCACGCTCCGGCTTTCCTACGGCCAGGTGAAAGGCTACCCCATGAACGGCACCAAGGCGCCTTACAAGACTACGTTTTACGGACTGTACGATCGCGCCACCAGCTTTGATTTCGACGGACCGTTCGACTTGCCCAGCCGCTACAAGGAAGGGCGCTCGAAGCTGGATCTTTCCACTCCGCTCAACTTCGTCACCAGCAACGACGTGATCGGCGGCAATTCCGGTTCGCCGGTGATCAACCGTAACGGCGAGATTGTCGGGCTGATCTTCGATGGCAACATCGAGTCGCTGGTGGGCGATTTCGTCTACGATCCCGAAAAGAACCGCTCCGTGGCGGTACATACGGCCGCCGTGACCGAGGTGCTGCGCAAGCTCTACGGCACCGGGAAACTGCTGGACGAGCTGCTGCCGAATTAACGTAGGGGCCGGGCACGCGCCCGGCCCAGTCTGCCATGACACAATGAACCTGTCATGGAGACCATCAAGTATCAACTGGCCGAAGACCGCCTTCCGCGGGTCTGGTACAACATCGTCCCCGATCTTCCGAAACCTCTGGCTCCGGTCTTGCATCCCGGCACGCATAAGCCCATCGGGCCGGATGATCTGACGCCGCTGTTCCCCATGAGCATCATCCTGCAGGAAGTAAGTGGCGAGCGGGAGATCGAGATTCCGGAGGAAGTCCGGCAGGTCTACGCGCAGTGGCGGCCCACGCCGTTGTATCGCGCGCGGCGTCTGGAAAAGGCGCTCGACACGCCCGCCCGCATCTACTACAAGTACGAGGGCGCCAGCCCGGCCGGCTCGCACAAGCCCAACACCGCCGTGGCGCAGGCTTACTACAACAAGAAGGAAGGGACAAAGCGCCTCGGCGTGCGCCTTCTTCGGTCTCGAATGCAAGGTGTTCATGGTGCGGGTGAGCTACGATCAGAAGCCCTACCGCCGGGCCCTAATGGAAACGTTCGGCGCAACGGTCTCGGCCAGCCCCAGCCGCGAGACCCAATCCGGCCGGGCGATCCTGGCGGAGCATCCCAATTCAACTGGTTCGCTCGGCATCGCCATCTCGCAGGCGGTCGAGGTGGCGGCGCAGGACCCGCACGCGAAGTATTCGCTGGGCAGCGTGCTCAATCACGTGCTGCTGCACCAGACCGTGATCGGCGAAGAAGCCATCGAGCAGATGGCCATGGTGGGTGACGATCCCGACGTGATCGTCGGCTGTACGGGCGGCGGGTCGAACTTCGCCGGCATCGCGCTGCCGTTCGTCGGGCGCAAATTGAAGGGCAAGTCGAAGGCGCGCATCGTGGCGGTCGAGCCAGCCGCCTGCCCCAGCCTGACCAAAGGCCGGTTCACTTATGATTTCGGCGACACCGCGCACCTCACGCCGCTGGTCAAGATGTTCACCCTCGGCAGCATTTTCGTGCCGCCGGGCATTCATGCGGGCGGCCTGCGGTATCACGGCATGGCGCCGCTGGTCTCGCACCTGCTGGACCTCGGCTTGATCGAAGCCACCGCCGTGCAGCAGCTCGACGCGTTCGCCGCCGGCGTCGGGTTCGCGCGCGCCGAGGGGATCATTCCCGCGCCGGAAGCGAACCACGCCGTAGCCGGCGCTATCCGCGAAGCGCTGCGAGCGAAGCAGGAGGGCGTGAGCCGCGTGATCCTGTTCAACCTGTGCGGCCACGGCCACTTCGACATGCCGGCCTACATCGACTATCACGCGGGAAAGCTGCAGAATTACGAATATCCGGCCGAAGAAGTCGCCATGGCGCTGGCGGGATTGCCGGCGGTGGGAGCATAAGCTCTATTTTTCCCTCGCCTCCAGCAGCAGATGCTTCTGGAACACAACCTCTACCGTCGCCACCGGGCCCTGCACGGTCCCCAGATCCTTGCCGTTTTCGTAATCGGTGACGTGATAGCTGCGATTCTCCAGGCCGCGCAGCTCGATTTTCCCTTTCCACTCCGGAGCATAGAAGGCGTAATACAGACTCTTCCCCTTGCGGATGGCGTGGGCTTCCGGGCGGTCGAAGCCGATATCGTATAGCGCGCCGAGATACTCGCCGCGCGAGAGCATTTTGTCTTTATAGATCCCGATCCATTTCGCCCATACTTGCTCTTTGGCGGCCGTCAGGTCGTCGCGGTTGCGCCCGGCTGAACCCGGGGGCCAGGTGAACTCCGATCCAACCACGCCGCCGACCCCTATCGTCGATGCGAAATCATCGTGGCCCGTGCTCAATTCCACGTGGTCGCCGAAATAGGCTGTCGCATCGCCGTGCAGCGCCTTCAGCGTTTTTCCCTTGGAGCGTATTTGGAACGAGCTTGCCGGGTCGGAAGCCACGCTCATATTCACGTAGGGAAGCGTGTAGAAGTTTGCCGCCGTGCCGCAGGGGCACCACTCGACCAAGACGTCCGGCCTGATGCGCCGCGCCGTGTCGTAGATCATCTTGAAAAAAGCCGGCATGGCTTCGACAGATTCTTCCGGCCGCGCGTGTTTGTGCGCCGGGTTGTAGCAGGGCGGCGCGCCGTTCATGTGCATGCCGTCGAGTTTCAGCCCGTCGAAACCCCATTCGCCGATGATCTTTTCGACCAGCTTGCGGTGGTACTCGACGACCGCCGGAACGGCCGGGCACAGATACCAGTCGTTGAAGAACGAAATTTTCTCTTTGGAGCCGTCCGCGTTGAGCAGCAGCATCTCCGGATGTTTCCGGGCCAGCTCCGATTCCGGCCGCGCCCCCAGCGGCAGCCACCAGAGCTGCGCCCGCAAACCTTGGGCGCGAATCTTGTCCACCAGCAATCTCATGTCGGCGTCGCCATGAGGAAACTTATCCGGCGCAAGGGACCAGTCGCCATCCGCGGTCTCCCACCCGTAATCCACCCCTACCCACGCGAATCCAAGCTTCTTCACGAGGGGCAGCGCGTTGAGGATCTGGCTGGGCTTGAAGTGCCGTTCGAACCCCCAGGGGCACCAGATCGGACCGAAGGCGGTATCCGGCGCCGGGTGGAATTTGACTCCCTGTTTGACCATTTTGCCGCGATAGTCGACCAGCGCCTGGAAGTAATCACCCTGATGAACTTCGACGAAGGTGCGAAACGTCTTCAGTGTCTCGCCTGGCTTCAGCACCTGGTCTTTCTTGAAGGTCACACCGACCGTAGCGTGGTCGGCATCCGGCATGGCCACCGGCAGTGACACCAGTTTGGGGGTCATTTCGAGATCGCCCACGGCGATGCCCGCATCGCGCCGCCACACATCCGACACGGGCGTGCCGCCGCCATAGTCGCTGGCGTTCATGCCCATGAAGTTTTCCTGCCGGAAACCCGGCTTGAGCGGCAGCACCCAGTCCGGCCGGCGCTCGTAAGAGCCGCTCTGATACGACCAAAAGGCGTGGCCGTCGATCAAGTAGGCATTGTTAGTCCAGGAGTTGACATGCAGGTCCTGAGTGCCCGCATTGGTATATTGCACTTCGAAAACTGCCATCGAGGGGAAGCCGAGAGTATCCAGGCTCACGTTGACCGTCTTCTTCAGGGATGCCGCCGTGCCGGTCAACTGGTCCACCCGGCCGGCTCCCATGAAGGTCAAGACATGCCCGCCCAAGACGAAATCCTGGACCTGCTTGCCGTCCACGGTAATGAACTCGGTAGCCGCGAAGTCGCCGATGGCCATTTCCTTGCCGCCGAATTTCGCAACCACTCGGCTGTGCATCGCGTGATCGAACTCGATGCGGATGTTCGCCCCTTCTACCTGAGGTTCCGGCGGAGCCGCGGCAGCGACGCCGCCAAACAGCAGAATCAGAAGTTTAGAACTTGACCGGGAGCGCATCGCGGACTATCTTGATGGACATACCAGCATATCCGAGGAGGAGCACTCTATGTCTCTGTGGCGACCCGATCCTACTTTCTATCCATCTCCGAAAATGGCGATGCAGGCGCCGCCGGAGAAGCTTGCTTTTGTCGCCATGCTCAATGCAAATGGCAATGGCAAGCCCGACGCTCTGGGCGTAGTGGACGTCGAGCCGGGATCGTCCGGCTACGGACGGATCGTGGGCAGGGTGGACATGCCGCACCCTGGCGATGAGCTGCACCATTTCGGCTGGAACGCGTGCAGCGCGTGCCTGTGCCCCCATGCGCCGCACCCGCACGTGGAGCGCCGCTACCTTGTCGTGCCGGGCATCAACTCTTCGCGCATCCACATTATCGATACCAAGCCCGATCCCCGGAAGCCCCAAATCGTAAAGGTCATCGAGCCGGAGACGCTGGCGGCGCGCACTGGATACACTTCGCCGCACACAATCCACTGCGGTCCGGAGGGCATCTTCGCGAGCGCGCTGGGCGCCGCCAACGGTGACGGCCCCGGCGGTATTTTTGTCATCGACCCGGAGAGCTTCGACGTTCTCGGCAAATGGGAGCTGGATCGCGGGCCGCAGTACCTGGCCTACGATTTCTGGTGGCACCTGGGTTTCGACACCATGATCTCGAGCGAATGGGGTACGCCTAACATGGTGCAGAAGGGACTGAACCCGGAGATCCTGCTCAAGGGCGGCTACGGCCACAAATTGCATGTCTGGGATCTTCCGAAGCGCCGCCATTTGCAGGAGCTGGATCTAGGCCCGGAGTACCAGATGGCGCTCGAGCTGCGGCCCGCTCATGATCCCACGCGCGGGTACGGATTCCTGGGCGTGGTCGTGTCGCTCAAAGACCTTTCCGCGTCGATCTGGGTTTGGAGCCGCGACAACGGCAAATGGGGCGTGAAAAAGGTGATCGACATCCCCGCCGAGCCAGCCGATCCCGAAAAGCTGCCGCCGCTGTTGCAGGGATTCAAGGCCGTGCCGCCACTCATCACCGATATCAATCTCTCGCTCGACGACCGCTTCCTCTACGTTTCCTGCTGGGGCACCGGCGAGTTCTTGCAATACGACGTGTCCGATCCGTTTCATCCCAAGAAGACCGGATCGATTCACCTGGGCGGCATCGTGCGGCACGCGGCGCACCCCGGGCAGCCGAAGACGCCGCTCAACGGCGGCCCGCAGATGGTAGAGGTCAGCCGCGCCGGCCGGCGCGTCTACTTCACCAACTCGCTCTACGCGCCGTGGGACGCGCAGTTCTATCCCGAGGGCATCAAGAGCTGGATGGTGAAAGTGGATGTTCCTCCGCAAGGCGGCATGCAGATCGATCCAAAATTTTTCGTGGAATTCGGTGATTTGCGCGGCCACCAGGTACGCCTGGATGGCGGCGACGCCTCCTCCGACTCCTACTGCTACGCATGAATCATGCTCCGTCCTGGGGCTGGCCGGCGCTGGTCGTGCTGGGCGCCTACCACGGCCTGAACCCGGGAATGGGCTGGCTGTTCGCCGTCGCGCTCGGCATGCAGGAGAAAAGCGCGCGGGCGGTCGTGCGGTCCCTGGTTCCCATCGCGCTGGGCCACGCCGCCGCGATTGGAGCGGTCGTGCTCATCGCCACGCTGATTCAGATCGTGGTGCCGCTCAACTACGTGAAGTTCGCGGTCGCTGGCATGCTGGTTGCTCTGGGCCTTTACCGGATCATACGCGGCCGCCATTTCGGCTGGGGCGGAATGCAAGTCGGGTTTCGTGATCTCACCATCTGGTCGTTTCTGATGGCGTCCGCCCATGGCGCCGGGCTAATGGTTCTCCCGGTCGTGCTTGGATTATCGGCCGCCGATCATGCGCACATGCATGCCGGTGGTCCGATGACGGGCCTCCTGGCGACCCTGGTTCACACTGCTGCCTATCTGGCGGTGACCGCGGTTATTGCGCTGGTGGTCTATGAAAAGCTCGGACTCGCGCTGTTGCGCAAGGCCTGGATCAACCTGGACCTGGTGTGGGCGGCGGCTTTGATCGTCACGGGCTTCCTGGCGCTCGTGGTCTAGGCTGTCGCGAAGAGAAGTAAAATAGACGTAGTGGGTATCACAACCGGCCGGTTGACTGAAGCCGGATCTGTTCGTAGGCGGCTGGCTCTCCTGTTGAGCGCGTTGGCCGCGGTGTTCGCGCCCGCCTACGGTCTCGATCCTTCCCATGCGCTCACTCAGTACGTGCATCGCATTTGGCAGGTGCCGCAAGGTCTCCCGCAGGCCGCGATTTACTCCATCTGGCAGACGCGAGACGGCTACGTGTGGCTTGGTACGCAGACGGGCCTGGTCCGTTTCGATGGGGTCCGCTTCACCACCTTCGACAGTACGAGCGAGCCGGAGCTCAAGAATGCCTGGATCGGGAACCTGCTCGAGGACCGGCAGCAAAATCTTTGGATCGGATCGAGTGACGCCGGCCTGTTCCGCTTTCACGAGGGTGCAATCAGACGCTTCTCCTCCGTTGATGGGCTGCCTTCCGATAGCGTGCACTGTCTGGCGCCGGCTCGTAATGGCGACGTCTGGGTCTGCACTTCTCAAGGCCTGGCGCGGATCTCGGACGACAAGATTACCGCGTATGGCGCCCGGCTGGGAATTCCCGCCGGCATGGTTGTCGCCGCTGCTGAAGCGGCCAACGGTAATCTGTGGATCGCGGGAGAGCGGCCGCGCCTGGGCGTCTGGAACGGGAAGGTTTTCCACGGCTATCCGCTGAAGTCGTTGCCTGAATACGGCAGCATCCGCGCGCTGCTGTGCGCGGACGATGGCACCATCTGGATCGGAACGACCAGCGGGCTGGTCCGCCTCAAGGCGGGACAGGAACGGCTGTTCACGGTCAAAGACGGTCTGGCCGACAACGGAATCTTCTCGCTGGCCCAAGGCCGGGACGGAAGCCTTTGGATCGGCACTAAGAATGGATTCAGCCGCATGCGCTCCGGCGAGCTCGAGAGTTTTCGGACCAAACAGGGGCTGTCGCAGAGCACGGTATTCGCTTTGCACGAGGACCGCGAGGGTGGCTTGTGGGTGGGCACCAAGCACGGCCTGAACCAATTCCTGGATGGGCGCGCGACTCCGTTCACGGCCAGCGAAGGGCTGCCCAGCAACCAGACGGGTCCGGTTTTTGAAGACCATCAGGGCACCATCTGGGTGGGCACGCTGGATGCCGGCCTGGGGCGGTTCGACGGAAAACGATTCAGCGTGCTGACCACCGGGCAGGGCCTCCCTTCCAACTCCATCTATGCTCTCGCGGAGGATGCGCGCGGCGACCTGTGGGCGGGCACCGGGCGCGGGCTGAGCAGGTTGCATGAGGGCCGGGTGGCGGAGACATTCACGCCGGCGCGAGGCTTGCGCCCGGGCAAAGTGCAGTGCCTATTTCGCGATCACGCGGGCGCGCTCTGGATCGGAACAGCCGGCGGCTTGGCGGTGCTGCGCGATGGCCGGCTTGTTCGGGGCCCTGCGGCGGGGTCGGTGCTGGCGCTCGGCGAAGATCGTGAACGGCATATCTTCGTCGCCACTGATGGCGGCGGCCTGCGCGTTCTGGAAGACGGAAAGCTGCGCGAGTTCGCGCCGGGTGGAATGCCGGTGCGCGATGTGGACGCGCTCTACCAAGATCCCGAAGGCTCGTTGTGGATGGGGACTCTGGGAAGCGGCTTGCTGCTGTGGAGAGATGGAAAACTGTTCCGGTATGCGGTGAGGGACGGCTTATTCGACGACGAGGTCTACGGCATCGCCCGTGACACGCAGGATCGTTTGTGGATGGCGTGCAGTAAGGGCATCTTTGCCGTAAACCGGTCGGACCTGCTGCGGTTCGCCTCCGGCGCGATCTCGAATTTCCAGAGCAATCCGTACAGCCCGACCGACGTGCTGCGTACCATCGAATGCAAGGCGGGCGTGCAGCCGGGGGCGTGGAAAATGCGGGATGGCACTCTGTGGTTCTCCACCATTCGCGGTTTGCTGGTGATCGACCCGAAGAGCTTGTTGAAGAAACTGCAACCGCCGGAAGTGGTCATCGAGGAGGTCAGCGTCAACGGCCAGAGTGAGCCGCCGGGCGAAATCGACCGGCTGGCTCCGGGCAGAAAGAATATCGAGTTCCGTTACACCGGCCTGAGCTTCCGTCTGCCGGGCCGCATCACGTTCCGGCATATGCTTGAAGGTTTCGACAAGAAATGGATCGACGCCGGAACCAGGCGCGAAGCATATTACGCCAATCTGCCTCCTGGAAAATATCGTTTCCGGGTGACAGCGTGCAACGTTGACGGCACCTGCAACGACGCCGGCAGCACCGTGGCTTTCAGTCTCGCCTCCCACTACTACCAGCGGGTGTGGTTCTGGCCGCTGGCGGCGCTGGCGGTGGCTCTCTCTGTATTGCTCGGTTTTCGGCTCCGCATTAGAAGGCTCAAGGAGCACTTCCGCATCATCCTGACGGAAAGAAACCGCATCGCGCGCGAACTTCACGACACCCTCATCCAGGGGTTTTCGGGCGTCACGATGCAGATGCAGGCGCTGGCCGCGCGGTGGCCCGGCTCGGAGCGTAGCGTGCTGGAAGATATCATTCAGGACGCCGGCAATTGCCTGCGCGAGGCGCGGCGGTCGGTCGCGGGATTACGCAGTTCGGGCGGGCCGGCCTCGGGTCTATCGAACTCTATCGCCCAGGCAGCCCGCCAGATCACCGATACCGGCGATGTTCGTCTCCGGCTGAAACTGGACCAAGGTCCTTCAGATCTGGGCGCGGAGGCCGAGTACAACCTGCTGCGCATTACGCAGGAAGCGGTCACCAACTCGGTGAAGCATTCCGGCGCGCGCAACATCGACGTAGATTTGCGGTCGGATCGGAACGCCGTATATCTGTCGGTGAAGGATGATGGTTCGGGCATGCCGGCCGGCAATGGATCTGTCGCCGCGCCGGGCCACTACGGCCTGACGGGTATGAGAGAACGGGCGGCGCAAATCGGCGCGCAATTGCAGCTCGAAAGCCAGCCCGGCCACGGCACTACCGTGCGGGTTGTGCTGCCGGCGAGGAAAGCGGCCGGCGTGGCCGTGGCTTCGAGCGCCGCGCCGGTTGCGACGGATTCCTAGATGCCGCCCGAACAGCCACTCCCGATCATCCGCGTGCTTTGCGCCGACGACCACCCGCTGGTGCGCAAGGGCATCGCTTCCATCCTGGCCAACGAGGCCGACACCAAGCTTGTGGCCGAAGCTTCCAACGGACGCGAAGCCGTGGAACTGTTCCGCCTACACCGCCCCGATGTCACGCTGTTGGATCTCCGCATGCCGGAACTGGATGGCGTCGCCGCCACCAAGGCGATTCTCGCCGAGTTCCCGGAGGCCCGCCTCATCGCGCTCACCAGCTACGACGGAGACCAAGAGATCTACCAGGCGCTCGAGGCCGGCGTTCGCGGCTATCTGCTGAAAGAAATGGTCCACACCGAAGTCCTGCGGGCGATCCGGCGCGTGCATGCCGGCAAGAGGCTTATACCGTCGGAGGTTTCCGAGCGGTTAACCGAGTATTTCCCTCAGATGGCCCTTACCCCGCGGGAGACCGAGGTGCTAGCGTTCGTGGCCGAAGGTCTCGGCAACAAGGAAATTGCGGACCGCCTGGGCACGGCAGCCGGCACTGTGAAGAATCAAATCCAGACCATCCTCGCTAAGCTGAAAGCCTCGGACCGCACGCAGGCTGTAACCATTGCCATCCGCCGCGGCATCCTCCACCTGGATTCGTAATTTCCCGCACCAATAGGCCGATCGGCATACGGCGTATTGTGCCAGCCTGCACTTACGCCTTCGTGCAATACCACCGATCCTTGTAATCATTGCCCTGGAAGGACCTGTGCAGATGAATATCGAAACCACTGAGCACCCGCGACTCTCCTCGACCGCCATGCCTCCCGACCAGCCGAAACCCGAGCGCCCGCATAAGAGCCGCGCATGGCTCTGGCTGCTGGTGCTCTGCCTCATGGGAGCCGGAGCGTACTATTTCCTCGCTCCCCACTTCCGCCAGGCCCAGGCCAAGGGCGGCAAGGCAGGAAGCCAGAAGGGTGGGCCGCGCGCCGTACCGGTCGTCGTCGCCAACGCGCGCAAGGGCGACATGAACATATACCTCAACGGCCTGGGTTCGGTCACCGCGTTCAATACCGTCACAGTCCGTACGCGCGTCGATGGGCAGATCGACCAGGTGGCGTTCAAAGAGGGGCAGATCGTGCACCAAGGCGATCTCCTAATCGAGATCGATCCAAGACCCTTCCAGGTGCAGCTCGAGTCCGGCCAAGGCCAGATGGCGAAGGACATGGCGCTGCTCAACAACGCCAATGTGGACCTGGAGCGTTACCGGGTTCTGCTGGCGCAAGACGCCGTTCCGAAGCAGCAGCTCGACACCCAGGCTGCACTGGTGAGGCAATATGAAGGCTCCATTAAGGCCGACCAGAGCATTATCGACAACGCGAAGCTGCAACTGGTTTATAGCAAGATCACCACGCCAATCACTGGCAGAATCGGCCTGCGCCTGGTGGACGCGGGCAACATGGTCCATGCGGCCGACACCAATGGCCTGGCCGTCATCACCCAATTGCAGCCCATCGCCGTGATCTTCACGATTGCCGAGGATCACCTCCCCCAGATCATGAAGAAGATGCGATCGGGCGGGCGGCTCTCCGTCGAGGCTTATGACCACGACATGCGGAACAAGCTCGCCTCGGGTTATTTGCTGACCATCGACAACCAGATCGATCCGAGCACGGGCACCGTCAAGTGCAAGGCGGTTTTCGACAACAAGAACAACGAGCTGTTCCCCAACCAGTTCGTCAATGCCAGGCTGATGATCGACACGCTGCGCGGAACCATCATCGTTCCCACCGCCGCCGTGCAGCGCAGCCCGGAATCCGCTTTCGTTTACGTGGTGAAGGCGGACAACACGGTCGAGGTGAGAAACATCACGCCTGGCCCGGTCGAAGGCGATGCGGCTGCGATAACCAGCGGCCTCGCGCCTGGAGATCGCGTGGTCATCGATGGCGTCGACAAGCTCCAGCCGGGCGGGAAAGAAGGCGGGTACGGGAAAGAAGGCCGGTAAGTGAGCCCGTCGCGGCCGTTCATCTTAAGACCGATCGCGACCTCGCTTCTGATGGTCGGTATCGTGCTGGTCGGCGTGGTGGCATTCCGCCAGTTGCCCGTCTCGGCCCTGCCGCAGGTGGATTATCCCATCATCCAGGTGGTTACTTTTTATCCCGGAGCGAGCCCCGAAGTCATGGCCTCTTCGGTTACTGCGCCTCTCGAGCGCCAGTTTGGCCAGGTGCCCGGGCTGAACCAGATGACATCGATCAGCTCGGAGGGCAGCTCGATCGTCACCCTGCAATTCACTCTGGATCTGAATATCGACGTTGCCGAGCAGGAGGTGCAGGCGTCCATCAACTCCGCCGGGACGTTCCTGCCGCGCGATTTGCCGAATCCGCCCATCTATAGCAAGACCAATCCTGCCGACACGCCAATTCTGACGTTGGCGCTTACCTCCAAGGCGCTGCCGCTATCGAAGGTGGAAGACCTCGCCGACACCCGTCTGGCGCAGAAGATTTCGCAGCTGCCGGGCGTGGGCCTGGTGAGTATCAGTGGCGGCCAGAAGCCGGCGGTGCGGGTGCAGGCGAATCCGACGGCACTCTCTTCCTATGGGCTGAGCCTGGAGCAACTGCGGGCCTCGCTGGCGGCCGCCAACGTCAACCAGGCGAAAGGCAGCTTCGACGGCGAACGCCAGTCCTACACCATTGATGCGAATGACCAGCTCATGTCGAGCGACCAGTACCGGCCGCTGGTCATCGCCTACCACAACGGCGCTCCGGTCAAACTGTCCGACGTGGCGACGGTGATCGACGATACCGAAAATGTCCGGCAGGCGGCGTGGATGAATCACGATCCGGCGGTCATCGTGAACATCCAGCGCCAACCGGGCGCCAACATCATCGCCGTGGTGGACCGCATCAAGAAGCTGCTGCCGGCGCTCCGCAGCTCACTGCCGTCGGCCGTAAGCGTGGACATCCTCACGGACCGCACGGTGACCATTCGGGCCTCGGTGGCTGACGTCGAGTTCGAGCTGATGCTCACCGTAGCGCTGGTGGTGATGGTGATGTTCCTGTTCCTCCGCAGCATCGCCGCCACCATCATTCCCAGCATAGCCGTGCCGCTCTCGCTGGTCGGTACATTCGGCGTGATGTACCTGCTGGGCTATAGCCTCAACAACCTGACCTTGATGGCCCTTACTATTTCGACCGGCTTCGTGGTGGACGATGCCATCGTGATGATCGAGAACATCGCGCGCTATATCGAAGAGGGCGAACGGCCGCTGCAGGCCGCGCTGCGCGGGGCCGAGCAGATCGGGTTCACCATCGTTTCGCTCACTATCTCGCTGATCGCCGTGCTGATCCCATTGCTGTTCATGGGCGATATTGTGGGCCGCCTGTTCCGTGAGTTCGCCGTGACGCTGAGCGTGACGATCCTGGTTTCCGCCGTCGTTTCGCTGACGCTTACGCCCATGATGTGCTCGCGCCTGCTGCGCCACAAGCCGGAATCGCAGCGGGGCCGCCTCTACCGTCTTTCCGAGCGGGGTTTTAACTCCGTCGTCGATTTCTACGGCCGTACGCTGCGCGTGGTGCTGCGCTACCAGGGGCTCACGCTGCTGATCGCCGTCGGAACCCTGGTCGCCACTATTTACCAGTACATCGTGATTCCCAAGGGCTTCTTTCCGGTTCAGGACACCGGCGTGATTCTGGGTATTTCGGACGCCCCGCAGGACGTGTCGTTTCCGGCCATGGCTGAGCGCCAGCAGGCGCTAGCCAAGGTCATTCTCGAAGATCCGGCAGTGGCCAGCCTTTCTTCCTTCATCGGCATCGACGGCACCAACACCACCATCAACAGCGGCAGGATTCAGATCAATCTCAAACCGCTCGACGAGCGCCACATCAGCAGTAGCGACATCATTCGCCGGCTGCAGCCCAAACTCGCGGGCGTTCCGGGGATCGTGCTTTTCATGCAGGCGGTGCAGGATCTGACGGTGGAAGACCGCGTGAGCCGCACGCAATATCAGTACAGCCTGGAGGAGCCCGACGCCAAGGACCTGACCCAGTGGGCGTCCCGGTTCGTGGCCCGCCTACAGTCCGAGCCCGTCCTGCGCGATGTGGCGAGCGACCAGCAGGATGGCGGTCTGCAAGCTCATCTGGTCATCGACCGCAATACCGCCTCGCGGTTCGGCATCATGCCGCAGATGATCGACGACACGCTCTATGACGCCTTCGGACAGCGGCTCGTCTCGATCATTTTCACGCAGTTGAACCAGTATCACGTGGTGCTCGAAGTCAAGCCGGATTTTCAACAGCGTCCCAGCGACCTGACGAACATTTACGTCCCTTCACCCAACGGCGGCCAGGTGCCGTTGAGTGCCTTCACGCACTTCGAGCCTTCCACCACGGCTCTGGCGGTGAACCATCAGGGGCAATTCCCGTCGGTCACCATCTCGTTCAACCTGGCGCCCGGAGCGGCTCTGGGTGACGCCGTTACGGCCATCGAACGTGTGAAGAATGAGCTGGGTTTGCCGCCAGCCATCCAGGCCGGTTTTCAGGGCACGGCTCAGGCGTTTCTGGCGTCTCTGGCCAACGAGCCCGTGTTGATTCTGGCGGCGCTGGTCACGGTCTACATCGTTCTGGGCGTGCTGTATGAAAGCTATATTCATCCCGTCACCATTCTCTCGACGCTGCCGTCGGCGGGTGTAGGGGCGCTGCTGGCGTTAGAGCTCTGCCACCAGGATTTCAGCGTGATCGCGTTGATCGGCATCATCCTGCTGATCGGCATCGTCAAGAAGAACGCCATCATGATGATCGATTTCGCGCTCGAAGCCGAGCGCAAGGAGGGCAAGAGTCCCGAGGACGCGATTTTTCAGGCGTGCCTGCTGCGGTTCCGTCCCATCATGATGACCACCATGGCGGCGCTATTAGGCGGCGTTCCGCTGGCTCTGGGGACGGGCGTCGGCTCCGAGCTGCGCCGGCCGCTGGGCATCACCATTGTCGGCGGCCTGATCTTCAGCCAGTTGCTCACTCTGTATACGACGCCGGTGGTTTACCTCTTCTTTGACCGCCTCTCGTGGCGCCTGCGCGGTGCGGGCGCGGCAGGCCATGAGCCGGAATTGCGGCCGGAGGAGGCATGAACATCTCCGCGCCGTTCATTCACCGGCCGGTGGCCACCACGCTGTTGACGATCGCGATCGGCCTCGGGGGCGCGATCGCCTTCACGTTTCTTCCCGTCTCGCCGCTTCCCCAAGTGGAATTTCCCACCATTTCAGTGGGCGCTGCGCTGCCGGGCGCGAGCCCTGAAACCATGGCGTCCGCGGTGGCCACTCCGCTCGAGCGGCAATTCGGGCGCATCGCCGGCGTCACCGAGATGACTTCCGCGAGCACTCTTGGCTCCACCTCCATTACTCTGCAGTTCAACCTGAACCGCAACATCGATGCCGCGGCGCGCGATGTGCAGGCTGCGATCAACGCCGCGCGCGGGCAACTTCCCACCAACCTGCCGAGCAATCCGTCGTACCGCAAGATCAATCCTGCCGATGCGCCCATCATGATTCTGGCGCTTACCTCGAAGCTTGTGGACACAGGCCGCATGTACGATGCTGCGTCTTCCATCGTGCAGCAGAAGCTTTCGCAAGTGAAAGGCGTGGGCCAGGTGTTCGTATGGGGAAGCGCGCTGCCGGCGGTGCGCGTGGAAGTCAGTCCCGCTAAGCTCAATCACCTGGGCCTGAGTCTCGAAGACGTGCGCACGGTGCTGGGCGCGGCCAACGCCAACCGGCCCAAGGGCGACCTTACCAACGAAAACCGCACGTGGGCGTTGAGCACGACGGATCAGCTTCGCCTGGCCTCCGAATACCAGCCCCTGGTGATCAGCTACCAGAATGGAGGCGCGGTAAAGCTCTCAGACATCGCCACGGTCACCGATTCGGTCGAAGATATTCGGACCTCCGGCCTGGCCAACGGCGTTCCGGCCGTCTCGGTGGTGGTGTTCCGGCAGCCGGGCGCCAACATCATCGCTACCGCTGACCGCGTACGCGCCCTGATGCCGCAATTGCAGGCGGAGATTCCGCAGGCTATGCGCTTGACCGTGGTCCTCGACCGCACCACGACTATCCGCGCGTCCATTCGTGACGTCGAACTCTCGCTGGGCCTCTCCATTACCTTGGTCATCCTGGTGGTCTTCCTTTTTCTTCGGAGCGTTCGTACTACTCTCATCCCCAGCGTGGCGGTTCCCATCTCGCTCATCGCCACTTTCGGCGTGATGTACATGATGGGTTATAGCGTCGACAACCTTTCGCTCATGGCGCTCACCATTGCCACGGGTTTCGTGGTGGACGACGCCATTGTGGTGATCGAGAACATCACGCGCCACCTCGAGCAGGGCATGAAGCCGTTCGCGGCGGCGCTCCAGGGCGCAAAAGAGATCGGGTTCACCGTGCTTTCGATCAGCATCTCGCTGATCGCCGTGTTCCTCCCCATCCTGATGATGGGCGGCATCGTCGGCCGCCTGTTTCGCGAGTTTGCGGTTACGCTCTCGGCGGCCATCGCGGTTTCGCTGGTCGTGTCATTGACGACTACGCCCATGATGTGTGCACACCTGCTCAAGCATCAGGAGAAGCAAGGGCATGGCTGGCTCTATAACCTCAATGAACGCGCCTTTAACTGGGTGCTCCGCCGCTATGAGGTCACGCTCGCCTGGGTTCTGCGACATCAACCGGTCACTCTGCTGGTCACTCTGTCCACGATCGCCGTGACCATCTACCTTTACGTCGCCGTGCCCAAAGGA
>JACXTT010003721.1_pt1 | contig 23230 bp, 26 predicted proteins | sample 9270951 | NCBI WGS metagenome assembly JACXTT01 (sample SAMN15532306, study PRJNA645909) | rock metagenome | isolation source: weathered quartz diorite | place: Puerto Rico | collected 2017-06-21
ATCGGCGTCGGCAGCAAGATCAAGATGCCGTCGTTCCGCCAGTATCTGGGTGGAGACACCTACGAGAAGTGGGAGTTCATCTATAACCCGATGCTGGCCGCGAATAGGCTTGGGCAACCGCCAACGCAGCAGCAGATAGGAGCACCGGGCCAGCCAACCACGGCACCCGGCGTGCCTTTACCGCCTGGGGCAGGGCAGACCCTAGTGCCAGGCCAACCAGCGCCAGGCCCGCAATAAGACTTCAGAAGCCGAGCAGCACAGCCGCTCTTGGCGTGCGATTTTGTGGCTGTAGGTACGCTGCCGACTCAACTGCGATTGCAAAACCCTCACAGGCAGTCCGTCGTAGGTTTCAGGGTAAAAGAGTGCCTATGCTACCGAGAAGTTATCGCAAATCCACGGCCTAATTTCCTGCGGTGGATGCTTTGCGGAGCTTTTCGGTCACGCGCCGAACGTAGTCGCGCGTTTCGCGATAAGGAGGCACGGACCGAAACTGCCCGACTCGCTCGGGGCCTGCGTTGTAGGCGGCGAGCGAAAGTGACAGATCGCCGTTGTAGCGCACCAGCAATTCCTTCAGATACTTGGTGCCCGCTTCAATATTTTGCTGAGGATCGAACACATTGGTCACGCCAAATCGAGCGGCAGTCTGCGGCAGCAGTTGCATCAGGCCGCAGGCGGCCCGCCAGGACACGGCGTTGGGATTGAAATTCGATTCCACGGCGATGACGCTGGCGACGAGTTCCGGCGCGATGCCATGTGCTCGCGCGGATGCCGTGATGAAACTCGCGTAGGGCACATCGAGGGCTCTTATTTTCGCCGCTGGGAATGTGTCTTCTGGATCGATCCGCAGGACTGTGTCGGCGGGAATTTCCATCGTGCCGCCGGCCATCGTCAGCCGAAGCGTTTCTCCGACCAGCTCATAACCGGTCACATGGATTCGCTGGCCAGTCTGCAGTACCACATATTCGGCGCAGGTCGAAGGAGCCAGGGCGCCAAGGAGCAGGAGCGTCCCTGCCAGCCACTTCCCAATTCGAGGGATTTGGTCCACGTCAAGCATCTCCCAAGGCATACATTTCGATCGCGGCGGCGACACCGCCTTGGTCGTTGGTCAGCGTCTCCGGCCACCCCAACGCCTTCAATTCGGGCACGCTGTTTCCCATCACCACCGGGAGTCCGGCAAATTGGAGCATCTCGAGGTCGTTCAGGTTGTCTCCGATGGCCATCACGTCGTCACGAGACCACCCGCGCCGACTCACCCATTCGGCGAGGGTCGCTCCTTTCGAACATCCCGGTGCAATCACGTCGACAAGGCCGAAATCACGCTTGTCATAAATCGTCATCGCGACTGAATATTCGGCGGCGAATGGTAGCCCTGAAAGGAAGGTTTCCACCTCGCGGACCTCGTTCAGGTAACCAGTGAACATGACCTGGATGGGGTCTTCCGTAAGGCAGTCCCGTAAGGGAGACATTTCCCCCAGGAATTCGCGGTTCCGTTGGAAATAGCCGCTGCGCAGGGAGTCGTTCCAGTCAATCCGCTCATAAATGACCTGGTTTTCCCGCGGCCGGTTGAAGCAGACGGACGCGAGGTCGCGGAACGCGCCTGCCGCGTCGATCACACGCGCGGCGACGTGGCACGGAAGAAGCTTCACGAGGTGCGTATCGCCCGCCGCGGATTTCACCAGCGCGCCGTTATTTACAATCATCGTCAGGGGGCAAGGGAACTGCCTCGCAATCGGCATCGCGAAATCGTACCGGCGGCCCGTAACAAGGGCTACTTCAATCCCACGGGCAGCCGCCTCGGCGACAGCATTCCGGTTGATCGCTGGCAACTGGGAGTGCTCGTCGAGCAGGGTTCCGTCGATGTCGATAGCAATTAGGCGGACAGGCACAAAGGCAGTTTACCGTGCTACTTACCTTTCGGACTACTCTCCTGAAGTACAGGTGTGGCCTAATTGCGCCAAAATGGCCGTGTAGCCTCATTTCTCATTACTTCGGTGTGGGCGCCACAGCTGTCGGGACCGTAACGCTCAGTTTTTCGGATGGACGGCTCTCGATCCCTTTCGAATCAACTGCCGTGACAAAATAGAAGTAGGTGTTGCCTGCCTCGGCGGTGCGGTCGGTAAATTCGGTGTCTGTGGCACTTGTAGTCGATAGCTTGACCGGACTACCAGGTGGCAGCACTCTGTACACGTTGTATCCCGAGACGGCCGTCTTACTGGGCCTCCAGGAGATGGTCACCGAGTGCGGGTTGGACGCCTGCGTGTTGACAGCTTGGTGCACTTGTCGTCCGCAAGCGCAGAGAACCAGTGTCGCCAGCAAAGGAGTGAAGCACCGGTTCGGTAAAACGCGCGATGAATGAAAGCGGTTTCTCATTCGGAAAGGACAAGCCCAAGTCTATGACAAGACGAAAGCAGGTTGAACAGATTTGTACCGCCTCCCCTAACGCCGGGCTTTCCGTGGAGTGCTGTATTGACTACCCTTGTCGCTGGGTGTAGCATCCGCGAAGCGAGGCTCGGGAAGTCCGGCTGGAAACCAACGAAAAATGAAGAGAAGAAAGGAGGGCGGAATTATGGCCACGCCTACTATGAGTCTGTCAACTGAGCCAGTCCACCGGATCACTCTTCCCGAATTAATGTGGGAAGATATCCGAGAGCCTGGCGCTTACGTCGAGCGCGGTACAGGTGACCTTTTCCGTATACCCAAAGAAGCTCTAGTTCAGGGAGCTTCTCCTGTTGTTGTCAAAGAGAGCCGCGGTGCTTCTCGGCTCGTGCAAATTAGCAAAGATCCGTTTGTCACGACGCTGGGGGCACGGCTCGCTTGCGCACAACACAACATCCAACCCAACTTCTGAAGAGCCTGCTCCCGGGCCCCGCTCAAAACCATTTGTTCTCGGAATGTTGAAAGCCTCAAATTCCAGTTGTGTGGATTCAATTGGGTGCATTGGCGCGCCAAAGCAGGCTTTTTGGAACCCGGTGGGAGCAAGCGGCGGGCAAAAACCAGGAACATTCTTGCGCAGACATGGCTATAGCCTCAGTATTTGCACCTCAGTTCGAGAATCTCTGCCCGCTAACTCTTCTTTGAGGTCACGGCGTAGAAGGCCGCCCATTGCTGCTCGACCTTCGTACTGCCGCATTTTGGGCACTTGATCTCTCGCTTTTCGCGCTCAGCGAGGGTTAGAACAAGGGAGAACTTCTTATCGCAGGCCGTACAGAGGAATTCGTAGTGCGGCATATCTACCTTCCGCGGATAGGGACGTTGCAGATCATGTTAGTCTCCGCGATGGCGCGGGTCAATCGTCGCGATGTCTCAGTCCCGACATGCGCAGCGGTCGAGTTGTGAGCATGAATTTTCTGAACGAGCGGCGATCTTGACCGGCGGGGAACCCCGGCATATTATCCTCCCAACCCCACAGAGGATCGAGAATGCGTCCTGCATTCTCGGTGAGGCAAAAGGAGGTCCCCATGCCTTTGACCAAAGAATTCACCGTGTTGATGGAGGATCGGCCTGGCACGCTCGGAAAAGTCTGCCGAGCCCTGGCCGACCGCAATGTGAACATCCTCGCGCTGCATTCGTTCCCCATCGGGGGGAAGTCTGTAGCCCGTCTCGTTGTCGACAATCCAACGACTGCCAAGACAGCCCTCGATAACGAGCGGCTGCCCAGCGCAGAAGCGGAAGTCGTCCAAGTCAAGCTGCCGCACCGACCGGGCGAGATCGCACGCGTGGCATCGCGCCTGGGCGAGGCCAGCATCAATATCAACTACGTGTACTGCGGATTGGAGCCGGGATCCAATGCGCCCCTGGTTTTCTTTGGCGTCACCGAACTCGCGCAAGCGGTCCCACTCCTGGAGCAAGCGGCCGCCGCCGCTGCCAAGCCTTAGGCTTCAGAACCATCGAGACTTCCTCAGGGGAGCGGGCTCCCGCCCGCTCCCATTCCGTTTGTTGACGGCCACCGGAGCTAGCAGTTTGGCGACACCGCACTCAGAGCTAGGCGGAACGACGCTGAGCAGTGCAATCAGCTTCACGTAGAAGTGACGTCCCCCGCAGCCGATCCACGACACCCTCCGGTATTACCGGGCGGATTCAACGTCTTCCGCCGTTTCCGCATCACGTGTCTTGAGAAAAAACGATTGTCCGGACGGTCTGGTGAACTCGGCACCCGAAGAAGAATAACCTCGCTCGCTTGGCACTAACTTCCGCTATTTGAGAGTGATGCCAAACTTTCTAGTACGGGCCGTCGAAAATCGTTCCGTCGGCCTTGAAGATACATCCGTGCCGTTTTCGCCATTTCTTAAACAGCTTTGGATTGCTCTTTAGTTGTAGCAAGGCAGACGCAACCACTTCCTCCCTGGGCATATCGGGGACCGTCGCAACAGAAAAGCACGTCGATTTGCTGAGGTGCGAGGAGACAGCACGCACGAACTTGTCGTCCACGAGGAAACGCCTACCCTTAGCTGTGACAAAATAGCTGTCACCATAAACACGCTTAGCTCCAGTGAGCACAGCAATGCGTTTCAGATAGTTTGCTGCACGCCTGGGCAACGCACGTTTGCTTGGACTTCTCATTTGCTGTTTCTAATCCTGCTGCACCCAGAGCTGAACAGGGTCGCCGGTGGCTTTGAATGCTCCACTCTTAGCAGACCACTTGGCAAACAGTAACGGATTGTTCTTGAGTTGCAGAAGGGCGTTGGCAATTTTCTCCGCGGCAGGCATCTCTTGCCGCGCGGGATAAAAGCAAGTCTCTTCACGGGCACATTGGGGATCGGTTGTGTCGCGCTGGCACCTGACAAATGCAGCGCGCACAAAGAATCGAGTCTTACCGACGTCTAGAACATAGCAACTTCCCATTTGTCTTGCGCCGGTGAGGACAGCGATGCGGTGAAGATAGGTTTCTGCCGCACTATCCTCTCGGCTCATCAGCCCGAGACGATCCCAACCGTTGGCAACACGGTTGGTTACAATTACTGGCCCGTCCGGCGTCACAGCACCTCTTCTCGACGGCCAATGCCGCAGGCCAGTTACTACAAGCTTCAACACAATCGCGCTGATCAGTATAGTGATCGGTAGGTTCGCGACCGTCATACACGTACCCTCCTAGCGGGACTGCGATTCGCTTCGGGAGGGCTGGGCGCCGGAAGCGTACGGCTAGCCGCCCGCGATCGGATGAACCATTAAGACTTCGTTCTGCTCGCGAGTGACTTTCTCGATGCGTTCACCGGTCGCCATGTCAAACGGCTGTGCGCCGGTCTTAGCTTCGTATTCGGCGATCAGGGCGTTCACTTCTTCCATGTCGGCGGTCGCTGGATCGTACTCGAGGAGGGTGGTATCGCCGTGGGAGGAAAACGTCAAAATCTTGGCTTTCATTTTCGGCCTCCTGTGGGGGAGAAATCGGGGAACCCCGTGAGTGTCATCATGCACCGTTTCGCGGAGTTGTCAAGGAAGCCGCTCTTACTCGTCTGCCCGTGAGCTTCACGTGCTGCCCCGACTCACCAGAAGAGCGCCTGCTGCGCCAAAGACCCTTTCCTGAATTTGGAGCAGGGACAAAGCCGCGATCCAGCGCGGCAAGCCAAGCCACTGGGTTTTGGCCTCCCGAATTCAGAAAGGCGCGATAAGTTTCTGAGCAAATTCGTGGACGGCAGGGGATTCGAATCCCGGCCTCCCCAATGCTATCGGGACGCTCTCACCAGAGCCTCCGATTAGGTTGGTGGACGGCAGGGGATTCGAACCCCCGGCCTCATCGTTGCGAACGATGCGCTCTCCCAGCTGAGCTAGCCGCCCACCGAGCAAAACAATCTTAGCAGGGCTCTCCAAAGATTCCTAGTTTCCAGCGTGCGCCAGTAGTGAAGGATGGACGCGAAAGGCCACGCCCGGGAAACGCATCAAGGGCCGGGGCGCCCGAAATTCCCAAGCTCAACAATCCTATGGCGGATTGCATAGTGCACCAAGTGAACGAGGGAAGGTGCGCGAAGCTTCAACATCACACGCGCCCGGTGTGACTCAACCGTTTTTACACTGATGGCGAGAATCGACGAGATTTCCTTGTTGGATCTGCCGGTGGCCAGCAGTGCGAGAACCTCGCGTTCACGCGGAGAAAGATCGAGGCGCGTCGGAGCACTGGTCGACTTGGGTTGGCTGATTGTGTGGGGACTCATAGGCGACTGGCCTCCTCAACAGTCACGAGAAGTGACTTTTAACAATGAGTAAGCCAGATGTCAATTCTAATTGTCGGAGTGGGCAGGCTCACGGGCACCGGCACCATTGCGGAGAATCATCCGAAGAAGCAGTCCCGCAAGAAAGCAAAATGGTTGAGCCAACTGTTACTGCTGTGTTCCGATTCCCGAGGTGCGCTGGGCGATGATTTTTCGGGCGTTCTCGTACAGGGCGCGGGCTTGCGGCAACGTCTCGACGGCCTTTTGGAGTTGGACGTCGTCCTCGAGATCAACCTTGTAGCCTTCGGTCAGGCCAAATGTGGAGATGAAAGCCTCTTTGCGAATCTCGCGCTTGATCCAGCTGAGATTCTGCGCGATATCGTCCTCGGTAAAGGCGACTTTTTCCTTGGCGAGGTAGTTGCGGAAGGTCTTCAGCACATTGTCGTCGGCCACGAAGTCTTTGGTGATTTCGGGCCGTGTTCCGAGGAAAAACGTCGTGAATCCGCCGACGCCACCCTGAAAGCCGAAGAAAACATCACGGCGCAGGAGCAATTCCTGAAACGGACCGAGCTTAGCAGGCGCCTGGTGCACGTCGGGAGTGATCCCACCGCCACCCGTGACTTGGCGTCCGCTGTCGGTTAGCTTGACTTCGGTGGGCGGTGGGTTCTTGTGGTTATACAGGTAGTCATACAGCGAAATATCTTTGTAGTCACGCTGGATCAGGCGGCCGCTGGGTGTGTAGTAGCGCGCCGTTGTCAGCGCCAAGCCGGTATTTTCACTGAGTCCTGACACGGTCTGAACCAGGCCTTTTCCGAAACTCTGCTCGCCGACCACCATGCCGCGATCGTGGTCCTGGACCGCTCCGGTGACGATTTCCGAAGCGGATGCGGAGCCGCCGTTTACGACCACCACGAGAGGAGTGGTTACGCCTCGATTGCCGCGCACGGCGTAGTAACGCCGCTCTGCCGAAGCGCGCCCGTGGTGCGACACGATCAGCTGATTCTTGTCGAGAAACATGTCCGAGACAGCCACGGCCTCATTTAGCAGGCCCCCTGGATTGCCCCGCAAGTCAAGGACAAGGCCGTCGAGCTTCGTGGCGTCGAGCTGTTTCAGCGCCGTGGACAGCTCGGAATCCGTCGTTTCGTTGAAGCCAGAAAGTTTGATGTACCCGATCCCCGGCTTGATCTCAAATGCGAGGTCGACCGAGTGCTTGGGAATTTCGTCGCGCGTGACCGTGAAGTTCAGGTCCTCGGTATAGCCAACACGCTTCATCGTAATGTGGACGACGGTGCCCTTGGGACCCTTCAGCATGTCGGCGACTTCGGAGCTGCTCAGTCCCTCGGTGGATTTCCCATCCACGGCCATGATGACGTCGCCGGGGCGAATGCCGGAGCGATAGGCAGGAGATCCCGGCATGGGGGAAAGCACGTACGTGAAATTCTCGCGCGGGACGATGGTCATCCCGACGCCGTAATACCTGCCGCGCTGGTCTTCGCGAAGGTTGGCGTAGGCGCGAGGATCAAAGAAGCTAGAGTGGGGGTCCAGCACGCGCAGCATTCCCGGAATGGCACCGGAGTATATGGCATGATCGGTGTCGACTGGAATCGCGTAATTCTTTTCGACAACCGACAGAACGTGGGTGAAAGACTTGACCGAGTCCTGCAGAGTGTTTACATCGGAGGAGGTTGCCCGCACCGGAGGGCCGTAAATGCCTCCAAGGACCGCGGATACGACCAAAACACCTAGAACCAGCAACGCCCCACGTCGCTCACCCTGCATTTCACCCTCGCTTTCGTTCCGCGCCAATCACTCGACTGTAGTATAGCATAGCGGTTGAATTGACACCCCTGCACCTGTCCACTATGATTCCACTTGGACATCACTCCAGTGTCGTTCCAATGACCAGTTTGGCCCGCATGGGCCCGGCAAAACTTGGTCTGGAGCAAGCAGGCAACGAGCATTTACCATGTTGAGTTTTCCGCACTTGGTCGTCCTTTTCGTAATAGCCCTGGTCATATTCGGGCCGCAAAAGCTGCCGGAGCTTGCGCGAATGCTCGGCAAGGCGACAGCGGAATTTCGGAAAATGACTAACGATTTTCGGTATGCGCTCGAAGACGAGGTGCGGGAACTGGAGCGCCAGACACGCATCAAGGAGGAGGAAGCTGCGGCGGCCCGAGCGGCAGCTCAGGCTCCAGCGCCTTCGATCCAGGCTCCAGGTGCTGCGGCTGCCGCTTTGCCCGACGGAACTGTCCCCCGAGAGTCATCTGCGTCGAACGCGACTGAAAGTGCGTCAAGTGCGCCGCCTGCCGAAGTTCGCACCGAGTCCGGTTCCTCTACCCAAGCAGACTCGAACTCCTCCCAGCCGCTCCCTGTCGAAGCAGTGAGCGTTCCCCAAGAGAAATCGTCTGATGACAACGCCGCAGTCTGACGCCCCCCAAAATAGCGCCGAGCAAGAGCCTGGCGCCAAGATGTCGTTTTTCGAACATTTGGTGGAGTTGCGAAAACGGCTGATAAATTCCGCGATAGCCATCTGCGCTGGTGCGATGGTCGGCGTCGCCATCGCCCCCAAAATCATCGGATTTATCGTTCGTCCGATGCAGGCCGCTCTACACAAGATGAACTTAGACGACAAGTTGATCTATACGAAGCCCACTGGTTACCTCGAAATGGTGATCACGATGGGAATCTACATCGGTGTCGTTCTCGCCGCTCCCATTGTGCTCTATCAGGTCTGGCTGTTCATTGCGCCGGGGCTTTACCGGCACGAGAAGCGCGCCGTCTCGACGTTTGTTTTCTCTACATTTTTTCTGTTCGTGGCGGGGATTTCTTTTGGCTATTACGTAATGCTGCCGTACGTCTTGAATTTTCTGATCGGATTTCAAGGCCCCTTTAGGCCGTTAATCAGCATCAATGAATATTTCGACTTCATTTTGATCGTGCTGCTCGGACTGGGCGTCGTTTTTGAATTGCCCGTCCTGATTTTCTTTCTGGCGCTGTTCGGAATCGTCACGCCACAATTTTTGTGGAAGAACATTCGCTACGCAATCCTGATCATCGCTGTGGTGGCTGCGATCGTCACGCCGACTCCCGACGCATTGACGATGCTGATCTTCATGGCGCCCATGCTGGGCTTGTATTTGCTCGGCATCGGTGTGGCTGCGCTTGTCGTGCGCAACAAGGAAAAGCGCGCGGCGATGGCGAGCCAGGGGGCGCAATAGATGCAGGGATGCACCGGCAGGCTGATCCGAGTGGTGATCGTTTTTACTACGCTCTGGCTTGCGGCGTGCGGACGGTCTTCCTCCTCCGAAAGTGAACCGCAAAAAGCGAGCGGCGCGCAGGCGTCGACATTTCCGGCAGCGCCTGCACCCGAAACGACCGGCGGCTTTGACGGCACTCGGGCGTACAAGCATGTCGAGCAGCTCGTCGCCATCGGTCCGCACCCCCCGGGCTCGGAAGGAATTCGCCGCGCGCAGGAATACATCACTGGCGAGCTAAAGAGTTTTGGGTGTCCCGTCGAAGAGCAGGATTTTCATACGCCTACGCCGATTGGCGACGTGGCCATGAAAAATATCGTGGCCAAGGTGCCGTCAGCGAATCCTCATATCATCCTGTTTGCTTCCCACTACGACACGAAGCGCGTGGACAACTTTGTGGGAGCCAATGACGGCGGATCGAGCACCGGTGTGCTCCTGGAGCTGGCTCGGCTGGTATGCACGCGAAAAAATGCCTCGACCGTCTGGCTGGTGTTTTTTGACGGCGAGGAAGCTTTCCGCTTCACGTGGGCTGACCCCGACCACACTTACGGCAGCAGGGAACTGGCGGCGCGGCTGGCGCTTTCTGGGGACTTGCCGCGGTTGAAGGCTTTGGTGCTGGTTGACATGGTGGGGCCGACGAATCCCATCTTCCGGCGCGAGAGCAGCTCGACCCCATGGCTCGTGGATATTCTCTGGTCTACGGCAGGGCGCCTTGGGTACGGCAAAATCTTCATCAACAACGATCCAACCATGATCACCGACGACCACGACCCTTTTCTGGAGCGCAATGTTCCGGCCGCCGACATCATCGATTTCGAAGCCCCAGTCCTCGAATACTGGCATACCCCGAACGACACGTTCGACAAGATCGATCCACGCACGCTTGCGATCACGGGGCATGTCCTCATCGAATCCCTGCCGGAAATTGAAAAGAAAATTCGTTAGCGTCTCGAGTAGGACAGGCTTCAGCCTGTCAATTTTTTCCTACGCGTTCTCAAATCAAAACCGACAGGCTGCCCTTCGTGGCACTCAGGGTAAAAAGCCTGTCCTACTGAAACCGGCGTTTCACGGATGTGATTCCAACCAAAACCGTGCAGTAGAAGGCCCAATTGATGAGGAACATCAGACTGTAACCCACGGGGCGATAGAACCTGTGGAACACGTGCGCCTGCGTCCAGTTCGCGATAACGACGCCCGGCAGGCCTATGGCGCCGGTCCACATTCCCGGCGTCGAGTGCAGGCCGATCGAGCGCGCAATGATGACTAGCGCGACGGTCCAAATGGCGGCGAGTGTCAAAGCCCAAAGAATAACCTTCACGTGGACTCCGTATTGCGGCACGAGCGAGCGGCCGAAGCCGTGCCCTACAAAGCTTACATCGCGACGCAGGCTCAAACGACTGAATTACTGCGCCTGGGCCGCCGGCTTCTCGCTGTCGAGCCAGCGCATCTGCTCTTCGCCGTAGCGGGTACCGGCAACGGCGCTCGCTGGAACCGCATGCTCGATTTGAGCGAGGTCCTCGGCGGTTAATTTGAGATCGAGCGCTTTGATCGCTTCAGCGAGCTGGCTGCGCCGGCGCGCCCCGATGAGGGGAATGATCTCAGGGCCGCGAAAGGCCACCCAGGCGATCGCTACCTGCGCGCCCGTCGCGTTTTTGCTGCGTCCAATTTCGGCAAGAGTGTTTACGAGTTTCTGGTTCTTCTGGTAGTTCTCTCCTTGGAATCGAGGCATGTAATGGCGAATGTCCTTCGGTGAGTTGAGAGGAGAGCCGGAGAGCAGGCCCCGTGACAAGATGCCATAAGCGGTGACGCTCATTCCAAGTTCACGTGCAGCAGGCAGAATCGTAGCTTCTGGTCCGCGGCTCACGAGCGAATATTCAATTTGCAGCGCGGTGATTGGGTGCACTTTGGAAGCCTTTCGAAGCGTATCTGCCGAGGCTTCGGAGAGCCCGATGTGGCGGATGTAACCCGCCTTCACGAGATCCGCCATGGTTCCGACGGTCTCCTCGATGGGGACGGTTCCGTGAATGCGCGACGGCTGGTACAGGTCGACGTAGTCGGTGCCGAGCCGCCGCAAAGTGTACGAAAGGAAATTCCTTACGGCTTCAGGCCGCCGGTCATAGCCGACGAATGAGCCGTCCGGCCCGCGCATGGCGCCGAATTTCACGGCGATGAACAGGTCCTTGCGCTTGCCTTCAATGGCGCGCCGGATGAGCATTTCGTTGTGGCCCATGCCGTAGAAGTCGCCGGTGTCGAGCAAGGTGATTCCGGCGTCGACCGCGGCGTGAATCGTGGCAATGCTTTCCGATTCATCCGACGGGCCGTACATGTCGGACATCGCCATGCAGCCGAGCCCGACCCGAGATACGAGAGGTCCACTGCGTCCGAAGCGTACTGTGTTCACGATTGCGAAATCCTCCTCGGATAAGAAAACGTTTGCGTGAAGTCCAAGCTATCACCATACCGGAACCAGTAATGGAAGCAAGTGGCGCCCGGGATCGCGGATTGTTTCCTTTCGGTCGTAGCCAGGTGTGTTACATTTTTTCGTCGAGCGCGGGTCTCCGAAAGGAAACTCGAAGTTACGTCTGATCGATGAAAAAAATCTCAGTTCGGGCTGCCAGCGGAAAATACGAAGTGTTGTGCGGCCGGGGTGTGCTGCGTCAATTGCCCCAAGTTGTGTCCCGTGTTCGGGGAGACGGCTCTGTGTTCGCGATTTCCTCTCCGCGGGTGTGGCGGCGCTGGGGTCGCCGCGTGGAAAAGCTGCTTGGAGGCGCGCGGCGGGCGACAATATTAATTGATGACGGCGAGGGGGCGAAAAATCTTGCGACGGTCGAGCGCGCATGCCGCGATTTGGTCCGCGCGGGAGCAGACCGGAGGGCGCTTGTGGTCGCCGTCGGCGGGGGCGTGATTGGGGACGTGGCGGGATTTGTGGTGGCCAGCTACGCTCGCGGAATCGGACTCATCCACGTTCCCACTACCGTTGTGGCGCAAGTCGATAGCGCGATCGGAGGGAAAACAGGCGTTAATCTTCCTGAGGGGAAAAATCTCGTCGGTGCTTTTTATCCGCCGAGGAGCGTTGTTGCCGATCCTGAAATGCTTCGCACGCTCCCGCCGCGCGAATTTCGCTCGGGGATCTATGAAATCATCAAGTACGGCGTGATTGGCGACGCGAAGCTTTTTGCATTTCTTGAAAAGAATCTCGAGAAAATATTGCGCCGAGAGCAAGCTGCGCTCAACTTTGTGATCGAGCGTTCCGTGGCACAAAAAGCGCGCGTCGTTTCCAAGGATGAACGCGAATCGGGCTTGCGCGAAATCTTGAACTTCGGGCACACCTTCGCGCACGCGCTCGAGAGCGTCACTCGCTACAGAAAATATCTGCACGGCGAGGCGGTGGGCTGGGGAATGATCGCCGCGGCTCGGTTGGCGGCCACCCAAGGGATGTTTGCTCTCCGCGAAGAAGATCGGGTCGCACGCTTGACCGCGCGTGTCGGACCGCTCCCGGAGTGGCCTTCTATTCCGGCCGCACGACTGATTGATGCCATGCAAGCCGACAAGAAGACCCGCGGCGGCCGCTTGCGTTTTGTTTTGCCGGAGCGCATCGGGCGCGTCCGATGCGGCGTTGCGGCAGATCGGGAAACGCTGGCGCAGGTTTTGGGCGAATGCTCGTTGATGGACATTTCACCGGAACGCAAGAAGAGCCAGCGCAAATGACGTTAACGACCGAGAGCGGAGTTCCCGGTACACGTCCCGAAGGGGTTCGAGACGAAAGGGAAGCGGCGGCTCACGTCCGGGAAATGTTCGGCCGCATAGCACCCCGGTATGACCTGCTCAATCATCTGCTTTCGCTCGACGTCGACAAGTTGTGGCGGCGGCGCGTAGCGAAGCGCTTTCGCGCAACGCTTCAGAATCCCGCCGCTCGCGTGCTTGATCTGTGCTGCGGAACGGGCGATCTCGCTCTTGCGTTTCGCAAGGAGTCACCGCAGGGCACGGAAATTGTGGGATCGGATTTTGTGCCTGAGATGCTAGCGCGCGCGCGCGCAAAAGCCGCCGCGGCAGGTGCAAAAATCACTTTTGTCGAGGCGGATGCGCTGGCCTTACCGTTTGCGGATGCCAGCTTTGACCTCGTTTCGTGCTCGTTTGGTTTTCGGAACCTGGCGAATTACCAGCGCGGGCTCGTAGAAATTCTTCGTGTGCTGAAACCGGGAGGGACCGTGGCCATCCTTGAATTTGCTGAACCTCCTGGAAAGCTCTTCGGAAGCATCTACAGATTCTATTTTCGTCGCGTGCTCCCTCTCCTTGGGGGCATGATTTCCGGGAATGCGCCGGCTTATGCGTATCTTCCCAGTTCGGTCAGCAAATTTCCTTCGCCGGAGGAGCTGCAAGCCCAGTTCGAGCGAATTGGATTTGTGCACGCGCGCTTCGAGCGCTGGACCGGCGGGATCGTGACGTTGCACACAGGAACCAAGGCGTAGCGTTTCGTGGCGCACGCTTTTTACCCTGAGCAAAGTGAAGGGCAGCCTGTGGGCGTTGGTTACGACCAAACCAACCCATCACAGGGCGAGGTTAGTTTTCCAGGCCGAGCAGGCGAATCTTGTTCAGCAGCGTTTTGTAGGAGACGCCGAGCTGTTCGGCGGCGCGCGTTTTGTTCCACTTCGCGGATTTGAGTGCGGACTCGATCTTGAATCGTTCCACGTGATCGACTGCTCGCGCACCGACTTCCTGCAGTGTGCCGCCCCAGTCGAAGGAATCGTTGAGCATGCCTACCGGGATATGACCGTCCGGCGGACGCGGGGCGGGTAACTGAAGATCTGAAACTTCGATCGTTGCTGTGCCCGACAGAATGGCCGCTCGTTCGATCGTGTTTTGGAGCTCGCGCACATTCCCAGGCCACGTATATCCGCGGAGTGCGACGCGAGCACCAGCGGAGAACTTCAGATCTGGCTTGCGAAATTCCCGCCGGAAACGTTCGAGGAAGTGGTCCGCGAGCAAGAGTACGTCTTCGCCGCGTTCGCTGAGCGCCGGAATCGTGATTGGGACCGCGGCGATGCGGAAGTACAAATCTTCGCGAAATGTCCGGGAGGCCACGGCCTCGCGAAGATCTTTGTTAGTGGCTGCGATAATGCGCACGTCGATGTCGACGAGTTGAGTGCCTCCCACGCGCTCAAACGCGCGCTCCTCGAGCACGCGCAAAAGCTTTGCCTGGGTAGCCATCGGAAGCTCGGCGATTTCATCAAGAAAAATTGTGCCCCGATTCGCCAGCTCCATTTTGCCGACTTTGCGCGAACCCGCGCCGGTATAGGCGCCGCGCTCGTGCCCGAAAAGCTCGTTTTCGACCAGGCCTTCGGGGATGGCCGCGCAATTGAGCGCGACGAAACTGTGTTGGCGTCTCGGAGAAAGATGGTGGATCGCGCGCGCGAACAATTCCTTTCCCGTGCCGCTTTGGCCGAGCAGAAGGACCGTAGAATCGGTTGCGGCGACGCGCTGCACCTGGTGCGTAGCGTCCTGCATGCTCTTGTGCTCGCCGACAATTCGCGGAAAGCCGTAGCGCTCCGCGTACTCTTCGCGCAGCAATAAGTTCTCGCGAAGGAGTTCCTGCTGCTGGCTGGCTCGCTCGACCAGCAGATTCAGGTGCTCGAGGTCCACGGGCTTCTGGATGAAATCGTAAGCGCCTTCCTTCATTGCCGTCACGGCTTCTTCCACGGAACCGTACGCGGTAATCAGGATGACGGGAATGGTTGGGTCTGCTTGCTTTGTTTCGCGGAGGACATCGAGGCCTGAGCAACCGGGGAGCTTCAGATCGGTCAGCACGAGGAGATAGCGGCGGGCGCGAACCTTCGCCACGGCTGAAGAGCCGTCAGGCGCTTCGTCCACCCCGTGGCCTGCGCGCTCCAGCGCCTTCCGGAGCATGGTGCGAAGCTCCGGTTTGTCTTCGACAAGGAGAAGAGGTTCCATCTAAATTCTAAATTGTGGCGCGCTCCGCATTTCGCCGGGAGCGCTCAGCGCAAAAAGTGCCTGCCTACCCTGCCTGTCGGGCAGGCGAGCGGCAGGCGGGCAGCCCGCACCCAAAATTCTTGTATCACGATTTCAAGGCTCGGAGTGGCTGGTTAAGCGGCCTTGTGTGGTGTTCGCTATCGGGTGAAATCCCTTTGCGCTTGTGCGAATCCAAATCCTGCCTCAGTCGGTTTACTGCTGCGGAGGCGGTGTTGAAGCCGGAGCCGGAGCTGGTGCCGAAGACGAAGCCGTGGACGAAGCAGAAGACGAAGCTGAAGCCGAAGGCGAAGCTGAAGATGGACCGGATGCCCAACCAGGGTCGCCACCCGATTGCCGCAATTCGTCTTCGAGATCGGCAATCGCTTGTTTGTCTTGTGCGACCGCGGCTGTCTTTTCGTCGATCTTCCCTCGTGTATCGTTGATGTCCTGGCGCGAATACTGCTGCTTCAGCGACGCCATGGGATCGGTGTAATACTGGTTCTGCTTCAGGTTGAATTCACGCTGCAAGACGTCCAGTTCGTGCGTATCGTCGGCGAGTTTCTTGTTAGCGTCTGCAAATCTCTGGCGCCAGTACCCCTCATCCCTGGCGACTGCCGGTTTCTCTCTCGGAGCGCCGGGCGCAGCCGCCGCTCTCGGCGCACCGTCCTTCTTGGTCGCGTCCGCAGCCGACGCCGGTTCCTGACCGACGACGTTAATGATGCCCTTGAGGGTGTCGAGATTGTCGTTATCGATCACCATCTTGGCCTTCACGCCCGACTTTTTTTCCGCCTGAGCCTTTCTGGCGGCGTCGGCAACGCTGTCCTGGGCCGCGAGGCACACCGGCAAAGTCACCACACATCCGAAACCGAGAATGATAAGTCGTTTTGTATTCATAGATTTCCCCCGCCCTTCCAAAGAAAACGGCGGATGCTTTTCACCAATAGTTTAGATGCGTGTAGTGGCCGAATCAATCGCCTTGACGGCGTCTCGTACAAAAGGTAACCACACGATGAACTCAGCCCCGCCCAAGGGATGATTACGCGCCTCGATCGTCCCGCCATGCTGGACGATGATCTTTTGAACTACGGCCAGTCCCAGGCCTGTTCCATTGGCTTTGGTTGTGTAAAAGGGCATAAAAATTTTGGTCAGAGACTCGGGCGGAATGCCAGGCCCGTTGTCGGAAATGGAGATTCGCTGTCCGTGGATCGGCCCGGAGTTATCCAACTCGCCGCGAATGATGACGCGCCCTCCGGCGGGATTGCCACTCGCTGCTTCCGCGGCGTTCCTGGCCAAATTGAGAAATGCCTGCCGCAGCAAGGCATCGTCGCCGGAAACTTCCCCGAAGTCTCCGTCCGCCGTGATGGGAACGCCCGGCACGGTCTCGGTTATTTCCGCGGCGACCCTATCAATCATGGGGCGAAGATCAACTTGCTCGTCGGCGAGCTCCAGCGGTCGGGCGAACTTCAGGAATTCCGTTACAACGTGAGTCAGCGACCGGGTCTGCCGCAGGATTTGCTCGCCATGCTCGTGCAACTCGGTGCCAGGCCGCGCCTCGCTGCGGATCAACTGGGCATAGCCGGAGATGGTAGCCAGCGCATTTTTGAATTCGTGCGCGATGCCTGCGGAAAGCTCGCCGAGCGCGGCCAGGTTTTCCTTCATGTGAATCTGTTTCTGCAAGGCCGCGAGTTCGGTCAGGTCACTCAGCAGGCAAATCGCGCCTGCGATTTCATTCGCGTTGTTCATGACCGGCGAAATCGTCACGCCTAATTGCCGAAGTTCGCGCGACGGCGTAAGGTATTCGACCTCCTCGCGGCGAAAAGTGCGTCCTTGCGTGAGGCAGCTGGCGACGAGTTGGGTCAGACCCGACCCTGCTCCCAGGACCTCGTCGTAGCGGCGGTAGGCCAGGGATCTGACTCCGAGAGCAGCTTCGGCGGCGGGATTCGCGCTGGTGATGAGGCCGGCGGAGTTCAGCAGCAATAAACCTGCGGGCATGTTGCGCGTGACGGCTTCGCTGAGGCGCTCCGTATGCTGGGCGCGCTCGCGCTCGGCGCGGTGCAGGGCTTCGAGTTCCTTTTCCTGTTCCTTGAGCTTCTTGATGACGGCTTGCATCGACGCCGCCATGAATGCGGTCGGGTTGTCGCTGGTGGGTTTCATGGCGCCAGCGTCATCGGAGGACTTTGATCCGGTATAGAGATACCGCCGCGCAACCAGCATTGCGACGAGCGCGCCGACCAGGACAAGGAACAGGAAGAGCCCAGACAGCAGCCACAAGGTTCTGGGAGCAGGTGGTCCAGCCGCAAATTGGATTGCGTATAGCACCGTTCACTTCACCGCCAGCAGAGACTCGTACCAATGCAGCGCGGGCGTGCCGAAAAACACGACGATCAACGCGCCCGCCCCGAGGAATGTGCCAAACGGCAATTCGTAGTCGCGCCCCTTCTTCGAGAAGGCAATCACCAGAATGCCGATCACGCTTCCGAGCAGCGATCCGACGAGGACAGTCATGAGCGTGCGCTTTAGCCCGAGGAACGCGCCTACGGCCGCCATCATTTTCACGTCGCCGAAGCCCATGCCCTCGCGCCCACGAAGGCGCAGATAGCCTTCCGCCACGATCCACAGCAAGCCGCTTCCGGCAATCGCTCCCAGAATCGCATCCGTAACGGAGAGCGCCATTTGCGGCGGCGGAAATTCGAACCAGCGGTTCGCGAGCCAGAGCGACGTGCCGTCGACCGGTTCGGTGAACACGCTGAACAAGAGGCCCGCGCCCAGGCCGAAAAAATTTACCTCGTCAGGGAGAATTCTTTCGCGAAGATCGGTAATGGTCAGGACCACAAGCAGGGCCGCGAAGACGCCCCACTTCAGCGCGTCTACCGTCACGCCGAATACTAGATAAGAGGAAAGGAACAAAATTCCCGTGAGCAGTTCCACGGCCGGGTACATCATGGAAATCTTCGCCTTACAGTTGCGGCACTTGCCGCCGAGGATCAGCCAACTCAGGACGGGAACATTATCGTAGGGCGCGATCGGCTTACCGCACTTGGGACAACTCGACGCTGGCAGCACGATCGATTTGTCCGCGGGAATTCGCAAGATGCAGACATTCAAAAAACTGCCGATAATCAGCCCAAGCAGGAAGACGCCAAGAGGGATCACGCCTCGACTCTGCCACACTCCCCCGCCGCGGACAACGTCCGCTGCGCCACACATGACGCAATCAAGCAACAGCGGGACGATTTGACAGGTTTTCCGCGCCTACCTATATTCGGACTTCGCGATCATGAAGTGGCTGGAACAAAAAATTCGCCGCTACGAGCACGCTCGCTGGACGATCGACGATAATCGGCGTGTCTTTCCATTCGAATGGGGCCTCGAGCATGTCGGCGGGCGCCACGACGAACCCGACCCGCGTGTGTTCTTGGACGCCTGGGTCGACGAAACGTTGCGCGGCAGTGACGCGTGGTTCGCGACGACAGCCGCTGTCGACTACGTTTTGCATTCGCCGGAGAATGGCTCATCCGGCGGGCAAGTCCTGACCTTTACGAGCCAGGTTGCCTCTCCGTGGGCGAGCAACAACCTCGTGCACGCGCGCTTTTTCCGCGCGGCGGCGAGCGGGCCTGCGGTCGTTCTGCTGCCCAACTGGAACGCCAAGTGGGACGGGCAGGTGAATCTTTGTCGCTGGCTCGCGAAGGTTGGCATCAGCGTGCTGCGCCTTTCGCTCCCGTATCACGATCGCCGCGTTGCGCCAGGACATGAGCGGGCCGACCAGCTGGTTGGTTCGAACGTCGGACTGACGCTGCAGGCGATGCGGCAGGCAGTCACGGATACGCGCCGGTGCCTGCGCTGGCTCGAGCAGCAGGGCTACGGCCCACTTGGCATCGTCGGAACGAGCATTGGCTCGGCGATCGGATCGATCACAATGGCGCACGACCGTGCTGCCCGAGCAGGCGCATTCATGCATGTGTCCACTTATTTCGCCGATGTGGTGCGAACCGGGATGACGACCGCCCATGTGTGGGAGGGCCTGCGCGCCAGAGTCACGGAGGATGAATTGCGACGCTATTGGACGCCGATCAGCCCAGTCCCTTACATGGACCGGCTGTGCGGCACCGGACAGCGATTGCTCATGATCGGCGGGCGCTACGATCCGACGTTCTGGTTCGAATTCACTAAGGAGATGTTCGAATCACTCAGGCAGAAGGGAATCGACCTCGAAACGCTGACGCTTCCATGCGGGCACTATTCGCTGGAGCTTGCTCCGTTTGCGATTCCCGCCGGCCTGCGCTTGGCACTTTTCCTGTTCGAATCGCTCGGCTGACTTCTCTATTGCTAAGACGTTACTCGTAGCGCCGGCATCTTGCCGGCGATTTGGTCTTAGGCGGAAAAATTCAAAATCGCCGGCGGGACGCAGGCGCCACAGAGTTGCAGCCAGGCATCCATCCGATCAATCGTTCGATGACGAGGTGGGCGATTCGGCGACTTCGTAGTTGAAAAATCTGTGGTACTTCTCCGGGAGCTTCTTGGGGCGGCCTTTACTGTCGCAGACCACGTGAATCGTTTCGCCGGTGGCGAGAAGCTCGCCCGTTTCGTCGTGGAGAATTTCGTAGCCAAATTGAATTGTGCGGCGGCGCGCTGAGTTCACACGCGTGCGAATGCGCAGAGGATCGTCGTAGCGTGCGGGGCGCCGGTAGCGGATCCTTGTCTCCGCAACAACGGTGAAGCTATCGTCCTCTAATTCCATCCGCCGGTAATCCAAGCCCCGCTGGCGGAGGAATTCGACGCGCCCAATCTCAAAATAGACGAGGTAGTTGGCGTAGTAGACGATCCCCATCTTGTCGGTCTCGGCGTAACGCACGCGCACGACCGTGTCAGCATAGTCGCTCATCGGATTGAAAAGTGTAACAGAACGGAAGGTGGTGCGCGTCGGGTGGCTTCGTTTACTTACCGGCCCAGCGAGGCGTTCGCTTTTCGAGAAACGACGCGAGGCCTTCGCGGAAATCCTGCGTAGAGCGGATTTTCGCGCTCGCCGCGATCGCCAGGTCAAGTTCGCGATCTATCTGCGGCGCGGCGAAATCACAGAGTAGTTTCTTGGTCATCTGAAGGCTGACTGGGCTGCACGCCAGCAGCACCGAAGCCAAGGCCTGTGCAGACTGCATCAATCGTTCGGCCGGCACTAGTTGCGTGACGAGGCCGAGGCGATAGGCTTCCGGGCCGTCGATGGTTTTTCCCGTCAAGAGCAGGTCTCGCGCCTGTTTTTCGCCGATCTGGCGGACAAGAAAAATCGAAACGACGGCCGGGAGAAATCCGATGCGAACCTCCGGGTAGCCGAACTTTGCCTCCGGTACCGCGATCGTGAAGTCGCAGAGCGTGGCGAGGCCGCAGCCGCCGGCAATGGCATGTCCGTTTACGGCGGCGATTGTGGGTTTCGAGAAACTCCAGATTCGCCGGCACAGGCGCGCGAGGCGGCGCGCGTCTTCCATCTGTTCCGCAGGAGACTGCGCGGCGAGCGCCTTCAACGCTTCTAGATCCATCCCGGAACAGAATGCCTGGCCGGCTCCTGTGAGGATCACGACGCGCGCTGGATTTGTCTCGATGTGGTTAAAGGCCAAGAGAAGCTCATCGATCATTTGCGCGGTGATAGCGTTGCGCTTCTCTGGACGATTCAGCGTGATGGTTGCAACTTCGCCGGAGGACTCGAAAGCGAGCGTGAGCGTGTGGTAGGGCATAGGGGCTGGGCGTTTGCAGCGCCAGTCCCACACGTGGGACGGGAGCTACTTGGGCAAAGTCCAAGTCGCCGGATCACGGTTTAAGCCGACGGAACCGCGTGCGCATACTTGGCGCGAATTTCCTGGGTCATTGCAACGGCCGGTGCCAGCGCTTCCGCACGCACCTCTGCTGCGACTCCGCGCGAAGAGAGCGCGCTGAGAATCGTTTCCGTGGCAATGTTACCCACCAAATCATCGCCGGCGAACGGGCATCCGCCAAGCCCGGTCAGAGCTCCATCAAAGCGGCGGCAACCGGCATCGTAGGCGGCCAAAATTTTCTCTGTTGCACCTTCGGGCCGGCTGTGCAAATGAACGCCGAGCTCGACGCCTGCAACGGAATCCTTCACCGCGCGGTATAGGGAGCCTACTTGTTCAGGCGATGCGGTCCCAACAGTGTCCGCAAGCGAAACGGTGCGCACGCCTACATCCTTGAGCCAGATCAGAGTGTCCTCCACGATCTCGGGACCCCACGGCTCGTCGTATGGGTTGCCGAACGCCATCGAAATATATATCACTAACCCGTGTCCCGATGCTTTGGTGGCCTTGCGCAACTGCTCGACAAGGGCCCGAGTTTCGCCTCGCGTCATGTTTGCATTCGCGCGGCGAAAGTACGCCGAGATGGAATAGGGATAGCCGATCGTGGTGACGCCGGGAGTTGCGAGGGCTCGCTCGACGCCTTTTTCGTTGACGACGATGCCGATGATTTCGGGTTGCGATGTCCTGCTCGAGAGTCCGCCAATGAAGCTCTTCATTACCTCTTCACTGTCCGCCATCTGTTTCACATGCTTGGGCGAAACGAAACTGACGGCGTCGATATGCTTGAAGCCGATGGTGGAAAGCTGAAGGAGATAGTCAACCTTTGTGTTCGTCGGAATGACCTCTTCCAGACCCTGCCAAGCATCACGGGGGCACTCAATTACTTTTGCGGTCTCAGTCAATTAGATTTCCTTGTGGTCGAGAACAGAACAGTTGACGGCTAGGTTTGTAGGACTCCTGTCTTGAAGTCCTCGACGTCCGGATTCAACGCAGCCGCTTCAAGCGCCCAGATCAGCGCTTCGCGCGTTTGCGCGGGATCGATGATTGCGTCAACCCAGAGGCGGGCGGCGGCATAGCGCGGGTCGGTTTGATGCTCGTATGTCGCGCGGATAGATTCGTAGAGCTCTTTCGTTTCCTTCTCGGACAGCTTTTTGCCTTCGCGCTCGAGTTGCTTGATCTTGATTTCGACCAGCGTGGATGCGGCCGAATCGCCGCCCATCACGGCGTATCGCGCTGTCGGCCACGCGAAGATAAATCGCGGGTCGTACGCTTTCCCGCACATGGCGTAATGCCCGGCTCCGAAGCTGCCGCCGCAAATCACGGCGATTTTCGGCACGACGCTGTTCGAGACGGCGTTCACCATTTTCGCGCCCGCACGGATGATGCCGCTCCACTCTGCCTCCTTGCCGACCATGAAGCCGTTCACGTCATGGAGGAAAACGAGCGGCACGAGATTCTGGTTGCAATCCATGATGAAGCGAGCGGCCTTTTCCGCCGACTCGGTGTAGATGACGCCGCCAAACTCGATGCGGCGCTCGCCGGTCGCAGCGTCGATCGTGGGCACATGCTTTTTGTTGTTCGCAACGATTCCCACGGCCCAGCCGCCAATCCGGGCGTAGCCGCAGATCACGGTTTTTCCGTATTCGGCGCGATATTCCTCGAATTTGCTGCTGTCGACGATGCGGGCAATCACTTCGTGCATATCGTACTGGCGCGCGGGATCGGAGGAAAAAATGCCGTAGATTTCTTCGGGCGCGAACGCCGGGCTTGCAAGGTCTTTGTAGTCGAAGCGCGCGGCAGGCGGATGCCCCATCTTGTCGACGAGGGCGCGAATGCGCGCGAGGCACGTTTCGTCGTTCGTCTCATGGAAATCGACCGTGCCGCTGATTTCCGCGTGCATTTTCGCGCCGCCCAAATCTTCCGCGGAAACTTTTTGGCCGATCGCCGCCTGCACCAGCGCCGGCCCCGCGAGAAACAGGCCCGAACCCTCCGTCATCAGTATGTGATCGCACATCACGGGCAGGTAAGCTCCGCCGGCGACACACATTCCCATGATGGCGGTGATTTG
>JACXTT010003722.1_pt1 | contig 23229 bp, 19 predicted proteins | sample 9270951 | NCBI WGS metagenome assembly JACXTT01 (sample SAMN15532306, study PRJNA645909) | rock metagenome | isolation source: weathered quartz diorite | place: Puerto Rico | collected 2017-06-21
CGCGCAAGTTGCTCAAGCACTTTCCAGGCAGGCACGCTCGATAAATGTAGCTGTCCCATGGGAATCTCATCGTCAACGATTTTTGGATCCCCGTCGAGAGTAACACCCGTTTGTTCCTGAAGCGAACTCAAGACTTGCCGAATCGTTGGATTCGGCAAGGACAGGGCAACCTCCTTCTGTAATTGCTCGTCAACCTCCAATATCGAAGCCTCAGGCTCGGCAGCTCCAAGACGAAAGACCGCGAATAGGATGGCCGCCAATGCACACGCGCCCAAGAAAGCAATTCGAGAGAGTCGGGGTTGTTTCATGGCGCCCCCTCGATTTCCTTGATGGCTTCCATCACGGCTTGCCGAACGCCCAGGTCGGGTTCGGACAGCGCCATTTTGAGGGCTGGAAGAGCTGCCTTTCCGTTCGATCCAAATTTCCCCAAGGCGTACGCGGCGTTCAATCGAAGATTGTGGAATTCATCTTGGAGTTCATCCTTCAGTGATTCAATCAGAGGCATCAGCGCAGGTTTGGCGGCGTCTCCGAATTCTTGAAGGTCCATGTAGCGCAAATTCATGGCGGCGCTTGTCTTTCGCTCTATGTCCGGGCCAGAAATCAATTCAATAAACGTGGGCAACACCAGTTTCGAATGACCCGCCACGCGTGCCTTCTCTGCCACGCTAAGTCGAAAGTCAAGGTTCGGTTCCGTTAAACATTCCTTGATAGCCGATGCGACTGCGGGTGATTTCTTGTCCTTGCTCGAGAGTATAATCCGCAATGCCGCTTCGCGCACCTTGAGGTCTTTTTCCTTCAACAGGGGCATCAATGCCTCGCGCAAACTTGGCTGATCCGGACAATATCTGGCAAGCAGCAGGGCGTCTTTTCGCAAGGGGGATTGCGCGTCCTTGATCAGAGAAACGATATGATCCATGCCGGCTTGATCGTCCGGGACTAGGAACACCACGCCGAAGGCGGCGAGGAGCCGCACCTTGGCGTCCTGGCTTTTCTGCAAGTCGCGAAGGGCGGGAACCGATTTTTTGGCTGCGTCGCGATTGGCCAGATGGATGGCCAGGACAAAGCGGCCAGCGAATCCGGAATGCCCTGGGGCTTCCACGCAGCGGCGCAACAGCAACGGCATATCGCCGCGCGAGAGAGCCGCCATTTCCTGCATCTTGGCAAGGTAATCTTCAAACGGACCTCCGCTAGTCTTGGCAACTCGTCTGGTCAGCGCAAGGTTGGCTTCGACCTCGTTCAGCAGTTCCAGTGCTTCGGCCCCATTTCTTGAAGGATTCGGCGGTATCGGGCGGATCGCTATGCTGGATACCGTGCACGCCCTGGTTCTCGACCTTCCATACCTCCTTGCACCCGTTCTCCAGCAGCGCAAAGACAGCGAGGGGCACCAGCAGCTCCGGCGCCAGCATGATGCTGCCGACGTGCGGCTCCGCGCTACCTTGGTTCCAGTTGGCGGGCAGATGCAAGTCAGGGATGCCGAGGCATTTCTCCAGGATGATTTTCCCCTTGGCGGTCACATCGCAGAGCATGCGATAGCCAAGGCCGCAAGACTCTCCCGTGAGCGGAACGATGCCGAATTCGCTCAGGTGGTCCCAACGCGTAATGGTTTTCATGGGGGTCCTCCAATGTGGAAATGTGAAAACGAAACCGGCCGGTGTCTGCACGTGGCAAACGCCGGCCGATTTCGCTTTCAAGGAGGACCAAACCTAGCGGCATCACCAGCTTCTCAGCGGGCCTTTGCCGGCTGAGATGGTGATGGTAGCTTCTACCTTGGCGACGCGTGGAAAGAACTTCTTCCAGACGAGACGCGGCACGGTAGCACAACACAGAAGAAGGCTCAAGTATCCCCGTTCCGCATGTCCTTCCCTGGTCTCAAGGTGCTCTTTTCGGCAGCACGTTATCGTCCACGAGATTTTCGTCCCATGGATTCACCGGCTCGGGCTGTTTTGCCGCGTTCCCAATGAAGACCGGAGTTGGCCGCCAAAAAAAGAAATGGAATCGACCATCTACTATTGAGTAGAGGAAATAGAGGACGAGCAGTGTGGTCAGAAACCAAATCACGTTATTCACAGTTCGACAGATCGTGCACAGGGAATTCCACATGAGAACACCTATCGCCAATTGCCAAGATCGTAGTCTTTGCTCCGTCGGGTAGGCCCGGGTTAGCCCGGCCCGTGAAGACGATGTCGGCCATTCATCCGAAGCGCCTAATCGGAGCTGCTTCCGGGATGTTACCTGGCGCTAACGGAATGTACTGCCCACTTGCTGGCATTTTCTGGCAGCTTCAATGGTTTTTTTGACGAAGAGCGTGCTCATTCATCATCAAGTTCGTGTTTCAGTTCGCCGAGCCGCAGTAATTCTACGTCGCGGATCGATCTGAATCGACTTCGAATAGGCCTTTTCATCGGCAGGAACCGGTGGCCAGCAAGAAACGAGACGCGGCAGTCGCACAACGCCGCAAGAACTCTCGTGCGCCCGCTCCCCCCCAGCTCCGCATGGTCCCACAAAGCGAAAAATCCAGGTGCGGTCGTTGCTGAAAACGAGCGCTGGCGCCCATTTGAACTGAGGCCTGGGGATATGGTATTTGTTCCAATACCCGTCCGCAGGATAAGGCTCTGCTGGGAAGCAACCTGAGCGGCGGACTGGGTGACCGTGCGGAGCGGACGGGATTGCTTGGGCGATCCTGTCCCTCCTTTTGACTCGGTCATCTTTTGCGATGCCGGTTGCCTCAACGGTTCAGGATGGTTCAGGCTTTTGGGAGATTGTGCCGGACAAAAAACAATTTCCTTGATCCATACTCGACGAAGAGCATCTGTGAAATGTCGCAATGTGACGAAGGATATAGCTTTCGAGCACACATCGCTCAAGGGATCGAAGACAAGGTTGTAAATACAGTTAACGCCAACCGCATCGAATAAGTTGAAGACCTGCCCGACTCCGCGAAGTGGGTGTTGGAACTGCCGCCGCTTGAGGAAAGCCCCGAAAACAACTACCGGCTGCTGTGCAACGAAGTGATGAAGCTGATGTTGGATCGGCAACTGTTCACGTTTGTGACGGCCGAAGCCGCCCCGTCGCCGAATGGTCAAAGCGAGCCGGTGTCCGGCACAAACAACGAAGCCGAGCGGACGTTGCGTGACACGGCCACGGCGCGCAAGACCGGGCGAACCAGCAAAACGCTGACCGGTGTTCGTCGCCAAACCATCGTCGTGAGTGTGTTGGAGTCGTTGCGTCTGTACTTGCCGACCTTCACCCTGTCCGGCATCATCGCCGAGATCGAATGCTGGCGGCAAGCGGGCCAAAGTTGTTTCACCCGGCTCTTGAAGAAGATGAAGTTGCCGAACCCCACCGCATCAATCCTCGACAAAGTCATGCCCGTCCTCGATGGGTAGCGGAATCCGGCCGCAACTTCCCATCACCACTCGTGACAAACGCCAACCTGACACTCAGGCCGCCGCGCGCTGCGCATAGAATGGACAACTACGGATCCCTGGCCTACCGCGCTTACCATCCAACACCACATTCGCAAGCTGAAAGATCGACGCATCATCATTTTTTGATCTCGCAACGTTGCAGCAGGCGATTCTCGTAGATGACACCATGAAGCATCAATGGTCGATGCTTGATATTCGCCCCATGGAATCAAAGCGTATACAGAAAGGTTTGCCCTCAATGGTATACTCAGACGTCGATTTGACTGTTTTTTTGGGCGTGCCAAGATAGGCCCGGACGGCGGGTTGATGCTTGAAGTCAAACATGGATATGCCGGTAGTGAGCACCGATTCAGCGAGAACCGCTGTCCTTTCCTGATTGGCAATTTCACGCATCGACTCGATGCCAACAAACAGAGCGCTTTGCTCAACGTCGCAAGAGTAGAAGGTGAACAATTCGCAAAAGCCGGCTGCGATAATAGCCAATTCCTGGGCATGGTTTTCTCGATTGATGCGGAACGATTTCGTGGCGATGAACTGCGTGTCTTCCGCGCGGGCTGCCTTTTGGATCATAGGACCGCATTTGAGGAGTTTGGCGGGAATGTCGCTTTGGCGATTATTCCATCCCCAAAGCCAGGTTTCTGTTTGGTAGCTCAACGTGCCGAGGATCTGCACAGGACACCGGACGGTATCATTGGTTCCATCAATTGCGAAGACCACACAACCATCGTCCATGTTGAGGCCCCAACTGTGCGGACCTAGGTACTCTTGCATCTGGAAATGGCGTTCCAATTCAAGAAAGACAAAAGGTTCCAATGACAATGACATGGGTGTTCTCACAGAAAAATCCAGTTAGGAACAGAAACATAGTAAACGCTGCAAATCACAGGTAGTCTTTTTCGAGTTGGCCTTCGGCGGCTTTGTATTTTCGATTAACGAGTTTCAAGCCGTCTTTCGTATTCTCCAATTCAAAGAAAAAATCCATACTGCCGACGTCCGTAATTCTCACACAGACGATGACTTTAGTCTTCGAGGTCGCACGAATAAAAGGTGAACAACCCGCAAAAGCCAGTTGCGATGATTGCCAACTCTTGAGGTTCTCTCGGACCAAAGGGAGGCTGCTTCAGGGAGAACCTCCACTGCGTTTTCTTTGCGCGCGGCGTCCTGAATCTTTGAGCCACATCTGGGCTGTTTATTGGGGATATTGCTCTCGCGGTTATTCCACCCCATAGCCAGGTTTCCGTTTGACACGGTTTGACAGCTCAGCGTTCCAAGGATTTGTACCGGACATTTCAAGGTTTCACCGTTGTCGTCCATACTCGCCCATTGCCAATGTCCAGTCCCCAGTGATGTGGTCCGACGTACTCTTGAAATTGAAGGTGGCCTTCCAACACAGAGAAGACGAAAGGTGCCAAGGATAACGACATTACTGCCCTCGAATTCACAGGAGAAGCAACCCAAGGAGTTTGGGACAATGAACGTGGCATTTACGCTCTAAACTACAAACGCACTTCGACCCTATCTATAGGAAGTGCTTTTCAAGTTTTCCGCTGACGCCTTTGTATTTTCGGTTGAGAATCTTGAAACCGCTCTTTGCGTGCTCAATTTCAAAATAGTAATCCATCTGGCCTCCAGACTCCTTGATTCTCACGACGGCGACTAGGTTCTTCTTCCTTCCGGCGCGCACCTCTCGAATTTCTGCCTCTTGGTACGGCGGAGGATTTTGGTACGAAAGGCCATCCTCGATTTCGGTGGGCGATTTGCAGAATTCTCTGAAAACCGATCGAAGTTCCTGCTCGGCTTTTGCCTCCAATTTATCTAGCTCATCCTCGCTTCCGTCGAATTCCCCCAATAAGGGAAACCATTTCTGGTCCCACGCATTCCGTTTTGCGAAGAAACATTTGAGGTGCGTTCTCACGCCCACTTCAACTTCTTCGGAGATTGGTTCCATAAATTCCTCCATTACCGATTTCGCCAACGGTGTGTTACGGCCGGTCCACCGTTAACGCTGTATTGATAGGTGATTCGCGTTGGCCGCATCGGAGCCAAGAAAAGGGGACGCGGACCGTTTCTCAAAATCGGTCCGCGTCCCCCTTTCACACCCCGACGAAGCGACTCACGCCTTGCTTGCGTGTGATGCACCATTGATTCAGACGCCGTGCCCACATCAGTGCGCCTGGGCCACGTGATCGACTTGAACGGATCGTCGAAAGGTACGGAGGGCATCGGGTGCCTCGCCGGAGAAACTGAAATCATCCCGCGTCGATCATAAGGCCGGTCCCGCGAAGAGCCAAGAGAAAAGCAGGAAGGTGCGCCGCCATTGAGCCAAAATCTTCCAGCGCCTTGGCGGGACATTGAACTGGCCGCCGCTTGACGGTAGAATCAACCGGGCCATGTTCGATATACAGCATGATTCTCCGGTGCCGATCCACGAGCAGCTTACCAGCCAGATCCGGGTACACGTCGCTTCGGGTGCTCTGAAGGCGGGGGCCGCTCTGGCGGAGTATCGGGCCTTCGCCCAGGAACTCCTGACCAATCCGCAGGTGGTGGCGCGCGCGTACGCCGATCTGGAGGCGGAGGGGGTGCTGAGGAAGGGCTCGGCCGGCGGCATGATCGTCAGCGCGGGGGCGGACGCGATTTGCCGGGCCCGCTTGCAAGATATGGCGCGCGCTTACCTGCAACACGCGGTCGCGCTCGGCGTCGCCTGGGGCCTGACCGACGCCGACATCGACCACGCAGTGGCACAAGCGCTGGCCGCCGCCAAGGTCCAGCCGCTCGCACACGATCAAATCCTCCAGGCGATGAAGAAGCCTACGCATGAAAGCAGCCATCGAGATTCACAAGGTATCCAAGACCTATCCCGGCAAGGTCGCCCTGGACTCCCTTAGCCTCGACGTCCCGGCCGGCTCCATCTTCGCTCTCCTCGGCGACAACGGGGCAGGCAAGTCCACCGCCATTCGCATCCTCAACGGCCTCACCCCGCCCGAGCGCGGCTATGCGCGCATCCTGGGCCGCGACGTCTGGCGCGACGCCGCCGAACTTCGCCAGCGCATCGGCTACGTGCCCGAACGACCCAAATTCTACGACTGGATGACCGTCAGTCAGATCGGTTGGTTCACGTCGGGCTTTCAAGGCGACGGCTACCTGGACCGCTATCGCAACCTCATCAAAGAGTTCTTGCTGGAGCCAGGCGCCAAGCTCAGCGTCCTCTCCAAAGGGCAGTATGCGAAGGTCGGTCTGGCCCTGGCGCTGGCGATCAACCCGGAGGTGCTGATCCTGGATGAGCCGACCTCCGGACTCGACCTGCTGGTGCGGCGCGAGTTCCTGGCCAGCATGGTTCGGCTGGCCGGCGAGGGACGCACCATTCTGATTTGCAGCCATCAGGTCGCGGAGATCGAGCGCATCGCCAGCCACGTCGCCTTTCTGCACGCGGGCAGGGTCCTGCTGACGGCGCCGCTCGATCAACTGCGCGACCTGATGGTTCGCGTGCGGTTGCGCAGCGACGGCAACCGGCCCAATGGCGCCACGCTCGGCACCGTCTTGCAGGAGCAACGCGTCGGCGGGAAATGGCAGCTCATCCTGCGTGAGCCGAACCGGGACGCCCTGGACCGCTTGCGCAGCACGCCCGGCATCCACGACTACGAGGAAGCGCCGCTCGGCCTCGAGGAGATTTACTGCGCCTTGTTTGCGCGGGAGGCGGCTGTCTCATGATCTTCACCTTGGCCTGGAAAGAACTGCGTGAACACCAGGGGGTTTGGCTGACCATGTTCGTCATGACCCTGCTGCTGGGCTGGGGCATGGCCAAGATCGTGGCCCTGGAGGATCCGAACCTCGCGGTGCAGATCGCGGCCCTGACCGTCCTGGGCATGGCGGCGACCCACGGCGTCGTCTGCGGCGCGATGATGATTGCCGGCGAGCACGAAGGTGGCACGCTGGTGTTCCTCGACATCTTTCTGGGACGGCGCGGCCTGCTCTGGCTGGGCAAATTCGGCGTCGGCGCCGTGCTGGTCGTGTCGGAGTCCGTGGCGGTCGGGCTGGCGTTGGGTCTGTTGCAACAGGAGGCGCCGAGCTGGGCCATGGCGCTGGTAGGCCAACCCCGAGCACGGGCGGCCCCGTATGTCTGGATCATCATCCTGCCCATGGTGTCGATCGAGGCCTATGCCTTCGGCCTACTCGGCTCCTGCCTCACCAATCGCGTGCTGGGAGCGGCGGCGATCGCCGCCATCTTTGCCACGCCGGTGTGGTTGCTGGCGATCTTCGCACCGCCGCTGGTCTTCTTCACGCTGCAGATTGTCCTGGCGCTCGTCGTCTTGCTCATGTCGTATGCAATTTTTCTGAGTCAATCTCAGGAGGCGACGCTGGGGCCGCCGGTCCGCGAGGCCTTGCCCGATTCGAAGGAGCAGTTCATCGATCGCTTTGAGCGCTTCGAGCGCGACGCGGAGAGCTACGGCGCGACGCCCGCGCCCGTGGTGGTGACGAGCGTCCCCGCATCCAAGGATGAAGGCGGACGGATGAAGGATGAACGAGACGCCGGTTCAACCGTCATCCCTCATCCTTCATCCTTTGGCGGCAAGACCCCCCCGGCGCGCTCGCCCAGCGAAGCGCTGTGGTGGCTGACGTTGCAACAGGCGTGGCCGATTCTATGGAGCGTCGCGGGCATTTCGCTGCTGGGCGGCTTCATCGTCGGCGTCAATTTACAAGTGCTTTGGCCGATCGCGACGCTGTTGCTCGGCGTGGTCTGCGGCACCGCGGCGTTCGCGCCGGAACAGCGCGATCTCTCCTATCAATTCCTGTCGGCGCAACATTTTCCCTTGCAGGCGATCTGGCGGTTCAAGATTCTGTTTTGGCTCGCGGTCGCCGTGCTGGGTGCGCTGACTCTCCTGTTGGGCCATCTGTTGACTCTGTCGCTGCGCGCCGGGCTGCTCGGCGCCCGTGCCCCCGGAGGATTCGACGGGACGTTGCCGAATCTCATGGGGCCGATGCTGTTCTTCGGGGCCTGGCTCCTCTACGGCTTCGGCGCCGGGCAGGTGGTCGTCTGGCTTTGCCGCAAGAGCATCCTCGCCATTCTGGTATCATCCCTGGTCGCCGGCGCAGCGATCGCGTTGTGGCTGCCGTCGCTGGTGTGCGGCGGCATGGGGGGCTGGCAGGCGTGGGCGCCGCCGCTGACCGCGCTGCTGGCTACCTGGTGCCTGATGCGCGCCTGGTGCGGCGGCCGCATTCGCGAACGCCAGCCGGTGGCGGCCCTCATCGGCTTCACGCTGGCCGTCTTGATCTGGGTCCTGGTGAATTATGGGTACCGCGCCTGGCAGGTTCCCGATGTCGGCCAACCCCTCGACCTCGCGGCGTTTCACGCCAGCCTGCCGGCCGACAAGGACAATGGGGCGGCCCGGGCGATCCACCAGGCCGTCAACGAACTCGATGGCCCCAACGACGCCGCCTGGCAAGCGTCGATGGAGGAGGCGGCGCGTCTGCCGGTCGGCGTGCTCATCATACCGCGCGAGGAGGACCACTCGCCTAACTTACTGCACCTGCCCAACTGCCGAAAAATTTCCGCCGACCTGCTGCGGCTGGCGCGCGACAAGGAGCCCGGCCCCGCCTTCGAGCACATCGCCCAGATCCTCGCCCTGTCGCGCAACCTCCGCAACCACGCGCCGCTCGAATCGTATCTCGCCGGCGTTCAGATTGAGAAGGACGCCATGAACGGCCTCGACCAATGGCTGGCCCGCGGCAAGCCGACGCCGAAGCTGCTGCGGCGCGTCCTCGACGAACTCAACCGCCACGCCCACGAAACCCCGCCCGCCCTGAGCTGCGTGCAAGCCGAGTGCGTGTGCTCGGGCGGGATGCTCGGCAACGCGAACGCCTGGACCTTGCGGACGCCGGGCGCCGTGAACGGGATTCCGGAGCATTGGCTGGCGGGGGGCATTGTCTTTTCGCTCGATCTGCCTCACGAGGCGGAACGCAAGATGCGCATCTGGCGGCTGGTGTGGGCGGGCCTGTTCCGCGCCGTCGAGACGCCGCACTGGGAGTTGCCCGCATCGACCGAGGACCTGCACACGCGGAAGGACGCCACGCGCAAGATCCTCCACGCCTGGCTCCCCGCCGCGGCAGGCCCCGGCAGCTCGATCAGCCGCGCCGACGTCGCCGGCCTTCTCGATGCGTCCTGGCTCGCCGACGAACGGCTCTTCTGCGCGGTCGCACCGCTGCGCGAGGCCGCCACCCGCGCTCAGTGGCGCGTCGATGGCACGCGCCTGGCCGTTGCCCTGAGCCTCTATCGGCTCGAACAGGGGAATCCGGCGCCGGCCCTGCGCGCCCTCGTCCCGAAGTACCTCCCGATGGGACTCCCTGCCGATCCCTACACCGGCCAATGGTTCCATTACCGCAGCCAGCCCGGCGAACCCGCCATCGTCTGGAGCACCGGCCCCGACCGCATCGATCACGGCGGTCGCAACCACGGCGGCCATCTCTCCGACCACAGCCCCGCCTGGTCGCGCGCTGAATTCGACCTGATCACGCCGGTGCCGCATTGGCCGTAGGTTGGCAGCTGCGCAACACCCGATGCGCACCTCAAAACGCGAAAAACGCCGGGACCGGAAAAGGGGGCGACCGGAAAAGGGGACGCGGACTCGTATTTATAGGAATAAATACTTTGCGATTATTGTCTTATAAAAACGACTCCCATCCCTCTCTTTTTTTTTCGTACTTTCCTTCTTTCGTGTTTTCGTGATTCGCATTTTTGGTCTCAACTTCTCCGCAGGTTGCAGAGAAGTTGAGAAGCAACAGGCTAAAACATCGCATACACCTTCGCCTCCCACGGGAAAATCGGCTCGCGGCCGATCTTGTCCGCGGGCACGTCGCGGTTCTGCGGCACCTCGCGCCAGCGCTTGCCCGGCGGCAGGGCGGGCCAGTTAGGCACGACGTATTCGGCGGACGGATTGAACGGATCGGGGGTGCCGAAGTCGGAGAAGTTCGCCAGCACGACCACCTGTCGATCGGCGCCGTCCACGCCGCGCTTCCAGACGAGCACGCGCTTGCCATCGTTGAAGTCGAGGTGAATGAAGGTCGTGTCCTTGACGGCGAGGGCGTCATAAGCGGTGCGCAGCTTGATCAACCGCGCCACATACGCTTTCAGGCGCGTGCGCCAATCGTCGCCAAGGCGGGAGAAGTTGACGGGATCGATCTGCTTGCCGCCGTCCTGCGTGACGTTGCCCTTGGCGTCGAACAGGTCGTGTTGATCGGCGAATTCGTCCCCGGCGAGAATCATCGGCACGCCGACCGCGGTGAGGAGGCACGCGAACGCCAGTTTCGCGCGGCGTTCCACGTCGGTCACGCCGGTGTTGAAGAAGAAGTTGCACAGGCGTTCGTTCCGCGGCCCTTCCACATCGTGCGAGGTCAAGTAGATGACCGCCTGCGTCAGGTTGTCGTAGCCGAAATTATGGCAATCGATCGCCTTGCGGACCGTCCACTCGAAAGTCGATTCATTCTCGTGATTGCGGCCGATCAGGGCCATGCGAATATAGTCCTTGAAGCTCTGGTGCCACAGGCCGTCGAGCCGATTCTGCTGCAACAGGGCGTGCGGCTCATTGAGTTCCTCGCCGACAACCAGGAACCGATCGGCCGCGCCGCTGGCGCCGGCGGCGGTAAAGCGCTCGGCGTTGAGCGCGTGCCCCAGGTCCTTGAATTCCTGAACGAAATCCCAGTTCTGCACGTTCTCGACGCTATCCATGCGGATGCCGTCGATGCCAAAGTCCCGCATCCAGCGCTGCAAGGCGGATTTCAGATACTGCCGGGCGGGCGAGACGCTTGTCTTGTTTCCCGAAAGGGGGTCGTAGCCGGTCACCATCTTGGCATAGCGGAAGAGCGATGCGCCGTACCCATTGCGGAAGTTGTTGTCATCGTTCCCGCGCGAATTGTGGGCATCGGGATCGTCGCGCGGAAAAACCGGTTCGCCCGGTTTGGCGTTCGGATTCGGGAGAAGGAAGAAGTCGTCGCAAGCAGCAGCGAGGTAAGGGTTGGACTTGGAGAACGCCATGACGACATCGACGAAGAAACGAATGCCATGGACATGGCAGGCGCGGACGAGCTGGGCGAGTTCGCCGTTGGGGACCGGAGCGGCGAACGTGGCGGGAAAGCCCAGCTCGAAGTCGGGGGCGAAGTAGTTCGAGGTGCCGTAGCCCCATTGCCGATTGTACTGGCTGTCCGCCGGCGGCAGCAGCTCGAGGGCGTTGATGCCGAGATCGGTCAGGTAGGAATGCCCGACGCGCAGGATGTCGAGGTCGTCGAAGTTCGCTCCCTCGACATCGGCGTCGATGAGGGCGATGATGTCGCGAAACGTGCCGACGCCCATGTCGCGGCCGCCGACTTCCGCGGAGCGCATCCACGTGGTCGGGAGTTCGTAGATGACAAGGCGGTTGTTGGCGGGGAGCAGGGCAAGGGACGGCGCCGCGGCGGTGTTGCCGGCCCCAGGGCCGCCGGGGTCGGCGGGGACCAGCTTGCCGCCGCTGAACTGGATGACGGCAGCCGGAAAACGATCGTCGTCGCCGAACGGGGCCGCCACGCGCGGCCCGCGTAGCCGCCAATCGACCATGAACGCGGTCGGATCGGTGATGCGCAGGCGCGCGGTGTTTGGGCGCTGCGGATGGTTGACGGAGACCTCGAACCAATAATGGTACACTTGCCCGTCGGTCAAGTTGCATGCCGAGGCCGGGATGTCCCAGAGGTCGTCGAAGCCGGCGACGCGCTGGAGGGGGAGTTGCTGCGCGCCGCTGAACTGGAACGGGTTGCCGGGCTTTAGCTGGCCGATGATCAGTGTTGGCGGCGGGACGGGAGTGCCGACGCGCCAAAGGACAAAGGCGGTTTTCTTTCGCTCCAGGAGGTTTGCATCCACGGGAATCACCTGTTAGTGGGAATTCGGTATTCGTTGATCTGGTGCGCTACAGCATATGAGTAGGTCGAATACTTGGAAAGCCCAGCGCATTTTCGGTTCGACCCGTCCTGCTCGGTTTCGCGACGGCTAACATTCCCTCATGGCCAAACGTGAGGTAGAGTAGGGGAGAGGACTGTTCGCAGGCGCATTTTTGAGGATGATCGAGTCGTGGCAAAGTATCTTCGCATAGCGGTCAGCGGCTTGCTGATCGCCCTGATTGCCTGGCGTGCCGACTGGGGCAGCGTGGGATCGAGCTTCGCGGAGTTGCGCGTCGAGCTGTGGCTGGCGGCGGTCGGGTTGTACGTGCTCGCGCAGGTCGCCAGCGCCCGACGCTGGCAGGTGTTCGCGCGGGAGCTGCAATTCGAGCAATCGTTGCCGCAGTATTGTGCGTACTCGTTCATCGGCATGTTCTTTAGCCTGGTGTTGCCGACGCTGGTGGGGGGCGACGTGATGCGCGTCTGGTATCTGAATGGCCAGTCGGGACGTAAGTGGGCGGCGGTCGCCAGCGTGTTTCTTGAACGGGTCAACGGGTTGCTGATTCTGCTTGCGACGGCCTGTGTCGGCGTGCTGATCTCGCCGGTGGAGTTGCCGGCGTGGATCTTGTGGAGCGTCTGGGGCAGCGCGGGCTGTGCCGGCCTGGGGCTGGCGTTGACGCCGCTGTTGCAGCGCTGGCAGCGGCTATCCGACGAACGCCGCGAGCAGCTGCGCATGTTCGTGGACCTGCTGCGCGCGCCCCGGGCGCTGCTCGAGGCGAGTCTGCTGTCGATTCTGGTGCAGGCGGCCGCGGTGTTGATCCTGTGGTGTCTCGGCATCGGCCTGGGGCTGGACGTGCCGATCGCGTACTACTGTGTGCTGGTGCCGATGGTGTCGCTGCTGTTGCTGTTGCCGATCAGCGTGAACGGTATGGGGGTCCGTGAAGGGGGAACGGTGCTGTTCCTCTTGCCGTTGGGCGTCGCGGAGCCGGCGGCATTGACGCTGGCGTTTCTGTGGTTCACGACCGGCGTTGCAGTGAGCCTGCTGGGGGGCGTTGTGTATCTGTGCGGCATATATTCAGAAAACGCCGTTGCGAACCGGATTACGTGAGCCGACGGCAACCTGCTCGTCCATTTCTCGACGCACGCTGATCATTTCTGACCTATGATTGAGCAGGAATTCCCAAAACTCCATCCCCTTGATCGGCCATGATGACCCTTCGATACCCGTCCGAGTGGATTACGAAGGTGGAAGAAGCGCTCGGCCTCCTCGCGGAGAAGCCATGGGCGCTTTTTCTGGTACTGGTGTGCGTCAATACGCTCGCCTTGCCTTACGCGGGGATCACGCATGATGCACGTTTGTACAGCGTGCAGGTTCTCAACCACGTCGAAGACGGTTCCTACGCCGACGATCTCTTCTTTCGCTACGGTTCCCAGGACGAATACTCGCTGTTTTCCCGGCTGGCCGCGCCGCTGGTTCGCGGGCTTGGTCTGTCGGCGGCGTTTTTCATCATCTATTTGCTGAGCAAATCGCTGCTCTTCTATGGCATGATGCGCCTGGTACAAGCGCTGGTGCCGAATCGGGCCGCAGTGGCGTTGAGTCTGATCTATTGCATGGCGATCGGCATTCATGTCGGCGGACACCATGTATTGAATGTGCAAGAGAACTTCGTGACGCCGCGCACGCTGGCTTGCGCCTTGGTGCTGATCGGGCTCGACCTGCTGCTGCGGCAACGGCCGGCGGAGTCGTTCGGCGTGATCGCGCTCGCCGGCGCCGTTCATCCGCTAATGGCGTTCGGCGGTGTGCTGATCTGGGCCGGCTTTCATTTCTGGAAATATCTCGGCGGCAAGGCGTTCATCGGCGCAACGCTCGGCATCTGTCTGCTGGCAACCGTCGTGCTGGCGATCGAGCCGCTCGGCAAGCGTTGCTTCGGCGCGATGGACGACTCCTGGCGCCAGACCATCATGCACGCCAGCGCGTTCAACTTCCCTTCGCAATGGAGCAACGGCGACTGGGGCTACCTCGCCTTTCAGCTCGTCGCTCTGGCGGCGGCGATCTGGAGGGTGCGGGTCAACGCCGACAAGACGCGTTTCCTGATCGTGCTGATGATCGTCACGTTTGCAGCCGCGCTCGGCGCGATCCTGGCCGAGCAGCTGCCGTACGCGCTGTTGCTGCAGGGCCAGCCGTACCGGGCGTTGTGGTTGCTGGCGTTTGTACACCTGGCGCTGGCGACCTGGCTTTGCATCGAGTATTCCAGGCATTCGTCAATGATCTTGCAGCTGGCGGGTTGCGCTCTGCTGGCATACCTTTGTTGCGTCAACGCCCTGCTCGACGAGTTCGTGCTGACCGTATTGCTGTTTCCGCTGCTGGCGCTCGTATTTCGCGGCCTGGACCGGGAGCCGCGCCACGCCGATTGGTTCGTGCAGAGCTTGCAGGGAAGCCTCGTGCTGGGTGGCGTCGGCTGGGTGGTGTACAAGCTGCTGCTGCTGGCCGGCGGACTTGGCGAACTGCTGGCGGTCTATCCGGAACATCGCGATGTGCTGGAGATCGTGCTGCTCAATTTGGGGCCGATCGTATTCGTGGGCGGGGCCTGTTGGGTGCTGGTTCGCCTTCGGCCCGGCGGGTGGGATCGCCCGGCGTTCGGCGCGGCGGCTGCTTGCAGCTGCCTCGGCTTGCAGGTGATTTTCTTTGCACTTCCCGATATCGATCTCTATCGCGAGCATTGCACGCGTCATCGCGGCGACCTGCGTGCGGTCCATGCCCTGATTCACCGCGACGGCGCCGCAGATCGCCTGCCCACGGTCTATTGCAATCTCGGCTGCCTCGATTACGTTTGGATCGATCTGCGGGCGCAAAGCTATTTCGACTGGTGGCAGGCGGGCAACTTCATGTTCCGCCGCGACATGGCCCTCGAAGGGCAACGCCGGGCTCGCATGGTCGCGCCGTTCGAGCTCGCCCGCTTTCACAAGATGAAGAATCAGATGTCGGCAGGCCACAAGGCAAGTGTCGGCCGGTTCTTTCAGACCGACTTCGACCGCGGTCCGATCCGCAAAGACGAGGTAGCCCGCCTGTGTCAGGAACCGGGGCTCGATTACCTTGTGTTGGACGAACAGGTCGATGGCCTCGAGGCCGTCGCGGTTGGGCGGTTATATGTGTATTCCTGTTCAGAGGTGCGCGTGGCCCTGCGATTGCTGATCGTCGAAGCTAACGATCGCGTGGCGTCGCGCGGGCGCTAGTCCAGGAAAAATCGCTACATTCCAATCTATTTTCGCAATCGTATTTTTTTGCATTTCACGAAAAGCTGACCTAGGGTTTCTTGACGTAAGCGTTACCTCGTTTTGTTCGGACAGGGCCGTTCGACTCCCCAACGAAAGGGCGCAACCGTGAAAGTAGTTATCCTGTGCGGCGGGCAAGGGACCCGGCTGCGCGAAGAAACTGAATATCGACCCAAGCCGATGGTTGACATCGGCGGCCGACCGATCGTTTGGCACATCATGAAGTCCTATGCCCATTACGGGCACGCGCAATTCATTCTTTGCCTGGGCTACAAAGGCAACGTAATCAAGGAATATTTTCTCAACTACGAGGCGATGAACAGCGACATCACCATGACGCTGGGCCAACTTCGCGCCATCGCTTACCACGATCAGCATCACGAGCAGGAATTCTCCGTCACCTTGGCCGAAACCGGCCAGAACACCATGACCGGCGGCCGGCTTAAACGCATCAAGAAGTACATCAAGCACGACGACGTCTTTCTCGTGACCTACGGCGACGGCCTGGCCGACGTGGACATCGCCCGCGTCGTCGATTTTCATCGCGCGCACGGTAAGAAGGCGACGCTTACCACCGTGCGGCCTACGTCGCGTTACGGCGTCATCGGCATCGACCGTAGCGGCGCGGTGGAGCAGTTCAACGAGAAGCCGGTGCTCGACAGCTGGATCAACGCCGGCTTCTTCGTCTTCAACCGCAGCGTCTTCGACTATCTCGACGGCGGCGAGGATTGCGTGCTGGAACGCACGCCGCTCGAACTCTTGGCGGCCGACGGCCAATTGATGGCCTACCGACACGAGGGTTTCTTCTACGCGATGGACACCTATCGCGAGTACCAGTACTTGAACGAACTTTGGAATACGGGGGTACCGCCGTGGAAGGTCTGGGAATAAACACTGCCTTCTGGCGCGACCGGCGTACGCTGGTGACCGGCGCCACCGGCTTGGTGGGCGGCTGGCTCGTCAAGCGTCTGTGCGCCGCCCGAGCCGACGTCGTCGCCCTCGTGCGCGATTGGGTGCCATCGTCGGAAATCGTGCGCTGCGGAGCGCTCGATCAGATCACGGTGACGCGCGGCGACGTGCGCGATGCGGCCCTGGTCGAACGCGTCCTCGGTGAGTTCGAGATCGATACCGTCATTCATCTTGCCGCACAAACCATCGTCGGCATCGCCAATCGCAATCCGATATCCACCTTCGAGACCAACATCCAGGCAACCTGGAACCTGCTCGAAGCGTGCCGGCGCAGCCCCAAGGTCAAGCAGATCGTGCTGGCGTCCTCGGACAAGGCGTACGGAGATCAGGAGCATCTCCCTTATGACGAGGCGACGCCGTTGCAAGGCCGGCATCCGTATGACGTGAGCAAGTCGTGCGCCGATCTCATCGCTCAATCTTACGCGATCACCTACGGCAGTCCGGTTGCCATCACCCGCTGCGGCAACTTCTACGGGGGCGGCGATCTCAACTGGAACCGCATCATCCCCGGCACCATCCGCTCGATCCTGCGGGGCGAACGCCCCGTCATCCGCTCCGACGGACAGTTCGTGCGCGACTACTTCTACGTCGAGGACGGCGCGGCCACCTACATGCACCTGGCCGAGCAACTGGCCGCCCGCCCCGACGAACTGCGCGGGCACGGCTTCAACTTCTCGAACGAAACGCCGGTGACGGTGCTCGAGATCGTCGCTGAAGTGTCGCGGATCATGGGGAGTGGCCTGCGTCCCGACATTCGCAACGAAGCCAACAACGAGATACGCAAGCAATTCCTGAGCGCCGCCAAGGCCCGCCGGATGCTGAACTGGCGGCCGCTGTTCACGTTGAACGACGGCCTGCACGCAACGATTCGCTGGTATCGCAATTTCGTGTCCCATGACTAAAACGCCGCAACAACTCCGGGCCGAAATCCTGGACCTGGTCCGCGAATATCATCGTGCCGCCAACCCGGCCAGGCCGTTCGATGCCGAGGCGACGCCGATCCCGTGCGCGGGTCGCGTCTTCGACGATGACGACGTCGTGCATCTTGTCGATAGCTCGCTCGACTTCTGGCTCACGACGGGACGCTTCGCCACCCAGTTCGAACGCGAGTTCGCCGACTGGTGGGGCCTGCGGCACGCGCTCCTGGTCAACTCCGGTTCGTCCGCGAACCTCGTCGCGCTGACCTGCTTGACCTCGCCGAAGCTCGGCGATCGCCAACTGCGGCCTGGCGATGAGGTCATCACCGTCGCGGCCGGCTTTCCGACGACGGTCAATCCGATCATTCAGAACCGCCTGGTGCCGGTGTTTCTCGATGTCAAGCTGCCGACCTACAACGTCGATGTCGAGCAGCTCGACGCCGCCTTGTCGCCGAGGACGCGGGCGATCATGATCGCGCACACGCTCGGCAATCCGTACGATCTCGGTCGCGTTAGCGCTTTTGCCGAGAAGCACAACCTGTGGCTCCTCGAGGATTGCTGCGACGCGGCCGGTTCGACCTATCGCGGCCAGCCGGTCGGTACCTTCGGCGACATTGCGACGTGCAGCTTTTATCCCGCCCATCACATCACGATGGGCGAAGGGGGCTGCGTGCTGACCGATCGGCCGCACCTGAAGAAGCTGGCCGAATCGTTCCGCGACTGGGGCCGCGACTGCTGGTGCGATCCGGGTAAGGACAACACCTGCGCCAAGCGCTTTGGTTGGAAGCTCGGTCAGCTCCCCGCGGGCTACGATCACAAATATACCTACTCGCACATCGGCTACAACCTGAAGGTCACCGACATGCAGGCAGCGGTAGGTGTCGCCCAGCTCAAAAAGCTGCCGGCGTTCATCGAGGCTCGGCGGCGCAACTTCCGCTACCTCATGAACGGCTTGCAGGATTTGCAAGAACATCTCATTCTGCCCGAGGCGACCCCCGGCGCGGACCCGAGCTGGTTCGGCTTTCCAATCGCTATTCGCCCCGGAACGAAGTTGACGCGCAACGGCGTCGTGCAAGCGCTCGAGCGCAATCGCATTCAAACGCGGCTCCTATTCGGCGGCAACCTGCTGCGCCAGCCTGCATACTCCGGCATCGAACGCCGCGTCGTCGGCGACTTGACCAACACCGACTTCATCATGAACAACGTGTTCTGGATCGGCGTGTATCCAGGACTCGACTCGGCCCGACTCGATTATGTGATCGATGTGTTCCATCGCCTGCCGCTTGCGGGTTAGCGCTCGCGCGGCGCCCGGCGAGCGCTAACCCGCAAGGGGCAAATTGGAGATTGCCATGTCCATCCCCATCAAGACCGACCGCAGTGCCGTCTGCTATTGCAGCGCGGCCGCGCGCAGTTTCGAGTTCTTCAAGCGTACCTCGCTGGTTGACGACCTTTACGCCAAGAGCCTGCGCTTGCCCGGCGGCGCCGGCTATCTGCTGCCGACGTGCGACCTGCACGTGGACGACGAGGCGCTAAGCGCCGAGTTGACCGCCTGGCGCAACGCCGACGTGGCCGCCTATCCGAGCCAGTTTACGGCAACGCCTGCCAGCACCAAGGCGTGGCTGCGCGACCGCGTGCTGGCGGCCCCGGATCGGATGCTGTTTCTTGTCGCCAATCGCTTTGGACGCATCGTCGGGCATCTCGGTTTCGCGAACGCCATCAACGAGGAATGCACCCTCGAGATGGACAACATCGTCCGCGGCGTCAAGACGGGCGATGCCGGCATCATGACGCACGCCATGGTTGCGTTGCTCGATTGGGCCGAGGAGAAGCTGGGGCCGCGCGAAATCTATCTGCGCGTCTTCGAGACCAATAGTCACGCCATCGCGTTCTATGAGAAGCTCGGCTTCGTGCGCGACAGGCTGCTGCCATTGACGAAGCATATCGACGGCGCCAACGTCAACTACAAGCCGACGGTCGCGGGCGAGACGGCGGACACACATTTCCTGCGCATGACCTATCGGCCGCAGCGAACGTGCAAGGGCGAGAAGATGATTCTGACGGCCGGCCCGTCGATCTCCGCGCGCGAGGCATCGTACGCGCTCGATGCGGCCAAGTACGGCTGGAACGATCAGTGGAACAAGTATCTGCGTCGCTTCGAGCAATCGTTTGCCGAGTATGTCGGCGTCAAGCACGCCCTGGCGACTTCGAGCTGCACCGGGGCGTTGCACCTGTCGCTGCTGGCGCTCAGCATCGGCAAGGGGGACGAGGTGATCGTGCCGGAGCTGACGTGGGTGGCGACTGCGAATGCGGTGCTGTACACGGGGGCGACGCCGATCTTCGCCGACGTCGAGGAAGATACCTGGTGCCTCGATGCTGACTCGGTCGCATTGAAGATCACGCCGCGAACGAAGGCGGTGATGCCGGTGCATCTGTACGGCCAACCGGCGCGGATGGATCGGATCATGGACGTTGCCAGGACGCACAACCTGTTCGTCGTCGAGGATGCCGCCCCGTCGATCGGGGCCGAGTGCAACGGGCAGCGGACGGGGTCGTTCGGCCATTTCGGCTGCTTCAGCTTCCAGGGGGCCAAGCTGCTGGTCACCGGCGAAGGAGGCATGCTGCTCACCAACGACACCGACCTCTATCAACGCGCCTACAAGATCTTCGACCAGGGGCGCGTGCCCGGCTCGTTCTGGATCGACACCAACGGCTGGAAGTACAAGATGTCGAACGTGCAAGCCGCGCTCGGCCTGGGCCAGCTCGAGCGCGTCGAGGAACTCGTCGAGGCCAAGCGGCGCATCTTCGGCTGGTACGCCGAGGGGCTGCGCGGGATATCGCACCTTCGGCTCAATCGCGAGGCGCCCGGCACGCGCAGCATCTACTGGATGACGAGCATTTACCTGGAGGATTCGTGCCCGCTGAGCCGCGACGCGCTGCGAGCCGAGCTGAAAAAACGCAACATCGACACGCGCGACGTGTTCCCGGCGATCAGCCAGTATCCGATCTGGCCGGTGAAGCAGACTCCGCAGCCACGCGGCGCACGCATCGGCACGCGGGCCATCAATTTACCGAGCGGCGTGTGCTTGAAGCGCGAAGAGGTGCAGTATGTTTGCGAGCAGATTCGCACATTGTTGAAATGATAGTATGCCGCTGGCGGCTTAGCGCTTGCATGACGTCACGCGAGCGCTAAGCCGCCAGCGGCAGGACAGGAACGCCATGCCCACCGACACCATCAAACTGGCGCAAACGATTCGCGGCCACGCCTTGCGCATGATCGCCAAGGCGAAGGCGTCGCACGTCGGCACGTGTCTATCAATGGCCGACCTGCTCGCGGTGCTGTACGGCGCCTATCTGCATGTCGATGCGCGGCGTCCGCATTGGGAAGAGCGTGATCGGCTGATCGTCAGCAAGGGGCACGGCGCCGCCATCCTGTATGCGGTGCTCGCGGAGAGCGGCTTCTTTCCGGTCGCCGACCTGATGACCTACGGGCAAGACGGCTCGCCGCTGACGGGGCATGTCAGCCATCACGTTGCCGGCGTCGAGCTATCCACCGGCTCGCTGGGGCATGGCCTACCCGTCGGCTGCGGATTGGCGCTGGCGGCTCAGCGCGACGTGCGCGCCTCGCGCACCTGCGTCATTGTCAGCGACGGCGAACTCGATGAAGGCTCGAACTGGGAAGCCATCCTTTTCGCGGGGCACCACAAGCTCGACTCGTTGACTGCGTTGATCGATTACAACAAGATCCAGAGCTTCGGCAGCGTCAAGGACGTGCTCGACCTGGAACCGCTCGCCGACAAGTGGCGCAGCTTCGGCTGGACCTTGATCGAGATCGACGGGCACGATCATGCCGCGATTCTCGCGGCCCTGCACGCGGACCATGCGGGCAAGCCCAAGGCGATCCTGGCGCACACGATCAAGGGCAAGGGAGTCGGTTTCATGGAAGGGCAGCTCGCCTGGCACTATAAATCGCCCGACGCGGCACAGCTTGCCGAGGCGCTGGCGGGACTGGAGTGCCGCGCATGAGAACGTCATTCATCGACACCCTGTGCAACGTGGCCGAGTGCGATCCGCGCGTCTGGCTCTTGACCGGCGACCTCGGCTATTCGGTGCTCGAGAAGTTTTCGAGCAAATTCCCCGAGCGCTATCTCAATGCGGGCGTGGCCGAGCAGAACATGGTCGGCGTCGCGGCGGGCCTGGCGATGACCGGCAAGGTCGTCTTCGTCTACTCGATCGCCAACTTCCCAACGCTGCGCTGCCTCGAACAGATTCGCAACGACGTCTGCTACCATCGGCTCAATGTCAAGATCGTCGCGGTCGGCTGCGGGCTGGCCTACGGCGGGCATGGCTACACGCATCACGGTGTCGAGGACCTCGGCGTCATGTCGCTCTTGCCTCACATGACAGTGATGGCGCCGGGCGATCCCGTCGAGACGCGCTGGGCGACGCGCACGCTGGTCGAACAGGTTGGCCCCGCGTATCTGCGGCTCGGCAAGGCGGGCGAGCCGATCGTTCACAAGACCGAACCGGCGTTCGCCCTCGGCAAGGCAGTGCAAGTCGTCGAGGGGACGCAGGCGACACTCATCACGACCGGCGGCATGCTGGAGACCGGCGTCAAGGTCGCGTCTTTTCTGGCGGCGCGCGGTGTGTCGATTCGCGTGCTCAGCATGCCGACGCTGCGGCCGTTCGACGGCGCGCGCGTCATCGTGGAGGCGAAGCGGACGGGGCGGATTGTAACGCTTGAGGAACACGGGCCGGGTGGGCTGGGGACGATGGCGAGCGAATGTTTGGCACAGGCGGGACTCGGCGTTCGCTTCATGCCGCTGCGGCTCCTGCCGGAGCCGACGCTGTGCGCCGGCTCGCAAGCGTATTTGTGCGGGAAACATGGGTTGTCGCTGGAGCGGATTATCGAGGTAGTGGAATCCGTGGCTTGCGTTTAGCGTTCGCGCGGCGCCATGCGGGCGCTAAACGAATTCGGAATGGGAAACGATCATGAGCGAACGTAAGAAGGTCATCAGCATCGTCACGCCGTGCTTCAATGAGGAGACGAACGTGGCGCCGTGCTATCTCGCGATCAAGCAGCTCTTCGCGGGGCCGCTTGCGAAGTACGACTACGAGCACGTCTTCTGCGACAACGACTCGACCGATAACACGGTGCTCTTGCTCAAGGGGCTGGCGGCGCAGGATCCGCGCGTCAAGATCATCGTCAACGCGCGCAATTTCGGCGCCTTGCGTTCCAACTACAACGGCGTGCTGGCCACGACCGGGGATGCCGTGCTTGTTTTTCTGCCGGCCGATCTGCAAGATCCACCGGAGGTCATTCCCGAACTGGTAAAGCACTGGGAAGAAGGCAACGAGATCGTTTACGGCATTCGCGCCGAACGCCAGGAAGGCCTGCTGATGCGCACCTCCCGGCGCATCTTTTATCGCCTGGTGCGCCGCATGGCCGACATCGATGTGCCGGTCGATGCAGGCGAGTTTCAGCTCATCGACCGCAAAGTCGTGGACACGCTGCGGCAGTTCGAGGACTACTACCCGTACATCCGCGGCATGATCGCCAGTTGCGGCTTCCGGCGCATCGGCGTCCCCTATACCTGGCAGGCGCGCGAGCGCGGCTACTCCAAAGCACGCTTCTACCACCTGATCGACCAGGCCCTCAACGCGATCATCTCGCTCTCCAACGTGCCGATGCGGCTGTGTATGTTCTTTGGCATGGGCGTCGCGGCTCTGAGCATTCTTTACGGCATGTT
>JACXTT010003723.1_pt1 | contig 23229 bp, 15 predicted proteins | sample 9270951 | NCBI WGS metagenome assembly JACXTT01 (sample SAMN15532306, study PRJNA645909) | rock metagenome | isolation source: weathered quartz diorite | place: Puerto Rico | collected 2017-06-21
TTCCCCTAACCGATCCCCGCTACCCGGCCGCCCTCAGGGAGATCTATGACCCACCACCCATGCTCTTCGCCCGGGGCCGAATCGAGCTTCTCGACGAAGTGATTCTCGGCGTGGTGGGCACCCGCCGGCCGACACCCTATGGCAACGCCGTGGCCGAGCGCTTCTCCGCCGACTTGGCCACCGCCGGCGCCACGGTCGCCAGCGGCATGGCCCGAGGCATCGACACCGCCGCCCATAAAGGCGCTTTGGCGGTCGGCGGCAATACGCTGGCCGTCTTCGGCTGCGGCGTCGACGTTCTGTACCCCGCTGAGAACCGTAATCTTGCCAATGAGTTAGCGACCAAAGGCCTCATCGTTTCGGAGTTCCCCATGGGCTCCAGCGCTTTTCCGCAAAACTTTCCGGTACGTAACCGCATCATATCTGGTATGGCCGTGGGCGTCCTGGTCGTCGAAGGCGCCCAATACTCGGGTTCCGGCATCACGGCCCGGTTGGCCATGGACCAGGGCAGGGAAGTCTTCGCCATCCCCGGAAACATCACGTCCAAAGCAAGTTGGGGACCTAATCTGCTCATAAAGCAGGGCGCGAAGCTGGTCCAGGACGTGGAGGACATCCTCAGTGAGCTGCCTCCGGCCGTCCGCCGAATGCTGGCGCTGAAGGTTTCCGGGACCGCCGAATTGCCCCCGGCTCACCAGCCCGGCCTGCCCCTGGCGCAGAGCACGCCGCTGGCACGCTGGGTACTTGCCCGGCTGGAAGTGGGCACGGCAACCCAGATCGATCAGCTTTTGGATAACCTGGAGGAAGGCTCGCCCTCCGAACTGATCGCAACGCTCTTCGAATTGGAGATGCTGGGGCTGGTTCGCCAGCTCCCTGGGAAGAGCTTTGTGAAAGTGTGGTAGTCTCCAAGGGAAGCTAAGGTCTTAACTACTGTGTCTAAATCGCTAGTCATCGTGGAGTCGCCGGCAAAGGCGAAAACCATCAATAAATACCTCGGAAAGCAGTTCGTCGTCAAAGCCTCGCTCGGCCATATCAAGGACCTTCCGAAGAAGGATCTGGCAGTCGACGTGGACAAGGGCTTCGAGCCCCACTATGAAGTTATTGAGGGCAAAAAGAAGCTGATCTCGGAGCTCCGGGCAGCCGCCAAGGACGCCGATTCCATCTACCTCGCAGCCGACCCCGACCGCGAAGGGGAAGCCATCTGTTTCCACCTGCAGGAGGAGCTGACCACCAAGAAACGCACCCCCTTCTTCCGGGTGATGTTCAACGAAATCACCTCCAACGCCATCAAAAAGGCGTTTGAAAAGCCGTTGCAGGTCAACATCAACCTGGTGGAGGCCCAGCAGGCCCGCCGCGTCCTGGACCGGCTGGTCGGCTACAAGATCTCCCCCCTCCTCTGGGACAAGGTCCGCCGCGGCCTTTCCGCCGGGCGCGTCCAGACCGTCGCCTTGCGGTTGATCGTGGAGCGGGAGCGCGAAATCCGCGCCTTCGTCAAGCGGGAATACTGGACCATCGACGCCGACTTGGCCGCCAAGAAGCCGCCGATGCTCAAGGCGCGCCTCATCAAGCGCAACGACGAAACCCCGGAGATCCCCAACCAGGCCGCGTCCGACGCTCTCCTGGCCCAGCTTGAAGGCGCCCAGTACACCGTCCGCAGCGTCACCAACCGCGAGAAGCGCCGCAACCCTGTGGCGCCGTTCATCACGTCCACCGTCCAGCAGGAGGCGTCCCGCAAGCTCCGCTTCAGCGTCAAGCGCACCATGATGCTGGCCCAACGCCTTTACGAAGGCGTCGAGCTGGGCAGCGAAGGTTCGGTCGGCCTCATCACTTATATGCGTACCGACTCCACCCGCGTCTCCGACGACGCGTTGAAAGACGTCCGCGAATTCATCAGTGGTGAGCGCTATGGCAAGGAGTACCTGCCTGCCTCCCCCAACATCTATAAGTCGAAGAAGGACGCGCAGGACGCCCACGAGGCCATCCGCCCCACTTCCGTCCTCCACACTCCCGAGATTGTTGAAAAATACCTCGCCGAAGATGAGATGAAGCTCTACCGCCTGATCTGGATGCGCTTCGTGGCGTCCCAGATGACCCCGGCCGTCTTCGACCAGACCAGCATCGACGTAGCCGCTCCGGGCAAGGACGGCGCGACCTACGTGTTCCGCGCCACCGGCAGCGTCCTCAAGTTCGACGGCTTCCTGCGCGTCTACGAGGAAGGCAAGGATGCCAAGGACGAGGACGACGAGGAGCTGAAGCACAAGCTGCCCGCCGTGGTCCAGGGCGAAGTCCTCCGCTTTAAGGCGATCCACCCCGAGCAGCACTTCACCGAGCCGCCGCCGCGCTTCAATGAGGCCACGCTGGTGAAGGAGCTGGAATCCGACGGCGTCGGCCGGCCCTCCACCTACGCCTCCATCCTGTCCACCATCCAGGATCGCGGCTACGTCACCAAGGAAGGCGGCAAGTTCAAGCCGACCGAGCTCGGCATGGTCGTGACCGATCTTCTGCTCGAAGCCTTCAACGACATTTTCGACGTCCGCTACACCGCCCGCATGGAGGAGGAGCTGGACGAGATCGAAGAAGGCAAGCTCGACTGGCGCACCGCCATGCGCGAGTTCTGGGAGAAGTTCATCCAGGACCTCGAGCATGCCGAAGAGCACATGACCGACATCAAGCGGATGGAGAAGCCCACCGATCAGATTTGCGAACGGTGTGGAAAGCCGCTGGTCATCAAGTGGGGCAAGCACGGCAGCTTCCTGGCCTGCACCGGGTACCCTGAGTGCACCTTCACCCGCGAAGTTGCCGTGGATCTGCCCGACATCGACGGCGCCGATCTCTCCGAACAGGGCGACGAAGAGTACTGCGAGAACTGCGGACGCCCCATGGTCCTTAAGAAGGGGCGCTTCGGCCAGTTCTACGCCTGCAGCGGTTACCCCGACTGCAAGACCACCAAGCCCATCGGCGGCGAGCAAAAGAAGTCCGACGTTCCGCTCGATGAGAAGTGCCCGAATTGCGGCAACAACCTGGTCCAGAAGCACGGCCGCTTCGGCGAGTTCGTGGCCTGCTCCAACTACCCGGCTTGCAAGTTCGTCAAGCAGAAAACCATCGGCGTCAAGTGCCCGGACTGCTCGGAAGGCGAGGTCGTGGAGCGGCGATCCAAGCGCGGCAAGACGTTCTTCGGCTGCAACCGCTACCCCGAATGCAGCTTCGTCGCCTGGGGCCGTCCCGTCGACGAGAAATGCCCCGACTGCGGCTCCAGCTACCTGGTCGAGAAGTTCTTGAAGGCCGGGCCTGTATATCAGTGTCCGAACAAGGAATGCAAGTTCAAGAAGGACGCTCCTCCGCAGGTGGAGGAGGCGAAGCCCGCCCCCGCTGAGCCGGTGACCGCCCGGTGAGTGGGGAGCGGTCGAAGGAGCTCCGCTGGTGGATCGGCGGCCTGCTGTTTGCTTCCACCACTATCAACTACATCGACCGCCAGGCACTCAACGTTCTCGCGCCTTACCTCAAAGCGGAGTATCGCTGGACCAATACCGACTTCGCCAGCCTGGTCATCTCCTTCCGCCTGGCCTACGCGCTGATGCAGGGTTTCGGCGGCCGCGCCATCGACTGGCTGGGCTCCCGCCGCGGCCTGGCGTTCTCGGTGACCTGGTATTCGGTGGCCTCCATGCTGACCGCGCTGGCCGGCGGCATCTGGAGCTTCCGCGTGCTGCGCTTCCTACTCGGCACGGGGGAGGGCGCCAACTGGCCCGGCGCCACCAAGGCCGTCGCCGAGAACTTCCCTCCCAAGGAGCGGGGCTTCGCCGTGGCTTTCTTCGACTCCGGCTCCGCGGTCGGCGGAGCGATAGCTCCGGCGTTCATTGTTTGGCTGTATCACCTGTTCGGAGGCTGGCGTCCGGCGTTCATCGTCACTGGCCTGTTCGGATTCGTGTGGTTGGCTGTCTGGCTGGCCGTGGCTCCCAAGCACGTTCCCCCCGCCACCGACGACGGGGCGCCGCCTCGGGCCTCCTGGGGAGCCGTCATTCCGCACCGCCAGACCTGGGGCATCGTGATCACGCGCGCGCTTCTGGACCCCTACTGGTTCTTCGTCGCCGACTGGTTCGCGATCTTCCTCACCAGCAAAGGCTACAAGATCGAGGACACGCTGTGGGGCTTCTGGCTGCCCTTCGTGGCGGCGCAGTTCGGCAGCTTCTTCGGCGGCGGGCTCTCGAGCTGGCTCATCCACCGCGGCTGGAGCGTCGGATCCGCGCGCCGCGCCACGTTTGTAGGCTGCGGCCCATTGATGCTCCTCCTGCTACCCGCGTCGTTCACGTCGAGCCTTCCCGTCCTGCTCGGCTGCTTCGCCCTGGCAACTTTTGGATACGCCGCATGCTCGGCCATCTACCTGACGCTCCCGTCGGACCTGTTCGTCAGCGAATCGGTGGCCACAGTGAGCGGCCTGTCCGGCGGCATCACCGGCTTCACGGCCATCGCGATGACGTATTCAGTCGGCTATGTGACCGACAGGTACTCCTTCACACCCGTGCTGCAAGCCGCGTGCCTGCTCCCCGTGCTGGCCATCGCCGCCTATTTGCTACTGGTCCGCAACACGGCAAGTTCCGGCAAAGGCCTGCTCGTCCACATCTAACTTCACACCCTCAGCTCATACCCCAACCCGTGCATGCCCTCAATGATCCCGGCACGGATTTGCGCCACTTCATCCGACGACAGAGTCTTGTCGGGCGAGCTGACGCGCAAGCGGAAGCTAACGCTCTTCACGCCATCCGGCAGCGGCGCCCCGCTGTATTGCCGCAGGTACTCGATGCGCTCCAGGAGGACCGGATCGATGTACCCTCGCAGCTTGCCTTCCAGGTCTCCGGCCAGTTCCCGCAGACCCGCGATCACGGAGAGATCGAATTCGCTCGAGGGGTACCGCCGCTGCGGCTGGTAGCGCTTTTCGGCCGGCGTCAATCGGAACATGGTTTCGAGATTGACGTACAGCACCGCACCGCGTCCGTCCTCGATCACGCCTGGGTGGAACTCGAACAAGCGACCTACCGCCTCGCCGCGCCACTCGACATCGGCAGCACGCGCCGGATGCTCGTAATCGCGTGCTTCAGCCGGCTTCACGGCGGCGCCCGGCATCAGGCACTCCGCCGCCCGCTTCAACTCCAGCAAGCCCGCTACGCCGTCGTCCTTGGCGTAAACCGCCGCGGCCAGGAACGGGGTCTCCACCGGCAGTTTGCCTCCCGGCCGGATCTCCCGGCCGATTTCGAACAGCTTGAACGAATCGAAGTGCCGGCTGTTGTCCAGGATGTTCTTCCGGATTCCCGGCAGCAGCGACCTGCGCATCAGGCTTTGGTCGCTGGAAATAGGATTCGCCACCGCCACGTGCCCGGCCGGGTCCATCCCCAGGGCCCGCGCCTGCTCTTCGCTGACGAAGGAATAGTTGGAGACTTCGGTATAGCCCTGTGCGGCCATCATCGCCCGCACGCCGCGGTGGAACAGCCGCTCCGGGCTGGCCGGCGGCACTCCGGCCGGAACCAGCGGCGCGACAGGCGTGATCGAATCGTAGCCGATCATGCGTCCGACCTCTTCGACCAGGTCTTCCTTGATCGAGATGTCTTTGGTGGCGCGCCAGGACGGCACGCGCACTTCCAGCACATTTTCGTCGATCCGCGTTGTGCCGAACGACAGCCGCTCCAGGATGCCGCGGACCTCGTCCACAGGCAGCGTCCGCCCCAGCTTCCGCGCCAGCCAGTCCAGAGGGAGGCGGATCGCGGGCGCAGGAGCGGCGGCGCGCCGCACATCGGCTACACCACCCACCAGCCGGATGCCAGGGCTGATCGCGGGGAGCAGTTCCACCGCCCGCGCCAGCGCCCGCGTCGTGTTCTCCGGATCCTGCGCTTTCTCGAACCGCATAGACGCGTCCGTGCGCAGCTTCAGCGCCGCCGAGGTCCGGCGGATGCTGGCGGCGTTGAAGTTGGCGCTCTCCAGAACGATCGAAGTCGTCGAGCCGCTGATCGCCGTGCTGTTGCCGCCGATCACACCGGCGATCGCCACAGCGCCGGATGCGTCGGCGATCACGCAGTTCGCCGGCGTCAACTCGTACTCCTCGCCGTTCAGCGCCAGGCACCGTTCGCCCGCACGCGCCGGCCGGATGAAGATGGTGCCGCCCTGGAGTAGCGCACGGTCGAAGGCATGCGTCGGCTGCCCCAATTCCGCCATCACCAGGTTGGTGAAGTCGACGATATTGTTGATCGAATTCAGCCCGATCGATTCCAGCCGGTATTGCAGCCACAGCGGCGACGGACCCACCTTCACGTTGTCGAACACCAGCGCCGAATAACGCGGGCACATGTCGAAATCCTCAATCGCCACGCCGATTGCCGCCGGGCCCTCCGGCAGCAGTTCCATGCGCACCGGGTCTCTTAAAGAGGTACGGAAGATGGCGGCCACCTCACGCGCCATCCCGAGGTGGCCCCATAGGTCCGGGCGGTGCGTGATCGACTTGTTGTCGATTTCGATGATGGAGTCGGGAGTCAGCTTGAACTCGCCGTGTATCTCCACGATTCCCGTGTGGTCCCGGTTGATGCCCAACTCGGCCGCGCTGGCCAGCATGCCGTCGCTTTCCACACCTTGAATGATCTTTCGGCCTACCGGCAGATATACGGTGGTCATACCCGGCCGGCAGTTCGGCGCTCCGCACACCACCGTCTTCGTGCCGTATCGCGCCGTCTCGACCTCGGTCCGGGTGAGATGGCCGCCGTCCATCGGCTCGGCCCGCAGGATGCAAGCAGTCGATGAGCCCTCCAACTGCACTCCGGCCTCTACGATGCCTTCGCATTCCGCCGTTTTGATGGTGATGATCTTCTCGAGCTCCGCCGGTGACGCTTCCAGCCCGTTGACCAGCTCACGAATCCATTGATAGGAGAATTTCATTCGGGTTCAGAACTGATTCAGGAACCGCAGATTCCCGCCCAGGAATTCGCGGATGTCCGGGATCTGGTAGCGCATCATCGCCAGGCGTGTCAGTCCCAGGCCGAAAGCGAATCCGTTCCACTGCTCCGGATCGATTCCGCCGTGCCGCAGCACGTTCGGATGCACCAGGCCGCAGGGCAGCAACTCCACCCAGCCGCTCTGCTTGCACACGGCGCAGCCGGGGCCGCCGCAGATCAGGCAGCGGATATCCAGCTCGAAACCCGGTTCGACAAAGGGAAAGAAGCCTGGACGCAGCCGCACCGCCGCCTCGCGGTGGAAGATCTCGCTCAACAGCGTCTTCATGAAGTAGATCAGGTGCGCCACGGACACTTCCCGGTCCACCATCATGCCTTCCAGTTGATAGAAGGTGTGCTCGTGGGACGCGTCCACGCTCTCGTTGCGAAACACGCGGCCCGGCGCAATCATCCGCAGCGGCGGACGCAGCTTCTCCATCCCCCGCACCTGTACCGGCGAAGTGTGAGTGCGCAGAAGGTTGCCGTCTTTCAGCCAGAAGGTGTCCTGCATGTCCCGCGCCGGATGGTCCGGAGGAATGTTGAGGGCGTCGAAGTTGTACCACTCGCCTTCTGTCTCGGGTCCGTCTAGCACGGCGAAGCCCATGGACGTGAACAAGTCTTCGATCTCGGCTTGCAACGTGGTGATGGGATGCAGCGAGCCGGGCCGGGGTCCCGGCGCGGGCAGCGTCAGGTCCACCCATTCAGCCTCCAGCCGGGCGGCCAGCGCCGCTTCCCCGAACTTCGCCTGGCGCGCCTCCAGTGCGCTTTCGATCGACTGCTTGGCGGCGTTCAGCCGTTTGCCGACTTCGGCGCGCTCGCCCGCCGCGACCTTGCCCATCTCCTTGCTGAGCGCGGTGAGCGTTCCTTTCCGCCCGAGCACATCGATACGCACTTCTTCCAACTCGGCGGCCGTGGACGCCCGCGCGATCCGCACCTTCGCCGCGGCGTCCACTTCTTCGAGCTTAGCTAACAACTTTCAGCTCCCAGGCCAGATGTCCGGTGTAGAACTTCAGCAGCGCCTCCGGATACACGCCCTTGAAGGTCTCTACAATCCGGCTGGTCCAGCCTTCGGTGAAGTACTGTTTGGCGTCCAGATCCTTGGCGAAGAACCCGTCTTCGTGCGGGACGCCCAGCGAGTTCAGCACCTCGACGATCATGTCCAGATGCGACACCAGCACGGCCTGGGCGATGTCCTTGGCGAAATCGTCGTCCCTGGTTTCGATGCGGGTCCAGAGCTTTGGCGCGACGCGCTGCAGCGTGTCCGCGTTCAATTTCGCCAGGTGCATCCGCGTCTTCACGCGGTCGTACAACTGGTAGGTCTTGAGTTTTCCGATAGAAATGCCGCGGATCAGTTGAACGAACGAATCCTGTCCGAGGCCGAGAAACACATCCGACAATTCCATAAAAAGTCCAGAGTAACATAGCCCTGAGGTACACTGATAAGTTTGGCTCTTTTGAAGGGCTTACCTTTCGGCGGCCGGCGAACCGGACCAGCCGGCAAGAGAAGAAAAACTATGAGCAATGTGGTGATTCTCGGCGCGCAGTGGGGAGACGAAGGAAAAGGGAAGATCGTCGACCTGTTCGCCGACACATTCGACGTCGTGATTCGCTATCAGGGCGGGCACAACGCCGGACACACCGTGAAGGTGGGCGACCGGACGTTTGTCCTCAAGCTGATTCCTTCGGGCATCCTTCGGCCGGGCAAAATCGCCGTCATCGGCAACGGGCTGGTGGTGGACCCGGCGGCGCTGATCCAGGAAATCGAGACCCTGGAGAAAACCGGCGTCGACGTGAGCGGCCAGCTTCGCATCAGCAACCGCGCCCAAGTGATCCTCCCGCTGCATCGCATGATGGAGAAGATGTCGGAGGCCATCGGAACCACGTGGCGGGGCATCGGCCCGTCCTATGAAGACAAGACCGGCCGCCGCGGCATACGTATCGCCGACCTGATGGAGCCGGCGGCATTCAGCTCGATGTTCGAAGCGCTGCTGGCGGAAAAAGAGAAAATCGCCCGCGCCTTGGGAATCTATCAGGAGACCGTTTTCGCGCAGGTGCGCGACGAATACCTGCGCCACGCCGAGCGCCTCCGGCCGATGGTTTGCGACACCGCCCGGCTGGTGAACCAAGCGATCGATTCGGGCAAACGCGTGATGTTCGAAGGCGCGCAGGGCACCATGCTCGACATCGACCACGGCACGTATCCGTTCGTCACTTCGTCCAGCGCCTCGGTTGGCGGCGCCTGCACCGGCGCCGGCGTGCCGCCTACGCGCATTCACGGAGTGATCGGAATCTCCAAGGCGTACATCACTCGCGTCGGCGCCGGCCCGTTTCCGACGGAAGACAAGACCGAAATGGGAGACCACATCCGGAACATCGGGCGCGAGTTCGGCTCGGTCACCGGTCGGCCCCGCCGCTGCGGCTGGTTCGACGTGCCGCTGCTCCGCTACACGGCCATGGTCAACGGCTTCGACTCGCTGGTGGTCACCAAGCTTGACGTCCTCGACGATCTGGCCGAGATCCCGGTCTGCGTGGAATACCGCATGGACGGCGAAGAGATTCAGGAGATGCCCGCGACGTGCCGCGGGATCGAGCGCATCCAACCCGTCTACGAAAAGCTTCCCGGCTGGAACACTCCCACCGCAGGCCTGACGCATTACGACGATCTGCCGTCTAACGCCAAGGACTACCTGGCATTTCTGGAAACCGAAATGGGCGTTGAAGTGGGCTGTATTTCCACCGGCCCGGAGCGCAACCAGACCATCCTGATCCCCGGCTCGAAGCTCGCCAAACTTTTAGCCTGAGCGCGTGGACTACGGCAGAGCCGTAGTCCACGCGGGTGATGGGTGATGGGTGATGGGTGGAGGTTGCGCGTCGTTTCTTGAATGCGCGGCCTTCGGCCTCCTTTTTTTTTGCCGGGACGCTCATTCAGTGGCGTACAACTCGGCGCGCGCCTGCTCCACCTGTACGATATCGGCGCAGCGCCTTTGGCTCGGGCAGTGGATCCCCGTACGTCGAGATTCGCGACCGCGGGCTCTGGCGCGCTGCTTCAGCGTATCCGCGCGCGTGCATACGCACTTGCGGCCCAGCTTTTCTTGTTGAAGACCTGGTTGTCGCCGCGCATCTTCGGCTGTAGCGCGTTTGCGAACGCGGCAAAATCGATCGGATCGACGGTCAGCGGCCGGTGCGCGGCGAAGCTTTGCACGTGCAAGTTAAGAATCACAGTGGCGGCGGCTGCGCCCGCAATTCGCCGGGATGTACGGGGCGAAGATAGCGAGCCCGCGCGCGATGAAAATCGGATGAACCAGCGCAACCGCAAGCACCAGAACCGGGCCCGCCGGCAGCGGATTGGACCCGGCGTCAAGCTTCCGCGACGATCACCAGGCGGATCGCATTGCGGTCATACGGACGCCCGTCCAGAGCGCCGTGGAGAGCCAGCGGTCTGAACCCGGCCTTTGCAACTATAGCTTCCAACTCCGCGCCGGAGAATATGCGGTGGGTGAAGTTGAACTCCACCCGCTCGCCGCCCGGGCTGATGGCGATCCAGCGGTTCTTCACCAGAGCCCATCCCGGCAGGACTTCGCGCTCGGCCAGAAAGAAGGTTCCATCCGGATATTGCTGCCAATCCTTCGGCGCATAAACGCGCGCCAGCCACTCCTTGCCCGCCATTTCCATCACCAGGCGGGCGCCGGGCCGCAGCGAACCATGCAAGTGGCGCAGCACCCGCAGGTCGTCCTCGGCGTCGTCGAAGTATCCAAAGGAAGTGAACAGGTTGATCGCTCCATCGAATGCCTTCGCCCGCTGAAACGTCCGCGCGTCTTCCCGCAAGAATTCGATCGCGACGCCGTGCGCGGCGGCTTGTGCACGCGCGACCTCCAGATAACGGGCCGTGCGGTCGACGCCGGTGACGCGGAAGCCGAGGCGGGCAAGCTCGACGCTGTGACGGCCGATGCCACAGCAGTGATCCAGAATCTCCGCGCCGGAACCGACGCCGAGCAGCTTGATGGCGGCGGCAGCCTCCTCGGCCGCGGCCTTCCGGCTCGCCTCGCTCGCCAGTTGAGGCTCCAGAATCGCCCAGAAGCGATCGTCTTCGTGCCAGGACAGCATATCCTGCGCTTAATCTTAGCGCTGACTGACAGCAGGCGGGAACGCCTGCCCCACGTGTACAATTGCGCCTATGATTGTGTGGTACTACCTTCTTCTCGCCCTGATTCTCTCCTCCGCTGCCGCCTCGGCCCAGCCTCGAATTGCCATCGCGCAGTTCACTCACGAATCGAATTCCTTCAATCCTGCCAACACCACCTACGAAGACTTCGCGCAGCGGCCGCTCCAGCCCATCGGACGCCTGCTGGTTGAGTGGCGCAAGAACAACGACGACGTCAGCGGCTATCTCGACGGCGCCGAAACGCATCGCTTTGACGTCTACCCAGTGCTGCTTGCCAACGCCACTCCCAAAGGGCCGCTGACCGATCAAGCCTACGAAGCCATCGTCCGAGAGCTTATCCGCCGCCTGAAAACCGCGCCCCGCCTGGACGGCCTCCTGATCGCCTTGCACGGCGCCATGGTGACGCAATCGATCCCGCACGCCGACCTCGAAACCGCGCGCCGCCTGCGCGAGGCGATGGGCCCCAAGTTCCCCATCATCGTGACCCACGATTTCCACGCCAATGTCCACCCCGACATGGCGAAATATGTCACTGCGTTGATCACCTACAAGGAAGTGCCGCACCTGGATCCGCGCCAGCGCGGCCAGCAGGCCGCGGCAATCATGGCCGGTGTGGTCGCGGGGAAGCTCAAGCCCACCGTGGCCATCGTGAAGCCGGCCCTGATGCTCAACATCGTCTTTCACAACACCAGCCGGGAGCCGTTGAAGCCCATTGTCGATGAGAGCCGGCGCCTGGAGAAGAATCCGAAGATCCTGGCCTGCAGCGTCCCCGGCGGATATCAGTACGCCGACGTGCCTTACATCGGCCCCAGCGTGATCGTGGTCACGGACAACGATCCGGCCCTGGCCAAGCGGGAAGCCGAGCGCCTCAGCAAGATGCTGGAAGACCTGCGGCCGCGCTTGAAGTTCAACGTCCCGGATGCCGCGCACGCCGTGCCGCTGGCCATGGCGAGCAAGAAGGAGCCCGTCGTGCTGGTGGAGATGGGCGACAACATCGGCGGCGGCTCCTCCGGCGACGCCACGTTCGTCCTGAGCGAGTTGATCAAGCAAAAGGCTTCCGGCTGGGTGGTGGTGCTGGCCGATCCCGAGGCCGTAAAGACCGCGGCGCGCGCGGCCATCGGCGGCGCGTTCGACGGCTTCGTCGGCGGCAAGCAGGACCGGCTGCACGGCGACCCGGTACGCGTCAAAGGCGTGGTCCGCGTCCTCACTGACGGAAGGTACATCGAGACCGAGGTCCGGCACGGAGGCGGGCGCTACTTCGACCAGGGCCTCACCGCGGTGCTGGAAGTGGAAGGCGGCACGCGCGACCAGCCCAATCTCGTCATGCTGACCACAAAACGCCAGGTGCCGTTCAGCATCCACCAGTTGGTCCAGGCCGGGATCTATCCGCAGCGTCAGAAGATCCTGGTGGTCAAGGCAGCGGTTGCCTTCCGCGCCGCCTATGAGCCGATCGCCGGCGAGATCATCGAAGTGGATACGCCGGGATCGACGGCGGTCAATCCGGCGCGGTTCACTTACAAGCGCGTCCGCGAAGGCCTGTTCGGAATGAAGTAGAGTCAAGAGAGATGCGTCTGCTCGCACTTCTCACGGTTTCTATTGCCTGGTCCGCCCCCAACGTCACGCTCCTGCGGACGCCGAACGGCGGACTTCAGCCTCAGGGCGTGGTCGATTCCGGCGGCCGCCTCCACCTGATCTACCTCGCCGGCGAGCCGAGCCGCGCCGACGTCTACTATGTCCGCTCCTCCGACGGCGGCGCGACCTTCTCCGCTCCCCTTCGCGTAAATAGCCAGCCTGGAAGCGCGATCGCCGCCGGCACGATCCGCGGCGCAGAGGTCGCTCTCGGCCGCGCCGGACGCGTGCACGTCGCTTGGAACGGAACCTCAGGCTCACTCCCCCGCGGCCCGCTCAATCCGGAGATGCCCAAGGACAGTCCTTATAACGGAACGCCGATGCTCTACGCGCGGCTCAACGACGCCGGCACCGCTTTCGAACCGCAGCGCAACCTGATGCAGTCCACGTTCGGCCTGGACGGCGGCGGCGCGCTGGCCGCCGATTCGGCTGGAAATGTCTACGTCGGCTGGCACGCGAAGGGCGAAGGAGCCAAGGAAGGCGAGGCCGGGCGCCGCGTCTGGCTGGCCCGATCGACCGATGACGGCAAGACGTTCGCCGCCGAAGCCCCCGCCGACAACGAGCTCGCCGGCGCTTGCGGGTGCTGCGGCATGACTTTGTTCGCCGCCGGCGACCGCCGCCTCTACGCGCTCTATCGCGCCGCGACGGAAAACGTCCACCGCGGAATCCATCTCCTTGTTTCCAAGGACAACGGCCTGACGTTTCGCGGCTCGCTGGTGCAGGACTGGAACATCAACGCCTGCCCCATGAGCAGTCTCTCCTTCGCCGAAGGGCCGTCCGGCGTCGCCGCCGCGTGGGAAACGGAAAATCAGGTCTACTTTGGCATGGTGCGTGACGGCAAAGTCGCGCGCTCCATCGCCGCGCCTGGTGTCGCGAAGCGAAAACATCCTCGACTGGCCGTGAACGCCCGCGGAGAGATGATGATGGTCTGGGCCGAAGGCACCGGCTGGCAAAAGGGGGGCTCGCTAGCGTGGCAGGTTTTCGACCGCGAAGGCAAAGCCGTCGGCGCACCCGGTTCCGCCCCCGGCATCCCCACCTGGAGCTTTGCCGCGGCCATCGCCAAGGCCAACGGCGATTTCGCGATCCTCTACTAAAATTGGGGCAGTGTGTGTTCAGTCTTATGCCGGTTGGCGCTACCAGCTCAACCGCAGCGCAAGCTGCAACTGGCGCGAGGGCCGCGCCGAAAAGATCCGCCCGAACGTGCCCGGCTCATCGGCGAAGCGCTCCGGTAAATCCAACTGCGTCCGGTTGAAAAGATTGAACGACTCCAGATCCGCCGTCAGCGCCCACGCTTCATGCAGCACAAACCTCCGCGACAGCGCCGCGTCGAAGTTGAGAATTCCCGCGCCGCGCACCACGTTGCGGCCCGCGTTGCCGAACTGATAGCGCGGCGCCACGGCAAACGCCGCTGTGTCGAACCAGCGCTGGGCAGTCCGGTCGTCCAGCGCCGGCGAGCGCAAGAGGTTGGGCCGGTCCGATCCGAAGATGCCGCCGGAGTTGCCGGTGTTGCTGTTGTCGAAGCGCAGAATCGGCGTGAACGGCTGTCCGGATTGCGCGGTCGCTATGGCGCGAAACTCCAGCGAGCGCAGCCAGCGCGACCGCGCGCCGGAAGTATAGGTCAGCGCGCCCACCAGCCGGTCCGGCGCGTCGAAGCTCGACAAGGCCCGCTCGGCCCCGATATTGCGGCTGTCCTGCGGAAAGTTCTTGTCGGCCTTTGTTCCCAGAAACGCCGACGCGTCGTCGATCGACTTAGCTCGCGTGTACGAAACCAGCGCGGAAAGCCCGCGTGCGAGACGGCGGTCCATCGACAACTGCAGCGAATGGTAAGCCGAGTTGCCCGCGCTCTCGATGAAGAAGATGCCGCCGACAGCCGGGTTCGGCCGCCGCGTCTGCACCACTCCCGGACCCGGGGTGGGCTGATTCAAATCGCGTGACCGGATCAGATGCGTTCCCTTTGAGCCGGCATATGCCGCACGTATCGTGGTCGAAGTCCCGATCTGCCGCTCCAGGCTGAAATTCCATTGCTGGAGATAGGTCGTGGTGAGATCCGGACTGAGCGTGTTTGGCGACGGCGGCGGCGTGACGCCGCCTTGCGCCGGGAAGGGGTTCTCGAGCGTGATCAGCGAGGTCGCCGTGGGGAAGTAGATACGCGTGCTGAAATACGGCGGATTGAAGTAGTTCGACGAGTTCACGACGAACATGCCGGAGTCGAAATAGAGGCCGTATCCGCCGCGAACCGCCCAATCCCTGGCGGGCGTCCAGGCGAAACCGGCGCGCGGCGCAAAGTTGTTGCGGTCGTCGCGAATGCCGGCCCGCGGGATGCCTTGCGTGCCCACGCGGATCACGCTGCCCGTCGCCGGGTCGTAGACCGACATTCGGTCCTCCGGATCGGTGGGCGGCGAGACGAACTCGTAGCGCAGTCCGAAGCTGAGCGTGAAATTGCGCCGCAGCTTCCAATCGTCCTGCGCGTAGATGGCCCACGCCGCCGATCGCATGGACTGCCGGTTGTCGAACGTTGCCTGCAGCCCGAATGACGGGAAGCCCAGCAGCAAATCGGACAGGCCCAAGCCGGAGAGGGCTCCGGAAAACGACAACGACCCGCGGGCGTAGTAGTCCAGATAGCCGTCCAGGCGTTGGTAGCGCGCCTCGCCTCCGACCTTCACTGAGTGGGAGCCGCGCACCAGTGAAATCCCTTCCACGGCCTGGAACGTGTCGTTGGTCCGCGAAATCGGCAACTGCGCGGCATCGCCCACGGCTGAGTATCCGGCCAGGTTGACCAGCGGATATCCGAAGTCGCGCGGCCTCACGTTGAGCCATCCCACGCCCCACTTCTGTCCGACGTCAGTGGCGTAGTTCTCCGGCTTCGCGTCGCGAGAGGCCCGCACATACCCGAAACGGAAGGAGTGAAACACAGATGGCGAGAAAGCGCGTGTGTGCTGCGCGGTGAGGTTGTGGCCGCGGTTGACCACGAGATCGCCGAAACCGGGAACCAGGGTAAGCTCTTCGGTGTAGGGCTCGGCCAGATCCTGATTGCCGTAACTGTAGCGGAACATCAGTTGATCCACCGCGGTCAGCCGGTGATCGATCCGGCCCTGCGCCTGGCCGAACGTCTCACGCTGCGTCGATTGGGCCAGGTAATTTCCCGACGGACCCGCGAGGTTCGCCGCCGGGAACAGGCCGAGGACGCTCGGCGCCACCCGCGAAATACGCGCCGCGGGAACGCGATTGCCGGGAAACGGCTGCCGGGTGAACGGATCGACGACGGTCGCTGCGCCGCCCGAAAAATCGCCCGAACGCTCGACCGCTCCCGGCACGGTTGCGAGCCGGCTCAACCCACGCCTCTCTCGCAAGGACTCCGCATTCAGATAGAAGAACGTGCGCTCCCGCCGCAGCGGTCCGCCCAGCGCCGCCCCGAACTGGTTCCGGATCAGCTTGGGCCGGTCCGGTCCGTCGAAAAAATTTCGCGCGTCCAGCACGCGGTTGCGCAGGTACTCGTATGCAGACCCGTGCATCTGGTTGCCGCCGCTTCTCGTGACGATGTTGACCTGCCCGCCGGCGCTTCGGCCGTATTCGGCGGAATACACGCTGGTGGCCAGCTTGAACTCCTGAATGCTGTCCACCGGCGGCTGCAACGCGAACGTGGAGATGTAGGAGTCGTTGTTGTCGACGCCGTCGACGAGGAAGTTATTGTGCTCTTCGCGCCCGCCGCCGGAATGCATGGCGAAGGAGCCACGCGCCGACAGCTCCGAGTCCTCGGTCGGCGGCGTCACGCCGGGTGCAAGCAGAGCCAGTTGCAGAAAGCTGCGGCGGTTGAGAGGCAGGGTTTCGATGCGCGGCGCGTCGAGCACCGTGGCCAACTCGGGCGAATTCACGGGCAGCAGCGAAACCGACGCATTCACTTCGGTGGATTGGCGCAATCCCGTGACGGAGAGGGTCAAATCCGCGCGGGCCGCGGTGTTGACCGCGACTCGAACGTCGTCGGCCAGGGCCGCATCGAAATCTTTCGCAGACGCCGTCACCGAATAGGACGCCGGCGCCAGGCCGGTGATCTGATAAAAGCCGTCGGCGCCGCTGACCGCGTGCCGCGTCACACCCTGGGCGCGATGAATGGCTTTGACCTCGGCGCCGGCGATGGGCCGCGAGCTGGGGTCGAAAACGTAGCCGGAAATGGAGCCCGTCGTGATCTGAGCGCACACCGGGATCGACACCAACAATAGCCAGATGACGAGCATCTCTTCACTGTAGCAACTCACTGTAGCAATCCAGCGTTGGCGTCCAGCCATGCACGCGTGCGCGGCGGCACATCCGGCGACTGCGCCAGCCGCTGAAGGTCGCCGAACTCGTCCACATCCCACCAGGCCGGTCCTCGCTCCACGGAAAGCCCGCAGGCGCGGGCTGCTTGCTCAGTCTGCTCCAGCGCCGCGCCGGTGGACCAGGCCACGCCGCGGAACATGTCCGGGTGCACGCGGCGGCAGGCGATGGCGTAGTAGCCGCCGTCCTCGGTCGGACCCAATGCGACGTCGGCAGGCGATCGCAGGAGAGTCTCCAGATACTCGAGCGGCAGCGTGGGAGCGTCGCTGCCGACTATGCAGGCGCGGTTGGTTCCCGCACCCAGCGCGGCGTCGAGAGCGTGAAACATTCTTAATCCCAAATCTCCGCCGCACTGCAGCTTCCGGGTAACCGCGAAATGGCGCCAGGCGTCTGTTTCGATGTCGGTGTGCAGCTCCAATTGGGCGTCCAGCGCCGACAGGCGGTCCAGCAGGTCCTCGACGAAGGCGGAGTGCAGCCCGGATGCGGCTTCGGAGCCGACGCGGGACCTCAGGCGCGTCTTGACCTGGCCGGGCACGGGAGCCTTGGCGAACAGGGCGATGACGGGCCGCATCGCATCATTGTAGAATGTGAGGATTATGACGCGTTCGAAGATTATCGCATCCGGGATTGGGCTCGTGCTTACTCTGAGCCTATCGCTCGCCGCCGACAAGAAGGGCAAAGCCGGCGACGCCGAAAAGGGCAAGGAAGTATTCCAGCAGTGCAGCGTGTGTCACAACGCGGACAGCACGGAGAAGAAAATGGGCCCCGGCCTGAAGGGCTTGTTCTCGAACGAGAAGATGGCCGACGGCAAGAAGCCGACTGAAGCCAATATCCGCAAAAAGATCGACGAGGGTGGGAACGGAATGCCGTCCTACAAGGAAATGCTGACCGATGAGGAGAAGGACAACCTCATCGCGTATCTGAAGACGCTCTAGTTTCCAGCGGTGCGGACATTTTGTCTGCGGGCGGGGCTACGCCGTCGTCGTAGCCTGGGAGTCTGCATTTTTGGGGGTGCATTTTTTGGGGTTGCTCCTGCGAGACTTCAAGCGTAATGTGTTGCCAAAAGGGAAGCCGGATAAATCCTGCCCCATCTTGGCTCAAGACACCTTGGCTCAAGACAAAATGCGGTAGGCGACGAACGCGCTCGTGTAGGCGAACACGAACATGTAAGCGAACTGCGCGGCCGGCCACTTCCATCCGGCCGTCTCCCGGCGCACCACGGCGATCGTCGACATGCACTGCATGGCGAACGCGAAGAACACCATAAGCGCCACCGACCCCGCGAAGCTCAGATCCTTCCGTAGTTCGGACTGAAGGTTCTCGCTTCCCGGATCGCCCTCAATGCCGTAGATCGTGCCCAGCGTCGCCACCATCACCTCCCGCGCCGCCAGCGACGCGATCAGTCCAATGCCGATTTTCCAGTTGAAGCCGAGAGGCTGGATGGCCGGCTCGACGGCTCGCCCCACCGTTCCCATCACGCTTTCCTGGATCGGCGGCGCGTGCCCGTCCTTCGTCGGCACGTGCGCCAGAATCCACAGCACTACCGCCACCGTCAGAATCACTGTCCCGGCGCGGCGCAGAAACACTTTGGACCGGTCGACCAAACGCAGCGCCAGCGACCGCAACGTCGGCCAGCGGTACGGCGGCATCTCCAGCACGAACGGCGCCCGGCCGCTCTTCAGCACGGTGGACTTCAGCAGCGCGGCGGTCAGAATAGCCGCCAGAAAGCCGAGCACGTAGAGTCCCAGCATGGTCGCCGCGCGTGAACCGAGCAGGCGTCCGAGCACCGGCCGCTCCGGAATGAAGGCCGCGATCAGAAGGCCGTACACCTGCAGGCGCGCCGAGCAGGTCATGAACGGCGCAATCAAGATAGTCGCGATCCGGTCCCGCTTGTTCTCGATGGTTCGCGTGGACAGAATCGCCGGCACGGCGCAGGCATAAGCCGAGAGCAACGGGATAAAGCTTTTACCCTGCAAGCCGACGCGGGCCATGGTGCGGTCGGCGATCAGCGCGGCGCGCGCCAGGTAGCCGGAATCCTCCAGAATCCCGATGAACAGAAACAAAAGCAGGATCTGCGGCAGGAAGATCACGACGCTGCCCACCCCGCCCCAAACGCCTTCCACCAACAAAGAACGGAACCAGGAATCCGGCAGCAGCGCGCCCACCAGCCGGCCGGACTCCGCCACCAGCGCGCGCATGCCATCCATCAGAGGGACGGCCCAGGTGAAGATGCTCTGGAACAACGCCACCACGACCGTTGCGAAGATTAGCGGTCCGGCTACAGGGTGCAGAAACACGGCATCCAGTCTCCGCGTCCACACCGGCGGCGCGGGAGCGCGATAACGCGCGCCGTTTCCAATCTCCGATGCCCAGCGGCGGCAATGCGGAATGTCGTTCAGCACCGGAAGCTGCACCAGCGGATCCGCCTTGCGCGCTTCGCTGGCCAGAAATTGCAAGACACTTGCAACTCCGTCGCCACGGGAAGCGCTGATGAGCGCGACCGGCGCGTCCAACTGGCGCGACAGGAGTTCCACGTCCAGCGAGCCTTCGCGGCTGGCCAGATCGTCCGACATGTTCAGGACCACCTGCGTCGGCAGGCCGAGCGAGAGGATTGGCGCGGCCAGCATCAGGTGCCGCTGCAGATTGGTGGAATCGAGGATCAGGATGACAGCGTCGGGGTGGGGAACGTCCTTCCGTTTGCCATGCAGCACATCGTGAGTGACCTGCTCGTCTTCCGAGCGCACGGCGAGCGAATACACGCCGGGCAGGTCGATCAACAGCACCTCGCGGCCGCCGCCCAGCCGCGCGACACCGGTTCGCTGTTCCACGGTGACGCCGGGGAAGTTGGCAACTTTCTGGCGCAGCCCGGTAAGGCGGTTGAAAAGGGTGGATTTTCCGGAATTAGGCGGACCCACGATGGCGACGACGCGAAGCCGCTTTCCGGCTTTAGTGTCAGGTAGGATCGCCGGCCCGGGGCCGCAGCCGGCGCACTCGCTCATAGGATTTCCTGGGCCGGGTCGCTATGACGCAGTTTCATCCGCGCGGCCGTTTCATGCCGCATCGCGATCTCCGAGCCGTCCACGCGGTAGATCCGCGGATCGCCTCCAGGAGCGCACCGGGCCGCCGAAACGTGCACGCCGGGCAGGAAGCCAAGCTCCATCATCCTACGGGCTTCGTCCTCGGCCAGATCGATCGATTCGAGGATTCCGGTTTCATCCTGACGGAGCTCGGAGAGGCTTCGCGCGGCGTGGGCGGCTGCTCCGGGCCAAGCCCGCTTATTGAAACTGAGTTGCAGCATCTGTCTGACAGTATGCGACTGCCGAAACGCCTTGTCAAGCCGCCCTGGTCCCCGAAAATGAACCGTTTCGCGGCTATGATACGATGCCCTCGAAAGCATGTGGAAACCGGGACTGCTGATTACGCTGACGGCGCTTGCGGCGCCAGCCGCTCCGCCGGACTTCTCACCAGTCTATGCGGTGTTCGAGAAAGCCCAATGCCGGCTGTGTCATAACGACAACGGCGTCGCCTCCGCGACGCGCCTTCAGTTTCCCGCTGAATCGGCCGATGGGGCCGAAATCCGCGCCTTCGGCCTCCGCCTGCGACGGCTGGTCGACCGCTCCCAGCCGGACCACTCTCTGTTGCTCGACAAGCCCACTAACCGCGTCCGCCACACCGGCGGGGAGCGCGTCAAGCGCGGAAGCGACGAGGAGAAACTTCTGCGCGCCTGGGTGGATTATCTGGCGTCTGGAACGGACGAAGGCATCACCGCCGCAACCGCGCCCCGTAAACAGGCGAAAGCGGCGGCCGCGCGGCTGACGCATAGCCAGTACAACCACACTGTCCGCGACCTTCTCGGCGACCAGACCAGCCCGGCCGACCAGTTCCCGAAGGAAGACTTCGTTCACGGCTTTCTGAACCAGGCCGAAGCGCAGAGCATCTCGCCGCTGCAGGCAGAGGCGTACAATCGCGCCGCCGAAAAGCTGGCCCGCAATGCGTTTCGCGGCGGCGACTCCCTACGGCTGGTCCCGTGCGCCCCCCGCGGCCTCGACGACGCGGAGTGCCGCGGCCGTTTCGTGCGCGCTTTCGGACGGCGGGCTTTCAGGCGTCCCCTTGCCGACAACGAGGCGGCCCGTTACGAACGCCTCTTCAATATCGAAGCGTCGGCCGCCGGCGACTTCTACAAAGGCGCGCAACTTGTGGTTGAGGCGATGCTGCAATCTCCCAGCTTCCTCTTTCGCACCGAGCCCGGCCCTTACGGCGTCGCCAGCCGCCTGTCCTACTTCCTCTGGGACACGGCTCCGGACGAAGCTCTGCTGACCGCCGCCGGCAAGGGAGAGCTGGACACGCGCGAGCAGATCGAGAAGACCGCCCGGCGCATGCTGGCCGATGAGCGTGCAAGGGCGTCGATGAACGAGTTCCTGGCACAATGGATCCGCTTCGACCGGGTGCGCAATGCCATCCGCGAGCGCAAGCTGTTCCCCGATTTCAACGCCGAGCTGGTCACCTCCATGATCGAGGAAACCCGCCGCCTGTTCGAGCACCTGGTTTGGGGCGACCGCAATTTCATGGAGCTGTACACGGCCGACTACTCGTTCATCTCCCCGGATCTGGCCGCCCTCTACGGCGTGCCCGCTCCGAAGGAAGCCTTCGGGATGGTGCGCTGGCCGGCCGGGAGCGGACGCAGCGGCATCTTCGGCCACGCCTCGCTCCTGACGCTGACGTCGAAGCCCGCCGACAGTTCCCTGACCGAGCGCGGGCTGTTCGTCCGGGAACACTTGCTTTGCCAGATCGTTCCGCCGCCGCCGCCCGGCGTCAACACCACGCTCCCTCCGCTGACCGACGAGAAGCCTATGACCAACCGGCAGCGCATGGCGGTCCACATGGCGAACGAAGCCTGCTCCAGTTGTCATTCGCTGATCGATCCCATCGGCTACGGCTTCGAGCAATACGACGGCATCGGCCGCTACCGCGAGAAGCAGATCATCACGATTTACCCCACACTTGACGAGATCAAGCGCAAAGCCAAGCTGAAGCCAACCGAGCACCAGCTCCCCATCGACACGACGGCGTCCATCAAAGGCATCCCGGCGTCCGACTTTCATTCGCCGAAGGAAGCGGCCCGAATTCTGGCCAACGATCCGGGATGCCAGCGCTGCGTGGTCAAGCAGCTCTTCCGCTACGCGCTGGGCCGTCCGGAGAAAGAAGCCGACCAACCGGCCATCGAGGCCGCCGCGGAGCGCTTCCGGGCCTCGCAATTTCGCTTCAAGGAGCTTATAATTGCAATAGTTACGTCCGGAACGTTCTTGGGAGGGTAACTCGACGACAATGCCGGCATTATCCAGGCGAACTTTTCTGCGCGGCGTCGGAATGGGCGGCGCGGCCATCCGTGTCGGCCTGCCTGCACTGGAAGCGATGTTCAATCCGAACGGCACGGCATATGCGGCCGGGACGCCGGTCGAATCGCGCTTCGTCTTCTGGTTCAACGGCAACGGCATTCCGGAAAAATACTGGATTCCCCGCGAGGAAGGCGCGGACTTCGAGTTCACGCCGTGCCTGAAGCCGCTGGCGGCGTTCCGCGACGACGTCCACATCATCACCGGCCTGGATAGCGCGGCGGCGCGCCTGCCGGGTCCGGGCAACAGCCACTATCCGTCGATGAGCGGTCTGGTTTCATGCAAGACCTACACCGGCCGGGGCGCAGGCGGCCCGTCTATCGACCAGGTGATCGCCCGCAACATCGGCGGCGAGAGCCGATTCCGTTCTCTGCAAATCGGGGTGTCGCAGGAATCCTTCGGCGAGGCTATCCAGACTAATCTGAGTTGGGCCGACCGCGACCGGCCGCTGCCTCCGGAGATGTTTCCGCACCGGCTGTTCGACCGCCTGTTCGGAGTTAAGGAAGCCTCCTGGGTGCGGCGTCAGAAGAGCATCCTCGACGCCGTGCAGGAGGACGCCTCGGCGGTGGAGAACAAACTCGGCGCGGCCGATAAGACGCGGCTGGACGAGTACCTGACTTCGGTCCGCGATCTGGAAAAATCGATAGCGAGCCTTCCGCCGGAATATCACCGGCCGGTGGAGCGTCCCGAAGAAGGCGGCGACCTCCGCGACTGGCCCAGGCTGGCCAAATTGCAGTCGGACCTGCTGGTGCACGCGCTAGCCTCCCGCCAG
>JACXTT010003724.1_pt1 | contig 23227 bp, 13 predicted proteins | sample 9270951 | NCBI WGS metagenome assembly JACXTT01 (sample SAMN15532306, study PRJNA645909) | rock metagenome | isolation source: weathered quartz diorite | place: Puerto Rico | collected 2017-06-21
CAGCCGGACGATTTCCGGTTATTGCTGGACAATAGCTTTGTGCTCAAAAAATAAATACAATATTGAAATAACAGGCTGAACATATATTCCTGCCGGCTATTGGAAAAATGAGATTTAATGCCAAACTTTAGTGTATGGATAATCTCTTAAAAGCCGGCCGCCTGTTTTTTGCCCTGGGCATTATAGCGTTGGGCATTTTGAGTATTATAACTGGTGATTTTTTAGTGGGCCGGCCACCGGCCTGGCCTGCAGGAGTGGCAGGAGGAATGGCCTGGGCTTATATTGGCGGAATGATACTGGCTATTGCCGGCATTGCCATTATTATCAATAAAAAAGCAGGTACTGCTGCCCTTGTTGCCGGGATAATTATCCTGGTCTATTCTTTTTTCTGCCGGCATTTACCGTCGTTCTTTGGCAATTCATGGGAAGGTATTCTATGGAGCATCAATGCCTGGAAAACGCTGGCCCTGGCAGGCGGTGGTTTTATTGTTGCCGCTTCTTTTTGCCAGGAAGGCGGAGACAGAGGGTATACATTTATTTCCAATAACACACTGATCTTAACAGGTACTGTGTTCGTGAGCATTTTTTTTATTATTGGAGGGTTCTCCCATTTTAAATATGCTGATTTTGTCATTGGCTTTATTCCTGCTTATATTCCTTTTCATGCTTTCTGGACGTATTTCTGCGGCATAGCCCTTATGGCCGGTGGCATTGGCATACATATTAAACCAATGAGAAGGCTGGCGGCGCTGTTATCGGGCTATATGGTGTTGGGCTGGTTTATTCTTTTGCATATTCCCCGTTTTATAGCGGCGCCCCATGATGCCAGTGACCGGATGGGCCTGTTTGAATCGCTGGCCATCAGCGGAATTATGTTTGTATTGGCCAACCTGTTTTCAAAAGATAAACAATCACCAGCCGCATTTTGACCCACCTGGCAATTGCAGGATCGCTACAAATAAGTACCTTGTCTGCGGGATAATACCTGCCGGTACTATTTATGAAATATCTTTTATTTGCCAGCCTGCTCATCGGCCGCGCCGCCGTTTGCATTGCCAATACGGATAGTTTGGTAAATGCGCTCACAAAAACGATTGAAGGGGTAAGGCAATACGATGAGCAGAAGAAAAATAATATCCAGGCTATTGAGCGCCGGCTGGCGCAGGCAAAACAAGCTTCCCCCGCTTCCCTGTTTCAGCTGAACCTGGAATTGTATGAAGCGTATAAATTGTTTAAATACGATTCCGCTTTTGTATATGCTGTGCGGCTGCAGCAATTGGCGCGGGTATCGGGCAATGAAAACCTGCAGGAGCTGGCGCGCCTTAAAATGGTCTTTATCCTGCTTTCCGCCGGTATGTATAAAGAAACGCTCGACTCGCTTGCGGTAATACAGGTAAAAAATCAGCCGGAGCCGGTTAAAGCAGAATACTATATCCTGTTTGCCCGCTATTATTATGATCTCGCCAATTATGATTTCGACCCGTATTATTCGCCGGGGTATGATAAAAGAGGGAATGCTTACCTGGATACGGCGCTGGGCTTTCTGCCCCCGGCTTCTTTCGACTATAATTATTATAATGGCCTGCGGCATTTTAAAGGAGGCGATAGTACTACCGCCTTTTCTTTTTTTTATGCCTTGCTGCAGCAACCTGGCCTTACCGCGCACCAACTGGCCCTGGCTGCATCTACCCTGAGCGGCATTTACCTGCAAAGGGGACAACAGGATTCTGCCATCAATCTCCTGGCCCGGGCGGCCATTGCCGATATTTATTCCGGCACCAAAGAAACCTATGCCATCTTTAATCTTTCCAGCCTTTTATTTAAAAATGGCGATGTAAAGCATGCTTCCGTTTTTATAGAGCACGCTATGAATAATGCGTCTTTTTACGGCGCCCGCCAGCGCAAAGTGCAGATGAGCGCTATTTTACCGCTGATTGAAAGTGAAAAGCTGGCACTGGTGGAGGCGCAGCGGGGAGTATTGATCCGCTACTCCATTGCGCTTACGCTCCTGGCGCTGGCGCTGGTAGGCCTTAGCCTGGTTATTTTCCGGCAGGTAAAAAAACTGAAACTGGCCCAGCAGAAACTCAGCGAAGCGCACCAGCGGCAACAGGAAATCAACAGCCAGCTGGAAGAAGCCTATAAACGCCTGGCCGAAGTAAATGAACGGCTGGAAGAGGCCAATAAGATCAAAGAGGAATATATCGGTTATTTTTTCAACCTCGATTCCGAATATTTTGCCCGGCTGGATAAACTGAAAAACACCATTGAAGCCAAGCTGGCGGAGCGGAAGCTGGATGAAATCCGGTATGTGCTTAGAAATGTAGACCCCGGCAGGGAGAAAGAAGAGCTGCTGCAAAGCTTTGACAAAGTATTCCTGAAGCTGTTTCCCAATTTTGTTCCGTTTATCAATTCCCTGTTGCGGGAAGACGGCCAGATACGCCTCAAGGAAAATGAGCTGCTCAATACCGACCTCCGCATTTTTGCCCTCATGCGCATGGGCATTAAAGAAACCGAAAAGATTGCCCAGATACTCGAATATTCCGTTAAGACCATTTATTCTTACAAGACAAGAATAAAGAACAAGGCCATCGTGGCCAACGACGAATTTGAGGCCCAGATTATGAACATAAAGACCGTACAGCTGCCCGGCAACCTTGAAAAATAGCAGTGATAAGAGGCCGGAATTATTCTATAACTAAAATAAATAATATATAGTTTATCTATTGATTACTAACCTATTAATAATGGCGCTTCCCCGTTAGCCGCCGGTTTTTTCTTTATTTTCCTTCTATTATTTGCCTTCGCTTTACAGCTGCTGTTCCTTTGACGGGTTCAATTAACGGATTGCCTGTATGAAGAAATTTGCCTGCCTTGCTCTCGTAGTAATTGTTTGTTCCCTTGTATGCCCGGCGCAAAATACGGTGTTGCCTGCAGGCAATGTTACAACTGTAACCCGCAACGGCAACCAGCTTAGCATACAGGCTGAACATGCTTTTATTAGTATAAAACCGTATAGCCCTTCCATCATCCGGGTCAGGATGACCCGTAACATCCCCGCAGAAGATTTTTCGTATGCCGTAGTAGGCAAACCCCTGCCGGCAGCTACCCGGTACAGCGAAACGGCGGAAACCATTTTCCTGCAAACGGATTCGCTTCAAATTACCATCCGCAAACACCCTTTTTCCATCGGCTATTACACCCTGCAAAATGAACCCATCAATGAAGATGAACCCGGGCTGGGCACGTCATGGATTGGCCCGGAGGTAACCACCTATAAAAAGCTCCAGCCGGGCGAACGTTTTATAGGGCTGGGAGAAAAGACCGGCAATCTCGACAGGGCGGGCAACGGCTATACCAACTGGAATGAAGACGTGTATGGCTATTCTGTAGCGCAGGACCCCTTGTATTCAACCATTCCTTTCTATATCGGCATACAGCACGGGCTCAATTACGGTATCTTTCTCGACAACAGTTACCAGACCGATTTTAATTTCGGCGCCAGCAACAACCGCTTCTCTTCCTTTGGTGCAAAGGATGGTGATATGAATTATTATTTTATTTATCACCGGTCGGTGGCCGATATCATCCGCTCCTATACCTTTCTTACCGGCAGGATGCAGCTGCCCCCGCTCTGGAGCCTGGGCTACCAGCAGAACCGCTACAGCTATTATCCCGAGGCTACGGTGCTGCGGATTGCGCAAACCCTTCGCGGGTATAAAATTCCAGCGGATGGCATTACACTCGACATCCATTATATGGATGCGTATAAGCTGTTTACCTGGAATAAGGATCGTTTTCCCCGGCCCCTGGCCATGACGGATAGCCTGGGGCAGCTGGGCTTCCATACTACGGTAATAGCAGACCCGGGCATTAAAGTGGAAAAGGGTTACCCGGCTTATGAAAGCGGGTTGAAAGAAAATATCTTCCTGCGCTACAGCGACGGGCAGAATTTTACGGGGCAGGTTTGGCCGGGCTGGTGTCATTTTCCTGATTTTACCAGCCGGAAAGGGAGAGAATGGTGGAAACAGCAGGTGCAATTTTTTGCCGACAATGGTGTAAGCGGTATCTGGAATGATATGAATGAAATATCTACCTGGGGACAGAAGATGCCGGCCAATGTATTGTTTGATTACGATGGGCATCCCACCACGCATTTACAGGGCCATAATGTGTTTGGGCTTGAAATGGCGCGCTCCAGCTATGAAGGCGCCCGGGCTACCATGAAGCAGCGGCCGTTTATACTGAGCCGTTCCGGCTATGCCGGTCTGCAACGCTATTCTGCTATCTGGACAGGCGATAACCGGGCGGAAGACGATCACATGCTGGCCGGGGTGCGGTTAATGAACAGCCTGGGCCTTTCCGGCATAGCCTTTACCGGTATGGACATTGGCGGCTTTACCGGCAATCCTTCCACAGGGCTGTACAACCGCTGGATGCAGCTGGGCGCTTTTCTCCCTTATTTCCGGAATCACACGGCCTTCAATACCCGCGCTTCAGAGCCCTGGTCGTTTGGGGAAGACGTGCTGGACAACGTGCGCAGCTATATTAACCTGCGCTACCGGCTACTGCCTTATCTCTATGCCACCTTTTACCAGGCCTCGCAGGACGGGCTGCCCGTGATGCGCTCACTGGCTATCGATTATACGCACGATGCCAATATATACCAGCCCGATTTTCAAAACCAGTATTGCCTGGGCAATGCCCTGCTGGTGCTGCCGCAGGAAAGTAATAAGCAATTTGCAAAAGTATACCTGCCGCAGGGCGAATGGTATGATCTCTACAGCGATATACGGGAAGAAGGCGGCCGTGAAAAGATTATTACGCTTTCCGAAAAGCTGCTGCCCGTGTATGTAAGGGAAAGCAGTATCATTCCCATGCAATCACTTGTACAATCTACTGCTGAAAAACCGACGGATACATTAACGCTTCATATCTACAACGGGCATATACCCAATTCCTTTGTGTATTATGAAGACGACGGAACCTCCTATGATTACGAAAAAGGGCTTTTTTATAAGCGGGAAATCCGCTTTGAGCCCGGTATGCGCAGGCTGGTGCTGGGTAAGGTAGAAGGCGGCTGGAAATCGCATTTTACCCACCTGCTATTGCTGCTGCATGGTTTTGATGAAACATCCCGGCTTACAATAGCAGGAAAGGAAATAGGGGCGCAGCCCGATCATTTCTCTTTTCTTTCAACGCCGGGGGCTGCGGATAGCCCGGAAGTAAAACGCGTGGTAATGAACAACGACAATAGTCTAATAGAAGTTGGATATTAATTTGAATTTTTCAATCATCTCAATCTTGTCATATATGTCTTTATTCAAAACAAGAACTGCTTTCCTGCTTGTATTTAGCCTGCTCTCCTGCCTGCAGGCCTTTACCCAAACTACTGTAACCATAAAAGGGCATGTTACCGGCCCGGATAATAAACCCGTGGCGGCAGCCACCGTATCGGTGGCGGGTACCGGCAAAGCGGTACAGACCGATAGCCTGGGTGCTTTTCGATTAACCGCACCGGCGGATGCCGTACTGGAAATAAGTTCGGCAGGCTATGCCACGCAGCGGGTGCATGTACAGGCTGTAATGGCCGTTGTACTGCAAATTTCGGAGCTTGCCATGAACGAAGTGGTGGTAATTGGGTACGGCACGCAAAAAAAGAAAGAGCTGACCGGCTCCATTGCTACGGTAACCGCCAAAGATTTCCAGCAGGGGGCCATCACTACGCCCGAACAGCTGATAGCCGGCAAGGTGGCCGGCGTATCCATTACTTCCAACGGGGGTTCGCCCGGCGCGGGAAGCGTAATCCGCATCAGGGGAGGCGCATCTTTAAACGCGAGCAACGACCCGCTGATTGTAATAGATGGCGTGCCATTAAGCGGCAATAATATTTACGGGGCTTCCAATGCGCTGAGCCTTATCAATCCCAGCGATATTGAATCGTTTACGGTGCTGAAGGATGCCGCCGCTACAGCCATTTATGGTTCAAGGGCTTCCAACGGCGTTATATTGATCACTACCAAAAAAGGCACGGGCGGCAAACCGGTTACCAGTTTCAGCACGCAGGTATCGGTATCCGGCATTCAAAAGACAATTGATGTTATGTCGGCCGCACAGTTCCGTTCGTATGTAGATTCGCTGGGTACGGGTACTTATGATAATGTGCACACCTACAAATCACTGCCCGGCAATTCATCTACCAACTGGCAGCATGAAATTTACCAGGCGGCCGTGAGCACCGATAATAATATCAGCGTTGCGGGAGCGTATAAAACAACGCCGTATCGTTTTTCATTGGGTTACCTCAACCAGGATGGTATACTGAAAACGGACAACCTGCAGCGGTTTTCGGGAGGCATTGCATTAAGCCCGCGGTTGTTAGACAACCACCTGAAAATTGATGTGAATATAAAAGGAACGGTGAGTAAAGCCCGTTTTGCAAACGGCGCGGCCATCAGCTCGGCGGTGTATTTCGATCCCACGCAGCCGGTTACCGCTACTTCTCCTTTTGGCAATTATTTTGAGTGGGCGGCCAAAGACCCTGTTACCAATGCCATCACCCTCAACAAACTGGCGCCAAGAAACCCGGTAGCGTTACTGCAACTGTATAATAACAGCAGCACCGTGCAAAGAAGCTATGGCAATATCCAGTTCGACTATTCCTTTCCTTTTCTGCCGCAGCTGCATGCCAACCTCAACCTGGGTTATGATGTGGCATCGGGCAGCGGCACTACCAATGTGCCGGCCTATGCGGCGCAAAACTACCTGGACAGCGGCCAGCATAATAAATATGCCAATCGCATTGGCAATAAAGTGGGTGAGTTTTACCTCAATTATACCAGCGACATCAAATCCATCCATAGCAATATCAACGCCACGGCAGGGTATGGCTATTACAATAATTTATCGATCAACTACAATTATCCCAACCTGCGCGCCAACGGCGATACCATCCCCGGCAGTGTACCTTCCTACCCGAAAGACGAACCGGAAAACACGCTCATTTCTTATTATGCCCGTCTCATCTATACGTTTCATGCCAAATACATCCTGGCGGCATCCATCCGCAGCGATGGCTCATCGAGGTTTGCACCGGGCAACCGCTGGGGTACTTTCCCTTCAGTAGCGTTAACCTGGCGCATCAACCAGGAAAACCTGTTCAGCCATTCAAAAGCGCTTTCTGATCTTAAGCTCCGGCTGAGCTATGGCATTACCGGCAACCAGGACGGTATTTATAATTACCCTTATTTAGGCGTGTATTCGCTCAGCGATAATGCTTCGCGCGTGCAGTTTGGCAATACGTATTATAATATGGCAACGCCCGCGGCTTATGATGCCACTATCCGCTGGGAACAAACTGCTACTTCCAATGCGGGTCTTGACTTTGGCTTCTTTCAAAACCGGCTGGGCGGCAGCCTGGATGTATACTACAAAAAAACAAAAGACCTGCTCAATACCATACCCATTCCGGAAGGCTCCAATTTCAGCAGCACCATCCTTACCAATGTAGGCAACCTGGAAAACAAGGGCGTGGAATTTATGCTGAACGCGGTTCCTGTAAAGAACAAAGACATCACCTGGTCGGTTGGTTTTAATGTAGCCTACAATGAGAATAAGATTACCAACCTTACGGCCACAAAAGATCCCACATATCCCGGTACGTTAACCGGCAACGGCGTAATACAGATTAATACCGTAGGGTACAATACCAATTCGTTTTATGTGTACCACCAGCTGTACAATAAGAACGGCAAGCCTATCGAAGGAGTTTACCAGGACCTCAACGGAGATGGCATTATTAATCAAAATGATCTTTACCGGTATAAGTCGCCTTTCCCGGCATACATTTTCGGCTTCAGCACACAGCTGTCGTGGAAGCAATGGTCGCTCAGCACGGTGCTGCGCGCCAACCTGGGCAATTATATGTATAACGGCATTTCAACAGGCGCCATTCAATCCAATATCTTAAATCCCCTGGGTTACCTGGCCAATACTATGACCGATGTGCTGTACACGCATTTTTACAACAGCCAGCCGCAATCCGATTACTATGTGCAGAATGCCTCGTTCCTGAAAATGGATAACCTGGGGCTGGGCTATGATGCGGGGCGTATATTTCATGATAAAGCGGGCCTGCGGCTGAACGCCAATTGCCAGAACGTGTTTACCGTAACCAAATACACGGGCATCGACCCTGAAATATACGGGGGCATTGACAATACCATTTACCCGAGGCCGCGGATTTATGTGTTAAGCGCCAGGCTTCAATTCTGATCATTACTTCAAAAAATTAACAATATGTACCAACGTTTGTCATTTATAGCAGCAGCGGTTTTTTTACTGGCATCCTGCACCAAGGACCTTAACCTGCAGCCGCTCAATTCCAATACCTCCGATAAGCAGTACAGCACACCCGCCGGGTATAAGCAGGTGCTGGCTAAAGTATATGGCAGCTACTCGCTGGTGAGCAGTACGGGTGTGGGCAATTCGGATGTAAATGTGCCCGGCATTAACGATGCGGCCACCACTGATTTTGTGCGGGCGTACTGGAACATGCAGGAGCTCACTACCGACGAAGCCATCTGCGCCTGGAACGATGGCCTGCTGCAGAATTTTCATAACCTCAACTGGACCTCCAGCAATATTTATATCAATGCCATGTATGCGCGCAGCCTGTTCCAGGTTACGGTGTGCAATGAATTTATCCGCCAGTCTTCCGACGCTATGATCAGCTCAAGAGGCATATCGGGAAAAGATGCCGACAATATCCGCCAGTATCGTGCAGAAGCCCGTTTCCTGCGCGCGTACCAGTACTGGGTATTAATGGACCTTTTCGGCAACCCCCCTTTTGTTACCGAAGCCAACCCCATCGGCAAATACATTCCCCAGCAGGTAAAACGGGCTGACCTGTTTGCCTATATCGAATCTGAGCTGAAGGCTATTGACGGTTCGCTGGCGGCGCCGCGGCAAAATGAATATGGCCGGGCCGACCAGGCAGCGGCATGGGCCCTGCTGGCAAGAATGTACCTGAATGCAGAAGTGTACCTGGGCCAGGGGAAAGGCCGGTATACGGATGCCATTACTTATTCCGATAAGGTTATCCATGCTGGTTATGTACTGATGCCGCATTTCAAAAACCTGTTCATGAGCGATAATAACCTGAACAACACCGAGGTCATCCTCCCTATTGCCTACGATGCCAGCCAGTCGCAAAACTATGGCGGCACTACGTTCTTAGTCTGTTCGGCGCATACCAGCGATCCCAATGACAACAAATCGTTTGGCATACCCGGCGGCGGCTGGCTGGGCAACCGCAGCACTAAAAACCTCCCGGCATTGTTTCCCGACCTTACCGGCACGGCCGACAAGCGTTCCTTGTTTGGCGGGAGCACGGCCGATATTGCCGATGTGCTTACGTTTACCGAAGGGCTGCAGGTGTTTAAATTCAGTAATATAGCTTCCAACGGCACTACGCCCTATTCTCCCAACGGGGTTTTGTGCAGCACGGATTTTCCCCTTTTCCGCCTGGCCGAAATGTATTTAACGTATGCCGAAGCCGTTAAACGCGGCGGCACCGGTGGCAGCGATGCTACGGCGCTTCAGTATTTCAACATCATTCGTGCGCGGGCTTATGAAAATAATTCCGGCGCCCTGGCCAGCTTTGCCCTCAGCGATGTGCTGGATGAAAGAGGGCGGGAATTATACTGGGAAGGGTTTCGCCGAACCGACCTTATTCGTTTTGGAAAGTTTACCGATGGCAGCTATCTCTGGCCCTGGAAAGCAGGCGTACAGGGTGGAGCGGGAACCGATGCGCATTATGCCCTGTATCCCATTCCTTCATCGGAAATCATTTCCAATACCAACCTCACCCAGAACCCCGGTTATTAATTTATTCATTTTATTCTTCGTATATGAAAAATAATATTCTTCTTACCTGTTTTGTCCTGGTACTCCTGTGGCTGGCGCCCGCCTGTAAAAAAGACGGTGATAATCTTGTATTGCAGAGCAGCGGCTTCCCGGCCGGCAGCCTCAAAGCGTCGGCCGCTTCCGTGGTATTAACACAGAACAATGACAACGACACGGTGGAACGTTTTAGCTGGCAGCCGGTCAATTACGGGCAGAAGCCCGTGGTCACCTATACGCTGCAACTGGACCTTCCATCGGATACCGGGGGGGCAGGCGCGTGGCTGAAGGCAAAAGCTTTTGGCGCCGGCAATAATGTGCTGAACTATGGTTTTACGGGTAAGAACCTGAATAACCTGCTCAATAGTATGGGGCTGACACCCGGCACGGCCAGTACCATTGCCGTGAGGATTAAATCGGATGTGAACCAGTACAATGGTGCGGCTTCATCGGTGGCTTCCGTTTATTCCAACAGCGTTGCTGTTTCGGTTACACCCTACGGGCTTAACCTGTGGGTGCCCGGCGATTACCAGGGCTGGAACCCGGCGGCAGCCCCTGCATTTGGCCCTATAGCAGGCCTTGCAGGTAAGTATGAGGGTTATGTATATATGGCAGCCCGCGGTACGCACTATTTTAAATTTACCAATGCACCCGACTGGAACCATACCAATTACGGCGACGGTGGTGGCGGCAGCTTTAGCACCGATGGCAATGCGGCCGGGCTTTCCGTGCCTGACAGCGGTTATTATGAACTGACCGCCGATTTGAATGGTAATAAATGGACCGCCACCCGCACCAGCTGGGGCATTATTGGCGATGCCACACCGGGGGGTTGGAGCAATGACACGCAGATGAGCTATGACCCCGTGTCGCAAACCTGGACGGTAACGGCCAATATGCTGAAGAACGGTTCGTTTAAATTCAGGGCCAATAGCGCCTGGAGCATTGATTTTGGCGTAGACGGCGGTGGTAATATTGCCTATGCCGATAACCCTTTCTTTGCGTACAATGGCAACCTTAACAATCTTTCCGTGGCGGCCGACGGCAATTATACCATTACGCTCGATCTGCATGTACCGGGCAAGTATACTTATTCCTTAAAGAAAAATTAAACCGGTGCTGCGCTATAAAAATATACAGACAGGTATGTTATATCTATGGCTATTTCTTTTGGCGGCCTGCAGTAAAAGCACTCCTGCGGCGTATGTACAGCCGCCGCCGGTTGCCAACAATGGGCCGGTGCAATACGGTACGCCTTTTACTGCTGTGCCCGATCCGCAGGATGTGGTACTGTACCAGGTTAATATCCGGGCATTCAGCAAAACGGCCGATTTTAAAGGCGTGCAGGCCAGGCTGGATTCTATCAGCGCCCTGGGCGTGAATACGCTGTACCTGCTGCCGGTATACCCGGTAGGATTGCTTAAAACGGTCAATTCGCCGTATTGTGTGAAAGACTTCCTGGGCGTGAACCCCGAATTTGGTTCGCTGGACGATTTGCGTACCCTGGTATCGGAAGCGCACAAGCGCAATATGGCCGTGTTGTTCGACTGGGTGGCCGATCATAGTTCCTGGGACAATGCCTGGATAAGCAATAAAGCCTGGTACCTGCAGGATGGTTCCGGCAATATTATTTCCCCGCCCAATACCGGCTGGAACGATGTGGCGGCGCTGAACTTTAGCAACCAGGACATGCGCAAGGCGATGATCAGCGCCATGAAATACTGGATTTTAACCGCCAATATCGATGGCTATCGTTGTGATGCGGCCGATTTTGTACCAGCCGATTTCTGGAGCCAGGCCCTCGATTCATTAAAAGGCATGACCACCCATAAACTACTGCTTTACGCAGAAGGCACCAATAAGCTGGAGTTTACCGCCGGCTTCCAACTGCAGTACGGCATGGGCTTTTATTATACCATGAAAGACCAGGTATTTAAAGCGGGCCGTTCGGTAAAGCTGGTAGACAGTTTAAATACTGCGGAATATATTAACGCCAGCGCCCCGCAACAGGTGGCCCGTTACACTTCTAACCACGATGTAGACAACAGCGATGGCACACCGCTGGATTTGTTTGGCGGCAGGCATGGCTCGATGGCTGTTTTCCTGGTAGCGGCGTATATGAACAGCGTTCCCATGATCTATAACGGGCAGGAAGCAGGATGCCCTGTAAGGCTGACCTATTTTAATAGTTCCACCACCATCGACTGGACTACCAACCCCGATATGGTGGCAGAATACAAAGCCATACTTGCGTTTCGTAATTCCAGCGCTGCTATAAGAAAAGGCAGTCTTGCTACTTACAGCAGTGATGATGTATGCGCATTTACCAAAACGCTGAACGGGGAAACGGTGTGGGTGATGGTCAACCTTAGAACTACTGCCCTCAATTATACTGTACCCGCGGCGCTCGTAAACACTAGCTGGAAAAATGCTTTTGATGGAAGCAGTTTTACCGCCGGCGCTACAGTTGCCCTGCAGCCCTATGAATACAGGGTATATAAATGACCAAAGGTGTTTTATACGGTGAGCCGCCCCCGGAGGGCGACCCACCGTATAAAACATAAGCGGAATAAGGGTGAGCCGCCCTCCGGGGGCGGCTCACCCTTATTCCGGGCAATTTATTTCAACTACCACTTAACGATTAAATTTTGCTTTTATGAAAAGAATGTTATTCTCCTTTGCGGGCATACTGCTCGCCTTTACCCTCCTGTTCGCAACCCGGGCCAGCGCCCAGGATCCCCCGCAGTACGGAACGCCGTTTACCGGCGTACCCGATGCGCGCGATGCCATCATATACCAGGTCAATATGCGCGCCTTCAGCTCCACGCATAATTTGCAGGGTGTTACCAACCGGCTCAATCAAATCAAGGCGCTGGGTACCAACATCATTTACCTGATGCCTGTTTACCCGGTAGGGGTGCTTAAAGCGGTCAATTCGCCTTATTGTATCCGTTCGTTTGATTCGGTAGGTACCGAGTTTGGCACGCTTACCGATTTGCGCGCTGTAGTAGATGGAGCGCATGCGCTTGGCATGGCCGTTATGATGGACTGGGTAGTAAACCAGACCTCCTGGGATCATGCGTGGACAACACAGCATCCCGACTGGTACCTCAAAGACGGCAGCGGCAATATAGCCAATCTTGCCCCTTATACGGATGTGGCTGCATTGGATTTCAGCAGTACCGCCATGCGTACGGCCATGATAACGGCCATGCGGGGCTGGGTGTTCAGGGCGAACGTAGATGGGTTCCGCTGTGATTTTGCAGATAACCCGCCGATTGATTTCTGGCAACAGGCCATTACCTCGCTGCGGGGCATTACCACGCATAAGTTATTACTGCTGGCGGAAGGCACACGTTCGGCCAATTATACGGCCGGTTTCGATTACAATTTCGGCATGCAGTTTTATTACAACAGCCTGAAGCCCATTTACAGCGGGGCTGCGGCTACTGCCATCGACAATTCAAATACGGTGGAATATGCCGGCGCTACGGGCAACCAGCAGATGGTACGCTACCTTACCAATCACGATGTGGATGGATCGGATGGGGCGCCGGTAACTTTGTTTGGTGGCAAAGCCGGTTCTATGGCAGCTTTTGTGGTAGTGGCCTATATGAAAGGAATCCCTTTTGTATACAACGGCCAGGAAGTGGCGTTTCCTACACCCATTACCTTTCCATTTACCTCCGTAACGATCGACTGGACCATTAATCCCGATGTAACGGCCGAATACAGCAAAGTGCTTGCGTTCAGGAACAGCAGCAATGCTATAAGACGGGGCACGCTGGTATCGTACACCAATAACGATGTATGTGCTTTCACCAAAACATCGGGTACCGAAAAGGTGGTGGTGTTTTCCAACCTGCGCAATGCCGCGATCAACTATACATTGCCGTCGGCTCTTGCCAATACTACGTGGAGTGATGCCTATACCGGCGCCGCAGTGACCCTGGGTACTACTCTTTCATTATCTGCCTACCAATACCGGGTGCTTACCAATGCCAATGTGCCGGTGGTGCCGGTTACGGGTGTAACGGTTTCTCCCGCTACGGCAAGTTTACCTGCAGGTACCACTACGCAGCTCACTGCTACCGTAGCGCCCGCCAACGCTACCAACAGCACCGTAAACTGGACCTCTAACAATGCTGCCGTGGCTACGGTAAATGCCAGCGGGCTGGTAACCGCCATCGCCGCAGGCACGGCTACGATAACCGCTACCACGGCCGACCAGGGAAAAACGGCTACTGCTGCCATTACCGTAACGCCGGCATCTGCTTTTACGGTTAATTTCTTCAAGCCGTCCACCTGGGGCACGGCCATAAAAATATACTGGTGGAGTGCGCTGCCCGCAGGCGTGCTACCCGACGGCACCTGGCCCGGTGTAGCCATGACCAATACCGGCAACGGCTGGTACAGCTACACCTTTACCAATATTACTTCCACCAATCTTATTTTTAACGATGGCAGTAACCAAACGGTAAACCTTAGTCGCAGCACCACCGGCTGGTACCTTAACGGGGTATGGTACGACAGCAATCCCGGCACACCTGTTTCCGTAACGGGGGTAACGGTTAGTCCCGCTACTGCCACGGTCAATGCCGGTGCAACGCAACAATTAACTGCAACAGTAGCCCCCTCGAATGCCACCAATACCACAGTAACCTGGTCTTCTGCCAATACGGCCATTGCCACAGTAAGCGCAGGCGGTTTGGTTACGGCGGTAGCCGCGGGCGCCACCACCATTACCGTTACCACGCAGGATGGCGCTAAAACAGCTACCTGCACCATTACCGTTCCGTCGGCGGGCGGCACTACTTATTATCAAATCCTTAACCGCTGGCAAGCCAATACCTACCTGTATGACGGCGGCAACGGGCAGGTAAAATACAGTACTAACCCTTCGGGCGCTGTTTACCAATGGGCAAAAGTAGATTTGGGCAACGGGTTTATTCAATTGCAAAACCGTGCAACCGGCAATTTTATGCACGTGGAAAACCAGAATGGTTCCGTACAATGCGGGGCTATTGGCCAGGGCTGGTACAGTGCCATGTGGGCGATTGCCGATGCCGGAAGTGGCTGGAGCTATATCCAGAACCGGTGGCAGCCCGGTCAATGGATACATATTGAAAACCTGCTGGGATATGCCCAGTACAGCGGTGCGCAAAGCGGCTGGTACAGCGCTATGTGGCAATTTGTAAACCCGGTTACCGCAAGGATGATTACCGGCCCGGTTGCCGGCGTGACCACAACGGGCAGTTTGAATGGAACCGTTCAGTTATACCCCAACCCGGTACAGGGAAAACAATTCCACCTGCTGGTACCCGGCCTGCAGCAAAATGAACTGGCGCAGGTATCGGTTACTGATAACGCCGGTAAAGTAGTGCTGCTAACGCAGGTAACTGCCAACGGGCTTATTGATCATCATCTTGCTGCGGGTATTTATTTTGTGAGCATACGCTCCCGGTACATTACGGTAACGAAAAAGCTGGTGATACAATAAATGATGGTAATTAAATAATCATTATAAGAATGCCACCTGTTTGGGTGGCATTCTTATAATGGACTTTCTGTCTTTTTCGTGCCGCCATTTCCACCCTTCCAAAACCAGCTCAAATCCTGTATTTTTGCAGCCCCTTAAGGCGGCCACCGGCTGCGGGGTCAATTTGATAACTATATGAGCACGCAACATTTATCAGAACAGGAAATTATCCGCCGCAATAAACTGAAAGACCTGCAGGAAGCGGGTATCGACCCCTACCCGGCGCCGCTTTACCCGGTATCGCACTATTCTGCAGATATCAAAGAGGCGTTTAGTGAAGCCACCAAAGAGCAGTTCGCACAAGTAACCGTGGCCGGCCGCATTATGAGCATTAACGACCGGGGCAAGGTGTTTTTCTTTAAACTACAGGACAGCAAAGGTATTATACAGGTATATGTGAAAAGGGACGATATCTGTCCCGGTGAGGATAAAAGCTTTTTTGATAAGGTGATAAAACAACTGGACCTGGGCGATATCATTGGCGTTAAAGGTTATGTATTCATTACCAAAACCGGTGAAACGTCTATCCATGTACAGGAGCTGACCCTGCTCACCAAATCGCTGAAGCCGCTGCCGGTGGTAAAACGGGATGAGGAAGGAAATGTATTCAACGAAGTAACCGACCCGGAGTTCAAATACCGCCAGCGCTATGCCGATTTGGTCATTAATCCTGGTGTAAGAGATACTTTCCTGAAGCGTACAAAGATGATCAATACCATGCGCGATTTCCTGAACGAACAGGGTGCGGTGGAAGTAGATACGCCTGTACTGCAAACCATACCGGGCGGCGCCAGCGCACGTCCCTTTATTACGCATCACAATGCGCTCGATATACCGCTCTACCTGCGTATTGCCAATGAACTGTACCTGAAACGCCTGATTGTAGGCGGGTTCGACTGGGTATATGAGTTTAGCCGCAATTTCCGCAACGAAGGCATGGACCGCACGCACAACCCGGAGTTTACCATCCTGGAATGGTACACGGCGTACAAGGATTATTTCTGGATGATGGAAATAACGGAGCAGCTACTGGAACGAATAGCCATTGCCCTGCACGGTACTACCGAAGTAGTGTTGGGAGAACAAACCATCAGCTTTAAAGCCCCGTTTAAACGCGTACCTATTTTTGATGCCATCAAAGAACATACCGGCGTTGATATCAGCGGTATGGATGAAGACCAGCTGCGCGATACCTGCCGGCAGTTAGGCATACATACTACCCCCAGCATGGGTAAGGGCAAACTGGTGGATGAGATATTTGGCGGCAAATGTGAGAAGCATTATATACAGCCCGTTTTTATTACCGATTACCCCGTGGAAATGAGCCCGCTTACCAAAAAGCATCGCAGCAAACCCGGTCTGGTAGAGCGTTTTGAGCTGATGGTGAATGGCAAGGAAATTGCCAACGCCTACAGCGAGCTGAATGACCCCATTGAGCAGCGCGCGCGTTTTGAAGAACAGGTGCAGCTGATGAAACGCGGCGATGATGAGGCGATGTTTATCGACTACGACTTTTTACGTGCACTCGAATATGGTATGCCGCCCACATCGGGCATCGGCATCGGCATTGACCGGTTGTGTATGATGATGACCAACCAGGTGTCGATACAGGATGTGTTGCTGTTTCCGCAGATGCGACCGGAAAAGGGGACTGAGGAATAAGACAACAGGTGGGTCGCTTTGCACAAGGCCGGCGCTAAAGTGACCCACCTTAATCCCGGTAATTCAGCGCCGGTTTCCTGTCGCCCAGCAGGGCTTTGTACTGGTAATCGCCTTTCGCCTTGATATACTCCTCTTTGGCTTTATCGATTAAGGATGGGTTGGTGTACAGGTCGATGGCGGTAAGCGCCATGGTTTTGGCGGCTACCATCAATCCTTTTATACCAATATCGGTGCCGCCGCAGGCCACGGCCTGCCAGCTGTGCGCAGGTGTGCCGGGTATCCAGGTGGCGGCGCGCATGCCTACCGTGGGTACGGCATAGCTTACATCGCCCACATCGGTACTGCCGCCACCGGCATCGGTTTCTACTTTTAATGGTTTTACCGTGGCTGCATCTTCTACCGCGGGTACCTTATAGCTGAAAGAGGTCTGTAGTTTTTTGCCAAACGCAATTTCTTCGGGGGTATAGCTTACGCCGCCTACTTTTTCGAGGTTCAGCTGCATGTCCTCCGCCAGCGTTTTATTGAGCAGCAGGTCGTGCGTGCCGCCGATGATTTCATACTCCATTTTTGTTTCAGTGCCCATGGCGGCGCCGTTGGCGGCTTTTACCACGCGTTCGAAAATGGACTTTACCTGGTCGCGGTTGGGATGGCGCACATAGTAATACACTTCGGCAAAATCGGGCACTACATTGGGCGCCTTGCCGCCGTTGGTGATAACGTAGTGGATACGCGTTTCCTGGGGTACGTGCTCGCGCATCATATTCACCATATAGTCCATAGCTTCTACGGCGTCCAGCGCGGAGCGGCCTTTTTCGGGGGCGGCGGCGGCATGGGAGGCCAGGCCGTAAAACCGGAACTTGGCAGAGGTATTGGCCAGTGCGCTGGTCATGGTAACTGCATTGCCGTCGCCGGGATGCCAGTGAATGACTACATCTACATCATTAAACAAACCGGCGCGTACCATGTACACTTTACCCGAGCCGCCTTCTTCTGCCGGGCAGCCGTAAACGCGGATGGTGCCGCTGAAATGCTTTTGCTCTATCAGCTTTTTTATTTCGATGCCGGCGGCTACCGATGCGGTGCCGAATAAATGATGGCCGCAGGCATGGCCGGCTATCTTGCCGGCAATGGCTATTTTTTCAGGAACCGCTTCCTGCGCCATACCGGGCAGGGCGTCAAACTCGCCCAGGATGCCGATAACCGGTTTGCCACTGCCGTAGCTGGCTACAAAAGCGGTGGGGATATCGGCTACGCCGGCCTGTACGGTAAACCCGTTGTCTTTCAGGGTTTGCTGCAGCAGGGCGCTGCTTTTTACTTCTTTATAGCCTACTTCGGCATAATCCCAGATTTGCAGGGCTATCTTTTTGTAGTCGTCGTACTTTGACTGGATATTGGCAATGGTCTCTTTTTTGAGGGCATCATTACTGGCGTTTAATTTCTTTTGCGCGTTTACTGCAAGGAAGCATACCAGCAGAGCGCCGGTAAAAAAAAGAGGGGACAACAGTTTTCTCATCTGAATTAGTTTGGTTGCCACAATTTAGGGCAAAGCGGCGAGCTATGAGCTGCAGGGCGCGGGCTTTTTTAACCGGGTGGGTATATAAAAAAGAAAGCTCCCGCATGCGCGGGAACTTCTCTATTGATGAACACAATGCAGCTTCTTATATAAATAGATCGCTCATGAGTTTTTGCTGCGGGTTTACCGCGTAATGGGAAAAATCGCTTACGCCTTCTGCTTTCAGCACGTCTTCGTCGATAAAGAAATTGCCGGTGCACTCAAAAGAAGGGCGTTGTAAAATATGGTAGGTGGCATCGGCCACAATTTCGGGTGTGCGGCTGCGCTGCATCAGGAAATCGCCTCCCAGCAGGTTTTTTACTGCCGCCGTGGCAATGGTGGTCTTGGGCCAGAGGGCATTGGCGGCAATACGGTCCTTGCGTAGCTCTTCCGACAGGCCCATGATGACCATGCTCATGCCGTATTTGCTCATGGTATACGCCAGGTGGTTGGCAAACCAGTTGGGGTCCATATTCAGGGGGGGCGATAAATTGAGGATATGCGGGTTGTGGGCCTTTTTTAAATGGGGTATACAGGCCTTGCACATAAAAAAGGTACCGCGCACATTAATACCGTGCATCAGTTCCCAGCGTTTCCACTCGGTCTGGTCGGTATGGGTGAGGCTGATGGCGCTGGCGTTGTTAACGAGAATATCAATACCGCCAAAGGCTTCGGTGGCGGCCTTCACCGCTTCGTTGATACTCTCTTCAAAGCGGATGTCTACCTGCAGGGGTAACACCTTGCCGCTGCCTGCTTTGGCTATTTCCTCCGCGGCGGAAAAGATAGTCCCATCCAGCTTTGGGTTGGGTTCTACCGTTTTGGCTGCAACCACTATATTGGCGCCTTCCCTGGCGAGCCGCACTGCGATGGATTTACCAATTCCCCTGCTTCCCCCGGTTATAAAAACCGTCTTGTCCTTAAAATACATCGTTCTGGTTTTAATGGGTGATGGAAAACAACCTGCCTGCAATCAGTTTGTGCTTAGCTTATTAACTGAAAAAAGACATTGTTATGATACGCCTGCAAAAAATAGAGGGTAACTACTAAACCCCCGGTATCGTAAACTTACGATTAGATCAGTAAATAGTGAAGAAATAAAATTCAGCATTTATGCGCTTGTTCAGCAGGTATTATGGAAGTATGTTTGTATCGTCATTTGATAGGTACGGGAATTCTGAACAGCGACAATATCCAATAAAAAACCAAAGAGAATTTCCAATATCCCGAACAACCAGTATCGCTACGAATCCAATATCTATCAAACAGGCGAGAAAATCCAATAACCTACAATAACCGAACGTTTAAATCCAATCCTAGCGAATTACCCGTCCAAAATTTGTACCTATTGATGGCCAAGCATTGTTGAAAGGCTCGTACAAAAGAATTGCGAGCCCTGGAGTCAGAACTTCAGGGCTTTTTTGTTTCCGGTACTTTCCTGCTATTCCTTGTTTTCCGCCATTCTTGCTTTGCCAATTTTGCCCAGGTGGGTGCTGGTAAACGCATCGCTGTATTTGAGGCCATAGCCCATGATGCGGTCAAAAGAGGAATGCCCGAATAATACCAGGCCAGCCAGTTGCAGGGGTTCTGACTGCATGCGAAGCCCGGCTATGTAAATAAGGATGGCCACCCCTTTGTGATGGAAAAGGTTGTAGGTAAAAGCGCCCGCACGGGTACCCGCCAGGTAGCCCAGCATGCTGAGGTCGGGCAAAAGGAACAGCGCCCAGAACAGCCAGCCGCTGTAATGCAGGGAAGTGTAATAGAGATAAATGCTCAGCAGCAGCATGCCTGCCTCTTCCAGTTGGAGTGTTTTTTTCATATAAAATGGTTTTATACCAGCAAATGATCCCGCATCAGTTGTTTAAGATGGTTGCTGATACGGGCAATGAATTGTTTATCGTCGTATGGCACATAAGCGGCTTCTTTATTGAGCAGTTTATTGCATATTCTCCGCGAAAGCAATACCTGGTTGATGGTGCCAATCATACTGGCAATCACCAGCGGGGGGTCAACCGTTTTAAACTCCCCTTTTTTCATGCCCTCTTCCAGCACGTCTTTTATCATTGCGCTATTGGGATAAACCGTGTCTACGATGGCCTGCTGCAGGCTCTCCCGCTGGCTTAGCATCATTTCCTGGTGCAGAACGCGGTGAAAGCTGCGGTGGCCAAACAGCCGGTTGATATAGGTATCTATAATGGCGTTTATCTTTTCAATATAAGACAGGGAATGGTTTTTAACAATCTCGTCCAGCGCTCCCCGGGTATAGGAGGCCTTGTAAGCTACCATGCTTTCAAACAGCTTTTCCTTGGAGCCGAAATAATAATTGATCATGGCTACGTTTACATCGGCCCGGGCCGCCAAATCGCGGATGGAGCTTCCTTCAAAGCCTTTTTCGGCAAACAGTTCCATAGCGGTGTTGAGAATATGAGCCTTTTTATCTGTCATACTGGGTGCGTCTTAACGGTAATAGTGGGTGGGTCAAAAGTAAACAAAAGTATGAAGTATGAAGTTGGAGGTCTGAAGTATGAGGTCAGAACCTGGAAGGTAGAAGCCGGGGCCCGGGTCTGACAAAATCCCCGCAAAACCTATAAGGTCTTCAACAGCGATTAACAAAGGCGGCAGCGATCCGGAGACCTTATAGGGTTGGTTTATCCGGCCTCCGGCTTCGGACCTCCGACCTCAAAAAATACGTGTAGAATTGACAATTTATTTTAACTTACCGCGCGCCGGGATAAATGCTATTGTGAGCCCGGTTATTTTAAACAAGCTGTATGAAAAAGATACCTGTTGCCCTGCTTCTTTTTGTATTGGCCGCCGCGGTAAAAACAACGGCGCAAACACCTGCTGTTATTACGGTAAAAGCCGGTCAGCCTGCCGCTACCATACCATCTGCCATGTGGGGCATTTTCTTTGAAGACATTAACCTGGCCGCCGACGGCGGCGTATATGCCGAACTGGTTAAAAACCGTTCGTTTGAATTTACCATGCCCCTCATGGGCTGGAAGGAACGCAAAAAAGACGGGGCCGATGGCGCCATACTGGTCAACAACCGTGGCGTGCTTTCCCCTGCCAATCCCCGCTATATACAGGTAACGCTGAAAAACAACCGCGGGCTTTACGGGCTTAGCAACGAAGGCTTCCGGGGCATGGGCATCAAAAAAGACGAGACTTATCATTTTTCCGTATGGGCCCGGCCCGGCAGTAAGAGCGCCATAACCCTGCGTATGGAACTGGCTACGGCAACAGGAGATACGCTGGGCTTTGCCAGCCTGCCCCTGGAAAGTGGCAGTCAGTGGAAACAATATACCGCCAGCTTTACCGCCCTGGCTACCGAGCCCAAAGCACACCTGAATATATGGGTGCAGGGCAGCGGTTCGGTGGATATGGATATGCTGTCGCTGTTTCCGCAGCATACCTGGAAAGAACGCCCCGGGGGCCTGCGCGCCGACCTGGTGCAATTGCTGGCCGATTTAAAACCCGGCTTCCTGCGCTTTCCCGGTGGCTGTATTGTAGAAGGGCGTGACCTTGCCAACCGCTATCAATGGAAAAATACAGTAGGTAATATTGAAGATCGCCGGCTGATTATCAACCGCTGGAATACTGAATTTGCCCGCCGCCTTACGCCGGATTATTTCCAGTCGTTCGGTCTCGGGTTTTACGAATATTTCCTGCTGGCGGAAGACATCGGCGCCGAGCCCCTGCCCATTCTTAACTGCGGTATGGCCTGCCAGTACAATACTTCCGAAGTAGTGCCGGCCAGCCAGCTGGACCCTTATATACAGGACGCGCTGGACCTGGTGGAGTTTGCCAATGGCGCTGCCGATACCAAATGGGGCAGGCTGCGCGCGGATATGGGGCATCCCCAACCGTTTAACCTGAAGATGATGGGCGTGGGCAATGAGCAATGGGGCGACCAGTACATTGAACGGTATAAAATTTTTTCCAAAGCCATTAAAGACAGATACCCCGCTATACGGCTGGTGAACAGCGTAGGCCCCTCGCCCGACGGCGCGATGTTTAATTACCTCAGCGATACGCTGCGCAAAATGAACGCCGATATACTGGACGAGCATTATTACCGCTCGCCCGAATGGTTTCTTAAAAATGCCGGGCGCTATGATAATTATGATCGCAAAGGTCCTAAAATCTTTGCCGGCGAGTATGCTGCGCACAATGAAGCAATTGCCAATCCCGTGAACAGGAATACCTGGCAATGCGCGCTGTCGGAAGCCGCTTTTATGACCGGCCTGGAGCGCAATGCCGATGTGGTACAAATGGCTTCCTATGCCCCGCTGTTTGCCCATGCCGAAGGATGGCAATGGACGCCCGATTTGATCTGGTTTGATAACCTGCGTTCTTACGGCACCCCGGATTATTATGTACAAAAACTATTTTCCAATAACAAAGGCTCGGTAGTAGTGCCCATGTTATTGAACAATGCCGCCATTGCCGGGCAGGACGGGCTCTATGCCTCGGCCTGTATGGATAAAAACACGGGTGAGCTGATCCTGAAAATTGCCAATACTTCCGCCCAGGCACAAACGCCGGATATTTTATTGGAAGGCGTAAAGAGGGCA
>JACXTT010003725.1_pt1 | contig 23227 bp, 20 predicted proteins | sample 9270951 | NCBI WGS metagenome assembly JACXTT01 (sample SAMN15532306, study PRJNA645909) | rock metagenome | isolation source: weathered quartz diorite | place: Puerto Rico | collected 2017-06-21
GGCATCGCGGACTTTCACGCCGCTGGCCGGCATAGTCACGTAACCGGCCTTCTTCGCAACGGTGCGACCCTCGTGGAAGCAAAGGAACTCGCCCGCCACACTGACGTTCGAATGACGATGAAGTACACCCACATCGGGCTTCAGGACCAGGCGAAAGCGCTTGCAAACTTGCCGGCGCCGCCCTCCGAGTGGCTGCATTCTGGCCAGCACTTGTGTGGCCCAAATGGACTTTGGGAGACTTTGACTGACACGACTGATAAGAAGCGTACACTGCCCGATGAAACGACAAACCCCTGCGGGAGCAGGGGTTGTGTCGCTGAGTGTCCTGACCTGTCTCTGGTAGACAAAGAGTCAGAAGAGTGGAGGCGCCGGGAATTGAACCCGGGTCTCGGCGTACTTCAGCGCCGGCATCTACGTGTGTAGCTCGTCGATCTTGAAGGGCGTTACCCCTCGCGTTCAGTGCACGCGCTCCGACAAACAAAGTTAGCGTGCGCCTAATCGGCCAGGAAGTTTAGCGATCGCCGCCGCCGATGGCGTCCCTTGCGAGACTCAAGCGATCGCGAGCCCGAATTAACGACCGAACTGGGACCTCTCAGGCGAAGCTCCCAGGATCGGGGCAACCGTTTTATTAGGCTGCCATGCTGAACTGAGTTTCAGCAGTTAAGTTTTTGATCGGCTTTTTTACGTGGCCAGCTGATCAACCACGACACGCCACCAAACGCCTCAAATTACCCGATCGAAACCAGATCGCCCCCTGACACAGAGAGCTGGGTTGAGGGACACATTCACTATCAAGTATATCGGAGATTGAGGAGAGAAGATAGAGGTAGAAGGGACGATCCCAGGGACTCACTACGCTCGTCCCTGGGCTTGCGATTGAAAAATTGGCGGCGCCAAGCCTCTCAGTCAGACTGGCCGAGGGGGAATTCCTCGAAAACCGCCTCCTCGATGAGACGGCGCAAGAACTGCGCAACGCTCATCCTCTCAGCACGAGCGCGCTCTTCCAGCGCCTCGAATTGCCGGCGGGACATCATCAATGACAGCTCCATGATGCTGTCATCGGACGAAGGAAATCTCGTTTCCGGTCCCTTTCGCGCGATCATGTTCGTCTCCATTCGAGCATAGGCTGGCGTTTTGCGATGGCAATTGACGTGGAGAGCAAACAGGATGCCAGCCGCACGACTTCCTGTCTAAATCGCTCAACTGATTGCCTTATCGCCGGTTATAGAGATTCGCCCGGCAAGTGGCCAGAGAATCAGGACACGCCACGCCTATTTCGTTTGCCGTGTTGCCTGAATGATTGGCGTCCTACGACTGCAATCGCCGCACCCGTGCGCTGAACCGGGAAGGGACGGGGATTGGACGATCATGGTTCGACGCTCGTCAGCGCCGCCGGTTGCGCCTGCGCGGGCCGCATCGTCGTTCGTTGAGCTGCACCTAAGATCCAGTTCGCGCCGGGCGGCACGCTCAAGGTCAAGGTCAACACGACACAAATAATTAGCGTGGCCAGGCCCGGCAGCGCGGCGCCGGTCTCGATCGGCTTGACTGCGCTGCGCAGATACATGACGGCGATGATGCGCAGGTAGTACCAGGCGCCGATTGCCGCATTCAGGACGCCGATGAGGGCGAGCGTCGGATAGAGCCAGGCGGTTGTCCCCTGTACCGAGACGGCGCCGAAGAAGACGAGGAACTTGCCGGTGAAACCGACCGTGAGCGGGAACCCGAGCAGACTCAGGAGCAGGACCGTCACCAGGATCGCGACACCCGGATGACTCTTGCTCAGGCCGGCCAGGTCGTCCACTGTTTCCACAGGACGCTCGGGGCGGTGCAGCATCAACAGGACCGCGAAGAAGCCGAACGTCATGACGCCGTAACCGATGAGGTAGAAAAGCAAGGCCGCGACGCCGCTGGTGGCCGATTCGCTGGCGGAGAGATATGGGGCGCTGGCGAGCGCGACCAGCATGTATCCGGCGTGGGTGATACTGGAGTAGGCCAGCAGCCTCTTGAGGTTGTCCTGGAGAAGCGCAAGGATGTTGCCGATGGTCATGGTCAAGGCGGCGAGGAACCAGAACAAGGTCGGCGCCTGATCGCTCAAGGACACGCCGACGAAGCTTTCGGTCGGCATGGCGACGCCAGCGGGGACGACGAAGCCGAAGACGCGCAGGATCGCGACGAAGCCTGCAACCTTCGGAACGTAGGACAGGAAGGCCGCGCCGCTGGTGGACGTGCCCTGGAACACATCCGGCGCGTAGAAGTGGAACGGGACGGCGGTGATGCGGAAACCGAGGCCGGCGGCGATGGTGAGCATGGCGATCTGGGCCAACCCGGCGATCGATTTGGTTTCCTCGGGTGTCGCCCCGTAGAGCGCTTGCAGAATGCCGGCGATGTTGGTCGTACCGGTCAGGCCGAAGAGGTAGCTGAAGCCGAACAGCGTCAGGCCCGAGGAGAAAATGCTAAGGAGGAAGTATTTCAGCGAGGCTTCTTGGGAGGAATCATCGTGACGTGGCAGGTAGAGCAGGATGTAGGTCGGGATGCTGACCAGTTCGAGGGCGAGGAACAGCGTGACAAGATCGTTGGCCGCCCCGACCAGACTGACGCCGCCGATGATGACGAGCAAGCAGGCGTGATGATCGGCGGTCTGGCGTTCGGGCACGTCGCGCCAGGACAGCAGAATGAAGACGGCGCCGGTAGCCAGGGCAAGCACGCGCGTCAGGAGGGCGAGTGAGTCGTAGACGAGCGGGACGCCGAAGAGGGCGCGGGCATCGCCGTCGAAACGCAGCGACTTAGGGTCGATCACAATGAGCACGTGCAGGAGGAGCGCCAGCGCGAAGCCGCTCAGGGCGACCACGCCCCAGAGGTTGCGGTCGGAGCGGAACAGGCCGCCGATGAACAAGATGCAGGCAAACAGCAGCAGCGCCATCTCCGGGTAGAGAAGCGTGAACAATTCCGCCAGTGGGCGTGCGTAAGGGTGCGTCACCTGTTATTCCTTCGTCTGGACAAGCGAATTCGCTGCGCCGATATCCCGCTGGGCGGTCGTCATGTTGTCCTGCCGTTCCCTCAGGATGTTCGCCACTACATCGATATCGGGCTTCATCGAATCGAGCACCGGCTGCGGATAAACGCCCAGCAAAAGGCACAAGGCCATGATCGGCGCCAGCGTGGCAATCTCGCGCGGACTGATGTCTTGCACCTCATGGCCTTCGGTGTGCGGCTCCTTCAGGTCGCCGAAGAAGACCTGACGCAGCATCGTCATTAAGTACCACGCGCCGAGAATGATGCCGGCCGTTCCGAGCACGGCGAGGACCTTGCGCGTCTCGAACATGCCGAAGAAGACGAGCGATTCGCCGACGAAGCCGTTCAGACCGGGCAAACCGACGCTGGAGAGGCTGATGAAGACCATGCAGAACGTGATCGACTTCAGCTTCGAGCCGAGACCGCCATAGTCGGCAATCATGCGTGTGTGGTAGCGTTCGTAGATCATGCCGACGAGGAGGAAGAGCGCGCCCGTCGAAAGGCCGTGATTGATCATCTGCATGAGGCTGCCGGTCAGGCCGGCGCTGTTGAGAGCGAACAGGCCGAGCGTGCAGAAGCCGAGATGGCTGACCGAGGAATAGGCGACGAGCTTCTTGATGTCGTCCTGCGCCTTGGCGCACAGCGCTCCGTAGATGATGCCGATGACGGAGAGCGTGCCGATGAGCGGCACGCCGATTGTGATCGACGCATCGGGCGCAAGCGGCAAGCAGAGCCGCAGGAAGCCGTAGGTCCCCATTTTGAGCAACACGCCCGCTAGGAGGACACTGCCCGCGGTCGGCGCTTCGACATGAGCGAGCGGCAGCCAGGTGTGGACGGGAAAGAGGGGCACCTTGATCGCGAAGCCCGCCATCATCGCCAGGAACACCCAGCACTGGAACGATTGATAGAACGTTTGCTCCGCCGCGTTGCCGACATTGTCCGCGTTGCGGACCAGCGAGTTGAACTGCGCCACCAGCTCCGGGATCGAAAAGGTGAGCGTATGCGGCGTCGATTTGTGGTAGCACACCATCACGACCGCGAGCAAGCCGAGAAACGTGACGACGCTGCCGGCAAGCGTATAAATGAAGAACTTGCGAGCCGCGTAACGGCGTTCTGGGCCGCCCCAGATGCCGATGAGGAAGAACAACGGCACCAGCGTCAGCTCGAAGAAGACGTAAAAGAGGATGATGTCGAACGCCAGGAAGACGCCGGTCATGGCGAAGCCGAGCGCCAGCAGCCAGGCGTGGAATTCGTGAACGCGCTCGGTGACGGCATTCCAGGAGATCAGTACCGACGACACCATGAGGATCGCGGTCAGGACGATGAGCCAGATATTCATGCCGTCGATGCCGATGTAGAACTGGATGGCGCCTAGCTGATTCCTGGCGAGAGCACCGTCACGGCCAACCTTGAAGTCGAGCAGGTTCCAGGTGGTGGCATGCCGGGCGGTTGGAGTCGAGCCGGGCACGAACTCGGGAACAAAGGTGTCGCGCCGCGTCCCGGTACGCTCGGTCAACAGGCCGAACGCCAGCGTCAGGGCGATGAGCGCACCAGCGAGCGTGGCGCCCAGGCTGATCTGCCGTACCAGCAGCGCACGGCCCGAGCCAAGGCAGACGACGACGATCGCCGCGACCGCGGGGAGGAGCAACAGCAGAACCACCAGTGCTTGATACAAACCCGACATCATCGCCCCTGTCTTCGTTTGGCGCCCGTATGGCGCCGCACGGCCGCTAAACGCAGTCACCGTAACAACACCGACAGCAAAAACCCCGCCAGTCCCAGCGCCATCAAGAGCGCGTAAAACTGCACCAGCCCGTTCTGCACCGGACGCACCAGGAAGCCCAGCAGCGCCGGAACCTGGCCCAGCAGATCAACCAGCCCATCAAGCAGGTACAAATCGACGATTCGGCACACATGCGCGCAGATCGTCATCGGCTTGACGATCGCCAGCTCGTAAAGCTCGTCGAAGTAGAATCTGCCGCGCGACAAGTCGTACATGGTCGCCATGGTGCGCGACAGGTGCTCGGCGGCCGTCGGCTGGAGGACGTACATCCGGTAGGCGATGCCGATGCCGGTGAGAGCGATGACGCTGCTGGCGACCATCAGGAGCCAGTTGGCATGATGCTCGGCCGCCAGATGGGAGAAGCTGGCGATCCACTTGGCTTCAAGGAAGCCGGCGAACAGATGGAAGGGGCCGAGCACAATGCCGACGCCGACGGCGCCGACCGCGAGAATGCGCAACGGCCAGGCCATGACCGGCGGCGCCTCGTGTGGATGGTGGCCGGCTTCGGGCGGGAATTTCTCTTCGCCGTGGAACGTCATGAAGTAAGCGCGCGCCGTGTAAAACGCCGTTAAGCCGGCCGTGAAGAGCGCGCTGAAGAACAGCAAGCCGTAGATGATCGCCTGAGCGCCCGCGCTGGCGTGCCAGGCGCTGTAGGTCGCGGACAGGATTTCGTCCTTGCTCCAGAAGCCCGACAGCAGCGGGAAGCCGGCGAGCGCCGCGGCGCCGCACAGGAACGTCCAATGCGTGACGGGGAGCGTCTTCTTGAGGCCGCCGAAGCGGCGCATGTCGATGACGTTGCCCATGGAATGCATGACGCTGCCGGCGCCGAGGAAAAGCAAGGCCTTGAAGAAGGCATGGGTGAACAGATGGAAGATGGCGGCGGTGACGGCGAAGGCGGCGATCTTGTGCTCGCCGACGCGAATGCCGCTGCCGAGCGCCAGGAACATGAAGCCGAGCTGGCTCAAAGTCGAGTAGGCGAGCACGCGCTTGAGGTCGGTCTGCGTGACAGCGATCAACGCGGCCAGGAGCGCCGTGAAGCCGCCAATCGACGCGACGAAGAGCTGCGCCCCGGTCTCGATGCCGAAAAGCGGCGTACAGCGTGCCACCAGGTACACGCCGGCGGTTACCATCGTGGCGGCGTGGATCAAGGCGCTGACCGGCGAGGGACCTTCCATCGCGTCGGGAAGCCAGACGTGCAGCGGGAATTGCGCCGACTTGCCGGCGGCGCCGATGAACAAACAAATGCATGCCCAGAAGAGCACGCCATCGGTGAGGTATTGCGGCGCGTTCTTGAAGACCACGTCATATTCGAGCGAATGCCCCGGGCTGCCGTGCCAGAGGATCAGGATGCCGATGAACAGGCCGATGTCCCCCAGACGCGTCACCAGGAATGCCTTGCGCGCCGCCGCGGCCGCCGAGGGTTTGGCGAACCAGAAGCCGATCAAGAGATAGCTGCACAGGCCGACCCCTTCCCAACATGCGTAGAGCAAAATGAAGTTGTTCGCCAGCACTAGGCCGACCATGAAGAAAAGGAACAGACTCACGGCGGCGAAGAAGCGCGGATAGCCCGGATCGCCGTGCATGTAGCCCGCCGAGTAGATCGCGATCAGCGAGCCGATGAAGGTGACCATGACCAGCATTACCGCGGTCAGGCCATCGGCGCGGAGAGAGAAGTTGGCGGCGACGGCAACAGCCGTTTTCGTTTCCACCTTGATCCACGGGGTGTTCTCCCCCGTTATTATCGGCTCAGCGTTGGAAGCCACCGCGATGAACACCAGGATCGAGAAGACGCACGCTCCGACCGCGCCGGCGATGCACGGGACGTGACACTTGTCCGCGAACCAGCGCCGGCCGATCGCCGCGATCACCACGCTGCCCAGGAGCGGCAGGAGCGGGATCATCCACAAGCAGAACTCAGACATGGCTGACCTCCTCCGCGTCCTGCTTGGCCGGCGGCTCCGCGCCGGCGGGGGTCAGATGCTGGAAATCCTCCAGTTTCTCGACGGCCGGCAGCGCCTCCTCGTCCACGTTCTGCTCCTGGTCCGGCTCGCGCAATTCTTGCCAGATGCTGACGTCGAGCGATTTGCGCCGCTTGTAGAGCATGAGGATCAGGGCCAGAGCGATAGCCGCCTCGCATGCCGCCACCGCCAGGATGAACAGCACCAGCACCTGCCCGCCGAGGTCGCCGCGGAACTTGGCGAACGCGACCAGGTTAACCGCCACGCCTTGCAGCATCATCTCGGCCGACAGGAACATGATGATCAGGTTGCGGCGCGTCAGGAAGCCGACCATCCCCAGGGCGAACAGGACGGCGCCGACGACCAGATAGGCTTCCAGATTGGATGGGCTCATCGCAACTCCTCCGACCGGCGGCCAGCGATGGCGATGGCCCCGATGGTCGCGACGAGCAACAGCGTCGCCGCGAGTTCGACGGGGATCAGGTAATCGGTGAAGAGCGTGCGGCCCATGGCGGCGACGTTGCCCGCGGGAAGCTGGCCGGGCGGGAAATGGCCGGGCGTCTGGTCCTTGCCAGGGACCTTCGTCAGGGCAACGCTGCCTTGCTGACGCTGCTTGGTGTCGAGGGCGGTCAGCACGGCCTTGGCCTTGTCCTTGAGCGGGTCGAGACTGGCAACCGGATCCGTCCTCATGCGATTCCAGTAGCGATATAAATCGTTGATATCGGCGCCGATGTCGTCATCGGGATATTGATTCCGCAGCTTCTCGATGAGTGCCGATTCCTTCGTCTCGGCATAATCGCCGAGCACGCGCTTGACCGCCGCGGCGTCCGTCGCCTCGGCAAGCTGGCGCAATCTCGGCCGCAAGCCGCCGGGGTCGGGCGCGTGATACGTCTTGTGCAGCACACACAGCAGCGACGCCAGCAAGACGCAGCCCGCCAGACTGGCGAGGAATGGTTCGCGCGAGCGCTGGTCGGCGTTGCTGACGCCCTCTTGCTGGGCAAGCATGATGACGAACAGGAACGTCACGACGATGGCGCCCGCGTAGATGATGATCGTCGCCGCCATCAGGAACGGCGCCGCCTGCAACAAGAACAGGCCGCACGTGCTCAGGACGACCAGGGCGAACGACAAGGCCGCGTGCACCGGATTGCTTTGCGCGATCATCATGACGCCGCCGGCGATCGCGATGCCCGCAAACGCAAAGAACAAGATGGATTCGACCGTGGAGGTATCGGTGCGTATCAGCACCGCCGCCCCGGCGACCATCGCCAGCGCCGCCAGAACGCCGCCAACGATCGGCTTGACGCGCCGCGCCTGTGGCAGCAACAGATAAATCGCCGCGAAACCCAGGACCGGCGGCAGCAGCACGAGCCAGTTCTCCTTCAAGAACGGCATCAAGCCACGCGCCGGCTCGGTGTCGGCAAAAAGCACAAACGACATTCGCATTACCATCATCTCTTGTTGCTAAACATTCGGCTCCGACGCACAACTAAGTTTCCCCGCCTTGGTGCGCACCGGGTCCTTGCCCATCGGCACCGACTGGTCGAACACGCTGAGCAGCTTTTCCTTGTCGAACATCATCTCCTCGCGGCTCAGGCCGGTCAGGTCGAACATTGAGGTCAACTCGATCGCGTCGCACGGGCACGCTTGCTCGCACATGCCGCAGTAAATGCAGCGCAGCTCGTCGATGACGAACATCTCCGGATATTTCTCGCGGTCCTTCCACTCGGCAGGCGCCGGAGCGGCGACGATGTCGATGCAGCGGGCCGGGCACGCCGTCGAGCACATGAAGCAAGCGACGCACTTGACGCGTCCGTCGGCATCGCGGTTCAGCCGATGCAGGCCGCGATAATTTGCCGGCAAGTTGGGCCGTTCCTCGGGAAACTGCTGCGTCACCTTCGGCTGGAAGATGTGCTTGATGGTCGTACCGAGCCCGTCCATGATGGCCGGCAAGTACAGACGATCCATCAGCCCGAGCGTGGGCGGCTTGATCCAGCGAACCTCGGCCTCGGCAATCGGCATGAACAATTCCTTTCCTGAATTCGTTTAACGCTCGCCCCGGCCAACCAGACACAACATCCCAGGCGCCCTCAACTCATGATGTTCCCGAATGCGGCGCGCGAGCGCTAAACGGGAACCCGGCGCACCGGCGCCGGCGGCTTCGTCGTGATCAAACCCGCCCCGACCAGAATCGCCACCGACACCGGCAACAGAATCCACGGCGTGATGGCGAATTCCTTCACGATCATCACTGCCACCAGGTTCACCAGCGCCATCGGGATGAACACCTTCCACGCCAGCGCCATCAGTTGATCGAAGCGAAAACGCGGGATCGTCCAGCGGATCAGCATGAAGAACAGAATGAAGAACGCGATCTTCATGACGAACACAAGCATCTTGAAGATCGCCCACGAGTCGGCTTCCGCGAGCCACGGGAAGTGCCAGCCGCCGAAGAACAGGATCACCATCAAGAAGCTCGACGTGATCAGGTGTGTGTACTCGCCGAGGAAGAAGAACGCCAGCTTCATCGCGTTGTACTCGGTGTGATAGCCGCCGACGAGCTCTTGCTCCGTCTCCGGCAGATCGAACGGCAAGCGATTGCACTCGGCGAACGCGCTGATCATGAACAGCAAGAAGGCGAGCGGCTGGAACCAGATGTTCCAGGCGCCCTGGGTTTGATGCCAGATGATGCGTTCGAGGTTGAGCGACCCGGTGAGGAGCACGACGCCGAGAATCGACAGGCCAAGCGGAATTTCGTAGCTGATGATCTGGGCGCTGGAGCGCAGGCCGCCGATCAGGCTGTACTTGTTGTTCGACGCCCAGCCGCCGAGGATGATACCGTACACGGTGAGACTGGAGACGGCAAAGATGAACAGAATGCCGATATCGACGTTCTTGGCGATGATGAACTGATAGCTTTCCAGGTAGTTCTTGGCTTCATTCGGGTTGCCGGTCGGTCCGAACGGAACAACCGCGAAGCAAAGCATGGCGCTGATGAGGCCGATGGTAGGGGCAATGATGAAGAGGACTTTGTCGGCATAGTGCGGGACAAACTCTTCCTTCATGATGAATTTGAGCCCGTCGGCAAGGACCTGGAGGAGGCCGACGGGGCCGACGCGGTTGGGGCCGATGCGGTTTTGCATGTAGGCGCAGATCTTGCGCTCGACGTAGACGAGCCCGCCGCCGAGCGTTTGCAGGGCGCCGAAGACGGCGAGGATGGTGATCCCGGTCGTAATGGTGGCATAATAATCCATGGTCATCCTAGCTTCACGCCGACCTCGCCGAGGCTGCCGGTCGCCAGGGCCGCGAAGAACGATGCCTCGCGCGCCAGTTCTTGCCGAATCGCCAGCGCCTGGATCAGGCCGCGGCGCTCCAGCAAGTCGAGGAAGATCTGCCCGTCGGTCCGGCCCATCGAACCTGGGCGCACCGCCCAGTGGAGCTGCTGCGCCAGGTTGGCGTGGTTGACGAAGCAGCCGTCCTTTTCCGCAAACGTCGCCGCCGGCAGCACGAAGCGTGCGGCGGCCGAAAGCGGCGACGGCGCGAGATCTTGCACGATCAGCAACGGCACCTCGCCGAGCTTCTTGATCTGCTCGTCGCCAAGCCACGCCCCCAGACGCGGCGAATAGCCGGCAGTCAGGTAGAGAGCCTTGACGTTGGCCAGGTCCGAAAGCAGCCGGTCGAAGCCGAGCACCTCGCCCTGGATATGCTTGAGCACCTCCTCGACGCCGCGGCGATTCGGGCACTTTTCGGCGCGAATCGTGAACTTGACGGGGCCGAGCGGGTTCCCCTTGCGGTCGTGCGGGAAGTTCTCGTCCTTGCCGACCGTCGGGACCCAGCCGAGATAGAGCGTCGCGTCGGCCGACAAACCCTTGATGAACTTCGCCAGCAAGAACGCCTCCTCGACGGTCAACATCGGCGAGATCGCGGCGGCAATCGCGCTGCCGTCCGTTTTGGCGATCGTCCTCAACTCGCTGCGCAGCGTCGGTATCGCCGTCTCCCATGCGGATGCAGCCGATGCCACCAGCGGTTGCTGCAATCGATCCTTGCCGTTGACGTACGGGTAATCGAAGCGGCCCTCGTCGCAAATGAAATAGCCCTGGGCCTGCGGGTTCTCGCGTGGGCGGATGCGGTGAACGACGTCCTTGTTGTGATCGACGTGGATGCTGCATCCGGTCGAACACCCGGCGCAGACGCTCTGCTGGCTCTTGAGGAACCACACGCGCTGCTGGTAGAGGAAGTCCTTATTTGCCAAGGCGCCGACCGGGCACAGATCGACGACGTTGCCCGCCAGCGGATTGTCAACCGGATCGCCCGGGAAGATGTCGATCTCGCTGTGATGCCCGCGGTTGGTGACGTGTAGCTCGGCGCTGCCGGCGATCTCGCGCGTGAAACGGACGCAGCGCGAGCACATGATGCAGCGGTCGGTGAACAGCGCGATGCGTTCGCCGATGTCGGGCTTGTTGGGGGGGGTATTCTTCGGATCGACCATTCGGCTCGTCGCTTTGCCGAAGCGATAGCTGAAGTCTTGCAGCAGGCACTCGCCGGCCTTGTCGCACACGGGGCAGTCGAGCGGATGGTTGAGCAGGAGGCCTTCGAGGGTGCGGCCTTGCGCGGCTTTGGCCCGCTCGCTGGTGGTGACACAGACGGTGCCGTCCTTGGCGGGCGTCTGGCAGGCGGGCACGACGCGCGGCTGCATCTGCACGCTGCCGTCGGGCTTTTTCTCGCCGACCTCGACGAGGCACATGCGGCAGCTGGCGACGACGCTGAGGGCGGGGTGCCAGCAATAAGACGGGATGAACACGCCCGCCTTCGCCGCCGCCTGGATCAAATTCAGGCGTTCGGCGCCGATATCGACCGGCTTATCGTTGATGTAAACCACTGCCATGTGTTGAGGTTCCCAGGGTATCCACTGTCCTGCCGTGCCTGTCGCGGTGCTCATTTCGGCATCGGCATCATGCCCTGCATGTTGTCCTTCTTCGGTACGAACGGCGGCAGCCACGGCGCGACCTGGAGCGGGAGCTGATAGAGGATGTTCCCGTCAACCGTGATCGAGCGGTGTCCGAGCATCTGTTTCGGCCTGTCCTTGATTTCCAGCCATTCGATTTCATAGAGGCAAGCCGCGACGTCGGCGCCGTTCCGCAACGACGCGGTCAGGTTCACCGCGGTGACGCCCGTGTCGAGGTTCTGCAACACGGTGGGCGGCGCTTTTTCCTTCAGGTATTTCTTGAACTTGTCCAGATCGAACGGGTCGGACGGATTCTTCATCACCGACGGCACGCGCTCCTCGACCATGCGGTGGACCTGCGATGGGCTTCCATACGGCATGCCGAACATGAGCGAGTCATAGCTGGGCAGCGGGAACGGCCTCAGGTTCCACAGGGCAATCTCGCCGGGATCGGCCGGGGGGCGCATGAAATTCGCGCGCGCATGAGTGAGGTAGTGCATCCGCAAGAGGCGCAGGTTTTGACTCTTCAGGTAGGAGATCAATGCCGGCCCGCTCATGGTTTGCAAGTTTTGCACGCCGATTTCCTTGCTATGGATCCAGGTCAGCATGCCAGCGGCGCCGCCGCCGCCGCCCATCATGCCACCACCGCCGCCACCCGCACCCCGGTAGGCGATCACGTAATCCTTGGTCCGCGGATCCATGTCAACGTCCGCCACAAACGTGATGGCGCCCGACTCAAGAAACCGGAAGAGCCTCACTTCCTCATGGAATATCTCCATGTCGACCTTGTCCAGGAGCTTGCGTTTGAAGACGAGATTTTCGCGGCGGAGCCACTTGTAGAATTCCTCCTGATTGAAGTCCTTGGGGGAAGCTTGCTTCAAGGTCAGATACTTGAGCGTATTGGCGGCAAACTCCTTGAACTCCGCCTCGGCCTCATCGGCGGCGGCGGCGGCCTGGAAGTCTTGTACTTTTTTCGCGGCGTCCTTGTCCTTTTCCATTTCCTCCTGCATGCGGCTGATATCCGCCCAACGCTTCTTGTGGTTGGCCTTATTCGAGTCCTTTTGCAGTTCGGCGTCCACGGCGTAGACGTTGTCGATCCAGACCTTGCACTTCCGATCCTTGGGCCGGGCCGCGAACATGCGCTCGCCTTCGTTTTTGGCAGGGATGATGTCGCGCTCGATGTTCACCAGCACCGGCGGGCGCGGCGTCCCGTTGCCGCCGCGCCGGCAGCCGGCGACGATCAGACAAAGGCTGAAGAACAGCAACATGAAGTAGTAGCGTTTCATGGCAGCAGCTCCAGGTGACCTCAAGCTCGCGCCGGGACAATCACTGCGGCAGGCCCGCTTTCAATTCTTGGTCGGTGACGTGTCCGATTTCATTGTTGGCCCGGTAGGCATAGTAGCCGACGGTGTACAACTCGGTCTCGTAGACCAGGATATCGGTCGAGCCGAGCTTCGCACGCAGGTTCACGGTGTAATGTTTATCTTTGATGGCGTCGTGAATCTGGATAGAGTCCCTTTTCATGAAATTCAAGAACCCGTCCAGATTGCGCGAGTTCGGGTTGGTGATGGTGTCACAGTATTGCTGATAGAACAGGGCGATCTGCTTCATCTCGTTGGCGCGCTCGATGCGGTCGCCTTGGGCGCGCATGTTGCCGATAAACGACTTCGGCTCGCGCACCACCTTGCCGCCGATCGGATTGTTTCCCTGCGGCTGCGGAGGCGGGTCAACTTTGGCTTGCGGGTTGGTTTTGGGACGCTCCGGCTCGGGCTTCAAGAAGTAGTAGGCGGTGCCGCCGCCGCCCACGAGAAGGAGCAACAGGATCGCGACCGCGCCGATGACGAAAAGCAGCGTGCTGGACGAACCCTTCTTGGCTTTCTTCCCCTTCTTCTTTTTCTTGGCCGGACGATCCTCTTCCTCGAGCTGTTCCTCCTCCTCGGGCGCGGGCGCTGTCTTGACCTTCAGTTTGCGCCCCTGCTGCAGCGCTTCCTCGGTCTCGGTCTCGCGCTTGGAGGCGTTGGCGGCAGGAATGCTGAGCACTTTCTGGCAACTGCGGCAGCGGACCTTTCGGCCACGCTTGTCCTCGTCCAGCGTAAGCGCAGTCTTGCAATCGGGACAAGTGATTCGGATAGCCATGGTTTGAAATTCCCCGGGGCATGCCGTCAAGCGATCGCGCGGCGCCCAGCGGGCGCTAAACGAAGAAACCGCAAACATCGATCAATGCGCTAACGCAAGCGCAAGCTTCGTTCTCTGCCCGCTCTTGATGTACCCTTCAAGTTCCGGCCGAAACTTCGCGATGGCGTTCTTGACCGGCCAGCCGGCGCCGTCGGCCAGGCCGCAGATCGTCGTGCCAGGCATGATGCCGATCGATTTCGCCACTTCGTCGAGGATATCGAGGTCCTCCGTGCGCCCCTGCCCGTGGCGGATGCGGTCGAGCATCTTCATCATCCAGCCGGTCCCCTCGCGGCAGGGGGTGCATTGGCCGCACGATTCATGAGCGAAGAACCGGCAGATATTATAGAGAACATCGACAATGCTGGTGGTCTCGTCGAAAACGGTGACCGCCGCCGTGCCGAGGCCGAGACAACCGGCCTTGCCGGGGCCGTTGAAATCGAGCGGCGTGTCGAATTCGGCCTCGGTCATGATGCCCATGCTGATGCCGCCGGGGATGCAGCCTTTCGCCTTGCGACCCTTCCAGACGCCGCCGCCGTACTTGTTCACTAGATCGCGCACGCTGATGCCGAGCGGCAACTCGACGCAACACGGCGTGTTGACGTGGCCGCTTATGCAATAGAGTTTCGGCCCATAGCTGCCGGCGTCGCGCGGGTTCTTCGGATCGGGCGGAATGCCGATGGTCTTGAACCAGTCCGCGCCGTGCAAGATGATGTGCGGCACGCAAGCCAGTGTCTCGATGTTGTTGACCACAGTCGGCTTGCGAAACGCCCCCTCAGCCGCGGGGAACGGCGGCTTGATCCGCGGCCAACCGCGCTTGCCCTCGAGCGATTCGATCAGCCCCGTCTCCTCGCCGCAGATGTAAGCGCCCGCGCCGCGGTGCAGATGCACATCGAGCGAAAAGTCCGTGCCGAGGATGTCCTTGCCGAGCAGGTTGCTAGCGTAGAGTTCGTCGATCGCCTGTTGCAGGTTGCGATACGCTTTGCCGTATTCGTAGCGAAGGTAGAGATAGGCGACGCTGGCCCGCGTCGCATAGCAGGCGAGCAAGATGCCTTCGAGCACCTGGTGCGGATCGTCTTCCATCAGGATGCGATTGTTGAAGGTACACGGCTCCGATTCGTCGGCGTTGACGCACAGGTAGATCGGGCCGGGATGGTCCTTGGGCAAGAACGTCCACTTGACACCGCACGGAAAGCCCGCCCCACCGCGGCCGCGCAGCCCGGACGATTTGACAACGTCAACGACCTGGGCCGGCGTCATCTCGCGGACCGCCTTGGTGATCGCGAGATAGCCGCCGTCGGCGCGATAGGCGTCGAGCCACGGACTGGCCTTGGCGTTGATGCGTTTCAACAGAATGGGTTCGAATTCAGGCATCTGCATTTCCCCGTCTAGCGCCCGCATGTCGCCGCGCGAACGCTAAACGAAATCAATCAGGACAACTCTGCAATCAGCGCATCCACGTCGGTCACGCAATGCCGATGCTCGTCGTTCACCATCACCGCCGGCGCTCCTTCGCACGCACCGAGGCATTCTGCGAATTCGAGCGTGATCTTGCCGGATTTCGTGGTACCGCCGGGCTGCACGTGCAGCTTTTGACAGAACGTCTCCAGTAACTCCTCGCCGCCGCGCAGGCCGCACGCCAAACTTCGGCACACCCACAGGCGCGTTTTGCCGAGCGGGGCGTTTTCCTCGCGGAAGAACTGGTAGAACGTCATCGTGTCATGAATTTGGGCCGGACTGAGGTCAAGCATGTCCGCAATCTCGCGAATCGCCTCGTGCGACACACAACGCATGGCGTCGTGAACGATGTGCAAGGCCGGCAACGTCACCGCTTGCTTGCTGGGATAGCGCGGGATGTAGGCCAGGATTTTTTGTCGGATGTCGTCGCTGAGCGCTGCCATGGCATTTCTCTCCAAGCCCTGGGCTTGCCGTCAAATTACCGATCCAACTCCGCCGCGATAATGTTCAAGCTCCCCAGCACCGCCACCACGTCGCTGATCTGGTGCCCCTCGATCAAGTACGGAAAGATTGCGAAGTGAATGTACGACGGCGGCCGTGTCCGGGCACGGTACGCCGAGCCGTTGCCGTCCGAGACGATGTAGAACCCCAGCTCACCGTTGGGCGACTCGACGGCGCCGTAGACTTCATCGATCGGCGGCGTCCACTGGCGGTTCGGCATCACCAGCTCGAAATGCTGGATCATGCTCTCTATCGAGCGATACACCGCCGTCTGCTCGGGAAAGACCGCCTTGCTGTTGACATCGACGTTCACCGGCCCGGCCGGCAGGCTCTCGATCGCCGCGGCGATGATCTTCAGGCTCTCCGTCATCTCTTCCATGCGCACGATGTAGCGGGCGTAGCAATCGCCTTCCGTGGCACAGATCACCTTGAACACGCTCTGGAAATCGCCGTACGCCAGGTACGGCTCGTCCTTGCGCAGATCGCGTACGACGCCGCTGGCCCGCGCGATCGGCCCGGTGCAGCTCAGGTCGATCGCCATCTCCTTCGTCAGCACGCCGATGCCCTGCGTGCGCTCGACGAAGATGCGATTGCGATTGAGGAGCTTGCACATGTCGGCGTGCGTCTTGGGGAACTCCTTGACGAACGTGCGCACCTGGCGAATGAAATCGTCCCCGACGTCGAACAGCAGCCCGCCGACGCGTGTGTAACTCGGATGAAAACGCTGGCCGGAGATAGTCTCGTAGATGTCGTAGATGACCTCGCGCTGATAGAAGCCGTAGAGGAACGCGGTAAAGGCGCCGAGATCGAGCGCCTGGGCCCCCACGCAGAGCAGATGATCGCTGATGCGCGCCAGCTCGCCGAGGATGGTGCGAATGTACTTGCAGCGCGGCGTCAACTCGATGCCCATCAGCTTTTCGACGGTGTTATGCCAGGCAATCTCGTTCATGATCGGCGAGATATAGTTCATCCGATCGACGATGGTGACGTACTGATTGAAATCGAGATCCTCGCCGAGCTTCTCGAAGCCGGAGTGCAGGAAGCCGATATCGGGGACGGCCTTGACTACCGTTTCGCCGTCGAGCGTGAGGATGAGGCGCAAGGTGGTATGCGTGGCGGGGTGCTGCGGACCGAAGTTGAGGGTCCACAGGTAATCCGTCTCGGGGCCTTCCAGAGTTTGTAATGCTTCCAGGGGCATTTTGGTAATATCCTGCCAAGCCCGCGGGTGAGGTACTCCGAACCCGCGCGGGTTCAGATTACCTCACCCGCGGGCTTGCCTTCAACTCTCCGCCCGCGTGATCACGGGGAAATTGTGCCGTTCCCCGCGCCCGCGCAGCGGATAATCCTTTCGCAACGGAAAACTCGTGAACGCCTCCGGCATCAGGATGCGGCGCAGGTCTGGATGCCCGTCGAAGACGATGCCGTACATGTCGTACACTTCGCGCTCCAACCAGTCGGCCCCCTTCCATAGCGGGAACGCCGACGGCAGCGACGGCTCAGGCTCGTTCAGAAACGTCCTGACGTAAACGCGTTCGCCGGTCGTCAGGTTTAGCAATCCGTAGACGACGCCGAAACGATCGGTCGCATTCGGATATTTCAGGTAATCGGCCGCGGTCAACTCGAACAGCATGTTGAAGCCATGCTCGTCCTTGAGGGATTCGAGAACGCCGAAGAGCTGCGCCGACAGAACGATGATGCGGCGATTGTCGCGGAATTCGCTGGTCGCGAGATCGGCGAACTTCGCTTTCAGCGCGGTGACGATGGTGTCGAATGGCATCATTACATCCCGTCAAGCCCGCGGGTGAGGTACTCCGAACCCGCGCGGGTTCGGAGTACCTCACCCGCAGGCTTGTCTCAATTCAAATGGATAGGCAACGGCCCTTTGTGCTCGGTACGTTTTCCGAACTCGGTTCCTTGCAGCGTGCCGGTTTGCTTGATCTTCGCCTGCAAATCGATGATCGCCTGAATCAGCTGTTCCGGCCGCGGCGGGCAGCCCGGCACGTACATATCGACGGGAATGAAGCGATCCACCCCTTGCACCACCGCATACGTATCGAACACGCCGCCCGACGATGCGCACGCCCCCATCGAGACGCACCACTTAGGCTCCGGCATTTGCAGCCAGATGCGCTGCAACACCGGCAGCATCTTCATCACCACCCGGCCCGCCACGATCATCAGATCGCATTGCCGCGGGCTGAAGCGCATCACTTCGGCGCCGAAGCGGGCAATGTCGTGCTTTGACGCGCCGGTCGACATCAGCTCGATGCCGCAGCACGCCGTCGCGAACGGCATCGGCCACAGGCTGTTGGAGCGCACCCAGTTGGCGAGCGGATCGAGCCGGGCGAGCATCACATCGGGGATCGTTAGCGCCATTTGAAGACCCCCTTCTTCCAGTCGTACAGATACGCGAGGACTAAAAGGAGGATGAAGGTCATCACGCAAAGGAAGACGTGAAGCTTCAATTCAGGCGGGATCATGGCCTTGCCGTCGGCCCCGTTCGCGTAGGCGATGACCGCCCACGGATAGAGAAAGAGCAACTCGACGTCGAACACCAGGAACATGATCGCGACGAGATAGAATTTGATGTCGAAACGTTGCCGGGCGTCGCCGATGGGGTCCATGCCCGACTCGTAGGGGACTTGCTTGCCTTTGGTGTCCTTACGCGGGCCGACAGTGTGGGCAATGACGAGCGTGGTGACCGCAAAACCGATCAAGAGGACCAGGTAGGCGAAGATGGGAAAATAGGTTCCCAGATCGAATTGCGGTTCATTCATCGTGAAGCCTCCGGCGACATTGTGAAGTTTTTCACGAACCTAGTTGCATCATAGCCAAATCCCCGGCAGGGGCAAGAATCACATCGGTCGGACAAACGGATTCGTCCGCTTCTCGTGCCCTACCGTCGTCACCGGGCCGTGTCCTGGATACACCACCGCATCGTCCGGCAACGTATACAGTTTCGTTCGTATGCCGGCCTCCAGCCGCTCGAAGCTGCCGCCCGGGAAGTCAGTCCGCCCGATGCTGCCGCGAAACAGCACGTCGCCGCCGAGCACGATGATCGGCTGCTCGTCGCGCATGACAAAAACGACATGCCCCGGCGAATGCCCAGGAATCTCAGAAACTTCGAGGCGAATGCCGGCGAAGTCCAGCACGTCTCCGTCGTTCACGGTCCGATCCGCCGGCGGGCTGACGATCGCGAACCCGAACGGGGCGCTCATGTTCAGATGCGGATCAGTCAGGAGCGCCGTCTCGTTGACGCCGATGACGAGCGGCGCGGCCGGATAGCGCTCCTTGACTGCCTCGTTCCCCGCGATGTGATCGGCGTGCCCGTGCGTGTCGAGTATCGCCGCCACGTCGAGCGCTCGCTCCTCAAGAAACGCGAGGATGGCGTCCGGCTCCAGCCCCGGATCGACCACCAGCGCATCGCTCCGATCGGCACACCAGACGACGTACGTGTTCTCCTGGAATGGCATCGACACGATCGTGTGGACTTGCAGGCGTGCGTTCATCGGTTCCCCTTGGTGCCCTTCTTGTAATTTATACAACCTTCGCGCTTGCCTCGGTCCTTTCCGGTCTTCGCCGGCTTTCCTTGATTGCTTTCTTTTCCCCGTCGCCGACCCGGAAAGCAGCTGGAATCGCAATCGCCTAAATGCTATGGTCGATTTTGCTGATAAGTAGAAAGGAAGCCCCTGCCGCGCAGGGTCGCCAATTCACGGAGGAGCCTGGCAATGAATCGATTCGGCTTTCGCATGGTCACGGTGATCTCGTTAGGCGTCGCCCTCTTGGGCAGTGCGGCCGCGCAACAAGGGGTCATCCCCGCCGCCGCCAAGCAATCCGATCTCGACCAACCGCTGGAATGGCTGCAAGAAGCCAGGCGAAACTACACCGCCGTCAAGGACTACACCTGCACCCTCGTCACGCAGGAAAACGTCCGCGGCAAGCTGCAAGACAAGAGCATCATCAATCTCAAGATCAAGGCCGAGCCCTTCAGCGTTCACATGCGCTGGCTCGAACCGGAGAAGAGCCTGAACCAGGAGGTCATCTTCGTCCAAGGCAAGAACAACAACAAGATGCGCGTTAAAAGCAATCTGGTCCTGGCCAAGAGTTTCTTCGTCTCCATCGACACGAACGACAAGCGCGTCACCGAACACAGCCGGCATACCATCCTCGAAGCCGGCATCGGCAATATGATCGAACAGCACATCAGCCAGTGGGAAAAGGATCGCCAGATCGGCAAGACGATTGTCAAGACCGAGGACTACGTCTGCTACGATCGCAAGTGCATTCGGATCGAGCTCACACGCACGGCGAAGAACCCCGCGTTCTATTGCCATCGCACCGTGATCTTCCTGGAAAAGGAATCGAAGCTGCCGATCCTCCTGGAGAATTACGATTGGCCGACCGCCGACGGCCCCGAAGGCGGCGAACTCCTCGAAAAGTTCGGCTACGTCCGCCTGCAATTCAACGTCGGCCTCAAAGACGCGGACTTCAACAAGTAGTTTACGCGCCGCCGCTAGCGGTTTAGCGCTCGCATGACGCCACGCGAACGCTAAGCCGCTAAGCCGCCAGCGGTAAATCACGTCTTGGCAACACGCAACCTCTTCCGGTACAATCCACGCGCATCCACGACCCGCCTCTCCGAGCCATCTTCTCGGCGACCGAGGTAATTCCCATGCGCGGCATTCTCACCACCACCCTGCTCCTCGTCCTGGCCGGCTCCGCCTGGGGCCAAAACCTCTCGTTCGATGATCCGCCCAAGCTCCACGTCCCCAAGCAGCCGCCGACGCGCCGCGACATCGAGCAGCGCGATTCGCTGCATCGCTACGTCGAGGGCCTCCTCCTGGTCCGCGCGGAACTTTATGCCGACGCGCTCAAGGCGTTTGAGGAAGCCGCCCGGCTCGACCCCGACGCGCCGGCGCTCGTCAAGGCGCAGCTGCCGATCCTTATCGGCCTGGGGCGTTACGCCGACGCGCTGGCCGCGGGACGCAAGGTCGTCGCTCTCGATCCGGGCGACTACGCCACGTGGTACGTGCAGGCCAAGCTGCTCAAGACGGCGGTCAAGTATGCCGAGGCGATCGCCGCCCTGGAGAACGGCGTGAAGTCGGCCGACCTCAAGGAACATCCCGAGGCCGCCCAGTTGCTGTACATCGAGCTAGGCGGGCTGTATGAAGGCGCCGACAAGTTCGGCCCCGCCGCCGACGCCTTCGGCAAGGCCGCCGCCATTCTCGAACATCCCGATCAGATCGCGCAGCAGGTCCACGTGCCGCGCGAGGCGGTGCTCGAGCGCGCTTCGGAGACCTACGAGAAGATCGGCCAGCTCTATCGCAAGGCGAAGCGGCACGACGCCGCCATCGCCGCCCTGCGCACGGCCCAGGATCGCTCGCCGCAGCGCGCCGGCCGGCTCAACTTCCTGCTCGCCCAGGTCTGCGAGGAGCAAGGCAACCTCAAGCAATCGCTCGTCTATGTTGACGCCTATCTGCGGACGCAACCGCTCAGCACCGATCCGCACGAGCTGAAGATCAGCCTGCTGCGCCGCCTCAAGCAGGAAGGCGCCATCGTCCCCTGGCTCGAGGCAGCTGCCGGCCGCGAACGCTTCAACAACGCCTTGCAGATCCTGCTCGCCAAGGAGTACGCCGCCGCCAAGCAAGCGAAGAAGGCCGAGGCGGTCTATCAGAAGCTCGCCGAGGACTCCCCCAGCGCCGACCTGTACCGCGGCCTGTTCCAGCTCTACAAGGACGAAGGCGCCGCCGGCATGGCGCGCATCCTTGTCATGCTCGATAAGGTGATGGACAAGGCCGCCCGCGAGGACGGCCCCGCCCCCATCGGCACGACCCAGCACGCCCGCGCCATGGTCGGCGCCCTCCGCACCGACGGCGAACTCGCCCAGAAGCTCGTCGAGAGCGCCTTCCAGAAAAAAGACGGCAAGAACGAATTGAAGTTCGACACCGTCTATTTCCTCGCCCACCTGGCCGATAGGCATCGCAAGCACGAAGAAGCCGAGCAATTCTATCGCCGCTGCCTTGACGACAAGAACGTTCCGCTCGCCAATGAAGCCGTCCTGTACGTCGGCTTGCTGCGCGCCCTGGGAGGCGCCCGCAAGCACGAGGCGATTGTCAAGGTCTGCAACGAGGGCCTGGTCAAGTCGAAAGGGACCAATCCGCTGCTCTTCTATCAGGAGCTCGCCCGCGCCGAGGCCGGCCTCAAGCGCTACGACGACGCCCTGAAAACAATCGACAAGGCCGACAAGACCGCCGGCGACGCCGAGCGCTACGTGCTCGCCAAGCTGCGCGTCGGCATCCTGTCGATGGCGCATCGCCACGCTGACGCCGAGGCCGAGTGCCTCGCGTTGCTCAAGAAGCACGACCGCCCCGCCGACGCCGTCACGCTGCGTTACATCCTGTCAGGCATCTACGCCTCTGCGAAACAGCAGGCCAAGTCGGAGGAACAGTTGCAATTGATCCTCAAGATCGATCCCGACAACGCGACCGCCAACAACGATCTCGGCTACCTGTGGGCCGACCAGGGCAAGAACCTCGCCGCCGCCGAGGAAATGATCCGCAAGGCCATCGACGCGGAGCGCGCGCAGCGCCGCCGCAATCCGAACCTCAGCGCCGAGGAGGACAAGGACAACGCCGCCTACGTCGATAGCCTCGGCTGGGTGCTGTTCCGCCGCGGCCAGATCGACGAGGCCCGCAAGGAACTGGAACGCGCCACCACGCTGGGCGACGGCGACGACCAGGTAATCTACGATCACCTCGGCGACGTCTACAGCCGCCTGAAAATGCGCCCCGAAGCGAGCCGAGCCTGGCAACGCTCGCTGGAGCTGTACGACCAAGGCGCCCGCAACAAGGACGACGACCGCGTGCGCGACATCCGCCGCAAGATCGAACAGGCGAAGGAGGAGGTTGGCGGGCGGTGAAGTGCATGTCAGACAGTAGTCAATGTCAGCGGGCGTGAAGGTGCGGAAAATCCGGGCAGGATTTGCAAGTCCAAAGCTCATCCCCGGGTGTACTTTTCGATTTTGGCATCAGCGCACTTGCAGTTTGCCAACCAGCAACGAGGAAATGAGTTGGCAAACTGGATCCCTTCCCCAACTCTATTAGAATCAGTCACTTGCGGGGTGGGTGTTTGCAGTTTGCCAACTGGCGTGGGGGGTATCTCAACCGACCTTGACTGCGCCGACGACGACTCATGCCAAATTCGAAAGGCACACCCCTCATCCCCCTATCGAGTTGACATTTCGTGAAAAATTGGGGGGGTGTCCTAGTGCGTCATCCACGCTAAATCTTCGGGCAGGGAGGTCGGGAGGGCGAGGCCTACCCTGTGCACAACTGCCACTTTTGCTAACCCGTTGCGAGCAGCTGAGTTGCGGCAACGGCGGTACTACGAGGCGCGATG
>JACXTT010003726.1_pt1 | contig 23226 bp, 17 predicted proteins | sample 9270951 | NCBI WGS metagenome assembly JACXTT01 (sample SAMN15532306, study PRJNA645909) | rock metagenome | isolation source: weathered quartz diorite | place: Puerto Rico | collected 2017-06-21
CACAGGCCCAGTCTGAACAAGTTCGCGCGCTGTTGATGACATTTCCTAAAGAAGGAAGGTATGAAGTGATCGCCTCTTTGCCGGTGCGCGATCGATTTCTCGTTTCAGAAGAAATGGCTCGGTACGCGTATGGGGAAGGAAACAGTCTCGAAGTCCTCGACCGCGACGGCGCAAAAGCGGCGCGAGAGCGCGCGAGGAAATACGCGGAAGATCTGCTGAAGCTTGCGCCGCAATTCACGAAAGATCCGGATTACAGCGGCGCCGTATTTACCGGCAACGTTATTGCGGGCATGATTGCGGCGCGAAACGGCGACAGCGCAACGGGCGTGAAGTATCTGCGTGATGCTTTCACTGTGCCGCCTTCGGAAGAGATGGCATACCAGCCGCCATTAGTCCCGTACGAGCAGCTTTGCAGGATTCTCGCGGGCAGTGGCTATCGCGACGATGTCATCGCCTTTCTCGAGCACTTCGCGCAAATCAACATGTCGCAGCGCGATTACCTTCTTGGACTTGTAGTCGACCTCCGCAAATAGCCGCAGCAGTAATTACCCTCCTTCGAGGAGGGGTCGGCGCGCCGACCAAGCAACGAGACGCGTCACCACGATTAATCCCGCTTCGCTGAAGGGGGCTAGCCGCCCACGTTAAGATAGCGGAATGGCGACTCTGGACCGGCTGCGCGTGCACGCGATCTCTCAGTCTCTCTTTCCTCCAACAACTCTGAAAGCAGCAGTGCGCCGGCTCGGCTTTGTACAGGCCGATCCCATCCGATCGCCTGCTCGGGCGCAGGATCTGATACTGCGGCATCGAGTCCGAGGTTATTGCGCCGGTGATCTCGAGCGGCGTTACGCGTCGTTGGATATCGAAGAGGATGTGTTGTATGCCTATGGTTTTCTTCCGCGAACAATCTGGCAGCTGTTGCATCCGCGGAATCTCGGAGGCATGCCGAAATTCGAAAAGAGAGTTTTTGAAGTGGTGCGCGAGTTTGGCGCCATGCATCCGAAAGAGCTCGAGAAGCACTTCGGCAATGCGCGAGCCGTCAATGCATGGGGTGGTTACTCGAAAGCGACAACCCACGCATTGGATCATTTGCACTATCGTGGCCTGCTGAGGATTGCGAGGCGCGAGAAGGGAATTCGCATTTAATTTACGGCCAATGATTGGCTTTGCCCAACGGGAACAGAACGAGCCGCCGATTACGCCAATTACGCCAATCAAGTCCGATTTCTCGCGCCCCAATCCGCGTAATTCGCGTAATTGGCGGCTCGTCTCCCACTGAAACCTTCCGTAGGCGGGCAAGGCTGGGAAGAATTCCTTTTAGAGAACAGTCTTCTGTAAGTAAGTGGATTGTAACCACGGGTTAATAAAAGACATTATTGAATTCCGTCGTGGCATTCCGATTGCCCCGTTCGCTAGCCAAGCCCTAAAAAAACGTCTTCATTGAAAGTGGTTTTCCACAGCCATTTGACGTAACGAGGGAACCGTATGAAGCTTAGCTTTCGCCTGATTCCAGTCTTCGCCATAGCTATCACGTTGGTCACGTTCATCGTTGCCCGCAACCAGGTTCGATCCGAAAAACGAGCTTTGCGAGCCGACCTTGAAAGACGAGCGCAAATCCTGACGGAAAGCCTGCAAGAAACAGTCGAGCCTGTCTTGCAAAGCGGGGCTACCAGTCGACTCCGACGAATTGTTGAGCGATTTGGGAACCGGGAACATCTCGTTGGAGTTGCTGTTTATGCCGCGGACGGAAAAGAACTGGCAATGAGTCCGAAACTCAACTCGGCTCTGACAGCTGCTCCGGGGGTGTTTGCTCGTAGCAAAGAGCACGACGGCGCTGCGGAGTCGTACGAGCCTATTGGCGAATTGATAATGTACCTCTATGCGGTGCCGCTGCACCGCGATTCCGAAATCGCCGGAATTCTAATCCTATTTCACGATGCTTCTTACATCGAGGCTCAAAGCAGCCAGATCTGGCGTGAAGCGCTCTGGCACGTGGTCATTCAAGTCCTCCTGATTATGTTGATTACCTTCTTTGTGATCAGGTCGACGATCGACGGGCCAATCAGTAGGATTGCGGCATGGATGAAGGATCTGCGGAACGGTAAGGTTGCGTCCTTTCCGTACGGGATAACCGAGGGATTTCTGGGACCTTTGTCCAGAGAGGCGGCAACGCTCGGGCAAAAATTGGCTGAGGCGCGCGCAGCGGCCAAGGAGGAGGCACAGCTACGCGAGGCAGGGGATTCTCTTTGGACTGCGACTCGCCTGCGCGCCAATATTCAGAAGCAGCTGGAAGGCAGGTCTCTTTTTGTGATTTCCAACCGCGAACCCTACGAGCATGTCTACGGCAATAATGGAATCGAGGTCCGCGTGCCCGCAAGCGGATTAGTGACCGCTCTCGAACCCATCCTATGCGCCTGCGATGGGACATGGATCGCCCATGGCTCGGCAAATGGGGATCGTCAAATGGTCGACGCAAAAGACCGCGTGCGAGTTCCACCCGATCAGCCTCACTACACCTTGCGGCGCGTTTGGCTCACGAAGGAAGATGAGGAGGGCTACTACTTTGGCTTCGCGAACGAAGGAATTTGGCCCCTCTGCCATATCGCTCATACGCGTCCCGTTTTTCGCGCCGCGGATTGGGAGCGTTACAAAAGCGTCAATGAGAAGTTTGCGCAAACCGTGCTCGATGAGATTGCGCGCACGCATCGACCATTCGTGTTGATTCAGGACTATCACTTTGCGTTGCTTCCCAGCATGATCAAGGCCAAGCGTCCCGATGCCCGAGTTGCGATTTTTTGGCATATCCCCTGGCCAAACGCCGAAGCTTTCAGGATCTGCCCATGGGACCGTGAATTGCTTGATGGGCTATTGGGAGCGGATCTGGTCAGCTTTCACATCCAGGCGCATTGCAACAATTTTCTGGAGACGGTGGATCAGTCACTGCAAAGCCGAATCGAATGGGATCGCTTTACTGTGAATCGAAACGACCGTTTGACATTGGTGCGCCCGCACCCCATCAGCGTTGCGTTACCGGAACCCTTTGGGGATGCAGGCGAGGAAATGACTCCGGAGCAGAATCGATCGGAGATTCTTGTTCAACTCGGTACGGACATCCTGTTTCTCGGCGTGGGCGTCGATCGCATCGATTACACGAAAGGGCTTCTGGAGCGGTTTCGTGGAATCGAATGTTTTCTAGATAAATATCCGAACTATCGTGAGCAATTCACGTTTGTTCAATTCGGGGCTCCAAGCCGCACGAGTATCAAGCGCTACCAAGACCTTGTCTCTGAGGTGCAAGCGGAGGCCGACCGCATCAACCGGCGTCTCCAAACGGAAACATGGCGACCGATCCTGTTGCTCAGCAGGCACCATAGCCACCGCGAAATAGAGCCCGTTTACAAGGCGGCGGATTTTTGTCTGGTGACTTCCTTGCACGATGGCATGAATCTTGTGGCCAAGGAGTTCGTTGCAGCCAGGGATGATCAAGATGGCGTCCTGATCCTCAGTCAGTTTACGGGAGCCAGCCACGAATTGAAGGACGCCCTGCTGATCAATCCTTACGACACGACTCAAACCGCCGAGATGATCCGCCGGGCTTTGGAAATGCCTTTAGAGGAAAGACACGCGCGCATGCAGCGCATGCGCAAGGTGGTCCGTGAGCATAACGTCTATCGCTGGGCCGCTGAACTCATTTCAGAGCTTTCCGAAATTCGTCTCGAATCGCCAGAAGTGCTGGAGACGCAGTAATAAACCAATTTGGGACAGGCGATGCTGGCGGGTGGCGAGCTGTGGGCTGAAAACAAAACTCGCTGTGGCATAATCTCCAAACCTTGGGCGATCGATTATTTCGGCAGTCTTCAGTCCACGCGATTCTCGCTCTCCTGGTGGTATTCGCACCGTGGATACTAGCGCTTCACGCACAGCCGCAGAGCCCGCTTTTCGGAGTCATCGGAATTACACGCGAAGTCGCGCCTGTTGAAGAGCGCCTCGAACGTGCGACGGTCACACGGATTCAGGGCATCGTGTTCACATCGGGCACGATCGGCGGCGCGCGAATTGTGATTGTGCGTTCCGGTGCCGGCAAGACGAATGCGGCGATCGCGGCCACGCTGTTGGTGGACCGTTTTATGCCGTCGAGTGTGATCTTCACCGGAACGGCGGGAGCCGTCGATCCTGAACTCAATCCCGGCGACGTCGTGATTGGAACCGGCGTCGGATACCACGATTTCGGCAGTCAGGAGACCGGCGGCTTTGTGAGATCGCGGCCTCGGAATCCTGTAACAGGGCAGTCCGACCCCGACTTTTTTCCGGCCGACCCGAGACTTCTTTCGGCAGCACAACGCGCTGCCCGGGGCATGGCGAAGATGGGGATTCGTGAGGGATTGATTGTCACAGGCGACGCCTTCATCGCCAGCCCCGCTCGCCGCGACGAACTCCGCAAGGAACTGAAGGCCAGCGCTGTGGAAATGGAAGGCGCGGCTGTCGCGCAGGCCTGCCATCACCTGGGCGTTCCCATGATCGTGATTCGAAGTATTACGGATCGAGCTGATGGCGGGGCGTCCGGCAGCTACCAACGCTTCGTGGACACTGCCTCACGCAATGCAGCAGAACTTGCCATCGCTACCATTCAGCAATTGTCGAAGTAATTAAATTAGCGAGCTGAAGAGCGTCACGCATTTCGGGTGCGCAGCAGAAATCGGGAATTGGATCAAGCGGTATAATAACAGCGCTATTTGGAGGCCAGATGAAACTCAGCGCGCTTGTCTTCACTGTCATTGTGATTATTGCGCTTCCTGCTTCTTTGTGGAGTCAATCGGCTCCGACGTTCTCGAAAGACGTCATGCCGATACTTCAAGCGCGCTGCCAGACGTGCCATCGGCCAGGCGAGATTGGGCCGATGCCGCTCATGACGTACCAGGACGCGCGGCCGTGGGCACGGGCGATCCGCGAAAACGTGATCAAGCGGACGATGCCGCCCTGGCATGCCGATCCTCATTACGGACAGTTCGCGAATGACCGGCGGCTGAGCGACGCGGAAATCCAGACGCTTGTACGCTGGGTTGATGCCGGAGCACCTGAGGGCAAACCTTCGGACCTGTCTGAACCGCGAGTTTTTGTCGACGGATGGAACATCCAACCGGACGTTGTGCTGCGGATGACAGACGAGTTCAAGGTCGGCGCTCAAGGCAGCGATGAGTACATCTACTTTGCCATCCCGACGAACTTTACCGAAGACAAGTACGTGCGGGCCATCGAGGTCCGTCCTGGAAACCGTCGCGTGGTGCACCATGTGGTCGCGTATCTACAAAAGGGCGGTGCGGGAGTCCCGTCGCGTGGCCCCGGCAATGCGAATCGGCTCGCCGGATCGAATCTTTTCGAAGGTGAAGGTTTCGCGATTTGGGTCACAGACGACGCTCCCGTTCGTGATGACCAGTGTCCAACTCCAAATCCATTCGACACTCGAACTGCGGATGTTACGGCAGGTGCCAGACCGATCATCGGCGGCTATGTTCCCGGCGAAGGCGCGAAGATTCTGCCGGGTGGATTGGTGCAGAAGATTCCTGCAGGTTCGGAAATCCTTCTTCAGATTCATTACGCAAAAACAGGCAAAGAAGAATCAGATCGCACCAGTGTTGGTCTTGTGTTTTCCAGAGAACCCGCAGCAACGCAGATACAAGCGCGTTGGGTCATGAATCACTACTTCCGCATTCCGCCGAATGCGAAAAACCATGAAGTGAAGAGCTGTTACACGTTCGACAAGGACGTCGATCTGTTGTCGTACGCGCCGCATATGCATCTTCGCGGAAAGGACATGGAGTTTAAGGCCGCGTACGCCGATGGCCACTCCGAGATCCTGCTCCGCGTTCCTGCATACGATTTCAAGTGGCAGACCACATACTGGCTGAAATCGCCGGTCCACGTGCCGCAGGGAACGCGCATCGAGGTAACGGCGCATTTCGATAATTCGGCGGATAACCGAGCCAATCCCAATCCAAACGCTGCCGTGCGCTGGGGCGATCCTACGTATTATGAAATGATGATCGGAATTATGAATTTCGTACCTTCCGGCGGAGCGAAAACCGCGCCGGTTCCATAAATGAGGAGGAGTGATGAGAGATTGGGTTCGACCCGTTTTAGCGATTCTGGCGATCGGGACCACATTGATGGCCGCGGACGCACCGTACGTCGGCAAGTGGAAACTGAATCCTGCAAGGAGCGACTTCGGAGAATCCACGGCTACTTTCGATGTGATGACCGACGGCTCCATCAAGGTCACTGCTGGTGGACAATCCTACACCGTCAAAGCCGATGGCAAGGATTACCCAACGCCATGGGGAACCGCAGAAGTGTGGAAGAGCGTCAACGCGACGACGTGGGAGACCACCGGCAAGACGAACGGGAAGGTGGTCGCCACCAGCACGTGGAAAGTCTCCGCGGACGGAAAGTCGTTGACCGTCGATTCAAAGAATATTAAGGCCGATGGCCAGGCTTCCAACGATTCTCAAACGTATCAGCGCGTAACAGGTGCGTCCGGCCTCGCAGGAAAGTGGAAGACGAAGAATTTGAAGATCGGTTCCCCCGGGACGATGACGATCACGGCCAACGGAACTGACGGCCTGACGCTGACGTTCGTGGAAGAGAAAGGAACCTGTCCCGCTAAATTGGACGGAAAAGATTATCCGGCGACCGGTCCGATCTGGCCTTCAGGGTGGACGTGCATGGTTGCGAAGAATGGCGCCAATGCAATCGACGTGACTTGGAAGAAAGACGGTAAAGTCATGGGCAAGGACCTAATCACCGCTTCGGCCGATGGCAAGACGCTGACCGACGATGGTACGGTGCCTGGGCTTAACGAAAAGACAAAAGCGGTCTACGAGCGGCAGTAAGTCGTACCCCCGGCTGCGCGCTGGTTGCTGTTTAAGGTGGCGTGACATTTGTTTGTTGCGCGCAGCTATGCGTAGGCGCGGGCTTACGGGCTTGTTGCTGAACGAAGCCCGCGGAGCGGCGAAACAATCTTTGCCACGCGCGTGAGCGCGTGGCTGGAATTGTGGCGCTCGCTTCGGAGCTTGGTTGGGCAACACGCCCTTTACGCCTGCGCCTACACCTTCACTGGCGATGGTTAGTGAATTATGTAGTGACCCTCTCGAGACGAAATAGCCCAAGAGACCCTACGATTTCTTGACAGAACGCGGGAAAGAGATTATCAGTTATTGGCCGAAAGAAAATCGAACAAAGATATTGCGAACATGTTGAACCTCAGTACCAATACTGTGGAAACGCATCATCGAACGCGATTGATGCAAAAGCTGAATCTCCGTAGTTCCGCGGAAATCGTTTTGTATGCCGTTCGCAAGTGAATCATTGCGTAGCCTCACGATGTATTCGACCGTTTTTTGAGGCGAATTTGCATCGGTGGTCACAAGACAGCCACGACTGTTTCCGGTAATCAATTTCATTCGAAAAATACAGTGGGCGTTGTATTCCCACACTAACTCTCGGACCAACATACTGGTTTCAGCACGGCTCACGAGGGGAGGTCGAATTGAGTAGAACAGCGACCGTGGCAACTGGCGGCGACTTCTTTCAGCGATTAAAGACGGCACCGCAGCGTGTTTTGATATTGGACTATGACGGCACCATAGCTCCTTTCCACACTGAACGGCATCGCGCCAAACCGTATCCAGAGATTCCAGAACTTTTACGTTCCATCATGCAGTTGTGTCGCACACGGTTAATCGTGGTGAGCGGTCGCGCGGCTTACGAGGTGCCGCCGCTGCTTGGTATTCACCCGGCACCGGAAATCTGGGGAACGTACGGCATCGAAAAAATTCATCCTGACGGCCGGTATGAAGAGGTGCACGTCAGTGAGCCCGCACTACAAGTCCTCGCCAAAGCCGAAGCCGAATTGGATCGCGCAGGTCTGAATGAGCGAATCGAGTTTAAGCTCGCCGGCGTTGCAGTGCACTGGCGAGGAATACCTGCTTCTGAAGAGTTAAAAATCAGAACGAAGGCGTACCAGATACTGAAACCCCTCGCCAAGCACCCCGATCTAGTTCTTTCAGAATTTGAGAGCGGCGTAGAACTTCGACTCTTATCAGCGAACAAGGGAGATACTCTTCGCAATCTGTTAGCCGAATTAGATTCGGACACCGCTATCGCATATCTCGGAGACGACGCCACGGACGAAGAGGCCTTTCGTGTTTTGAGCGGTCGAGGTCTCACCGTGCTCGTTGGACCGAAGCGCCGATTCACTGCTGCTCAAATCTTCATCAAGCCACCCGATGGATTGATTCGCTTTTTGACGCAGTGGATCGCGGCGTGTGGAGGTGTGCAATGAAGAAACCTGAATCGGCTAAATGAAACGGTGTCCGCCGGCTTTGCCCAACGGGAACAGAACGAGCCGCCAATGACGCCAATGACGCGAATTGGGACCGTTCAAGCCCGATTTCTTGCGCCCCAATCCGCGTAATTCGCGTAATTGGCGGCTCGTCTCCTGTACGGCAAGATATATCGCCTGGAGCTTAATATCCGTCATCGTTGTGCTAAGCTCTTGCGCATTAATCCCAACCAAACACCGGGACAGGAGAAACTCACCATGCCTATCGTGAGAGTCAGTGTGTGGAAGAGCATCCTCTTGATGTTCGCTTGTGCTGGATTCGCTCTGGGTCAGAACGCCACAGGATCCATTCACGGCACTGTGTGGGATGAGCAGCGCAGCGTGATTCCAGGCGCCGCCATCGCGGTTACCAGCAAGGCTACCGGCAACACGCGAAATCTCACGACCAGTCCGGAAGGGGGCTACGCCGCGGAGAGCTTGCTGCCCGGAGACTATGAGGTCAGGGTCGTGGCGCCGGGCTTTACCACCAAAATGGAAACTGTGCACGTGCAGGTCGGCGCCACGGCCACAGCTGATTTCACGCTGCCGGTTGGATCGGCTTCAGAATCCCTCGTTATCACGAGCGAGGCTCCCGTCGTCAACACTACCGATAGTCACATCGGGGGTGTCATCGACCGGCAGCGAGTCGAGAACTTGCCGACGAACGGAAGGAGCTTTCTCTCGATGGCAGGGCTTCAGCCTGGCGTCATTGTGGGTTACTCATCGAGTTCCGGCGCCGGCAATCCCAACAGCTTTTTTACGGTCTCGATTGGCGGCGCTCCTTCCAGCATGACGGTGATCTCGGTTGATGGGGCGCGCGTCAACGACCGCATTACCGGTGGCACCTCTCAGAATTTTTCTTCCGAGACTGTGCAGGAGTTCCAGATCAGCACCGTGGGGTTCGACCTCTCTGCCGGGACCGTGTCAGCCGGAACAGTCAACATCGTGTCCCGCACTGGAAGCAACGATCTTCATGGCAGCGGTTTCTTTTTCTTCCGCGATCACAATATCGCTGCATTCACGGGACTCAAGCGTCCGACCGACCCTTCCGCGCTGAGCCCGTTGTGTGCCGACCCGGCTTCCGCAACTTGCGCGCATCTTCAAGATCCCTTCTTTGTCAGGAGACAGTACGGGAGCACCATTGGAGGGCCCATCAAAAAGGATAGGCTTTTCTTCTTTGCCAACTATGAGCGCAACGACCAGGTGGGAGCCCGCCAGGTTACATTTACCGACCCGCTCCTTTTCGGTTACAACCACATTGCGCAGCAGCCTGCGAGGGGTCATTTGGCCGGCCTTCGTTTGGACTATACAGTCAGTCCACAAGAAACCCTTTTCTTCAGAACCAACCTCGACTCCAATACCGGCATCTCCGGTGGCGCTGCGGCGCGGCTTGAATCAACCTGGACCGCTTCCAGCAATTTCGCCTATCAGACGCAAATGGGTTTAACCAGCGTGTTGATGCCGACACTGGTGAACGATTTCAGATTTTCCTATTCGTACTTCAGAAACCATCTCGCGCCGCCAACTCCATCACAATGTGAACAGATTGCCGGAGATCCTGGCTTGTGCTTCGGTCTGAACGGCCCTTTGATTGTGTTTTTCGGCGGGCTGCAAGTTGGAACTAACGTCAATGTCCCCCAGGATCGTCATCCGCGAACGTTCCAGTGGAACGACAATATCAATTGGATCAAGGGGACTCACCGCGTCCGCTTCGGCGGCAATTGGGAACACAGCTATAGCCATGGAACCTGGAATCGGCAATACACGGGAACATTTTCTGCCTTCAGCCCGGCGCAAGTGCAGGCATCGAGTGCTGCGATTTACAGTGCGCTTCCCGCCAGTATAAAGACCGGTTACGCAGGTCCTCGTCCAACGTTTTCGGAACTGTTGCAACTTCCGATGACCGGTACATTGTCTATCGGGATTGGCGACCCGAGCCAGCCCGCCCCTTTCCGGTTCAAGGACGTCCTTTCAAACGATCACATTCGCTTTTACATTCAGGATGCCTGGCAGGTGCGCCCCAGACTCACGATCAATTACGGACTGGGATGGGCGTTTGAGAATCGGCTTTTCTACCATGACCTCGATCTGCCGCAGTATCTCCGCCCTCTGCTCGGGAACGATCTCGGCGCGCCCAAGCAGAACTATTTGAATTTCGATCCAGCGCTTGGTTTCGCTTGGGTGCTTGGTCAGGACCGGAAGACAGTCCTTCGCTCGAGCATCTCATTGCATCACATCTCGCCCAACGTGGGATTTTACAATCTCAACCAACGAATCCTCTTCGGTCCGGCGGGCAACGGACTGCAAGCGGCCAGCGGCGCCTCGTTGACGACTCCGCAAGGCGGGCCATTGAGCTTCGGCGCGCCCAGCAGTTTCACGTTGGCCGATATGATGGCCTTCCTACCTGTGGCGAAGGCTCAACTGACCGCTGATATTCTCTCCAAATACAATGGCCAGGATCTCTCGATCCGGGGCGTCGAGTTGACCAAGACCGTTCAAGGTTCCGGGGGTCTGGACGCCATCTACAATAATAATTCCGGACTGACGCCGTACACGATCCAGGCCAACGCCGGCGTGCAACGGGAGGTCATGCGTGACCTTTCGGTTTCGGCCGACTACGTCATGCGGCGTGGTGTTCACTTCGGGGCTTTCGAAGGCTTTTTTCCCGACCTCAATCTTTGGAATCGCTTCGGTGATTACAGCCTGTCGCCCACCGGTGGAGTCGCTAGCCAGGTTCGTAATCCTGTAGTTCCGCCTTGCACGGCGGCCAACCGGAATGATCCCAAAGCTCAATGCTCGCTCGGGCCGATTCAGTACGGATTGCCTGGGATTCTCTCGCGGTACAGCGCCTTGCAGGTCAAGGTGGATCGGCGCCTTTCCCAGAGCTTTCAGTTTGGAGGAGCCTACGCCCTATCGCGTTACACACTGTTTGCCGGCATTACCAGCAACACGAATTATGCCGACGGCCACGGGATCAGTACTGTCAACCCCAGGCACGTTTTTACGTTCAATGGACTCTGGGAACTGCCGAAATACGGAGGCCCGCAGCGGTTTCTCAAGGGCGCGCTGAACGGATGGCAGTTGTCCACAATCATGCAAATGCAGACGGGGCCGCCGATGACGGTCAGCGTCGGTACCAATACCCTCGGCCCGGCAAGCGGCTTTGATATCGACGGAGACGGAAACTATGCCTTCCGGCTTCCGGGCGCCGGTGTCGGCTCATTTGGCAATAGTCGGAGTGTGGATGACATCCGGAAGTTGGTAGCGCAGTACAACGCCACTTTCCCAGCCCCAAAGGACACGCCTTTGAGCGCTATCCCGAAGGGCCCGCAACGCGATGCCGCCGGCACGGCATATCCTTATATTGTCTTACCGGACAAGTTCGCCTCTGGAGATAGCCTGCTGTCACACGACCTCCGCGTGTCTCGGACAATTACCGTTGCGGAAAAAGTGAAGCTCCAGTTGATTGGGGAAGGCTTCAACATTTTCAACATCGCCAACCTCACTTTCCCGGCTTCAGCCGGCACGCTGGACGCATACATTCGGCCCACAGCCACCACTCCTGGCCGTAACCCCAATTTTGCTTTTGGCCAGCCCACCAGTCGGGCAGATGCCGTGTTCGGCTCCGGCGGTCCACGCGCATTCCAGTTCGCGGCGCGCCTGAGCTTCTGATGAAGGGAGCGAACGCTGATCTTCAACGTTCGGACATATTCCCCGAGGTTCCGCCACCAATTACGCGAATTGAATTGGCGTAATTGGCGCAATTGGCGGCTGTCTCTCTCCCCGAACCGCTAGTAAAACCGCTCGAAAAGTCGTCCGGTAGTGTGTGCTCAACGGTGAAATGATCGAGTGGGCAAGCGAATTGATCAATCAGCTTGACGAACTCACTGAGTGGAGCGGCGAGCCGGCCAATCCGGCGGCGAAATGATCGAGCGCATGGGCGAACGGCTCAATCCGGCGGCGAAATGATCGAGCGCGTGCGCGAACGGCTCAATCCGGCGGCGAAATGATCGAGCGCGTGCGCGAACGGCTCAATCCGGCGGCGAAATGCGTGAGACGAAGCGCGAGCAGGTCCGGCGGCGTTTGGACGCCCTAATTAGGTGGCGTGGTGCATCTAGATGGAACACACCGTTGCAAGCTGCGCGGTCCCAGGTTGATGAAGCGCCGCGCCGGTGCAAGCTGGAGAGAATTTTCGTACATCTTCCTGATGGGAAAAAGCATCCCTCCTTTTTATTAAGGCAATTCCACCTCTTTGGTGGGCGGTTCTTCCTAAAGAAGCCGGACGAGCCCACAACCCTTTGCTGCATTTCCTTTCGTGTGAGTTACTTAGTGCGCGCTGCCCTGGCCCCCGGTTTTGGTCGTTTTCGTGCCCAGTAGAGCTGTTCTGCAAGGAGGCTGGATGAAGGCACTGAGGCTCTTGGCTATAACAATCTGGTTGGGAACGGTCCTGACGGCACTCGCGCAAACGCCTTCCACTTTGACTCAGGTCTCAGGTCAGCGCGGAGACGTTCCGATATTCAAACTCACCGTGAACGTCGTAGAGCGGACGACGAAAGCCATCAATTATCGCCATCGTAGCGGTGCGACCGCAGTAGATTTCCGGGGAACCCCATTGCTGCCCAGTGCTCGAGGTGAAGCCAAGGTGGAGAGCAAGCAGGGATACATCGAAATCGAAGTGGAGTTCGATGACCTGCAATCGGCAACGCGGTTCGGGCCGGAGTATCTGACGTACGTGATGTGGGCGATCACTCCTGAAGGACGTCCCACAAATCTCGGCGAGGTTATTCTCAACGGAACGAAAAGCAAACTGAATGTCACGACGGAGCTTCAAGCTTTTGGCCTTATCGTCACCGCTGAGCCATATTTCGCAGTTTCACAACCGAGCGATGTTGTAGTCATGGAGAACTTCGTGCGCAAGGACACCGTCGGCAAGGTCGAAGAAATCTCCGCAAGATACGAGCTGTTACAGCGAGGCGAGTACATCGTGAAGGCGCCGCCGGCAGAATTGAAGCCGATGCCATTGGACGGGAACACGCCGCTTGACCTTTATGAGGCGCGCAACGCGGTTCGCATTGCGCGATGGATCGGGGCGGATAAGGACGCGGCCGAATCATTCGTGAAAGCTGAAAAGCTGCTCCAGCAGGCCGAAGCTTACAAAGCCCGAAAAGCCGGGACAAAGCCAGTGGCGATGACTGCGCGCGAAGCGGCGCAGACCGCAGAAGATGCAAGGCTGATTACACTCAAGCGGCAGGAAGAGCATCGGCTCGAGCGAGAGCGTCAGGCGGCGGCAGATCGCGAAGCGGAAGCCAAAGCGCAGGCGGCCCGCGCGAAAGCTCAGGCCGAAGAAGATGCACGTCTCAGAGCTCAAGCCGAAACAGAGCAGCGCCTCGAAGCCGAGCGCCGGGCCCGAGCTGAAGCGCAACGCGCCACGGCCGAAGCCCAGGCCGAACTCGCTCGAGAACGCGCGCTAAGAGATCAAGCCGCCGCCGAGCAGGCGCAGCACGCGGCCGCTCGCGCCGAAGCCGAACGTGCGGCAGCACAAGCTCAAGCCGCGCTGGATAGGGCGCGCGCATTGAACGAACAAGCGGCAGCCGAACAGGCTCGCCAGGCCGCCGCTCGTGCCGAGCGGGAGAAAGCGGAGCTGCGGTCCAACCTCGTTCAGCAATTAAATCTGATTCTGGATACTCGAGAAACCGACCGCGGATTGGTCATCAACATTTCCGACGTTCTGTTCGACAGCGGCCAATACACGCTGAGACCCATCGCACGAGAGAAGCTGGCGAGAGTCTCCGGCATTGTGCTGGCGCATCCCGGCTTGCGACTTCAGGCCGAAGGTCACACCGACAGCGTGGGCACCGATGAATTCAACCAACAGCTATCGCAGAAGCGCGCTCTGTCGGTACGGGACTTCCTCGTTGAACAAGGCATCCCGATTACGTCGCTTGGAGCTCAAGGTTTCGGAAAAACGATGCCAGTGGCTTCCAATGATACGGCGAGTGGACGGCAGCGCAATCGTCGCGTAGAGCTCGTGGTCGCTGGAGACGTCATCGGTATTCCCATTACTGCAAGTTTCGCCCGTCCGTAACCGGCCGTCCCAACATCAGGCCGGGAGCCCCCGGCCTGATGAGCCTCCTAACAAACTTCAAGATCAGGCCAGAATCGTGCGGGCCATCAAAAACCTGTCCGGCATCATTTAATTACCTAACCTCGCGTATTCGGCCTTGGCGTCAATGAGGATTGGAATATCCGCATCCGCAGACTTCCAGATCGCGAAAAAATCCTCATAGGACTTGCGGGCTTTTGAGTGATCGCCAGTCAGCAAGTTCGCGCGAGCCAGGCCGAGGTGCGACAGCGGATAAAGAACAGATCGGGGAGCGACGCCGCGATGGCTGATGATTTTTTGGAATTCCGCGGCAGCTTCGAGTCCGGATTTAGTCTGCAGATAAGCCAAGCCACGAATATAGATGCCGACTAAAGTTGCCGTCGCCGGCTCAAAACGACTTATTGGTTTCAACCGCCGAACGGTTTCTGCCGCATCTCCCTCATGCAACGCTACCGCTGCTCTGGCTGTGGGAATGTATATCGAGTTGAGAAGTGTGTTTTCCGGCGCTTCCTTTGACAGCTCTTCGAGAACTCGGACCCCCTCGATTGCGCCGGCGATGGCGGCATTTAGCGCTACATCAGCATTCGACCGGTATCGTGAAAGGTCATTACGTGCATTAGTTTCGGGCCGCGAACCATAACCTAGAAACATTTCCGTGCGCACACCCGGGAGGGCGTTACGCTTTCGGACCTCGTCAAGTCGACCGAGGAAGATGAGATCGTTGACAGGCGGCCGATTGGAAGATGGAACCTTGAAGCGATCCAGCACGCGCTGCATTGTCTCGGCATCTCCTTCGATGAACGCAATATCGTAGAGTCGGTTGTACATGGCATCGATATCGCGCTTTTCGTCGATGGCTTTCTTGATGATGTTCTTCGCCTCTTCGAATTGTCCGTTGTACTGATAACCCGCACTCAAGTTGCTCCAGTTCAAAGGCATGGCGCGAAGGCGAATGACCTCCTGAAACTCTTTCACAGATTCTTCGTAGCGGCCGAGGTCGAGATGCGCGATAGCCAAACCATTCCATCCGATGTAATCCTTCGGATACATTCGCCTCAAAAGATCGTAGGTCTGGACGGCCTTCTCCGTGTTTCCGAGAACCTGCACCTGGTACGCCGCCGTGACCCTCAGTTTTTCCCGTTCCGTTGTCTTGTCTCGCAGCTCGTAGGCTTTTGTGGCGTATTCGCGCGCCTTGTCATCGTTTCCAAGTATGTTGTGAACGTTGCGAAGGAAGCTGTATGCCGCAACAAAGTTGGGGTCGAGAGCGACGGCTTTTTCCAGGAAAAGTTGCGCTTCAGGGGTTTTCCCCGACGAGTTTAGATTCATCGCCTCGGCGTACGCTCTAAGCGCTTCCAGAGATGTCGTCGTTACTTTTTCTTCCGTGCGAACATCCGTTTTCTGGATCGAGGCGAGCGACTCACCCAGCTTTGCGCGGAGGCTGGACGCGGCATCGGCCACTGTTGCCAGGACTTGTTCTTTGGAAGCAGCTTCGCGCTGTTCTCGCGCGAGAGAGTCGCCGGTTGCACAATTCACGGCATTCAGGCTGAGAACGTAATGCGCGCCGAGACCGACGATCTTTCCACCGAGGACAGCCTTCAATCCTTCACGTTGACAGATTTCTCTCGCGATCGAATCCGTTACCTTTTCGTCGGGTGGTCGCGCCATGAATCGCAGTGTTTCGCGAATGCGGTCATCCGGCAAAAGGTTGAGATGTGACGATTGCTCCAGCTGGAACGCCAGAGCTTCTTTCAGTGTGCCGTCAAACACCGGATCCCCTGTCTCATTCACAAAGTCCGCCATGACGATCACATCGCGGTCAGTCAGGACAGGCGTCCGGTTGGATAGAAAGACGAATGCGGCAACAGTCGCGGCGACAACGGCGAGTGCGGCCGGAATGAGTACCTTCGCTCGGTTTTGTTTTCGGAGCGGTGTGATTGCGACGCCGGAGGGGCTGGTTTCCGTATCTCGTCGCTAGCGCCGCAGGTCCGCTTAGAGATCCGCTGCGCTCTGATAGCGCAGCTTGCGGTCTTTTTCCAAAAGCTTGTTTACGATCTCCTCCAGTCTTGGAGCAGCATCCGGACGCAACTGCGTCAATGGAGTGGGAGTCCGGTTCAGGATGGCGTCGAAGATAACGGCGCTCGTGTTGCCTGCGAAGGCTTCGCGACCGGTCGCCATTTCATAAAGGACGACCCCCAAAGAAAACAAGTCGGCCCGCGCGTCGAGTTCCTCGCCTCGAGCCTGTTCAGGCGACATGTATGCCACCGTCCCGACCGCGGCGCCTGGCTGCGTGAGATGATCGCGCTTGCTTCCCACGGTCGGTTGTGCCGAGAGTTGGACGGCGTCTTTCTTATCGGACAACAGTTTCGCGAGCCCGAAGTCCAGGATCTTGGTTTGCTCCCGCTCCGTCACAAAAATATTTGCCGGCTTGATGTCGCGATGAAGAATGCCGGCAGCGTGAGCCGCTCCGAGCGCGTTCGACAGTTGGACGCTGAATTCGAGGAGCACTTCGGTTTTCAATGGCCCGTTGAGCAGGGAACCCTGCAGAGTTTTGCCCTGCAAGAATTCCATCGCGATGAAGGGAACGCCTTCGAACTCGTCGATTTCGTAAATCGTGCAAATGTTGGGATGATTCAGGGCCGAAGCAGATTGAGCTTCGCGACGGAAACGTTCCAGAGCCGTTGGATCCGTGGAAAGATCTTCGGCTAGAAACTTTAGCGCCACCGCGCGCGCTAGCTTGGTGTCTTCAGCCTTGTACACCAAGCCCATGCCGCCACGACCGAGGGATTCCAAAACACGGTAATGCGAAACAACCTTGCCAATCATTCGATTGCTGCGAATGTTACACGAAATCGCCCGCGACTACATACGCGCCAATGGCAACCACGATGAACTGCCTGCCGCCCGCCATGAAGGGGAAATCGAGTTCCTTTTCTGTATAGGTTTTGGACGCACGTCTGCACATCGAGGGGCATTGTCATCGAATCCAAGAAGAAGCAGTTCTACGATGAACCAGAAAACCGCTAGTCGATCGAATCAACAGATTGTGTCACAAAGCGACGGGCAATTCTGTCTTAGCGAGTACGAGAGACCGATGGCTTCGAAATTGCGGCTCAAAAAATAAAGGAGACAATTATGAAGATCGTAGTGATCGGCGGCAGTGGCCTCATCGGATCAAAGCTTGTCATCAAGCTTCGTGAGCACGGACATGAGGCGATAGCAGCATCACCCAATTCGGGTGTCAACACGCTCACGGGCGAGGGGCTGGCCGAAGCCCTGAAAGGTGCCTCAGTGGTCGTCGACGTATCGAACTCCCCGTCCTGGGAGGACGCAGCGGTGCTGAAGTTCTTCGAGACATCGACGCGTAACCTCCTCACCTACGAGGTGGCCGCAGGGGTAGGACATCACGTTGCGTTATCGGTTGTGGGAACCGAGCGGCTGTCCGAAAGCGGTTACTTCCGCGCCAAAATCGCTCAAGAGGAGCTGATCAAAAGCTCATCTATCCCCTACTCGATCGTGCACGCCACGCAGTTCTTCGAATTCCTCAAGCAACTCGCCGACATTTCCGTCGACAGCGGCAAGGTGCATTTGCCACCGGTGCTTTTCCAACCGATGGCTGCCGACGATGTCGCGAGTGAGGTAGGCAGGATCGCAGTAGGTCCGCCGGTAAACGGAACTGTCGAAATCGGAGGCCCGGAACAGTTTCGCATCGACGAACTGGTCCGGAAGCGATTGGCCGCACTCAAAGATCTTCGTGAGGTCATCGCTGACCCAGACGCGCGTTACTCCGGGGCGAAGGTGGGCCTTAGAACACTCGTGCCGGACAAAACCGCACGGCTCGGCGAGACTCGCTTCGAAACCTGGCTCACTCAATCCGCAGCGCAAATTCCGAGTCGAAAAGTAAGTTAATCTTATGACGTTCACAAAACTAATTGTGGTGCTGGCATTTCTCGTAACCGGCGCGCTTGTGGCCCACGAGCCTAAGGTGACGCAGGTCTTGTCGAAAGACCTCACGGACATCCCGGGCAAAGAAGGTCTCATGCTCACAGTAGAGTACCCGCCGGGCGGTTCGGATCCCATCCATCGCCACAATGCACATGCGTTTGTTTATGTGTTGGAAGGCTCGATCGTGATGCAGGTGCGAGGCGGAAAGGAAACAACTCTGACACCTGGGCAGACCTTCTATGAAGGCCCCGATGATGTTCACGTGGTTGGGCGAAATGCGAGCCAAACCAAACCGGCGAAATTCGTCGTGCTCCTGGTGAAGGACAAAGGCGCTCCGGTGCAGGTGCCCGTCAGATAAAACCACAAACTACGAGTAGTTCTGCTCGCACAAACTAAGGGAGAAACTCACATGAGCACGATTACGGTGAAGGATGGCACGACGATCTACTACAAAGACTGGGGCAAGGGACCAGTCGTCACCTTTTCACACGGATGGCCGCTGAGTTCCGATGCATGGGACGGCCAACTGCTTTTCCTCGCCCAGAATGGTTTCCGCGTGGTCGCGCACGACCGGCGTGGCCATGGCCGATCCAGCCAAGCTTGGTCTGGGAACGACATGGATGGGTACGCCGACGATCTGGCCGCTGTCATTGAGGCGCTGGATCTCACGGAAGTCACGCTGGTAGGTCACTCCACAGGCGGAGGTGAAGTCGCGCGCTACATCGGACGCTACGGCACAAAGCGAGTTGCTGCGGCCGTCCTGATCGCCGCTGTGCCCCCGATCATGCTGAAATCTGCTGCCAATCCCGAGGGGCTCCCGATCGAAGTGTTTGACGGATTGCGCAACAGCCTCACCAAGGACCGCTCGCAGTTCTACAAGGACCTCGCCGTAATGTTCTACGGTGCCAATCGGCCAAGTGCGAGCGTCTCCCAGGGAACGCTAGATCAGTTCTGGCTGTGGAGCATGCAGTCCGGTCTCAAGAACGCCTACGATAGCATCAAGGCATTTTCCGAGACGGATTTCACCGAGGATCTCAAGAAGTTCGATGTGCCCACTCTGGTCATGCACGGTGAGGACGACCAGATCGTGCCGGTCAAAGATTCAGCGAAGAAGTCGGCCAGGCTCATCAAGGGGGCGGAGGAAATTTATTATCCGGGCTTGCCGCACGGTCTCACCTCCACGCACGCGGATCAAGTCAACACCGATCTGTTGGCATTTCTGAGGTCGGTTCAAAAAGCTCGCAATGCAGCCTGAATCTCTGTGCCGGCGGGGCTTTGCCCAACGGGAACAGAACGAGCCGCCAATTACGCCAATTTCGCGAACAATCCGCATAATTCGCGTAATTGGCGGCTCGTCTCTCACTGGAGCTCGTTGATAACTACCTCGGCTGTGCAAGCCTGATGCTTGCGAGCTGTCCAAGAGCGCCCAGTGTCGTTTGCGCCGAATTGAAGCCGAATCGAAAATCTTCTTCTGCGTAATTCTCGTATTTGTCCGTGGGTTCGTGGTGGTTCGGATTTGAACCCCGGACGATGCCGGTAATTCTTTCGTTTTCGCGCACGCTGACCGAGGCCACCAAATCCTCAAACCGTATCGAATCCGTGCCGGCCATATCGGAGCCGATCGTTGTGCGATAGGTTTGCGCATATGACCGGTTCGCTCCCTGAAGAACTGACGCAAGTTTTGCGGACTCGTCCGCCATCTTCGAGTCTTTTTGGTACTCGATATTGATATCGGCATTCGGAGACTGCTTCTGGCCAGGAGGCATGCCGTGGTCGTACATCATCATGTCGTGCTGGATCAAACCAAGCCATTTGGGTTCGCTCGCTGTGCCTTGTAAGGGCGCTCGCTCCAGCGCATAAGTTCCGCTCCCATCCATCCCGAATTCTTCATTGTTCCAAAAGATGAATCTCACCGATCGATTGGTGCGGACATCCGGCATTCCCAAAACGCGAGCTAATTCCAGCACGACCGCGCAGCCGGACCCATCATCGTCTGCGGCCTCACCGCCGCCGCGGCCATCCATGTGCGCGGAAACGATGTACATTTCTCCAGGCGTGGTTGTGCCGATCTTAGTGGCATAGATGTTCTCGAGTGGGCCGCTGAGCGACATGAAGCGATGCCGCTGAACGTTGGAGTACCCAAAACTCTTCAATTGTTTCTCGAGCCAATCGATCGCCGCACGATTGCGTTCGGTTCCTTGCATGCGATCACCGAACTGAGCCAGTCCTTTAATGTGCGCCTTGAACTGTTCTAACTGAAGCCGACCCACGACATCGCGCACCGGATCAGTTTGCACATTCGCACGCTGGGTCATTAACCCGGCTAACAGGACGATTGCTTCAAGCAGGAATCGCATAGACAACTCCTAACGTAGGCTCGGACAACAAGTCTAACGAGACAATCTGCTACCCCCACTTTAGGGAACGAGACAAAGAACTAGGCCTCCAGCGCTTTCAGAACCTCAGCGTAGTGCTCATCGACTTTCACCTTCGGGAAGATGTGCGAAATCTTTCCTTGTTCGTCGATGATGAAGGTGGTGCGCTCGATTCCCATGTAGGTCTTGCCATACATGGATTTCTCTTTCCACGTTCCGTAAGCTTCGACGAGCTTCTTATCGGTGTCGGCGAGCAAGGGGAAATTCAGGTCGAATTTGTCCTTGAATTTCTGATGGGACTCGACCGAATCAACGCTGACGCCAAGCACGATCGCGCCTTTCTTTTTGATTTCACTGATCCCATCACGGAATGCGCATGCCTCTTTGGTGCAACCTGGCGTGTCATCCTTCGGATAAAAGTACAGAACTACTTTTTTGCCCTTCAAGTCGGAGAGCTTGACCTTTTCGCCCTTGTCATTGAGTACCGTGAAGTCGGGCGCTTTTTGCCCGACCTTGAGATCGTCTTTGGCTGGTTTCGACACGAGTTCGTCTCCTTTATCAAATTTCGGCGCATCAATACTACCGCCGCGGTTACGTATAATGCACACCAATGCATGATTTCAGGCGCGATTTCAGGCGTGTGCCGATTCTGAAGGTGGATGATCGGCATTCAGAACAACTCAAAGACGATGTCGTCATCGAAGAACCGCTCGAGATTCGAGTCAATGGTGAGAGTCTTTCCGTCACCATGAGAACTCCCGGCGACGATTTCGATTTGGCCGTAGGGCTGCTGTTGACGGAGGGAATTATCCGATCCGGCAAAGAGATAGGCACGATCGCATATTGTCCGGACGAAGAGCAGCCGGAGTTGAAGAACATCGTCAATGTTGGATTGGTAGATACGAACCGCAAGCTCGAATCGTCGCGCCGCTTTTGGTCGAACTCGAGTTGCGGACTTTGCGGCAAGGCCACATTGGAGGCCATTCATCAAGTGTGCCGCCCTATCGACACCACAATTCTAGTTTCGAGTGAGCTGATTTACTCTCTTCCTTCACGATTGCGCGAGGCGCAGGCAAACTTCGAACGCACGGGGGGTATTCATGCAGTCGGGCTGTTCGATGCGCAAGGCAGTTCGTTAATTCTTCGCGAAGACATCGGCCGGCACAACGCCGTCGATAAAGTCTTGGGCGCAGCACTCGCGGCAGGATTGGGATTGTCGGAAACAATCATGATGGTCAGTGGAAGACTGGGCTTCGAGATTGCGCAAAAGGCTCTCGTTGCCGGAATTCCGGTCGTCGCTTCGATCTCGGCTGCTTCAAGCCTGGCGATCGAGTTGGCGAATGAGTTCGGTATGACAACGATTGGGTTTCTCCGCGGCCACTCGATGAATGTCTACACTCACCAGGAGAGAATTGCGCTGTGAATGAATCGATTTCGTCAATTCATTCACAGCTTCACAAACCGCCGCTACAGTCCAGAACGATCTTTCCAAATACCGCTCGTTGCTCGATCAACTCGTGGCCCTTTCGCGCCTCCGAAAGCGGCAACACGCGATCGATTACCGGCTTCAATTGTCCGCGGAACACGCACTTCATGACATCCAGGAACTCTCGGGGGCTGCCCATTGTCGATCCCAGGACTTGCACCTGCCGGAAGAAGATTTGGCGGAGATCGGTTTGTGGAGCGAAGCCTGTCGTCGCGCCGCACGTGAGCACTCGGCCCCCGCGGCGCGCCGAACGCAGACTGCGGACCCATGTGTCCGCCCCAACATAGTCGACCACGACATCAACGCCGCGTTTATTGGTGAGTTCGCGAATTCGTTGGTCGAATTCCTGACGCGTGTAGTTGATCAAGAAGTCCGCACCCAGGGCTTTCGCGCGCTCGAGTTTTTCATCGCTGCTCGCAGTGACGAAGACGCGGCATCCCACCATCTTTGCAATTTGAATGGCTGCCGTGCCGACTCCCGCGCCTGCTCCGAGAATTAAAACATCTTCGCCGGGTCGGATATTGCCTTTGCCGACCATCATGCTCCACGCCGTCAGGAAAACCAGTGGCGCCGCTGCCGCTTCTTCGAACGAGAACGAATCCGGAATCGGCAACACGATGTGCGCCGGCACCGAGACGAACTCCGCATCGGCGCCGTCTCGATTCTCTCCGACCATCGCGTAGGACAGACATTGGCTGCCGAAGCCGGCCGCACAGAACTCACAACGGCCACAACTAATTCCCGGGTTGATCGTTACTCGTTGACCCGTCTGCAAGCCCGTTACTCCTGGTCCAAGATCACGAATAAGTCCGGACGCGTCGCTGCCGACCATTTTCGGCATCGGCCCTTTCACCCCCGGCCTCCCGCGCCGCAGAAAGATGTCGCCGTGAGTGACGGTTTTCGCTTAGAGCCCTAGTAGGACAGCGCCGGTACCTTCCTCGTGGTC
>JACXTT010003727.1_pt1 | contig 23224 bp, 20 predicted proteins | sample 9270951 | NCBI WGS metagenome assembly JACXTT01 (sample SAMN15532306, study PRJNA645909) | rock metagenome | isolation source: weathered quartz diorite | place: Puerto Rico | collected 2017-06-21
GCACCGACCACCGCCCCGGCGCCCTTGGAGGTGAGCATGGTCACCGCCAGCAAGGTCAACTGTTGTTCCAGCGTCAGGTCGATGTTGGTCGCCTGGGCCAGGAACAGCACCGCCAGGGTCATGTAGATATTGGTGCCGTCGAGGTTGAAGGTGTAGCCGGTGGGCACCACGATGCCCACCACGCCCTTGGAGCAACCCAGGCTTTCCAGCTTCTGGATCAGTTGCGGCAAGGCCGACTCCGACGAACTGGTGCCAAGCACGATCAGCAGTTCCGACTTGATGTAGCCCAGCAGGCGGAAGATGCTGAAACCGGCATAGCGGGCGATGCTGCCCAATACGCAGGTGATGAAGATGAAGGCGGTCAGGTAGAAGGTGCCGACCAGCTTCATCAACGGCAGCAGCGAGCCCAGTCCGTATTTGCCGATGGTGAAGGCCATCGCCCCGAACGCGCCGATCGGCGCCACCCGGGCGATCATGCCGACGATGCGGAAGAACACCTCGCTGGCCTGGTGGATCACGCCCACCAGCGGCCGGGCCTTTTCACCGACCATCACCAGCGCCAGGCCGAACAGGATCGAGACGAACAGCACCGGGAGGATCTCGCCCTGGGCGAAGGCGTCGAAGAAGGTGGTGGGGATCACATGCAGCAGGAAGCCGGTCACGCCTTCGCCATGCTGGGCCTGGCCGACGAAGTTGGCGATGGTCGAGGTGTCGAGGGTTTTCACGTCGACGTTGAAACCCGAGCCCGGGTGCAGGGCATGGGCGGCCAGCAGGCCGATCGCCAGGGCGAGGCTGGAGACGATTTCGAAGTACAGCAGCGCCTTGCCGCCGACCCGCCCGACCTGTTTCACGTCGTGCATGCTGGTGATACCGGAGACCACCGTGCAGAAGATGATCGGGCCGATGATCATCTTGATCAGCTTGATGAAAGCGTCGCCCAGCGGCTTGAGGTCGATGCCGGTCTGCGGCCAGTGATGGCCGATCAGCACCCCCAGCACAATGGCGATGACCACCTGGATATACAGGGTTCCCAGCAGTTTGCGGATTGTCATTGTTATTATCTCGTCACGGTTTTTTGGGGGGCGGGGGCAAGCCGATCCCGTCATGGGCCGTTGGCGGCGGCCCATGTGGGACGGGTTGGATCAGCTCCGTCGAGGCAGGTTGTTCAGCGCAGGAAGGCCAGGACTTCGCCGAGCAGTTGCTCCGGGATTTCCTCGGCCAGGTAGTGACCGCCGGGCAGGGCCTTGCCGCGCACATCGGTGGCCACCTGCTGCCATTCGCGCAGCGGATCGAAGCAGCGGCCCACGGTGCCTTCGGCGCCCCAGAGTGCCAGCAGCGGCATGTCCAGCGAGTGCCCGGCCTCGATGTCGGCGCGGTCGTGTTCCAGGTCGACGCTGGCGCTGGCGCGGTAGTCTTCGCAGATGCCCCGCGCGCTGCCGGGCAGGCTGATGCAGCGCAGGTATTCGCTGAAGGCTTCTTCGGTAAACGGCTTGAGGCCGGCGCTGCGACTGCCCATCACGCTGCGCAGGTACTGTTGCGGATTGGCTTCGATCAGGGTTTCCGGCAGTGGTGCCGGGCGGATCAGGAAGAACCAGTGCCAGTAGGCGCGGGCGAAGGCTTCGTCGGTCTGGGCGTACATCGACAGGGTCGGGGCGATATCCAGCAGCACCATGCGTTGCACGGCCTGGGGATGGTCGAGGGCCAGGCGATGGGCGACACGGGCGCCGCGGTCGTGGGCGAGGATCGAGAACTCGCTGAAACCCAGGGAGTCCATCAGGGCCACGTTGTCGCGACCCATCTCGCGCTTGGAGTAGTTGAGGTGCTGCTCGTCGGCCGCTGGCCGGGTGCTGTCGCCATAGCCGCGCAGGTCGGCGGCGACCACGGTGAAGTGCCTGGCCAGGTCGCCGGCGATCTTGTGCCAGATGACATGCGTCTGCGGGTGGCCGTGCAACAGCAGCAGGCCCGGCCCGCTGCCGCCGATGCGGTAGGCAATGTCCACACCGTTGACGTGGCGCTGGTCTTTGCGGAATCCGGCGAACATGGAGTGACTCCTTGTGATGGTTGCGTACATCCTAGGACCCACAGCGCGCAGGGCAAGGCGCAAAGCGTGGTGCGCCTGTTCATGAAGTGTGTTGTTGGCGCACGAATCAGAAATCGATATCCGCTTGTTTGTTATAGAGGGCAAGCAGGACATCATAGCGGTGGGTCACGTTCCAGAAGTCGTCGCTCAACACTTGCGGCTCGGCGTGGCTGCGCCAGTCTGTCGCCAGTTGCTCCAGGGCGGCCTGGTAGCGCTGCGCAGGCTGTTCCAGCAAGGACCAGAGATCGTGAACCGGGCCTTTGCGATGATTGGCGGGGAGGCTGTTGCGATAGGCTTCGCCCTCTTGTCTGGCTTGGCGCAGATCTTCGGTGGTGGCGCTCAACAAGGGCAGGTCCAACTGCCGGCGATCGGCGGCCTCTGTCAGGCGGTTCACACTCTGCCGGGCCTGGATCATGTAGTTCAACAGGTGCCAGTGAAGGTCACGGCCCTGCCGCTGTTCCAACTGCTCCAACTGCTTGGGGCGCAATGCGAGTTCGAAGGATTCGAGTTCGCGACGCAGTGCTTTGGAAGCCGGCAGAAATGCTTCGATCCTACTGGCGTAGCCCTTGTCGTGGCGCGTGAGTGCCAGTGTGACGTCTGGCGAAGAGTCGCGTTGCAGCGCCTGGTAACGCTCCAGCATGTCCCTGAGTGCTAATGTGTAGCGATCGACGATCGGCCCGATCTGTTGCGTGCCTTCGACAGAACCAGCCTTGAAAGCGATGCCCGGTTTGCAGAAGTCTCGCAGTATCGCGTCGGAATCATAGCGTTGCATGTAAGGGAAGTCGTCTCGCTCGTTGCGGGGCGGAGCTGCCCGGTCGAGCCGCCAGGGCACATCGGCGAGGTTGATGCACTTGATCAATGGTCGCAGCGCATTGGCCTCGGCGACCTCTTGGCTGCTGTGACGGTCGAGCCAGAGGCCGAAGAGGCTCTGTTGCTGCTCGGTACCGATCAGCACGTAGATGGCGCAAATCAGCAGCACGCCGAAGGTCAGAAACCAACGCTGGTCCATCAGTGGGCCTCCTTGCCGTACCACTGTTCTTGTGTCGCCGGCGGCTGGCAATCCTTGACGGTTGTTGGCATTCGGCTGCACAGGCGTTCAGGCCACGGTTGCAGACCATGGTTACGACCGGCGACGCTCAAGCTGTGAGCGGCAAACAATGCCAGGGTACCCAGCGTGACGCTCAGCATCAGACCCCAGGCCAGCCACCAGGAGGTCGGGTAGGCCGAGGCTTTCTTCTGGTTTGCGCGGTTTTCCGTTGGACGGTCGAGCGAGGCCATCCCCAGCATCGCGCCACTGTAGGTAAGCAGCGGGACGATGCCGAGCCAGGCGCCAATGACGCCTGCCACCAGCCAGCAGGGCAACAGTTCACGCAGTACCAGTGGTGGCGGGCGGCGCGGGCTGAGTCTTGTTGAAAGGCACTGGCTGAGGCGTTGGTCGAGCGTCCAGAGGGTATCGGCCATACCCGGCCAGAACCACAACAGGATACCGTTCAGCCCGCAGAGCAACAGCGACCAGAGCACAATGGCACTGGCGGTTTCGTTCAGTCCGTTGCCCGGCAGCAGATGGTGCTGCACTGCCGCCATGCTGCAGGCCAGCATCACGGCGGCGAAACCGAGCCAGTTGGTGTCAGGGGACTCCCATTCGCGCCAGAAAAAGGCATCGGCGTCGGGCAGCAGGCTTTGCAGCCGAGGATGGCTTGCCTGTATCGATCGGGCCAGTTGATGGCAGGCCTGCCAGTCTTCTTTCTGGAAGCGGCGAGAGAAGCCGCGGCGCTGGGCCAGGGTCATATCGGCAAACAACAGCTGCGCGACCCGGTTGTCGGGGGTGTCCGGCGGCAGGTCGAGACGATGTTGCTGGTTGGCCAGAAAGGTTTCGCTCCGACTGCGTTCCAGCAAGCGTGTCCAATAGGGCTCCGGGCAATTCGGTGTGAGGCTCGCATTGTTCCAGTGATTGAGCTTGCACACTGAGTTGAAAAGCTGAGCCGACCAGAACGGGCTCTCCAGCAGCAGTTTGGCCAGCAGTTCATTGAGTTGCTCTCGACGCTCCAGGCCCTTGAGCCAGCCGAGTTGTTCCAGATTGTAGTATTGGCGCCAGAAGCCTTCGATCTCCCCTCGACCGAGCAGATCCGCCAGCGTCTCCTCCAGATTCTTGAACAGGCGATGATAGAGCTTGAGCAATGGTTGTTGCGGCAAATCGCTGCGTTGCCAGGGGCTCAACCATTTGAAATGCTCCAGTCCCCAGTGGGCGAGGGCCCAGAAGTCCTGCTCCGGCTCAAGGCAACGTAGCAACAGTTGCTCCTCGAATTCGTGCTGGCAGTAGTAGAGGGCTGCCCGGGCAAAACGCTCGTCGAGCAAGGCTGGGGTGATACCTTCGAGCAATGCAGCGGCGGCCCGCTGGGCCGCGGTCGGTCCGGCGGGACGTGGTTGCAGGCCGGTTGGCGTGTCGTACCGGATGGGCTCGACAACCGGTGCCGATGCGGGCTTCAACGTCAGCGCCGGCGCGTTCCAGTCAAGCGCCTGTTCATAGGCTTCGCGCAACCGCTGAAAACCTTCCGGGTCATCGTCCGGGCGGGTCTGTTTGAGCAAGGTCGCGTATTGGCGCTTGATACTGCGGGTATCGGCGTCCGCCGAGAGCCCCAGAATTTCCCAGCAACTCATCGATCGGCCACCGAATCTGGCATCGGCACTGAAGGATTGTCGCTGTTAAAAGCCGTTCCGACGACCATATCCAATAAAACTCCCTGAAAAGACGGTTCCGCACTGGCGGAGAATCATGACAATGCCGAGGCTATCGGCTCTGCGGCGGATTTTATGAAGGGATCACGCCGGCTTTTTGCGCTGTTAAGATATCCGCCACACGGATCAGCACAGGGCTTGAGTGACGGCCAATGTCGGAAAAAGACACCATCTCCCTCCACCTGGTGCACGAGGCACTGTTGCAGAGTTGCGCCGCTGGTGCGGACACCGTGCAGGTGCTGGACAAACTCGGGATCGCCCCGACACTGCTGGAGCAGGCCGATGCCCGGCTGCCGGCCAGGGATTACGCGCGGTTGTGGCGCTTGTTGGCGCGGCGCAACGATGACGAGTTCTTCGGCATGGACCCGCGCAAACTGCGTGCCGGCAGTTTCGCCTACCTGTGCCGCGCGGGCATGGCGCAGCCGACGGTGGCGGCCGGGCTGGATGCGGTGCTGGGCTTCCTCTCGCTGATGCTCGAGCGCCTGCCGGCACAACTGGTACGCCAGCAGAGCCTGGCGGAAATCGTCCTGTTGGAGCCGGAAGGGCAGGCACGACGGCCGTTCACCTATTTCACCTACTGGATGATCGTCCATGGCGTGGCCTGCTGGCTGGCGGGGCGGCGTATCCCGATCCTGGCCATTGAGCTGCGTTGCGCCGAGCCGGATTATTGCGAAGACTATCGGGTGATGTTTTCCGAGAACCTGCGCTTTGACCGGCCGCGCACCCGGATGATCTTTTCCGCCGACTGCCTGGACCTGCCGATCAAGCGCAGTGCCGAGGAACTGCAGCGCTTCCTGGCGCTGGCACCGGCCAATATCCTGGTCAAGTACCGCGATGCCCAGAGCCTGGCCAGCCGCATCAAGCAGGACTTGCGCCGACAGCCCGCCGAAGACTGGCCGGAAACCGAAGGGCTGGCCCTGCAATTGTGCATGTCGGCCTCGACCTTGCGCCGCCGGCTGGCGGAGGAGGGGCAGACCTACCAGGGCCTCAAGGACAGCGTGCGCAAGGAGTGGGCGATTGCCTGGCTGGCGGAGCCGTCGATCAGCTTCGCCGAGATCGCCACGCGACTGGGCTTCGCCGACGCCAGCTCGTTCTACAAGGCGTTTCGCAAATGGTCCGGGTCCAATCCGGGGCATTACCGCAGCCTGATCCTCAACGAGGTGCACTCGCTGTTTATTGGCCAAACCAGTCAATCAGGTTGAAAGCTTTGACCATTGTCCCAAGTCCCTGACAGCGCGACTATTTCCAGGATTTTTCTACGGTTCCTTCCAATAACAAGACCGAGAGATTCTGGACATGCGCGACTATCAGACCGCCACCGCGGACTTCGATTATCAGCAAGCGGCCCGCGCGGGCCTCAAAGGGACTTTGACGGCGCTCAACGCCTGTATCGAATGCTGCGACCGGCATGCCTTGCCGGGGCGCATCGCGCTGCTCTGGGAGGGCCGCGACGGCAGTAGCGCGGTCTACACCTTCAGCGAGTTGCAGGACAAGGCCGGACGCTTCGCCAATTTCCTGCTGGCGCAGGGCGTGCGCCGGGGCGACAAGGTCGCCGCGTTGTTGCCACGCAATGTCGAACTGCTGGTCGCGCTGTTCGCCACCTGGCGCATCGGCGCCATCTACCAGCCGCTGTTCACCGCCTTCGGCCCCAAGGCCATCGAGCATCGCCTGGGCAGCTCCGGCGCCAAGGTGGTGGTCACCGACGCCGCCAACCGCAGCAAGCTGAGCGAAGTCGCCGACTGCCCGGCCATCGTCACGGTCGGTGGCCCCAAGGGCCAGGGCATCGTGCGCGGTGATTTCAGTTTCTGGGCCGAACTGGACAATTATCCGGCCTACTGCGAACCGGTCCTGCTCACGGGCGAGGACCCGTTCCTGCTGATGTTCACCTCGGGCACCACTGGCCCGGCGAAACCCCTGGAAGTGCCGCTCAAGGCGATCATCGCGTTCCAGAACTACACCCGCGACGCGGTCGACCTGCGCCCGGAAGATGCGTTCTGGAGCGTCGCCGATCCAGGCTGGGCCTACGGTCTTTACTTCGGCATCACCGGGCCTCTCGGCATGGGCCATCCCATCACCTTCTACGATGGCCCGTTCAGCGTGGAAAGCACCTGCCGGATCATCGAGAAATACGGCATCACCAACCTCACCGGCTCGCCCACCGCCTACCGGCTGTTGATTGCCGCGGGCGAGGCCTTCGCCAGCAAGGTCAAGGGTCGCCTGCGGGTGGTCAGCAGTGCCGGCGAGCCGCTGAACCCGGAGGTGATCCGCTGGTTCGCCGACAACCTGGGGGTGACCATTCTCGATCACTACGGCCAGACCGAAATGGGCATGGTGCTGTGCAATCACCACGGCCTCGAGCATCCGGTGCATATCGGCTCGGCGGGGTTCGCCTCGCCCGGGCATCGCATCGTGGTGCTGGACGAGCAGCAGCAGGAGCTGGCGGTCGGCCAGCCGGGGATTCTCGCGCTGGACCGTTCGCAGTCGCCGATGTTCTGGTTCAACGGCTACAAGGGCTTCGAGACCAAGGCCTTCGTCGGCCAGTACTACCTCAGTGGCGACACCGTGGAACTGAATGCGGACGGCAGCATCAGCTTCGTCGGACGCAGTGACGATGTGATCACCACCTCGGGCTACCGGGTCGGTCCGTTCGATGTGGAAAGTGCCCTGGTGGAGCACCCAGCGGTGGTGGAGGCCGCGGTGGTCGGCAAGCCTTGCCCGGAGCGTACCGAGGTGGTGAAGGCCTTCGTGGTGCTCGGCGCGCAGTACCGTGCCGAGCCGCAACTGGCCGAGGAGTTGCGCCTGCATGTGCGCAAGCGCCTGGCGGCCCATGCCTACCCACGGGAAATCGAATTCGTCGACGAGCTGCCGAAGACGCCAAGCGGCAAGTTGCAACGTTTCATCTTGCGTAATCAGGAAATCGCCAAGGCCCAGGCCGGCACCTGAGTACACACACCCTCCTTGTGGGAGCCGGCTTGCTGGCGATGAGGTCCGGGCAGGCGATGCAAGGCTTGCGGGCCTCATCGCTGGCAAGCCAGCTCCTACAGGGGGGCGTCGATCATCAGAGTTGTTTACGGTTTTAACGAAGGACAATGCAATGAACATTCAAGACAAGGCTTTCATCGTCAGCGGCGGGGCTTCCGGCCTCGGTGCGGCCACCGCGCAAATGCTGGTGGCCGCCGGCGCCAAGGTGATGCTGGTGGACCTCAATGCCGAGGCCGTCGCCGCCCAGGCTGAACAACTCGGCGCGCAAGCCCGTAGCGTGGTGGCGGACATCACCCAGGAGGCCCAGGCCCAGGCGGCGGTCAAGGCCGCGGTCGAAGCCTTTGGCGGCCTGCACGGGCTGGTCAACTGCGCCGGTATCGTGCGCGGTGAAAAGATCCTCGGCAAGAACGGCCCGCACCTGCTGGACAGCTTCAGCCAGGTGATCAACGTCAACCTGATCGGCAGCTTCAACCTGCTGCGCCTGGCCGCTGCCGCCATCGCCGAAACCGAGGCGGATGCCGACGGCGAACGTGGGGTGATCATCAATACCGCCTCCGCCGCCGCCTATGATGGTCAGATCGGCCAGACCGCCTATGCCGCGTCGAAGGGCGCGATCGTCAGCCTGACCCTGCCGGCCGCCCGCGAACTGGCGCGTTTCGGCATTCGCGTGATGACCATCGCCCCGGGCATTTTCGAAACCCCGATGATGGCCGGCATGACCCCCGAAGTCCGCGCTTCGCTATCGGCCGGCGTGCCATTCCCACCGCGCCTGGGCAAGCCCGCCGAGTACGCCGCGCTGGTTCGGCATATCATTGAAAACAGCATGCTCAATGGCGAGGTGATCCGTCTCGACGGCGCCTTGCGCATGGCCGCGAAATAGGAGAATCGATCATGAGTAACCACGATCCCATTGTTATCGTCAGTGCCGTGCGCACCCCCATGGGCGGCTTCCAGGGCGACCTGAAAAGCCTCAGCGCGCCGCAGCTGGGTGCCGCTGCCATCCGCGCCGCCGTCGAGCGCGCGGCGCTGGCATCGGACGCGGTCGAGCACGTGCTGTTCGGCTGCGTGCTGTCCGCCGGCCTCGGTCAGGCCCCGGCCCGCCAGGCGGCCCTCGGTGCCGGGTTGGACAAGTCGACCCGCTGCACCACCCTGAACAAGATGTGCGGTTCCGGCATGGAAGCGGCCATCCTCGCCCACGACATGCTGGTGGCCGGCAGCGCCGAAGTGGTGGTGGCCGGCGGCATGGAAAGCATGTCCAACGCGCCGTACCTGCTGGACCGCGCCCGCAGCGGCTACCGCATGGGCCACGGCCAGGTGCTCGATCACATGTTCCTCGACGGTCTCGAAGACGCCTACGACAAGGGCCGCCTGATGGGCACCTTCGCCGAGGATTGCGCCGAGAACCACGGTTTCAGCCGTGAAACCCAGGATGCCTTTGCCGTGGCGTCCCTGACCCGCGCCCAGGAAGCCATCCGCGAGGGCCGCTTCCGCGAGGAAATCGTGCCCCTGACGGTCACGGTGGGCAAGGAACAGCGACTGATCAGCGACGACGAACAGCCACCCAAGGCCAAGCTGGACAAGATCGCCAGCCTGAAGCCGGCTTTCCGTGAGGGCGGTACGGTCACGGCGGCGAACTCCAGTTCGATTTCCGACGGCGCGGCGGCGCTGGTGCTGATGCGTCAGTCGCAAGCGCACAAGCGTGGCCTCAAGCCCCTGGCGGTGATTCACGGGCATGCGGCGTTCGCCGATACCCCGGGCCTGTTCCCGGTGGCCCCGGTGGGGGCGATCGAGAAACTGATGAAGAAAACCGGCTGGTCCCTGGACCAGGTCGATCGCTTCGAAATCAACGAAGCTTTCGCCGTGGTCACCCTGGTGACCATGCAAAAGCTGGAACTGCCCCACGACAAGGTCAACGTGCACGGCGGCGCCTGTGCCCTGGGCCATCCGATTGGCGCGTCCGGCGCGCGGATTCTGGTGAGCCTGCTCTCGGCCCTGCGCCAGCAAGGCCTGAAACGCGGTGTCGCGGCCATCTGCATCGGCGGCGGTGAAGCCACGGCCATGGCCGTCGAGTGCCTGTACTAGTTTCGTAAAGAGCTTTGGAGTTGCCATGTTACCCAGCGATGAACAACAGCAAATCGGCGAGGTGGCCCGGGATTTTGCCCAGGAGCGCCTGAAACCCTTCGCCGCCGAATGGGACCGCGAGCACCGCTTTCCCAAGGAGGCCATCGGTGAAATGGCCGGTCTGGGCTTTTTCGGCATGCTGGTCCCGGAGCAGTGGGGCGGTTGCGACACCGGCTACCTGGCCTATGCCATGGCCCTGGAAGAAATCGCCGCCGGCGACGGCGCCTGCTCGACCATCATGAGCGTGCACAATTCGGTCGGCTGCGTGCCGATCCTCAAGTTCGGTACCGATGAGCAGAAAGCCCGTTTCCTGCCACCACTGGCCAGCGGCGCCATGCTCGGCGCCTTCGCCCTGACCGAACCGCAGGCCGGCTCCGATGCCAGCGGCCTGAAGACCCGTGCCAGGCTTGAGGGCGACCATTACGTGCTGAACGGCTGCAAGCAATTCATCACCTCCGGGCAGAACGCCGGGGTGGTGATCGTTTTCGCCGTGACCGATCCGGCCGCGGGCAAGCGCGGTATCAGCGCCTTTATCGTGCCCACCGACTCGCCGGGTTATGTCGTCGCCCGGGTCGAGGACAAGCTTGGCCAGCATGCGTCCGATACCTGCCAGATCCTTTTCGAGGACGTCAAGGTGCCGGTCGCCAACCGCCTGGGCGAGGAGGGCGAGGGTTACCGTATCGCCTTGGCCAACCTGGAAGGCGGCCGTGTCGGCATCGCCGCGCAATCGGTGGGCATGGCCCGGGCCGCGTTCGAGGCCGCCCGGGACTATGCCCGCGAGCGGGAAAGTTTCGGCAAGGCACTGATCGAGCACCAGGCCGTGGCGTTCCGCCTGGCGGACATGGCCACCCAGATCGCCGTGGCCCGGCAGATGGTGCATTACGCCGCGGCCCTGCGTGACAGTGGCAAGCCGGCGTTGGTGGAGGCTTCCATGGCCAAGCTGTTCGCTTCGGAAATGGCCGAGAAGGTCTGTTCGCAAGCCTTGCAAACCCTCGGCGGCTATGGCTATTTGAGCGACTTCCCGTTGGAGCGGATCTACCGCGACGTGCGGGTCTGCCAGATTTACGAAGGCACCAGCGACATTCAGCGCATGGTCATTTCGCGCAACCTGTGATCAAGGAATCTATCGATGAGTTACGAAACCATTCTGCTGGACATCAAGGACCGTGTCGGCCTGATTACCCTGAACCGCCCGCAGGCGCTCAATGCCTTGAACGCCCAGATCGTCAGCGAGTTGAACCAGGCGCTGGACGCCCTGGAAGCCGATCCGAACATCGGCTGCATCGTGCTGACCGGCTCGAAGAAGGCCTTTGCGGCGGGCGCCGATATCAAGGAAATGGCCGAGCTGACCTACCCGCAGATCTACCTCGACGACCTGTTCAGCGACAGTGACCGGGTGGCCAACCGGCGCAAGCCGATTATCGCGGCGGTGTCCGGTTTTGCCTTGGGCGGCGGTTGCGAGCTGGCCCTGATGTGCGACTTTATCCTGGCCGGTGACAACGCCAAGTTCGGCCAGCCGGAGATCAACCTCGGCGTGCTGCCGGGCATGGGCGGTACCCAGCGCCTGACGCGCGCGGTGGGCAAGGCCAAGGCCATGGAAATGTGCCTGACCGGGCGCTTTATCGATGCGGTGGAAGCCGAGCGTTGCGGGATCGTGGCGCGGATCGTGCCGGCTGACGAACTGCTTGAAGAGGCGTTGAAGGTTGCGGCGTTGATTGCCGGCAAGTCCGTGCCCATCAGCATGATGGTCAAGGAAAGCGTCAACCGTGCGTTCGAGGTCAGCCTGTCGGAAGGTGTGCGTTTCGAGCGTCGGGTGTTCCACGCGGCGTTCGCTACCCAGGATCAGAAGGAAGGCATGGCGGCGTTCATTGCCAAGCGTGAGGCGCAGTTCAAGGACAGTTGAGTCGTCCGCACGCTTGATATAAGCCATGCTGGTCCCATCGCGAGCAAGCTCGGCTCCTACAGGATTTTGGTTGAACCACTCATTTGTGACCCACCGATAACCTGTAGGAGCCGAGCTTGCTCGCGATGCTTTTGGCGTCACACCAGGTAATGCCTCAGCTCCCGCGCAATCAGCATCCGCTGAATCTCGCTCGACCCTTCATAGATCTGCGTAATCCGCGCATCCCGGTAATACCGCTCCACCGGATAATCTTCCAGATACCCATACCCACCATGAATCTGCATGGCCGAGGAGCAGACCTTCTCGGCCATTTCCGAGGCGAACAGCTTGGCCTGTGAAGCTTCCGACAGGCACGGTTGCCCGGCACTGCGCAGGCGCGCGGCATGCAGGATCAGCAGCCGCGCGGCATTGATCCGGGTGTGCATATCGGCCAGCAGGTTGGCGATGCTCTGGTGCTCGATGATCGGCTTGTCGAACTGCACCCGCTCCCGTGCATAGGCCAGCGCCGCTTCGAAAGCCGCGCGGGCGATGCCCAGTGCCTGGGCGGCGATGCCGATGCGACCGCCTTCCAGGTTCGACAGGGCAATGGACAGGCCCTTGCCGCGTTCGCCCAGCAGGTTGGCCTCGGGCACGCGGCACTGGTTGAGGGTCACCGCGCAGGTATCGGAGGCGCGGATACCCATCTTGTGTTCGCTACGATCGACGATAAAGCCCGGTGTATTGGTAGGTACCAGGAACGCTGAGAGCCCCTTCTTGCCCAGCTCGGGATCGGTGACGGCAAACACAATCGCCAGCTCGGCACGCTTGCCGTTGCTGACGAACTGCTTGGCGCCATTGATCACCCACTCGCCATCCTTCAATTCGGCGCGGGTTCGCAGGTTGTGGGCCTCGGAGCCGGCCTGGGGTTCGGTGAGGCAGAAGCAGCCGATGGCCTGGCCGCTGGCGAGTCGCTCCAGCCAGGTTTCTTTCTGGGCCTGGCTGCCGTAGTTGAGGATCGGCCCGCAACCGACCGAGTTGTGAATGCTCATCAGCGCGCCGGTGGCACCGTCGCCGGCGGAAATCTCTTCCACCGCCAGGGCGTAGGCCACGTAGTCGACATAGGTGCCGCCCCATTCCTCGGGCACCACCATGCCCAGCAGGCCCAGTTCGCCCATCTTGGCTACCAGGCCGTCGTCGATCCAGCCGGCTTTTTCCCAGGCCTGGGCATGGGGCGCGATCTCGCCGCGGGCGAAGTCCCGGGCCATGTCGCGGATCATCACTTGTTCTTCGCTCAGTTCGATATCGTGCATGGTTCAGTTCCCGTTCGCATCGAGGCCATGGAAAAAGCTGGCGACATGCTCGGCATCCAGTTCGCGCAGGGTCGGTGGGTTCCAGCGTGGGTTCTTGTCCTTGTCGATCAGCAAGGCACGCACGCCTTCCATCAGGTCACCCCGGTCGAACCACTGGCGATCCAGGTGCAGTTCCAGGGCGAAGCAGTCTTCCAGGCTCAGATGGCGGCCGCGGCGGAGCATTTCCAGGGTCACGGCCATGGCCAGGGGCGAGCGGGTCTCCAGCAGGTCGGCGGTTTCCCGAGCCCATTCATGAGTGTCGGCGACGGTCACTTCGCGCAATTGCTCGACCATGCTCGGGACATCCGGCAGGGCGAAGAAGTGGTCGATGGCCGGGCGCAGTGCGTCCAGTGGCGCGTCGGGCAGGGTTTGCACGGCGAGTTTCGCCAGCAGGCCCTGGAGGTCCTTGAGCGGTGTGTCGTGCCATTGCAGGTGGTCGAGGCGTTCGTCCAGCTGAGCCAGTTTGTCGCTGCTCAGGTACCAGTCGGCCAGGCCGCAGTAGAGGGCGTCGGCGGCGCGGATCTGCACGCCGCTGATCCCCAGGTAGATGCCCAGCTCGCCAGGAATGCGTGGCAGGAAATAACTGCCGCCGACATCCGGGAAGTAGCCGATGGCAACCTCCGGCATGGCCAGGCGACTGCGCTCGGTGACCACCCGCAGGTCGGCGCCTTGCACCAGGCCCATGCCGCCGCCGAGGACAAAACCGTCCATCAGTGCCAGCACCGGTTTGCGGTAGTGGTGGATCGCCAGGTCCAGGGCGTATTCCTCGACGAAGAACGCTTCGTGCAGGCGCCCGCCGCTCTTGTGGCTGTCATACAGCGAACGGATATCGCCGCCGGCACAGAAGGCCCGCTCGCCGGCACCGCGCAAGACCACCGCGTGGACTTGCGGGTCGTGGGCCCAGGCGTCGAGCTGCTGTTGCAGGGCACGGACCATGTCCAGGGTGAGGGCATTGAGGCCGGCGGGGCGGTTGAGGGTCAGGTGACCGATATGGTTGCGCACGTCGGCCAGGACGTCGGCCTCCGTGGTGTCGAGGTCCTGGGTGGCGGAGGATGAAACCCGAGCAGTCATCACTAACTCCCTGCTTTTATTGTCTTTTTTGGTGTGTTCGGCGGGCGAACGATGCCCGATCGTAACAGTGCAAATTTGCCGTGTACAACTGGAATAATCGCAGGTCGAGTCTGCATTTTTGCCTGGGCCGACTTCGAACGCGCATGCCGTCCCTAGACCTTAGCCGTGCTTGGGCTGCAACGCGAACAACGACCCCTTCTGCACAGTGCGTCGCGACAGGATCGGTTGTGTGTCGCTCGTCACGGGCCTTTTCCGGCTGTTTCTCCGCGCTCTTACGACACCCGCCCGGTTCCTCGAGTTGGCATTCTGGCCTCCTTGCGCTGACGTTCCCCCGAGCGGCCGCAAGAGGACGAGCCCCGATCCTCAAGGACGTGGGTTCATTCAATAACAATAAGAACGATAGCGCGGCACTGGCCGCTCATTCTCTGCCCCTGTCCAACAGTGTGCCGGCATCCGCCCGCACGCGATAACTTCAAATAAATCCGGGACTCTGAAGATGACTCATACATGGCTGACCTTACCTGTTCTCGCATTGGCGCTTTGCTGTGGTGGCGCAAGCGCCAAGGAATGGAAAGAGCTGCGTTTCGGCACCAATCCGTCTTACCCGCCGTTTGAATCCAGCAGCGCCGACGGCGGCGTGCAGGGCTTCGGTATCGATCTGGGCAACGCCATCTGCGCCGAGCTGAAGGTCAAGTGCGTCTGGATCAGCAATGATTTCGACGGCCTGATCCCCGCCCTCAAGGCCGGCAAGTTCGATGCCATCGAGTCGTCGATGACCGTCACCGAGCCGCGCAAGAAGCAGATCGATTTCACCGACCGGCTCTACGCCGGCCCGACCGCCATCGTCACCCGCAAGGACTCGGGGCTGCAACCGAGCGCCGAATCGCTGAAGGGCAAGACCATCGGCTATATGCAGGGCACCATCCAGGAAGCCTATGCCAAGGCGCGCCTGGCGCCGGGCGGGGTGAAGCTGCGCGCCTACCAGAATCAGGACCAGGTCTATGCCGATCTGGTCTACGGTCGTCTCGACGGTTCGATCCAGGACAAGCTGCAGGCTGAAATGAGTTTCCTCAAGTCGCCCCAGGGCGAGGCCTTCCAGAACAGCGTGGGGATCAGCGATCCATTGATCCCGATGGACATCGCCATCGGTGTGCGCCAAGGCAACGACGAGCTCAAGAGCATGATCAACGGTGCAATCAAGGCGCTGCACGAGAAGGGCATCTACGCCCAACTACAGAAGAAGTACTTCGGCGACCTGGACCTCTACAACAACTGATCCCGGCGACCACGCCCCCCGTACGGCCCCTGGCCGTGCGGCGGTGGCGCGTGGCGCTGGAAGACGGGTGATCGATGTGACGACCTTTCTCGAACTCTTCGGCCTGGATGCTTCCAGCCTGCAAGGCTATGGCCCGCTGTTGCTGCATGGCGTGTGGGTCACCGCCAAGCTCTCGGCGCTGTCGCTGCTGGTGAGCATGGCCCTGGGGCTGCTCGGTGCAACGGCCAGGCTCTCGCCGCTGCGGCTGTTCAATCTGCCGGCGACCCTCTACACCACGCTGATCCGCGGCATTCCGGACCTGGTGCTGATGCTGCTGATTTTCTACAGTCTGCAAGGTTGGCTCAGCCACCTGACCGAGGCCATGGATTGGCCCTACATGGAAATCGATCCCTTCGTGGCGGGCGTCGTGACCCTGGGCTTTATCTACGGCGCGTACTTCACCGAGACCTTTCGCGGCGCGATCCTGAGTATTCCCCATGGCCAGACCGAGGCCGCGACCGCCTATGGACTGGGCGCCTGGCAGCGCTTTCGTTGCGTGGTCTTCCCGCAGATGATGCGCTTCGCCTTGCCGAGCCTGGGCAATAACTGGCTGGTACTGCTCAAGGCCACCGCGCTGGTGTCGATCATCGGCCTGGCCGATCTGGTCAAGGTCGCCCAGGACGCCGGCAAAAGTACCTTCAACATGATGCACTTCCTGGTCTTGGCGGCGCTGCTCTACCTGCTGATCACCAGCGCTTCGAACTACGTGTTGCGTTGCCTGGAGCGGCGTTTCAACCTCGGTGTGCGGGGGGCGGTGCGATGATCGAGTTGTTCCGGGAATACTGGCAACCCTTCCTCTTCACTGACGGCGAAAGCCTGACGGGCCTGGCCATGACCCTCTGGTTGTTGTGCGCCAGTATCGCTATCGGCTTTGTCCTGTCGCTGCCGCTGGCGCTGCTGCGGGTGTCGCGCAATCCGTTGCTGCGCTGGCCGGTGCAGGCCTTCACCTACGTCTTTCGCGGCACGCCCCTGTATATCCAGCTGTTGATCTGCTACAGCGGGATCTACGGCATGGCGGTGGTCCGTGAGCAGCCCTTGCTGGAAGCCTTCTTCCGCGATGCGATGAACTGCACCTTGCTGGCGTTCGTGCTCAACACCTGCGCCTACACCGTGGAGATTTTCGCCGGGGCGATTCGCAGCATTCCCTACGGCGAGATCGAGGCGGCCCATGCCTATGGCCTGAGCGGTTGGCGATTGTCGCTGCGCCTGATCCTGCCGTCGGCCTTGCGCCGGGCGCTACCGTACTACAGCAACGAAGTGATCCTGATGTTGCACGCCACGTCGGTGGCCTTTACCGCGACCATCCCGGACATCCTCAAGGTCGCTCGGGATGCCAACTCGGCCACGTTCATGACCTTCCAGTCCTTCGGCATTGCCGGGTTGCTCTACCTGGGCTTGTCCTTCGGGCTGGTCGGTGTGTTCCGGCTGGCGGAGCGACGCTGGCTGAACTTCCTGGGCCCGGCGCACTGAATCAATCTCGCAAACACAACCTGTAGGAGCCGGCTGGCCGGCGATGGCGTCCGAATGACCGCTGCAAGGCTCAAGGGCCTCATCGCCAGCAAGCTGGCTCCTACAAGGACCGTGTTTCTCCCATTTTTTCCAGGGTCGTGGCCCGGGAGTTTCCATGTACAAACTGAATATCGAAAACCTCTACAAACGCTTCGGCGATAACGAGGTCCTCAAGGGCGTGTCGCTGCAGGCCCGCTCCGGCGATGTGGTGAGCATGATCGGCGCCAGCGGCTCGGGCAAAAGCACTATGCTGCGCTGCATCAATTTCCTCGAGCGCGCCGATGAAGGCCGCATCGAGCTGGACGGCGAGCTGATCGCCACCCACCCGGCACCGGGCGGCATGAAGGTCACCAGTCCGGCGCAGTTGCAGCGCCTGCGCACCCGCCTGGCCATGGTGTTCCAGCATTTCAACCTGTGGAGCCACCTGACGGTGCTGGAGAACATTATCCTGGCACCCTGTCGGGTGTTGGGCGTGACCCGCAAGGATGCCGAGGAGCGGGCCCGGGCCTATCTCGACAAGGTCGGCCTGCCCCAGCGGGTGGCCGGACAGCATCCGGCGTTTCTCTCCGGCGGCCAGCAGCAGCGCGTGGCGATTGCCCGGGCCCTGGCCATGGAGCCGCAGATCCTGCTGTTCGACGAGCCGACCTCGGCGCTGGACCCGGAGCTGGTCGGTGAGGTGTTGAAAGTGATTCAGGCGCTGGCCGAGGAAGGTCGTACAATGCTCATGGTAACGCACGAGATGGGCTTTGCCCGGCAGGTTTCCAGCCAGGTACTGTTCCTCCATCAGGGCCGGGTCGAAGAGCAGGGCAGTGCCCAGATGCTCGACAACCCGCAAAGCGAGCGTTTGCAACAGTTTCTTTCTGGTCGTTTGAAGTGAGGCAAGCCATTCATGGCGGATATTCGTGACCTGTCGATTGTATTGGATCGCATCGACCAGGCAATTATCGAGGTGCTGCGCCACGATGGGCGCATCACCTACCAGAAGCTCTCCGAGCGCGTGCACCTGACCCCCAGGCCTTGCCTGGAGCGGGTACGCAAGCTGGAGCAGTTGGGGGTGATCCGCGGCTACGGGGCGATTGTCGACGAGAAGAAACTCTCGCCGGGCTTGTCGCTGCTGGTGCTGGTGGCGCTGTCGAACCAAAGCGGGCGGGCGGCGCAGAAAGCCTTCGAGGCCAAGACCCGGGCCTGTGCCCAGGTGCTGGAGTGTCGCTTGATCAGCGGCGCGTTCGACTACAGCCTGCGCATGCGTTGCCGTGACATGGAGCATTACCGGGTGCTGACGGAAACCTGGCTGGACGACCCGGAGCTGCACATCGACAAGCTGGTCAGTCATCCTGAGCTGGCGATGGTCAAGACTTCGATGGAGTAACATCGGCGAACGCCAAACTGTAGGAGCCGGTTTGCTGGCGATGAGGCCCTTGAGCCTTGCGGCGTCCTTCCGGACGCCATCGCTGGCAAGCCAGCTCCTACAGTTATCCGCGTTGACCGTTGTTGCGAGACCCGGTCAATACATGTCATTCGTACCTCGCCGATTCTGCTGCACCGCGCAAATCTTTCAGCCGTTTCCAGCCTTCGCCACCCGCTGATCAACCGGGTTTTTCCCCGGCGCGAACAGACAATGAGCACCTCAACCCCTCATTGAATTCGTGCCCATGCAAACCACCCACACCGTCTTGATGGTTCGTCCGGCGAGCTTCGCCTTCAACCCCGACACCGCCGCCAACAACCGTTTCCAGCAGCAGGCCCAGGGCGGCGAAAACGTCCAGCAGCAGGCGCTCGAGGAGTTCGACCAGTATGTCGCGGCGTTGCGCGCCCATGACGTCGAGGTCCTGGTGCACCACGACCGCGCCTTGCCGCATACCCCGGACTCGATCTTTCCCAACAACTGCTGGAGCAGCCACCCCGACGGCACCCTGGTGATCTATCCGATGCAGGGCCACAACCGCCGCCTGGAACGCAACAAGGGTGTGCTCGACGGGCTCCGCGAGCAGCACCAGGTGCTGCAGTACGTGGATTTTTCCGGCCTGGAGGCCCAGGGCCTGTTCCTCGAAGGGACCGGCAGCATGGTGTTCGATCGCGAACAGCGGATCTGCTACGCCGGCTATTCCACCCGCACCCATGCCGCGGCCTTGCAACCGGTGCTCGATCACCTCGGTTACCAGCTCTGCGGGTTCAATGCCGTGGACCGGGCAGGGGTGCCGATCTACCACACCAACGTGATGATGAGTGTCGGCCAGCACCTGGCCGTGGTCTGCCTGCAGGCCGTCAGCGACCCGGTCGAACGCGACAGCCTACGCCAGCGCCTGGAGTCCAGCGGCAAGGAAATCCTCGCCCTGGACTGGGATCAGTTGGAGTCTTTCGCCGGCAACATGCTGGAAGTTCACAACCGCCGGGGCGAGCCGCTGCTGGTGATGTCGCGCACGGCCTGGGCGTCGCTCGATGCCGGGCAGCGACGACAGGTCGAGCGCTATGCCACGCCCTTGCCCGTGAAAATCGACACCATCGAACGGATTGGCGGTGGCAGTGCCCGCTGCATGCTCGCCGAAGTGTTCCTGCCCAAACATTCTTCCAGCGTGGAGTGCGCCCGATGATTGTTCGTCCCGCCCGATTGTCCGACCTTGCGGCTCTGCTGTCCCTGGCGCAAAGCGCCGGCGCCGGCCTGACCACGCTGCCCGCCGACCCGCAGCGCCTGCAACATCGCCTGGAGTGGGCGCAAAAGACTTTCGCCGGCAGCGCCGAGCGCGCCGATGCCGACTACCTGTTCGTCCTCGAGTCCGCCGAGGGCGAAGTCGTCGGTATCTGCGCCCTGGCCGGCGCCGTCGGCCTGCGTGAGCCCTGGTACAACTACCGGGTCGGCCTGCTGGTCGCGGCGTCGAAAAACCTGTCGATCAACCAGCACCTGCCGACCCTGTTCCTGGGTAACGACATGACCGGTCATTCCGAGCTCTGCTCGCTGTTTCTCGGGGCGAAGCATCGCGAGGGCCTGAACGGCCGGCTGTTGTCCAAGGCGCGCTTCCTGTTCCTCGCCGAATTCCGCGAATACTTCGGTGACAAGGTGATCGCCGAGATGCGCGGCTACTCCGACGAGCAGGGTGTCTCGCCATTCTGGGAGGGCTTGGGTCGACACTTCTTCAAGATGGATTTCGCCGACGCCGACTTCCTCACCGGCCAGGGCAACAAGACCTTTATCGCCGAACTGATGCCCAAGTTCCCGTTGCCCACCTGCCTGCTGCCGAAAGCGGCGCAAGCGGTGATCGGCCGGGTCCATCCCAATACCGAGCCGGCGCTGGGCATGCTCAAGGCCGAAGGGTTCGGCTTCAAGGACTACGTCGACATCTTCGACGGCGGGCCGTTGATCGAGTGCGCCACCGATGACATTCGCGCGGTGCGCGAGAGCCAGGTGCTGGTGCTGAGTATCGGTACGCCGGGGGATCATGCCGAGCCCTACCTGATCCACAATCGCCGGTTCGCCGAGTGTCGGATCACCGCTGCGCCGGCCCGGGTCGCTGCCGGCACCCTGGTGGTCGAGGCCCGTACCGCCGAGGAACTTGGGCTTGAGGCGGGCGCCTCGGTGCGCGCCGTGACCTTGTCAGCGCGCAGCGCGCAACAGGTCGCGGCCTAGTCCGCCGAGATCGCGAAAGCCGCCCGAATACTCAGGCGGCATGGAAAAGGTCCACAAAGTCAGTGTTCTGGCTCGGAAAAACGGTAGAACTGTTATTTATGACAGTTGTGCGGCGCGGGAATGCTCGATTGAATACCCGGCAGCCCTGCCTACCGGCACGGCATGGAGGGGCGTCAATCCCAGGGAGGACCCGCTCATGATGCTGCAGGAACTGCGAGGCTACCGGCTCAGTCCGGCCGGCGAAGCGGATTCGACGTTTGGGCAGTCGGGTACGGTCAGGTTGCAGTTCCCCGACTGTCTGTCGAGCCTGGCCAATGACGTGCTGTCCTGTGCCGATGGCAAGATCCTGGTAGCGCTCAAGGTGAGCTTTGTCGATGGTTGCTGTTTTGGTCTGGCGCGGCTGCATGACGACGGTGCGCCGGACGCTTCCTTCGGTGACGGCGGCTATGTGTCCGGCCGCTTCGAAGCCGGTGCCGACGCCATGGCCAGCAGTGTGCAGTTGCTCGACGATGGCCGCATCCTGCTGTTCGGCCTGCACTACCTGGACGATGAGCATACGTTGCCGGCGGTGGCGCGGTTCGACACTTCTGGGCGCCTCGACCCGACCTTTGGCAATCAGGGTGTCAAGGTGTTGCGCCTGCCCGGTGGACTCGCCGAGGGCCCGCGCGATGGTTGGCTGCCGCCGGGGCTGCCGGGCGTCGAGGCCTGCGCGGGCGCGCTGCAGGCGGACGGCAAGATCCTGCTGATCGCCAATCACACCTACAGCTTTGCCGATTATGTCGGGCTGTTGATCCGCCTCGAACCCGACGGCGCCCTGGACCCGGGTTTCAACGGGCGCGGCTTTGTCGTGGTCAGGCATTTGCTGATGAACTCCTGGCTGAGCTGCGTGCGGGTGCAGGCCGACGGCAAGATTCTGGTGGGCGGCTCGGTGGATTTTCCCCAGTTGGGACTGATGGTTCGCTACGAGGCCGATGGTCGCCTCGATCATGGCTTTGGCGACCTGGGCTTCCTCTCGTTCGGCTTCGCCGGGCCCAGCTCCCTGGTGACGAAATTGGCCGTTGGCCGCGACGGGCGCGTGCTCTGTGTCGGCAACCGCTTCAGCCCCATGCGTGGTGCCTTGCAGGGATTCACCGCCCAAGGCAGCGCAGACCGCTGTTTCAATGATGCCGACGCCGTGCTGCTCGACCTCGACGCCCCGGCCAGTCGTTGGGCCAGTCTTGCGGTACAACCCGATGGAGTGATTCTGGTGGCGGGCTCGACGGTGATGGGCTTCGGCTCGGACTTTGTGCTGGCGCGCTACCTGGCCGACGGGCAACTGGACCGGGACTTCGCCGGCGGGCGCGGCTGGGTACGCACGAGCCTGGGCCACAGCCTGGATACCGTCACCGCCCTGGCCCTGCAAGGTGATGGCCGGATCCTGCTGGCCGGCCATTCGCTGTTCGGCAGTTTCAGGGCGGTGGTGGTGCGTTATCGGGGAGACATGCCGTAGGTTGCTCTCTATCGACCCGCTCCAGGCCGTCGGGAATAACCCGGGCCTTCGCCAATCATGACCGTTGGGCTGCCAGAGCGCTGAGTGATCGTGGGAGTGCCATAGTTACGATCTGCGGATGTAAAAACGCTCCGTTCCGGAGGGTGGCTATGTGGCGGTTCAGCCTGTTGTTTGGAGTGACCCTGGCGCTGTCTTCTAGTGCTTTTGCGGACGGTATGCTCTATCACGTTGTGCAACCCGTCGAACTGGGCGTCGGAAAGACGCAGGTGGTGTTGCAGTCGTCGATGCCGGCTGACCCGGGGCTGGATTCCTGGATGGGGCGTGGACCCTTGGTCCTGGATTTGTCCGGTGTCTGGGCGGCCGAGGCTCCGGCGGTTGGCTATCATGTCTACCTCGATCTGCCGCAGGACAGCATTCCTGGCACGGACGACCCGGGCTATCTGGGTGGGCTGAGTTTTTATGACGCCCCCGACCGCTACCTGGTCGAGCATCCCAAACAGGTCCGCTTTCTTCTCGATCAGGCGGTGGCCCGCCTGCGCGATGCCGGGCGGTTGACCCAGCCGCCGACGTTGACCTTCATTCCCGTGCGCCCCGCGGAACCTGGCTACTCGCCCCGAGTCGAGCGTATTTCGATTGTCATGACCGCGGACTGATGTATCCGCAGACCCTGTCATGCCAGCGCGGTGGCAGGGTCTGGTTCAGGGACTGCTTCAGGACCGGCTTCAGGACTGTAGCTCCGTTCTATTCCTGAATTGCTCCAAAGCCTCGGGATTGGCCAGCGCATCGGTATTTTTCACCGCCAGCCCGTGCACCACGTTACGCACTGCCAGTTCCACCACCTTGCCGCTGAGGGTGCGCGGGATGTCCGTGACCGTCAGGATCTTCGCCGGCACATGGCGCGGTGTGGTGTTGGCGCGGATCACCTGGCGGATCTGCTGTTCCAGGGTGTCGTCCAGTTCGACGCCGTCGCGCAGGCGGACGAACAGCACCACCCGCACGTCGTTCTGCCATTGCTGGCCGATGGCGATGCTCTCCAGCACCTGCTCGACCTTTTCCACCTGCCGATAG
>JACXTT010003728.1_pt1 | contig 23215 bp, 24 predicted proteins | sample 9270951 | NCBI WGS metagenome assembly JACXTT01 (sample SAMN15532306, study PRJNA645909) | rock metagenome | isolation source: weathered quartz diorite | place: Puerto Rico | collected 2017-06-21
GTTTCTCAATAACTCATCTAGAAAACCAATTGCTAAGTTGTTCGTCTTGAAGGCAAGGTAAAGCTTGAACTCTGAACACTTCGTAAACTCTGAATCTGATGCACACGAGCATCAACCTTCTCTTCCGATCCAATCAACTCAGCCAGAGTAATTTCCGACAGAGCGTTCTGCACAATCTCATGCAGTCCGACGATTACTGGACGGATGCCGCAATCGCTCGTGTGAATGCAAGCATCCAGTACCCCTGTATGCGTCTTGCAGAATCGATCGACCGTATCCTCATCGAGAATTCGAATCACTTCATTCAAACGAATGTCGGCCGCGCGGCGCGCCAGCGTGTATCCGCCATTCGCGCCGCGTTGCGATTGCACCAAGCCAGCCTTAACCAGAACCCACATCAGTTTGCCGGCGTTCGCGACGGAAAGACCCTCGCGATCGGCAATCTGGTTCAGCGTCAGCGATTCATCATCGGCCTCGGCGCGAGCCAATTGCACCAGACATCGCAGGCCGTATTCTTCGTGAGCAGAAATCTTCATTTAGTCGAAATCTCTTGGAATTCGGCCTGATTATAGCATTCCTTACTTTTTTATCAAGTTTGCGAGGTGGCTGGGAGCCCCGCCACATGCGCCTGCCAGGCAGGTCGATTACAATCGCCGCGCACCGAGTCGTACGCATGAGGTCCCTTTCACCAGTCAAATCGAAATGGTTCGGCTTCGCGGTAGCAATCTTCGCAGTCGGCATAACGACGGGGGTGCTGAAGTTGCTCGGGCCCCACATCAATCCGACGACGGTCGCGCTGGCCTTCCTCTTGATAATTCTTGTCGCGGCTAGAACGTGGGGTTCCGGTCCGGCAGTGGTGGCGGCCTTAGTCGGAATCCTCAGCTTCAATTTTCTTTTTCTGCCTCCGTATGGAACCTTCGCGATTCGCGATCCCGACAATTGGATCGCGTTCATAGCTTTTATGCTCACGGCCATCACCGTGGGACAACTTTCCGGAAGCGCGAAGCAACGAGCGGAAGAAGCAGAATCCGCGAAAGGCGAAGTCGAACGTCTGTACTATGAGCTACAGGACTCGTTTGAGCGGTCGAGCCAGGCGAAGGCCTTGAAGCAAAGCGAGCGTCTCAAGTCCGCTTTGCTCGACGCGGTCACCCACGATTTTCGGACGCCGCTGACTTCGATCAAGGCATCCGCCACCGCGATGCTCGACGACATCTACGGCACCGAGCGAGACAAGGCTGAACCTGCGCTCGACAAAGAGGCGCGCAAAGAGATGCTGCAAGTGATCGATGAAGAGGCCGATCGCCTCGATCGTTTTGTCGAGAGTCTGACGAAACTTGCGCGCATCGATGCCGGCGATATGCGTTTGCAACTCCAGCCAGCCTCAGTTGACGAGATCATCAACACCGCCTTGAAGCGTGCCGAGCCACGCACGCGCACTCATCCAATGGAAGTATGGATTGACGACTTGCCTTTGATAACAGTTGACGAACATGCAGTCTCGGAAGCGATCTACACGCTGATTGATAATGCGGCCAAATATTCACCAGCGGATTCGCCGATCATTGTGCGCGCGAAAGTTTTGAATGAAACTTCGATCGGAATCAGTGTAGAGGACCGCGGGCCAGGTATTCGCGCTGAGGTTCGCAATCGAGTTTTCGAAAAGTTTTTCCGCGCCATGCGAGACGGCGATGTTTCCGATCGCCGCGTGCCCGGCAGCGGCATGGGATTGGCAATCGCACGCGGCATCGTCGAAGCGCATCACGGCCGCGTTTGGGTCGAAGATGCGGAAGGCGGAACCGGAGCGAAGTTTGTAATTCAGCTGCCAATAGATTCTTCGACTGTTGAAAGAAACTGAATGGCGGATCCAAAACCACGCATTCTGGTTGTTGACGATGAACCGCAGCTCACGCGCGTGCTGCTGCGCAGCCTCACCTCCAAAGGCTATGACGTGCGCATCGCCGGTGATGGAGAGTTCGCTTTGCAGACTTTTCACGATTGGCCGCCGTCACTGGTGATTACCGATCTGGCGATGCCCAACATGGGCGGTCTCGAGTTGTGTCGCAAGCTGCGTGACGTTTCAGAGGTTCCTATCATCGTCCTGTCGGTTCGCGGCGAAGAGAAAACGAAAGTCGAAGCCCTCGATGCCGGAGCTGACGATTACGTGACGAAGCCGTTCGGCATGGACGAGTTGTTAGCCCGCATCCGGGCAGCTCTGCGGCGCCAACCTCCAACCGACGCGCAGAGTCACAGTCTTGAAGCCGGCGAGTTCCGCGTCGATCTCGACGCGCACATCGTCACCCGTGGCGGCGAAGAGCTAAGACTAACGCCGAAAGAATTCGACCTACTAACCTTCCTGATTCGGAATTCGGGCAAGGTGCTCACGCATCGCGCGCTGCTCGGCGCGGTTTGGGGCGGCGATTTCACTCAGCAGAATGAATACCTGCGTGTCTTCATTGGGCAACTGCGGAAGAAGATCGAGCCCGATCCTGCCAAACCTCGCTTTATTCTCACAGAGCCCTGGATCGGCTATCGATTCAATGCTGAGTAGCGGCGGCAGGAGTTAACGAGGCAATGTGCGCGTTAACTCTCTCCAGATCGATTTCGAGCGAGTCCAAATAATTCTGATCGATCGCCCTAACAGATGCTCGAATTGAGGAAACATCTTCGCAAGTTAGAGAACCGCGCCGCGCATGTTCAGCGGCCAGTGCAAATATGATGAGGCATTGGTTGCTCTGCGAGACGAGCTCAAGGCTGAGCTCAAGTTGTCGCCGCTTCTCAATCAGCGCTGTCAAGTCTGCACTCATGGGTTCGTGATGTCCCTGAACTATGAAGCTCATCAAAACCTCCAACCGATCTTCATTGCCGATGAGTATCTTTCCTATGTTTTTCGACGTCAACACTTATTTTTCGAAGGACCTTCGCCTATCTCTTGCGCAATCGATGCTTGAATCTCATAATTGCCTCATGACTGAGAAGGAGATTGTGCTTGAGACAATTCGGTCTTTGCCCGACGATTGCTCATTGGAAGAGATCGCCGAACGCGTTGAATTTATGGCTGCCGTGCAGAAAGGTCTCGACCAACTGGACGCAGGTGAAGGCATCCCTCACGAAGACGTCAAACGACAGTTAGCCTCATGGCTTACAAGCTGATCTGGTCTCCTGCAGCTCTCGACGACCTCCACGATATCGTCGTCTTTATTGGGCGCGACAATCCCGAGCGTGCAATGTCTTTCGGATACGAACTGATCTCAGAGACTGACCGCCTTCAAAGTGTCCCCGAGTTCGGCCGCAAAGTTCCTGAATATCAAAATCCAAACATTCGCGAGATCATCTTTCGGCCCTACCGGATTGTTTATCGAGTTAATCGTAACCAAAGGGCGTGCGAAATTGCGCGCATCTGGCACTCGGCTCGCGGAATACCCAGGCTGTAACAGAACTCTTATTCTTTTACGAACTTTTAATAAATTCCTTAGCCGCTTTTTACAGGGGCCTCACTATGCTGGCAGTTGGTGAGAACCCTCGCTAGTTCAAAGCTGACTCGTTATGGCGGCGCTTCGCTGATAGTTTTTGGCGCGACGACCGTGTTGTTGCCGTTTCGCGCGAACATCAACGCCACCACAGTCGGGCTCGCGCTGCTATTGGCTGTCCTGTTTGTCGCTATCGGATTCGGCAGCAAGCCCGCCTTGCTCGCGTCCGTGTTGGCGATGCTCGGTTTCAATTTCTTTTTCCTGCCGCCGTATCACACATTCACAATTGCCGATCCGCAGAACTGGATTGCGTTGACAGCCTTCTTCATCACAGCTCTGGCCGTTGGGCAACTATCCGCCCGGGCCAGGCAGCGCGCGGAAGAATCAGAAGCCGGCAAGATCGAAATTCGCCGGCTCTACGATGAATTGCGCGACGCGTTCGATCGGGCCAGCGAAGCCGAAGCCATCAAACGCAGCGAACAATTGAAATCGGCTTTGCTGGATGCGGTCACGCACGACATTCGCACACCGCTCACTTCGATTAAGGCATCGGCAACTCTACTGCTTGAAGATCGCGAGGAAACGAAATCATCGGCAAGACTAAGCTCTGATGAGCAACATGCGATGTTGGAAGTCATCACGCACGGCGCCGATCGTTTGGATCGATTCGTGGAAGGCATCGTCGACCTGGCGCGCATTGAAGCCGGAGACCTGAACTTGCATCGCAATTGGCGCTCGGTGGATGACCTGATCGAAGCGGCCCTGGCCCAAGCTGAACCGTTGTTGCAAAACCATCGAATCGAAGTTGTCGTGCCGGACGAACTGCCGATCGTCAGCGTGGACGGACGCGCGGTTACTGAAGTCATCTACACGCTGCTGGACAATGCTCGCAAGTACACGCCTGCGCGCACGCAAATTACCATTGGCGCGCGCACCGCCAGCGATGATGTCATCGAGATATCGGTTGAAGATCAAGGCGCCGGGATCCCAAGGCAATATCGCGAGCGCGTGTTTGAAAGGTTCTATCGAATCGCGGACAACGAACTTGCGAAGGAACACCCCGGTGGATTTGGCGTGGGGCTGGCTATCGCGAAAGGGATCGTCGAAGCGCACGGAGGCCGAATCTGGATTGAGGATGCGTCAACAGGTTCGGGAGCGAAGATCGTTTTTACCGTGCCGGTGGCTGACATGGACGAAGCAGAGAGTTCAGGCAGAATCGTAAGGCATTAGCCATGGAAGTTCGCAAGCGCATTCTTATCGTTGACGACGAGCAGCAGATTACGGTCGTGCTGCGCAGCGGGCTAAACAAACATGGGTATGACGTACGCGTCGCGAATGAAGGCCAGGCGGCCCTGGAACTCTTTAATGCATGGACGCCTGATCTCGTCATCACTGATCTTTCAATGCCGAACATGAACGGGCTAAAGCTCTGCCAGGAACTGCGATCAAAGTCATCGCTTCCCATCATCGTCCTGTCCGTCAAGAACGATGAAGAAACGAAAGTCGCGGCGTTGGATATCGGCGCTGACGATTATGTCACCAAGCCGTTTGGGATGGGAGAGTTGCTCGCGAGAGTTCGCGCCACGCTACGCCGCTCCCCTGCTCCCAGTCTCGAAACTACGGTGCTGGAAGAGGGTGACTTTTGCGTCGATCTCGAATCGCGTGAAGTGAGAGTCGCCGGAAAAGAGATTCGCTTATCTCCCAAGGAATTCGATCTTCTGACCTTCTTCATCCGCAATGCGGGGAAAGTGCTCACGCATCGCAAGCTGCTCGCGAATATTTGGGGAGGGAATTACACCGATCAGACTGAATACCTGCGCGTGTTCGTTCGCCATCTCCGCAAGAAGATCGAACCCGACCCCGCCAAGCCTCGCTACATCCTGACTGAGCCCTGGGTTGGTTATCGATTCCTTCCGGGCAAGTAGAAACCCGACCGTGAGGGAGGGTGTGATACGCGTATTCTAATGAGACCTCTGCACCCTCTCCAACGGTCGGGTTCCATTTTTACGAACTTTTAATGAACCTTTAAGCCCTTTTTCACTTCGATCCTCCTATCGTGATCCTGCTCGCAAAGTTGAGCACGCGATGGCTGTGAATCGAAAATTTCTGGTAGCTCCTGAACCCGCCAAGCCGGATCCAATTCAATACCTGACGGAAAACGGTTTCCGTATCATCCGTCGTTGCGACGTTGATGATTCATTTCCCAGAGACGGGATTGAGCACTCATTCATCGTCCACGATCCGGATGGCTATGAACTCGATATTACGGTCGCGTTCGACACGCGCGCTGCTGCGGAAATCATCGAGCGCAGTCGTCGTCGCATTACTTTTGAAAGCTCGTTTTGGGTCAACGCCGCTGAACGTCATCTGTCGGAATATTTGTGGGAACAGAACGATTATCCACCGGACGCAAGACTAACGATTAATCAATTGACGCTCGATGACATGGATTCGGCCAGACGTTGGGGTCGCGATGAATCGTGACTCGACTAGTGATGTTTGTTTGTAGAACTCAGCGAGGCGGGACAGAAAGACTCAGATGGTAAGCAGCAACAACAAACTAGAAGCTCAGGCAAGAGACAAGACAAGGGCTTACCGGATCATTATCGCAACTGGAATTGTGATGTTGGCGATTTGCGTTAACGCTCGAGCGCAGCAAACTGTTTTCAATGTACCAACCACGGACGTGCTCCCCGAAGGTAAGGTTTATTTTGAGCTGGATGTCAGCGCCAAACCGAACAACTCTGAGGCCGTGAGTAGGTTCTCTGCGTTTGTGCCCCGCTTGGTGGTTGGCGCAGGTCACGGTATTGAAGCCGGCGTAAACATTCTCGGCAACATTCAACCAGGTCTGGATTCGACGACCATCTCACCCACAATCAAGTGGAAGGTCTACGACGGAGCCGACAATGGTTGGGCAATTGTGCTGGGCGATAACTTGTTTGTTCCGGTGCGAAATCGTGCCTACGACGTCGGCACTTATTCGTACGTCATGACTCAAAAGACATTCAAGCAGAGCACGAGAATCGGATTCGGCGGATATTTCTTCAGCCGAAATGTCGTGGCTCTCAACGCGAATCGCGCCGGTGGACAATTCACTTTCGAACAACCAATCAACAAGAAGGTCACGCTGGCGGCGGACTGGTTCACCGGCAAGCACGGCGCCGGATATTTCACACCGGGCGTGGTGTTCAAGGTCGGCCCGAAAGTGACCGGATACGCCAGCTACTCAATCGGCAATCAGAATGCGTCGCGTGGGAATCACTATTTCCTGCTGGAGTTTGGCTACAACTTTAACTAACGAGGCGTTTTGGAAAAAATGCTCGATCTGATTTTTTTGGCGGCAACAATTCTCTTCTTCCTTCTCGGTCTGGCCTATGTGCGCGGGTGCGAGAAGTTGCAATAGGTGAGGCGATGTCCATCGGAACGATTCTGATTCTGGCGGTATCAGCGCTGCTGTTGATCTATCTGATCGTTGCGTTGTTGAAGCCCGAGAAATTTTAGAAGGAAGAGGTCAGAGGCTAGAGGATAGCGGCTAGACAGCAGCATAAGACCCTTTCTAATCTCAAACCTCTAGCCTCTAACCTCTCAAAAAAGAGTTATGACAGTGAATGGTTGGTTACAGATTCTTCTTTACTTTGTCCTGATCCTGGCCGTGACAAAACCGCTGGGCGTGTTTATGGCAAACGTGTTCGAGCGGCGCAAGACGTTTCTCGATCCGGCGCTACGACCGCTTGAGCGGTTGATCTACCGGGTTACTAGAGTCGACGAACAGCGCGAGATGCGCTGGACTGAATATGCATCAGCCATGTTGCTGTACAGCGTGGTCTCAATGATCGTGCTGTTTCTCCTGCAACGTTTGCAGGGTCATCTGCCTTTCAATCCGCAGCACCTGCCGGGAATCGATTCCGCCGGCTACGCGGCTGGTGGTTATGTCGGTTCGTCCTTCAACACGGCAGCTTCGTTTACCAGCAACACGAACTGGCAGGGTTATAGCGGCGAAGCGACGATGAGCTATCTCACGCAGATGGCCGGGCTCGCTTATCACAACTTCACCTCGGCTGCGGTGGGAATGGGACTAGCGATTGCTCTAATTCGCGGCATCGCGCGGCGCGAGATGGAGACGATCGGCAATTTCTGGGTTGATTTAGTTCGGGGATGTCTTTGGATCCTGTTGCCGCTCAGTATTGTGCTGGCGCTGGCGCTGGTTTCGCAGGGCGTCGTTCAGAATTTGAAACCCTACACGACGGCTCACTTGATCGAAAGGCAAACGATCGAGGTTGAAAAGAAGGACGCAGCCGGCAACGTAATCACGAAACCGGACGGCACGACTGAGAAAGAAATGCAGAGCGTCGATACGCAGACTATCGCGCAGGGACCCGCTGCTTCGCAGATCGCCATCAAGCAATTGGGAACAAATGGCGGCGGCTTCTTCAACGTCAACTCGGCGCATCCATTTGAAAATCCGACTCCGCTTTCGAATTTTCTCGAGATGTTTTCCATCCTGGCAATCTCTGCCGGATTCACTTACACGCTCGGCCGCCTGGTGAAATCTCAGAAGCATGGTTGGGCCGTCTTTGCGGCGATGGCTGTGCTCTTTTTTGCCGGAGTAGTTGTGTGTTACTGGGCCGAAGCGCGCGGGAACCCGCAATTGCCGGTCAACGTGAACCAGGGGGCATCGACGATGCAGTCGGGCGGTAACATGGAAGGCAAGGAAGTGCGCTACGGAATTGCCAACTCGACGCTCTGGGCCGTGGCGACAACCGACGCTTCGAACGGCAGTGTTAACAGCATGCACGATTCATATACGCCGATCGGCGGTTTGGTGCCGTTGGTGAACATCATGCTGGGCGAAGTCGTCTTCGGCGGCGTCGGCGCGGGCATGTACGGCGTACTGGTGATGGTGATCCTGTCAGTGTTCATCGCCGGACTGATGGTGGGGCGAACGCCGGAGTATCTCGGCAAGAAGATCGAATCTTACGACGTAAAGATGGCGATGCTCTACGTGCTGATCTTTCCGCTTTTGATTCTGGTGATGACGGCGATCTCCGTGCTGGCGCCGAACTTTGGTTTGACTTCGCTGAACAATCAGGGCCCGCACGGCCTTTCAGAAATCCTCTACGCTTTCACGTCGGGAGCGGGCAACAACGGCTCGGCCTTCGCCGGACTAAACGCGAACACGCTCTGGTACAACTCGACGATTGGTCTAAACATGCTGTTCGGCCGTTTCTTCATGATTATCCCCACACTAGCGATCGCCGGCAGCCTCGTGCGCAAGAAAGTTGTACCACCGTCGCTGGGGACCTTTCCGGTGACGACGCCGCTGTTTGCCGGTCTGCTGGTGAGCGTGATTCTGATCGTGGGCGCACTAACTTTTTTCCCGGTGCTCAGCCTGGGACCGATGGTTGAGCATCTGTTGATGTATGCGGGCAAGACATTCTGATTTGGAGTGCGGCGGCTTGACGCCGCTTTGTATGGATCACCAGGAAAAGCGCTTCGAATTAATGGACGGAAGGAAGAACTAAGTCGGCGTCAAGCCGCCGCACTCCAAAAAAAATGGCAAAGAAAACTAAGCAGCAGGCAATTTGGAATTGGGAGATCGTCAGGCGCGCGATCATTGACGCGTTCGTGAAGCTGAGTCCGCGCAAGATGATGAAAAACCCGGTGATGTTCGTGGTCGAAATCGGCAGCGCCCTGACAACGATCTATTTCATCGTTGGCCTGGTCAGACCAGTAACAGGGCTGACCAATTCAAAGTTCGAGCTTCAGATCACTCTGTGGCTTTGGTTCACAGTGCTCTTCGCTAATTTTGCCGAAGCCATGGCTGAGGGTCGCGGCAAAGCGCAAGCCGATAACCTACGACGCTCGCGCACTGAGACGATCGCGCACCGCTTCATCAACAATCACACCGAAGATGTGGCCGCGCCGGATTTGCGGATGAACGACGTCGTGGTTGTTTTGGCCGGTGAATTTATCCCGGGCGACGGCGACATAATCGAAGGCGTTGCGTCGGTCGACGAATCCGCGATCACCGGCGAATCGGCTCCGGTAATTCGTGAAGCCGGCGGCGATCGTTCAGCAGTCACCGGCGGCACGCGTGTGCTTTCAGACTCAATCAAGATTCGCATCACGGCAAATCCAGGTGAAACATTTCTCGATCGAATGATTGCGCTGGTCGAGGGCGCAGAAAGACAAAAGACGCCAAATGAAATCGCGCTCAACATTCTGCTGGCCGGGCTAACGATCATCTTCCTGCTGGCGGTGGTCACGTTGCAGCCATTCGCGATTTATTCGAACGCACCGCAAACGATCTTTGTGCTCGTTTCGCTGCTGGTGTGCTTAATTCCGACGACGATCGGCGGATTGCTGTCAGCCATTGGCATCGCCGGAATGGATCGCTTGATTCAGCACAACGTGCTGGCGATGTCGGGTCGGGCGGTTGAGGCCGCAGGCGACGTCAACACACTGCTGCTCGATAAAACCGGCACGATCACTTTGGGCAATCGCCAGGCGACTGAATTCGTGCCGCTGGCGGGCATTGACGAGAAGCTGCTGGCCGACGCGGCGCAACTGTCTTCGCTCGCGGACGAAACTCCCGAGGGCCGCTCGATCGTCGTCCTCGCAAAGGAAAAGTACGCGTTGCGAGGCCGTGAGTTTGGGATTCACGAAGCCAACTTCATTCCCTTTACCGCGCAGACGCGAATGTCCGGCGTTAACCTCAACGGACGAGAGATTCGCAAGGGCGCAGTCGATGCGATTGAAAAGTACTGCAACCATAACGGCGCCTCTTGTCCCAAAGACATGCGCGAGATCGTCGAACGCATCTCGCGTGCGGGTGGAACGCCTTTGGTAGTCGCGTACGACCGAAAGCCCCTGGGCGTGATCTATCTGAAAGACATCGTCAAAGGCGGTATGCGCGAACGTTTCGCACAGCTGCGCGCGATGGGCATCAGGACTGTAATGATTACCGGCGACAATCCCTTGACGGCTGCGACGATTGCGCGCGAAGCCGGCGTCGACGATTTTCTCGCGCAAGCGACTCCAGAAGATAAGATGCGGTTGATAAAGGAAGAACAAGCTGAAGGCAAATTAGTCGCGATGACCGGTGACGGCACGAACGATGCGCCCGCGCTGGCCCAAGCCGACGTTGGCGTTGCCATGAACACCGGAACTCAAGCCGCGAAGGAAGCCGGCAACATGGTCGATCTGGATTCGAATCCGACCAAGCTGATCGAAGTGGTGGAGATCGGGAAACAGCTGTTAATGACGCGCGGCGCGCTCACGACTTTTTCGATTGCCAATGATGTCGCGAAGTACTTCGCAATTATCCCGGCGATGTTTGTCGCCGCGTTTCCTGTGCTCAACGCGCTGAACATTATGGGACTGCGCACACCTCAGTCGGCGATTCTGTCCGCCGTGATTTTCAATGCGCTGATCATCATCGCATTGGTTCCACTCGCGTTGAAGGGCGTGAAGTACCGGCCGATGAGCGCCGCCGCTTTGCTTCGCCGCAACATGCTGATTTATGGATTCGGCGGCATCATCGCGCCGTTTATCGGAATCAAGATCATCGACGTGATCGTGCACGCGATTGGATTGGCGTGAGTTTGCCTCCCTCTCCCTTTGGGAGAGGGCTGGGGGTGAGGGGCATAGCCCGAAACAAAAAGGGATGTTTGGTTTTGCCGCTACACCCTCACCCTAACCCTCTCCCAGAGGGAGAGGGAATGGACGATAATATGAAGAATCTGATTACAGCAGTGCTGATGACGATCGTAACCACGATCTTGCTCGGCTTGATTTATCCACTTGTGGTTACCGGAATTGCTCAACTCGTTTTTCCGGATAAGGCCAACGGACAACTGATCAGGCGCAGCGACGGCACAATCGTGGGCTCTCGGATCATTGGCCAACCGTTCGGCGGTCCTGGCTATTTTCATTCGCGACCGAGCGCCGCGGGTGCCGCCGGTTACGATGCCGCAGCCTCGTCAGGATCAAATCTTGGCCCAACGAGTCAGAAGTTAATTGACCGTGTCAAAGCCGAGGCGGAACGAGTGCAAGCCGAAAACCCGAGCCAGCCGGTGCCGATAGATCTCGTCACAACATCCGCATCCGGTCTCGATCCCGACATCACCCGGGCCGCCGCCGAGTTTCAGGTGGCGCGCGTCGCGCGTGAACGCAGTCTTACTGAGGACGAAGTTCGTAAGCTGGTAAGCGCTCATACGAAAGATCGCACTTTTGGTTTTCTGGGAGAGCCGCGGGTGAATGTGCTGGAGTTGAATCTTGATCTCGACAGTCGAAGGCCAATGACACGCTAACTGACACTATGGCCATTACTGAACAACGACCGTCGCCTGAAACTCTGCTCGCCAAGATCAAAGAGAGCGAGCAGGCGAGCTTGCGCATTTACATCGGCCATGCGGCGGGCGTCGGTAAGACCTATCGCATGCTGGAAGACGCGCACGAGTTGCGACGGCAAGGCGTCGATATTGTTCTGGGCCTAATTGAGCCGCACGGCAGATTTGAGACTGAGGCTCTGGTCGACGGGTTGGAAAGAAGTCAGCTCAAGCGAATTGAATATCGCGGTTCAGTCTTTGAAGAGTTAAACCTTGAGGAGATTCTTGCTCGCGATCCTCAGATCGTGATTGTGGATGAACTGGCCCATACCAATGTGCCCGGTTCGAAGCATCAGAAGCGTTACGAAGATGTGCTTGAACTACTCGATGCGGGCATCTCTGTAATCACGGCCATCAATATTCAGCACATGGAGTCGTTGAACGACGCTGTGGCGCGCATCACGGGTGTCCAGGTACGCGAGACTGTACCCGATTCGTTTTTCAAACGAGCCAATGAGATTGTCGATATCGACATCTCGGTTGAGATGCTCCGAACGCGATTACGACAGGGGAAAATCTATCCGGTCGAGAAGATTCAACAGGCTCTCAACAACTTCTTCCGCAAAGGCAACCTGTCGGCTCTGCGCGAATTGGCGTTGCGACAGGTTGCGACCGATCAGGCGGCGAAAGCGCACGACTATCGTGAGCGCGAAGGATTGGAGCAGGCGGCAATTCCCGAAAAGGTCATGGTGGCCATGGCTTCGCGTGGCAGCGCCAAAAGAATCTTGCGCGGGGGCGCTCGGATTGCTGGCAGGCTGGCCACCGATTGGTTTGCGGTATATGTCGAAACGCCCAAGGAAGAACCGGGGCGAATCGATCCTCATGATTATGTTGTGCTCGAAGAGAACATTCGTTTCGCGAAGGAACTCGGCGCCAAAGTTATGAAGTTAAAAGGGCGGCGCGTGGCGGACACCTTGATTGAATTCGCGCGACGCGAGGGTATTACTCACGTGGTCTTCGGACAATCGGCCCGATCGCGATGGGATGTTCTCCTGCATGGTTCCGTCATCAATCGATTCCTGCGCGAGGTCCGTGACGCGAGTGTTCACGTCGTTCCGTTGGAAAGAAAACCAGCGAACCATTCGCTGTCCAACGGCAAAGGAAATCACTGATTCTAGTCCGCAGGTTAATTCGCCTTTCTCTTTACGAACTTTTTATAAACCTCTTACTCCATCCTTACGCTCATCGCTCTAACCTGAAACTGGCGATTTAGAGGCGCCAGCGAAATGCGAGCGGCGAACGAACCAACAGTCTCTGAAGAGTTGACTCAACGAATCGCGGATTTGATTGCGCGTGTTGCCGAGCTAACGCGTCGTCTCGAGTTAGTAGAAGTCGTGCGCGGCAATGGCAGATCTCATCCGCAACCCGAACCTACATCACTCGGCGCGGACGATTCGGCGCATCCGATTGAGTTTCTGACTGACAACGGATTCGTGATTGTACGGCCATGGGAACTAGACGGCTCGCCGGCGCCCACCGGCGGCCATTGCCGATTCGTCGTGAGCAACCCGAATGGGAATGAACGAAACATCGCCGTAAGAATTTCAACCGAGTTGATGAGCGGCACAGCCGTTCACACGAGCGGGCGCATAGATCAATCAAGTGAGTTCTGGATCGTTTGCGCGGAACGACGCCTGGCGGATTACCTCGCGGAACACGATGGTTTTCCCGACGGGAACGAAATCATCGTCAATGATTTGAATCGCGAAGATCACATGCTAGCGATTCGTTGGAGAAAGTCTGGATAAATCAGGAGTCAGGAGCCGGGAGTCGGTAAGAAGAGGCTTGCTAACTCCGACTCACAACTCCTAACTCCCGGCCCGCTTGTTATGGCTTACACGTTAAAGCGCTTACTGGTTGGTAAAGCGAAGAGGACCGCGATGGCGGTCCACGAGCGATTGACTAAGAAGACCGGCCTGGCCGTCTTCGCTTCCGACGCACTGTCTTCGACGGCGTACGCGACGGAAGAAATTCTGCTCGTGCTCGCGGTCGCTTTCGCGTTCGGCCACGGCTACGCGTTCCATTATGTCGTACCAATCACCTTCGCGATCGTGGCAGTCCTGGTCATCGTCGCGATCAGTTACCGGCAAACGATCTTTGCCTATCCCTCGGGCGGCGGCGCTTACATCGTCGCGAAAGACAATCTCGGCACAACTCCCGGATTGATTGCCGCGGCGGCATTGCTGGTCGACTACGTACTTACAGTTTCAGTGTCGATCTCGGCCGGCGTCGCCGCCATCACTTCGGCGGCGCAAGGAACCAGCTGGGCCTGGCTCGACAATCACAAGGTCCTTCTTTGTCTAATTCTGATCGCATTCATTGCGGTGGCTAACCTGCGTGGTGTACGCGAATCAGGTGCGCTTTTCGCCGGTCCGACGTACTCGTTCGTGATCAGTTTTCTTTTCATGGTCGGTTATGGCCTGGTTCATTATTACTTTCATCCGACAGTCGCGCCGGCGCCAGCGGATCTTAAATTGGCCGAAGGCTATCACCTGCAACCGCTGACCTGGTTCCTGTTGTTAGGAGCATTCTCGAACGGCTGCGTCGCGTTGACTGGAACGGAAGCAATCTCAAACGGCATCCCCGCATTCAAACAACCTGAGTCGAAGAACGCCGCGACGACGCTGGCGTGGATGGCCGCCTTGCTGGCGACCATGTTCATCGGCACCAGCGTGATGGCCTATCTCTATCAGGTGCATCCGCGCGAAAGTGAAACAGTCATTTCGCAATTCGCTCGCACGATCTTCGCGGGCCCGATGGGATGGTTCTACTACGTCATTCAAACGACGACCGCGCTAATCCTGATCCTGGCCGCGAACACTTCGTTTGCAGACTTCCCTCGCCTGGCCAGCCTGCTCGCGCGCGATCGATTTCTGCCGCGACAGTTCGCCACGCGCGGCGACAAACTCGTCTTCTCAAACGGCATCATCATTCTCGCCGTGTTCGCCGCGGTGCTCGTGATTGGCTTCGGCGGCGACACCAGCCGCTTGATTCCGCTTTACGCAGTCGGAGTTTTTCTTTCATTCACACTTTCACAGAGCGGCATGGTGCGTCATTGGCTAAAAGCTGGAAAGCGGCTGAAAGAGTCGCGCAATTCAGGGGAGGTGTCGGAAACTGAGCGAAAGACCGCAGCTTACGCGCTCAAATTGCAGGAGCTACGCGAAGCCAAGCATTGGAAGAAATCGATGGTCATCAACGGCCTTGGCGCCATCGCGACGCTGGTCGTCTTAATCGTGCTCGTCCTCACCAAGTTCATTCATGGAGCTTGGATCGTGGTCGTTCTGATTCCGATACTCGTGGCCATGTTTCGCGCCATCCATCGCCACTACATGGACGTGGCGACGCAGCTAACGACTGAAGGCGCGCAAAAGGTTCAGCCGATCAGGCATGAAGTTGTCGTGCCTATTTCCGGAATTCATCGCGGCGTGTTGCAGGCGATCGAGTACGCGAAAGCGATCGCCGGAGGCGGTCACGTCACGGCGATCTACATCAACGTCGACGATGAAGCGACGCAGAAATTGCGCGCAAAGTGGAGTGGCTTTGTCGAAGGAGTCGAACTGGTGGTAATTGCTTCGCCCTATCGTTCGCTGGTCGGGCCACTGATCCGATACATCGACCGCCGGTTGACCTTACATCCTCACGAGGTCGTCACCGTCGTGTTGCCTGAATTCGTCCCGGCGAAGTGGTGGCATCACCTGCTGCACAACCAGAGCTCGCTGATGCTGAAAGGAGCGCTGCTCTTCAAGCCTAACGTGATCGTGATCAGCGTCCCCTACCACCTGGGACTCGACAAGCGAAATGGAAATGGCCAACGGAATGAAAAGCCGCCCGCCAACAACGGCAAGAAATCCAGGCACTAGAATCTAATCTTCGGGCAGCGTCTTGATGCCCACCGACTGAACGACTCTTTCGCGATAGCGCCGGGCGTCGGCTTTGATAGTTTCTTCGTTGAGAGTCAGCAGCCGGCGGTCGCGCATGATGACACGGCCTTCGATGATTACCGTCCGCACGTCGTCAGCTTTCGAGGCATAGACCAAATCGGAATAGATGTTGTACCAGGGCGTCTGATTCAGATCGTCGAGATCGACAATCACCAGATCGGCGCGCTTCCCTTTTTCAATCGATCCAATTTCCTTATCGAGATGTAACGCGCGCGCGCCGCGAATCGTGGCCATCTCAAAAGCTTCCTCGGCCGACACCACCTTCGGATCGTTGCTGATGAGTTTGTGGAGCTTGGCCGCCGTATCCATCTCTTCCCAGAGATTCAGATCGTTGTTCGATGCCGCCCCGTCCGTGCCCAGCCCGACCGGCAGATTCTCTTTCAGCATCTGCGGAACCGGCGCTGTGCCGGAAGCAAGTTTCATATTCGACTGCGGATTGTGAACGATCCCGACTCCTAATCTCTTCAGCAGTCCGAGTTCTTCATCGCTCGGCCAAACCACGTGCGCAGCGATTACCCGATCATTCAGGAAGCCAATGCGATTTAGATAATCAACCGGCGAAGCGCCTTTGGCTTTAAGGCTGTCATCGACTTCGCGTTTCGTTTCCGAAATGTGAATGACGATCGGCGCGCCCAACTTGTCCGACAGCGCGCGCGCGGCTTTCAAATGATCTTCAGAAACCGTGTAAGGCGCGTGCGGCGCGATTGCCGGCACGATGAGCGCGTTGCCTTTCCACTTGTTAATGAACCGGTCTGAGTATGCGAGGCCCTGATCGTAAGTTTTGTTATCGGCCACGGGAAAATCGATCACGGTTTCGCCGAGCACGCCGCGCATTCCCGCTTTGAAGGTCTCGTCCGCGATCGCATCTTCGAAGTAATACATGTCGCAGTAGGTCGTCGTGCCGCTGCGAATCATTTCCGCCAGGCCCAGGCGCGCGCCGACGCGCACGAAATCTTCGGTTACGTTCTTCGCTTCCGCCGGGAAGATGTATTTCGTCAGCCACTCCTGCAGATCGAGGTCATCCGCGATGCCGCGAAAGAGCGTCATCGGTACATGTGTGTGACCATTGATGAGACCGGGGATCACGACTTTACCTGCAGCATTCACGACTTCGCGCGCAGCGTATTTGCGGTCGATTTCGGCAGTCTTTCCGACTTCGACGATGCGGCCGCTTTTAACCGCAACCGCACCCTGCTCGATCACCCGATGCGAGCCGTCCATCGTGACGACTGTGCCGCCTTTGATGATGATATCCACGATAGTCTTTCGCCTTTGCGCCATCATTTCGGAAGGCGCGAGAAAGATCAACATGAAAAGGACACAGAAACGAGTTTTCATTGCTTCGTTAAAAACCTCGCATCGAATGCCTTAGGTAACAGTTCGCGGATATCCACGACTTCGCTTTGGCCTTTCAAGTTTGCCAGCGTGATTTTCGCCTGCTTGGTGTATTCCCAGATTATCTGTCGGCAAGTGCCGCACGGCGGGGTCAACGCTTCGGTGTCGACCACAATGACGAGGTCCGTAAAATCTCTTTCGCACTCAGACAGCGCTTTCCAAATGGCTACGCGCTCGGCGCAAACGGTCAAGCCATAGCTGGCGCTTTCAATATTGCAGCCGGTGTAGATCTTTCCTTCTTTTGTTCGTAACGCTGCGCCGACCAAAAACTTTGAAAACGGCGCGAGCGAACAGTTGCGCGCCTGCTTGGCAATCTCGATCAAATTATCAGTCTCGCTCAACTCTGGCCTCCAAACGAATGTACCGAACTGGCCAGCCTCTCGCGAATTTTTCCGCTAATCAAATCAATGCTCACAAGATTATGACCCCCCTCAGGAATAATTACATCGGCGAACCGCTTTGATGGTTCGACAAATTGCATGTGCATCGGGCGCACCGTCGCCATGTACTGGTCGATGACTGAATCTAAAGTGCGTCCGCGTTCAGCGATGTCGCGCCGCAACCGGCGAATGAAACGAAGATCGTCGGGCGTATCGACAAATATCTTGATGTCCATCTGTTCGAGCAGACGGGGCTCGGCAAAAATCAAAATCCCCTCAACGATCACGATAGGCTTGGGTTCGACGCGCGTGGTGGCGGGCAAACGAGAATGAGTTCGGAAGTCGTAGATCGGCAACTCAACAGGTTCGCCCGCGTTCAACTTCTTAAGATGATTCACCAGCAGATCGTTATCCACCGCATCAGGATGATCGAAGTTCGCCTGATTGCGATAATCAAGCGGCATGTCTTTCAAGTCGCGATAGTAAAGATCCTGCTGGATAAAGACGACCTCGTCCGCGCGGACGGATTCAAGAATCCGATTTGCCACCGTCGTCTTGCCCGAACCTGTGCCGCCGCAAATGCCGATAATCATAAATGTCAGTTGCCCGTGGTCAGTTGTCCGTTGTTAGTTGCATTTTGGCTTTGCCACTGACCACTGACAATTGACCACTGACAATCATTTCAACTTTGCGATTACACGTCTCAATAGTTCCGTGAATTGACCCCGCACGCGCTCGCCGATCTCCATCACTTGGCTGTGATCGATGGGTCGACTCGAAACGCCGGCCGCGAGGTTGGTGATACACGAAATCCCGATCACGCGCATATCCATGTGCCGCGCGATGATGGCTTCGGGCACTGTGCTCATACCTACCGCATCTGCGCCAAGCGTCCGCACCATGTGAATTTCAGCCGGCGTTTCGTAGCTCGGGCCGGTCAGCGATGCATAGATGCCGCGTCTCAGCGACAAGCCCAATCCATTCGCTTCGTCAATGACAAGCTTCTGCAGGTCCGGATCGTAAGCGAATGACAAATCCGGGAAGCGCACACCGAATCTTTCATCGTTGGGCCCAATCAAGGGATTCACGCCCATCAAATTTATGTGATCGCTAATTACCATCAACGATCCGGGAGTGAGTTCCGTGTTGAGCGAGCCCGCCGCGTTCGTCAGCATCAACGTGTTTACGCCGAGCAGCTTCAGTACGCGAATCGGAAAGGTGACCTCTTCGAGCGAATAGCCCTCGTAGAAATGAAAGCGCCCCTGCATCGCGGCCACGGCCACGTCACCGGTCTTCCCGATTACCAAGCGCCCGGCGTGACCTTCTACCGTCGCGTGGGCGAATCCGGGAATCTCGTCATAACCAATCGCGGCTCCGTCGGTCAGTTCGTCTGCGAACGCGCCCAGGCCGCTGCCGAGGATGATCGCGATCGAGGGTTGAATGTTAATGCGCGAACGGATGAATTGCGCGGCGCGCTGCGCGCGGTCGTATACAGACAAGGGATTTGCTCGTGCTGACATTTCTGATTTGGTTGAAGACATTACAACATTAAAAGAGCTTCACTGTCATGCGGAACCAACTTCGCTCGGCAAATCCGCCACGAAGCGAGTGGACGCGGTATTACCTTTCTTTTTGATAGGGAGTTCCCAAGGCTTTGGGGGCTCGCGACTGGCCGATGAAGCCGGCGAGCACGATGATGGTGACTACGTAAGGAATCATCTGAATGAATTGCACCGGGATATCTTCACCCGATGGAAGCTTTGCCACGCCTTGCATCTGAATCGTTAGTGCGTCCGCAAACCCAAACAGCAAGCACGCGAGCATGGTCTGCACCGGTCGCCACTTACCAAAAATCAGAGCGGCCAGCGCGATGAAGCCGCGGCCGGCCGCCATGTTGCGCGTGAATAACGACGACTGACCAATCGAAAGATACGCGCCACCGATTCCCGCCAACGCGCCTGACAGAATCACGCCGATATAACGAATCCGGGTAACCTTCACGCCCGCGGCATCGGCCGCTTCGGGATTCTCGCCGACTGCGCGCAAGCGCAAACCAAAAGGCGTGCGATAAAGAATGTATCTGGTCAACAACACCGCGACTAGCGCAAGCACTGAAATGATCGAAACATCAGTCAGGACTCGCCACGCCGGCAGGAACGGCAACAACCGATGCATATCCGGCAATAAGTTCTCCTTCGGAATCTGCGGCGTCGAACCAGACGAGAGAAACAGAGCGCCGCTGAGCACCGCCGGTAAGCCGATGAAGAGAATGTTGATGCCAGTACCCGTCACAACCTGATCGGCTTTGAAACGAATACAGGCGACGGCGATGATCGCGGCCACTGCTGCACCGGCGATGATCGCGGATCCAAGACCAACCGTTGGACTGTGCGCATAATAGGTTACCGACGCCGCAGTGAAAGCTCCCGCTAATAGCAAACCTTCGAGCGCGATGTTAATGACACCGGATCGCTCGGAATAAAGACCGCCGATCGCCGCCAACACGAGCGGCGTCGATAGCCGAATCGTTGAGAACAACAATGAAAAGGTGAGAATCTGGCGCACTATATTTTTGCCTTCTTTAGTAAGCCAAACTGTTTGAGTGGCCCACGGAACATCGCTTCCGCAGCCACGAAAACAATCACAATTCCCTGAAGCATATCCACGATGTCTTTCGAGACGTGCATCGTGAAGGCATCGACGAAGATGCCCCCACGCAGAAGAATCGCGAACAAGATCGCCGCCAAGAAAACTCCGACAGGATGATTACGACCCAGCAACGCCACCGCAATTCCTACGAAGCCATAATTCGCAGAGAAGCCATCGTAGTAACGATGTCTATAGCCGAGCACTTCGTTTATTCCCACCATGCCGGCGAGCCCGCCGGAGATCGCCATCGCCAAAATAATCTGCTTACGAATCGAAACACCACCGTATTCGGCCGCGGATGGATTCGCGCCGGTCGCGCGCATCTCATAACCCCATTTGGTCTTCCACAAAAAGATGTAGACCAGCACGCAAGCGAGAATCGCGAACAGGAACGCCAGGTTCAAAGGAATCCGCGCCGGCAATCCCGGAATGAACTTACCCAAATGAACCAGATTTGCGCTTGGGCTGATGGGCGCAGTCTGCATGATCGGATCGCCAGGAACCTTGTAACGATACTGCGTGAAGTAACTGAGCAGCGCGACGGCGATAAAGTTCAGCATGATCGTGTTGATGACTTCATGCGAGCCGAATTTCGCTTTCAGTATTCCGGGAATGCCGCCCCAAATTGCTCCGGCCGCGATCGCCGCGAGGCAGCACAGCGGAAGCAAAACGATCGCCGGCAGATGCTCCCACTGCGCCACGAAAGTGTTTCCGGCATCGGGAGCGCCAAACTTCATTCCCACCCAAGCCGCCGCGAACGCGGCAACATATAGTTGTCCCTCGGCACCGATGTTCAGCAGGCCGCAGCGAAACGCGACGGCCACCGCCAAACCGGTGAAAATCAAAGGCGTCGCATTGAAAAGCGTGTAGCCAATTCCGTCCGGCCAGGAGAACGCACTACCGATCAGCAGCTTATAAGTTTGAATCGGGCTGTCACCGATAATCCAAACTACGATGCCGCCCACAATGAACGCCGCGATGACGGCGATTAGCGGAAAGATGATTTCTTTTAGCAGCTTCATCTATTTATGACCTGCGGTCATCATTAAGCCGATCTCTTCGTTGGAAACCTGCTTTGGATCGACCTCACCGACGATCTGCCCGTTGTGAATCACCAATAATCGATCTGATAACGCCGTTACTTCTTCCAGTTCGGCGGAGACAAGCAGCACGGCGCATCCTGCATCTCGCAACGCCACAATCTTGCGATGAATGAATTCGATCGCCCCGATGTCAACGCCGCGCGTCGGCTGCGATACGAGCAGGAATTTCGGCGGCAATTCGAATTCACGCCCGATGATCAGCTTCTGCTGATTACCACCCGACAGCGAGCGCGCCGGCAGAGCCGGATTCGGCGGACGCACATCGAAATCGCGAATAACTTGTTCCGTGCGCCGTTGGATTCCCTTTTGATCGAGCAGAATTCCATCGGCTGAAACTGCCGGCTGGCGATAGTGCACGCCGAGAATTGTGTTTTCAGCGAGACTGAAATCCAAAAGTAGTCCGCGCCGATGTCGATCCTCGGGGACGTGCGCAATGCCGAGTTCCTTGCGCTGGCGAGCATCGCTCTGCGTAATGTCTACATCTTCAAAGCTGATCGATCCCGAAACATGCGAACCAGGAATCAAACCGGCAAGTGCTTCGATCAACTCTGTCTGGCCGTTTCCCTCCACGCCGGCAACGCCGACAATCTCGCCGGCCCGGACCTGGAAGGTGACACCATCGACGCGCTTCGATCCGTCGCGCCCGGCGATAGACAAATTCTGAACATTCAATACTACTGAACCGGGTTTCGCGTCAGGCTTTTCGACGCGCAACAATACTTCGCGCCCCACCATCAGCCGCGCCAAATCTGCCGCATTCGTCTCGCTCGTCTTTACCTGACCTACGACTTTACCGTCACGCATCACCGTCACGTCGTCAGAAATTGCGAGCACCTCAGAAAGTTTGTGCGTGATAATAACTATGGTCTTCCCCTGCTCGCGCATGCGCCGCAGGATCGCAAAGAACTCTTCCACCTCTTGCGGCGTAAGGACCGCAGTCGGCTCATCGAGAATCAAAAGCTGGGCATGTCGATAGAGCGCCTTAAGCAACTCCACTCGTTGCTGCTGGCCAACCGAAAGAGTTTCGATTGTGGCGTTAGGATCGACAGAGAGTTTGAACTCGTCTGAGACTTTGCGAATGTCTTCGGCGGCCTGCTTCAAATCGAGAGATGCTGCACTGCCCGGCTCAGCACCGAGCACAATGTTTTCGGCGACGGTCATCGGCTCAACCAGCATGAAATGCTGATGCACCATGCCGATCCCGAGCGCGATTGCGTCATGCGGCGTGCGAATCTCGCGAACCTCACCATTGATTAGAATTTCTCCGCTATCGGCCGTGTAGAAACCGTACGCGATGCGCATCGCGGTCGATTTGCCCGCGCCATTCTCGCCGACGATGGCGTGAATGGTTCCGGGGGCGACTTTGATCGACACGCGATCGTTTGCGAGCACGGCGCCAAATCGTTTGGTGATTTTGCGGAGTTCGATCATTGGCCCAAGAGGTTAGAGGCTAGAGGTCAGAGGTTAGTGAACGCAACAAACCATTCAGAATTCTGCTCACTTCTACCACGTCCTTACTCATCCTTTCGTGCTGACTTGTAGTCAGATAATTAAGCCGAAGGGCCAACTCTAAATGGGTATCCAATTCAAGAAGCGAACCCCGAGCATTGCCGAGAAACTGGCGGAATTCTGTTTTTGATCTTCGTCCCTGACCTTCGGCAATATTGGCAGGAACCGAACTTGCCGCGCGGCGTATTTGGCTTGTCAAACCGTAGAGTTCGTGCCGAGGAAAGCTTTCGGTGGCTTTATAAACCAAAACCACCACGTCCATAGACTTCTGCCAAACGATCAAATCACGATGGCTCTTGATTCTTGCTTCTGCTGCCGCCGCCATAAATGTAGATCGAGCCGTCTCGACTTCTAGCCTCTCACCTCTTGCCTCTTGCCTCT
>JACXTT010003729.1_pt1 | contig 23214 bp, 21 predicted proteins | sample 9270951 | NCBI WGS metagenome assembly JACXTT01 (sample SAMN15532306, study PRJNA645909) | rock metagenome | isolation source: weathered quartz diorite | place: Puerto Rico | collected 2017-06-21
TTACAAAAAAGCGCGGTCCCTTCACAGGGCACCGCGCTTTTTCTTTTTACCGACGAGCAATCAAGAGCGTCCGCCGCCCAGCAGTGCCGGTTTCAGGCTGCTGTCGACCGGCTTGTCGCCCAGCCAGATGCGCAGCACGGCATTATAAAAGCCGGGGTCGGGGATCAGATCTCCCACTTTCTTGCCGTTCAACTCGGCCTGGGTACCACTGCCGGGAATCAAATCAAGGTGCAGCACGTCGCCCTTCTTGACGCCGGGAATGGCGCCGAACAGCTCGCCGAACTTGGCGATCTGGCCCGCATATTTCGCTTTCTCGGCGTTGTCGATGTTGTCGTTGATGCCTTTCATGAAGGCGTCGCCGAAGTCGCTCGAGCTGACGTCGCGCATCATGACGATGGTCATACGGCGCGGACCTTCCTGGCGCAGCACCTCGGCTACCGTGTTCTTCTTTTCGCCGAGATAGAGCCCGGCCGCATACACCTTGAAGATCACCTTGGTGCGCAAGCCGGCGCCGTTGAGCACCAGGTCCTTGCCGGCCACCCTGGCCGTGTCCTCGAATTTGACGCCATTGACCTCCACAGCCTGCGCCGACAGCGACCAAGCCAATGCGGCGCCCAACATCCAGTGCTTCACTCCCAAACGGGTCGCGACCATAACGAGTCTCCTTATTGTTTTAAATGGAACCGTGCGCGCCGAATATAGCACGACCGTGCGCTCAAGCTGCCTTTGCGGCGGTGAGGCGCTCGTATTTGATCATCAGCTCTTCGCGCGTCTCGCGCCAGGCTGGATTGAAGGGAATGCAGCTGACGGGACACACTTGCTGGCATTGGGGCTCGTCGAAATGGCCCACGCATTCCGTGCATTTGTTCGGATCGATCTCGTAGATCTCCGCGCCCATATAAATGGCCTCATTGGGGCATTCGGGCTCGCACACGTCGCAGTTGATGCAGTCGTCGGTAATCAGTAAGGCCATGATGGTGTTGTGCCGTAGATCGTTCTTTATGGCGCCGGCTTGGCCATGGTGGCGATTTTCTTTTGCAGCCAGCGGTCCACCGAAGGGAACACGAATTTGGAGACGTCGCCGCCGAGAATGGCGATCTCGCGCACGATGGTGCCGGAAATGAACTGGTATTGGTCCGAGGGCGTCAGGAACAGGGTTTCCACGTCGGGCAGCAGATAGCGGTTCATGCCCGCCATTTGAAACTCGTACTCGAAGTCGGAGACGGCCCGCAAGCCGCGCACGATCACCCGCGCATCGTGCTTGCGCACGAAGTCTTTCAACAAGCCTGAAAAGCTTTCGACCTTGACGTTCGGATAATGGCCCAGCACTTCATTGGCGATTTCAAGGCGCTCGTCGAGCGAAAAGAAGGGACGCTTGTTCTTGCTGTCGGCCACGCCGACGACGAGACCGTCGAACAGGCCGGACGCCCGGCGCACGAGGTCTTCATGCCCCCGCGTGAGGGGATCGAAGGTACCTGGATAAACGGCTACAACCATTGCGGCTCCCTGGAGGTGCACTCATATAGAACGCGCATTATGCCCGAAAAAGGAGTTTCTGCCCCACAACAGCGCCATCCCTGGCCAGTTTGGCGCACGGCGGGGCGCGCGTTCCAGCGCCTTCAGTGTAGCGAAAATGCGTGAGGCGCGCAGGCGCGCCTAGCCCGCGGCACGCAGTTGCAGCAAATAGTAAAACACCATGCCCGCCTTGTCTTCGCGCACGGGGAACCAGGGAGCCAGCCAGTCCGGCGTGGCTTCGCCATCCCCATGCGCCGCGTCCGCAAACGGCAAGGCCGCACCCGACTCCAGGTAGACCAGGCCGTCCTCGTTCAAGAGCTTGATGCACAGGGGCAGGGCGCGCGACAACAAATCCTGTTGATAAGGCGGATCGAGAAACACGAGATCGTAGCGCTCGCCCCGCAAGCCCAGCGAACTGGCGGCCGCCAGTGCATCGCCGCGGGAAATCGCAACGTTGTCGGCGCGCAGCTTGTCCTTGACTTCACCCAGCTGGGCGACCACTTTCGGGTGGGAATCGACCAGGGTGACGGTGGCCGCGCCCCGGCTGGCCGCCTCAAAACCCAGCGCGCCGCTGCCGGCGAACAAGTCCAGCACGGCCGCGTCTTGCCAGTCATTGGCCCACAGGTGGCTGATCCAATTGAAGACCGTTTCGCGCACGCGGTCGGGGGTGGGCCGCAGGCCCAGTGCGTCCAGCACGGGCAACTGGCTGCGTTTCCACTGGCCGCCGATGATGCGCACCTGTTTCGGTGGCGGCGGGCGGTGGACCGGAACTTTGGGAGGCTTTTTTTGCATGGGCGGCACTATAGCATTGGCCGATCAGGTCTGCGGCTGCGCCGACAGCACATTAAAATCTTCGATCCAGCCCTGCATGCGTTTTTGCGCATTGGCCTTTTGGGTGGGGGTGGCGATTTTCACGGCCGTCAGAATCATCTGGATGGTGCCTTCCTCGTAGGTGTCATAAAACGCTTTACGCTCCGGTGCCTCGACCCGGTCGAACAACTCGCGCACCAGGCCGTGCAATTGCGCCATCGCGGCGTCTTTACTTAGTTTTTCCTGCTGAATCTTGCGCACCGCGGCGACGATGCGCTTTTGGCGGCGCATGCGTTCATCGAGCCAGATGTCGTTGTTCAGCGGACGTGCATCCGAGGCCTTGCGCAGGATTGCTTCCTGCTCCGAACTGAAACGGCCGAACCACAAATCGAACTGCTCCATGGATTTTTTGAAGCGGGCCTTTTGCTGGTCTTCCATATCGCCCCGCATGAACTTCTTGCGGTAGTCCTCATTGTTCTTGGCGAACTTCTTTTCCATCTGCGCGATCTGTTCCGGCTTGACGGTGCGCGCCAAGTCGGCCAGTTCCGGCAGCGCTTTAAAAGCCAGCAGTTGGGTGCGGGCCAGGATTTCATCGTAATCCTTATGCAGATCGGCCGCCGTCAAATTCCCCGCCAGCTGGCGCTGGCCCGTCTGCAGCAGCTGCACATAATCCTTCAGTTGGGTCTTGCGGTGCCACTGGAACAGATTGTCGATGTCGCGCTTGACGAAGCCGGACTGCTCGCTGTCGAGGTCCAGATAATTGTTGAGCCACCAGTACAGCAAAGTGTCGCCGTGATTGTAGGTAAACCGTATGCTCGAGCACGCCGCGAGTAAGCTCATGAGGGCGATCAGCAAGAGCATCCGTGCCCGGCTGAACGGGCTGGCGGGCGTGTTAAAATTTTTCATCTATATAACTCTTTCAAAGTGCCGCTCATGAACGTTGTCATCCTCGCCGCCGGAATGGGAAAGCGCATGCAGTCGGCGCTGCCGAAAGTGCTGCACCCCCTGGCGGGCAAGCCGTTGTTGCAACACGTAATTGATACCGCGCGCGAACTTTCGCCGAGCAAATTATGCGTGATTTACGGGCACGGCGGCGCAGCGGTGCCAGCCATGGTCCAGGCGCAAAACGATGGCCGCCACGCCGCCATCAATACGGCCTTGCAAGAACCGCAGCTGGGCACGGGCCACGCCGTCATGCAAGCCTTGCCCCAACTGGACGAGAGCCAGCCCACCCTGATCCTGTACGGCGACGTCCCCTTGACGACGGCGGACTCCCTGCGCCGCCTGGTCGAGGCCGCAGGCACCGATAAACTGGGCATCCTGACGGTGGAAACGAGTAACCCTTTCGGCCTGGGCCGCATGGTGAGAGAAAATGACCGCATCGTCCGCATCGTCGAAGAAAAAGATGCGACAGACGAAGAGCGCAAGATTCGCGAAATCAACAGCGGCATCATGGTCGCCCCCACCGCCCGCCTCAAAGCGTGGTTGTCGACCCTGTCGAACAAGAACGCCCAGGGCGAGTACTACCTGACGGACATTGTCGCCAAGGCCGTGGCGGAAGATGTGCCCGTCGTGTCGGCCCATCCCGGTGCCGAGTGGGAAGTGGCCGGCGTCAACAGCAAGGTGCAATTGGCCGAACTGGAGCGCCGCCATCAACTCAATCTCGCCAACAAGTTGCTGGAACAGGGCGTGACCCTGATGGACCCGGCCCGCATCGACATCCGCGGCAGCCTGACATGCGGGCGCGACGTGACCATCGACGTCGGCTGCGTGTTCGAGGGCCATGTCACCCTGGCCGATGGCGTGACCATCGGCGCCCACAGCGTCCTCGTCAACGCCAGCATCGATGCGGGTGCCCAGATCAAACCGTTTTGCCATATCGATAGCGCCAAAGTGGGACCCGCTTCGCAGATCGGCCCTTACGCACGCCTGCGCCCCGGCGCCGAGCTGGGTGAAGACGTTCACATCGGAAATTTCGTGGAAGTCAAAAACAGCACCATCGCCGCCCACAGCAAAGCCAATCACCTGGCCTACGTGGGCGATTCCACCGTCGGCTCGCGCGTCAACATCGGCGCCGGCACCATCACCTGCAACTACGATGGCGTCAACAAGCACCGCACCATCATCGAAGACGACGCTTTTATTGGCAGCGACACCCAGCTGGTGGCGCCCGTCACGGTGGGCGCCGGGGCAACGCTGGGTGCCGGCACCACCCTGACGAAAAATGCGCCGGCCGGCAAACTGACGATTTCACGGGCCCGTCAGGTCACGATCGACAGCTGGCAGCGCCCCGTCAAGATCAAAAAATGATCAGACGGCGATGCGCGTCTCGAACTTGCTGCGGAACGTAGAAAAATAGGTTTTCACGTTCCGCACATTGGCGTGGGTGGCAAACAGGCGGTGCGCCAGCGCGTGATAGGCGGGCATGTCCGCCACCTGCACCATCAGCACGAAATCCGGCCCCGGCGCCACCCGGTAACATTGCAGCACAGCCCCTTCCGGCGCCACCAGGGCCTCGAACTCTTGCATGCGCTCGGCCGCATTCACGTCCAGCACGATTTCCACGATGGCGGACAGGGTCGCCCCGACCTTGTCGGGATCGACCAGGGCGACCTGGCGGGTGATCACACCTGATTCTGTCAGCAGCTTGACCCGGCGCAAGCAGGTGGGCGGCGAGACGTGCACCACTTCCGCCAATTCCGCATTGGTCAGCGCGGCGTTGCCCTGCAGTGTGTTCAAAATGCGACGATCCAGCTCGTCGAAATCCTGCTGCGCCATGCGCTACCTCATCTCTTTGAAAAAATTACAGCGTATTATGAAATTATATTTCATGTGAAACACTCCATGAAATAATATTTCATTGGGCGCTTAAATACGATAGCTTATTTCATGTAGTTTCATCTAGGATACAGTTCTTAGTTAATAAACCCATGAGGCAATGTTATGTGCGGAATCGTCGGAGCAGTCGCCCAGAGAAATATCACCCCGATCCTGATCGAGGGCTTGAAGCGACTTGAATACCGCGGCTACGATTCCTGCGGCGTTGCCTTGCACGTGGACGGGCGCCTGCAGCGTTCGCGCAGCACCACCCGTGTCGCCGAGCTCGAAGCGCAAATGGCCGACATCGGCCTGGAAGGTTTTACGGGCATTGCCCACACCCGCTGGGCCACCCACGGCGCCCCCGCCACCCACAATGCCCACCCCCATTTCTCGCCCAGCGAAGACCTGGCCCGCATCGCCCTGGTCCACAACGGCATCATTGAAAACCACGACGAATTGCGCGCCGAACTGGTAGCCCAGGGTTATTTATTTCAAAGTCAGACCGACACGGAAGTGATTGCCCACCTGGTCGACCAGATGTACAACGGCGACCTGTTCGACACCGTCCAGCAAGCCGTCAAGCGCCTGCACGGCGCCTACGCCATTGCCGTGTTCTGCCGCGAAGAGCCGCACCGCGTTGTTGCCGCCCGCCAGGGATCTCCCCTGATCCTGGGCGTGGGCCAAGGCGAGAACTTCGTTGCCTCCGACGCCATGGCGCTGGCCGGCACCACCGACCAGATCGTCTACCTGGAAGAGGGCGACGTGGTCGACCTGCAGCTGGGCCGCTACTGGATCGTCGACAGCGAAGGCCGCCCCGCCAACCGCGAAGTGAAAACCGTGCACGCGCACACGGGCGCAGCCGAGCTGGGCCCTTACCGCCACTATATGCAGAAGGAAATTTTCGAGCAGCCCCGCGTGATCGGCGACACCCTCGAAGGCGTCACCGGCATCACCCCTGCCCTGTTCGGCGACAACGCTGAAATGGTGTTCAAGGACATCGACCGCGTGCTCATCCTCGCCTGCGGCACCAGTTATTACTCGGGCCTCACCGCCAAATACTGGATCGAGTCCGTCGCCCAGGTCCCTGTGGCCGTCGAGATCGCCAGCGAATACCGCTATCGCGACAGCGTGCCCCATCCCAAGACCCTGGTCGTCACCATCTCCCAGTCCGGCGAGACGGCCGACACCCTGGCCGCCTTGAAACATGCGCGCGGCCTGGGCATGCGCCACACCCTGACGATCTGCAACGTCTCGACCAGCGCCATGGTGCGCGAATGCGCCCTTGCCTACATCACCCGTGCCGGCGTCGAAGTGGGTGTCGCCTCCACCAAGGCATTTACCACCCAGCTGGCCGCCCTGTTCCTGCTGACCCTGACGCTCGCCAAGGTCAACGGCCGCCTGACCGAAGACGACGAAGCGGCCCACCTCAAGCAGATGCGCCACCTGCCCGTCGCCCTGGCCGCCGTACTGGCCCTGGAGCCGCAAATCATGGCCTGGGCCGACGATTTCGCCCGCAAGGAAAACGCCCTCTTCCTGGGCCGCGGCATCCATTACCCGATCGCCCTGGAAGGCGCGTTGAAACTGAAAGAAATCAGCTACATCCACGCCGAAGCCTACCCCGCCGGCGAACTGAAGCACGGCCCCCTGGCCCTGGTGACCGAGGAAATGCCGGTGGTGACGATCGCCCCCAACGACGCCCTGCTGGAAAAGCTGAAATCGAACATGCAGGAAGTCCGCGCCCGTGGCGGCCAGCTTTACGTCTTCGCCGACGTCGACTCCCGCATCACCTCCGGCGACGGCGTCCACGTAATCCGCCTGCCCGAGCACTACGGCCTGCTGTCTCCGATCCTGCACGTGGCCGCACTGCAGCTGCTGGCCTACCACACGGCGCTGGCACGGGGAACGGATGTGGACAAGCCAAGGAATTTGGCGAAGTCCGTTACCGTGGAATGAGGATGTAGCGTGTTGATGACGAATCCAAGGCCGGAACATATCTGGATGATTTTGACTTTATTTTGGCAAAAAGCCTCATAAAACGCTCAAAACATATCTGGATAATTCCGGTTAGCTTTTTACGAACTCATCTCTCTTGGGTCACTTTTAGTCAAGAGCGTGCCATGCTACGGTTTGGTATGACACGCGAAGAAGTTGAGTTGCCGAGTTTCCTGCGTCAGCGCGCATCTTTGCAAGAGATTTTCGACTCTGGCAGGGGTAGCTTTCCCGCAAAACATCCTGGACGCTGAACAGGCAATTTAGTGAGCTCTTAAGCCCTAGCCCCGGTGTCCCGGCCGTCTGGCGAACGCCGAGCAGGGAGGTGTCCCGGGTTATGTTTTGCGGGCCGCTATCGTAGGCATCCCGCTAAGTTCGCTACTGAATTCGCAGTTTAGTTCGCTGCCGATGTTCTGGAACGAATTGCTCCGAAACCAAGTCCATCCTCGCTGTGTGCTCGACCCCTTCACTCTTCGAGTCTTAAACTGGCCCGACTTCTCCAACCGCTCCCGCCAAGTGCGACTTCCGTAGAGCGAGGGCGCTTGCCCCCCGTGCTCGCGTACGATATGCGCGACCGCCTCGTGCACTTGCGTCGAGCCGGCCACGTTACGCGCGACTTCTGCGCTGCGGAGCCACTCGAATATCAGAAAAGGCGTTTGCCGGGCATCCTCGGCGGTAGCTTGCGCGAGCAGTTCTTCGAACTCTCGGGATGCGAAAAATGATAGGGCGTGGCGCCGGACTTCCTCTCGCGTTTTCGTCCAGTTGCACAGCTGGCTAAGATGCTCGTCAATTCTCGCATAGCAGTTTTGTAGATGTAGAGTCCCCGTACGCCATCCGGCCTCGTCAGCGATATCGAATCGCTCGATGAAGTTCTGCATATGCACGGCAAGCGCGACCGCGTCCTTTCCATCAACGCCTGTTGGCGGCGCCTGGCGCGGTGCTGCGCAGCGCCGATTACCCTTGGTTTACCACGAATTTGAAAGCGGACACGAAGTCCCAGCCGATCAGGCGCGTTATGCGATCGACTGTTTGATAGGCAAAATAAAAACAAAATAAACCATATTATTCATATAAATGGTTTTATACAAATAAACGATTTACATTGTTGTGAACTCAAGTATTTTCCGGTCGCGGCAGCAGTCCTACTTTAGTATAAAAATACCATCCTTATGCTCATTTATTGGGTAAAGGGAGCAAAAATCGCCTGCAAATCGCTCGCGTTCCAGCCTTTGTCGAGCCCCCCTCGCCGTCGAGCACGGCGTTGGCGAGATTGCCTTGCGCCTTTGCATGGCCTGGATTCTCTCTGCCACCGTGCCTTGGGCGATCAATTTGTAGACAAACACGGGTTGGGTCTGGCCAATTCGCCAGACGCGGACGGTGGCCTGGCGTTCGCTGGCAAGATTCCATCACGGGTCGTAGTGGATGACGGTGCACCTTGCAATCCATAGCCACCCCGCGGTTTCATACAGGTCACGCTGGGCGGCCTCTAGCGCGACAGACAAGACGATTTCCGTTTTGGGCGGCGATTCTGTTGCGACCTTGTCCTTGGTCCGGCGCAGCGAGAATGGTGGCCACAACATGCTTGCAATTGCGCGCGACGGGGCAGGCGACGCGCGCGCGCTGCAATCGGCTGCGGGGTCGCTCAGCGCACGTCCAGCAGCTCCACCTCGAAAATCAAATTGGCATTCGGCGGAATCGGGCCGGCCCCGTCTTCTCCGTATCCCATGCTGGCGGGGATGATCAGGGTGCGCTTGCCGCCCACCTTCATGCCCTGCACGCCCTCGTCCCAGCCCTTGATCACGCTGCCGGCGCCAACCTTGAACGTAAACGGGGCGCGGCCGACCGAGGAATCGAACTGGGCGCCGTGCTGGGCGGGGGCGGCGGGATCATAGATCCAGCCTGTGTAATTGACGACCGCATCGGCGCCGGCTGTCGCTTCCTTGCCCGTGCCGGGGACGCTGTCGATTTTTTGAAAGGCAATGGCAGAGGCGGCGGGCGCAGCGGCGGGGGGGTTGGCGCGATCGCAGGCGGCCAGCGACAGGGAGAGAGAAGAAGCGAAAAGGCAGGTCGACAAAAGGTGTTTCATGAAAGTCCTGTGGGGATGGTTGTTGGGCTTGCGCAGTGTAGCAAGCTACGCCAGCTGCTTGAGCTGTCCGCGCATCAGTCCCCTTATATTGGTGAACAAAAAGGCGAGGATGGTGACGCTGGCGATGGCCAGCAGCAGCCAGGCGATGGCGTCGGTGAAGCCATGGTTCGCGTACTCGGCGTAGCGCAGGCTTGTTGCGGCGCTGGCGGCGAGGGGAAAGCTGGCGGCCCACCACGACATGCGAAATGGCGAGCAGAGCGGGAGGTAGCGCAGACGGCCCAGCAGAACCGCCAGCAGGAACAGGGTCAGCATGTAGAGCGACTGGGCAAACAGGTCGATCTGGCCGGTGATGGTGACATAGGTGGAAAAGCCGACGGCGGCCGGGGCGGCGAGGATCAGCAGCGAGGGCTGCATGGCCGGCGCCAGCGCTTCCTCCAGCACCAGGCGATGGAAAATCATGGTGAACAGGGGCAGTGCGAAAAACAGGCCGACGGCCATGCTGAAAATCATCAAGCCCTGTAGGCCGTGCCACTGCAACTGGGGCACGCCCAGGGGCAGGTCCAGCAAGCCGACCACGGGCACGATCCAGGCCGGGGTCACGTGCAAGCGGTCGTGCCGTAAAGTCATCCAGCGCATCACGATCCACCATGCCAGCAGCAGCATGCCGACGGCGCCGACCAGCCAGGCGGCGCGCGCCATCGGGAGGCTCCATTCGGCCAGGATCAGTGGCATCAGCAGCAGGCTGACCAGCGGCGTGCCGAACAGATTGCCCGCGACAGGGTGATTGAATTCAGCCGCCACGGCGGCGGGACCGGCCCAGGCCTTGACGGCGTAGGCAGCGGCAACGGCCACAAAGGCAAGCAAGGCAAGGGCGCCGATGGCATGTGAGATCCACAAGGGGGCGCCAAAATGCCGGGCCGCCAGCCGCCAGGCGGCGGACAGGCCGATCAATCCCATCACCCCGCCAAACATGCCAACCGGGAAATAGGACAGCGCCGTGGGCGCTGCACCGGCCGCGGGCAACTCGGGGGGCGCCGGATCGGCGGCGGGCTTGGCTGACATGGTGGGCATCCTCCGGCTTGCGACCCGACAATTATTACGTCACTCGCGCCCCTTGCGGGATGGCTCAAGCGAACTCGATTTTGCTTCTCCCGCGCGCCTACAAGTTCTTCGCCAAAAATTCCAGGGTCTTGCCATGCGCCGCCACCGCCGCCTTCATATTGTAGGAACTGCGGTAAGAACAGTTAAAACCGTGCTCGGCGCCCGGGAAGGAAACAATCTCGACCAGGGGATTGCCGTCAAAGGCGGCGGCGATCTTGTCGACGGCGGCTTGTGGAATGTGCTCATCCTTTTCGCCGAACAGCATCAGGGTCGGCACCTTGATGTCGACCGCGCGGTCGAGGTTTTTGACGATCTCTCCGCCGTAGTAGCAGACGCCCGCATCGACCACGCCGTTGGCCACCGTCTGGAAGGACAGCGAGCCGCCCATGCAGTAGCCGATCGAGGTGACCTTGCCTTCGAAGCCTGGGCGCGCTTTCAGGGCCGTGACGGCGGTGGCGATGTCTTGCTGTCCCTTGGCGAAGTCGAAACTTTGATAGATCTCAAAACCCCGTTTCCACCCAGCCTGGTCGTAGGCGAGTTCAAGGCGGGGTTCGGCGCGCCAGAACAGGTCCGGGACGATCACCATATAGCCGTCGTCGGCGTACTGGGCGGCCACGGCGCGGATGTGTTCGTTGACGCCAAAGATTTCCTGGATCAGGACGATACCGGGCCCGCGGCGCAGATGCGGCGTCACCACGTAGGCGTCGAAGCGGCCATCTTTGCCGTCCAGTTTGATCCACTCAGTGCTGATTCCCATGTTCGCTCCTTGTTCAGATCGATAAATCATACGCGCCCTCGGCGGCCACTGCTGAACAGCGCGTGGCGCAGGGACGCCGCCTGTCGGTCAAACTTACAGCAAATCTTATTAAAACCATCACGGCGCGGCCAAGTGCTTGATTTGATAACGAAATAATTGATGGTACATAACTTGCTTTTAAGCTCACAAATCGTCCCGGCGCATCGATTGCGACGGGCCCTTGGCAAGGTGCTTGATCGTGCGACATCAAAAGCCCGCTTAGCGTTAAAATTTCTTAAGAGAAGTGTTGTCTACAGGACTAATTGCTTAAGTCCTTGACAAGGTGGACGTTGACCATGCTCAACACCAGCGCCATACTGTAAGAATAATAGGATTGCATGCCGTTTCCGCGCGCCCCTGGGCCTGGTTGGGCTGTGCGTCGTCACCCATCAAGCGAAGGATTTGCACGTGAGAATTTCTGTATTTGGACTGGGCTATGTGGGCGCAGTGTCCTGCGGCTGCTTGCCTGAACTGGGGCACACCGTCATCGGCGTCGACACCAACGCCCTCAAGGTCAAGATGATCAACGACGGCCAGTCGCCCGTCGTCGAAGAAGGCATCAATGAACTGATCACCAAGGCCGTCAACGAAGGCAAGTTGCGCGCCACCCACGACGTCGAAGATGCCATCCTCAATTCGGACGTGTCGCTGATTTCGGTCGCCACGCCCTCCAATCCCAACTACACGCCGAATCTGACCGCCGTCGATGCGGTGGTGCGCCAGATTGGCGAAGTGTTGCGCAAGAAGGAAGGCGCCCATGTGATCGTGTTGCGCAGTACTGTGCAGCCGGGCACGACGGAAGACCGCATCCTGCCGATCTTGCTCGAAAGCTCGGGGCGTGAAATTGGCGACAAGCTGGCGCTGGTCTTCAACCCGGAGTTTTTGCGCGAAGGCAGCTCCGTCAAGGATTTCCACCAGCCGCCCCAGACGGTGGTGGGCAGCATCGGCGAAGCGGGCTACAAGGCCATGGAAGAGATGTACGCCGGCCTGCCCGGCCCCTTCGTGCGCACCAACACCAAGATCGCCGAGTCCGTCAAATACCTGTGCAATGTCTTCCATGCGCTCAAAATCGTGTTCGCCAATGAAGCGGGTTCGGTCTTGAAGGCGTGCGACCTGGACGGCCGCGAAGTGATGAAGATTTTCTGCCAGGATACGCAACTGAACATTTCCGCCGCCTATCTGCGGCCCGGCTTTGCTTTTGGCGGCTCTTGCCTGCCCAAGGAAGTCAAAGGGTTCCTGACCATGGCGCGCGATCTGGACGTGCCGATTCCCACCCTGGCCGCCCTGCTCGACAGCAATGAGGCACACATCAAGCGCGCCTACGACATGATCGCCCGCGACGGCCGCAAGAAAGTGGCCCTGTTCGGGCTGGCCTTCAAACCCGGCACCGACGATATGCGCGATTCGCCCCTGGTCGCGCTGGCCGAGCGCTTGCTGGGCAAGGGTTTTGACCTGGTCATCTTCGACCGCTTCGTGAAAATCAGCCGCCTGCTGGGCAAGAACAAGGAATTCATCGAGCGCGAAATTCCCCACCTCGAGCGCTTGCTGGCCGAGTCGCCGGAAGATGCGCTGGAGAATGCGGAAGTCATCGTCATCGGCCACGCCGACGCCGAGGCGCGCGCCGCCATTGTCGCCAAGGCCAACGGGCGCCGCATCGTCGATCTGTCCGGTTACGCCGAACTGCGCGACGCGGGCGCCGACTACGAGGGTATTTGCTGGTGAACACTGCACGGCCACGGCTGGTTTTTATCTCGCCCGTCTTTCTTTTTCCAAACGATGCGGGCGGGAAGATTCGTACGACCAATATTCTGCGCGGCCTCAAGGGCGGTGCCTTCCACGTCACCCTGCTCAGCGTGGCGACCAGCGAGCAGCAAAGCCGCTGGGCGGCGGAAATCGATGGCGTCTGCGACGAATTCATTGCCTGGCAGCCCACCGCGGCGCGCCCGAAATGGCTGCGCGCCTTTGATTTGTCGGCCGAGTTGCCGATCAACGTCATTGCCGACCGCACGGGACCGGGCCGCAATGCCGTCGCTGCCGTTGCCGCGCGCGAAGACGTCGACCTGATCGTGTTCGATTTCGTCCACTCGGCCGTGTTGCGCCCCGAACAGTTGCCCTGCCCCAGCGTCTGTTTTACCCATAACGTGGAGGCGGAGATTTTCGGCCGCCACGCCAGCCAGGCCAAGGATCCCTTCCGCCGCTGGATGTGGTCGACCCAGTTTGCCAAGATGCGCAAGTTCGAGCACCAGGCCCTGCGTGCCTTCGACAGCGTGGTCGCCGTGTCCGACCGCGATGCGCGCTTCTTCAAGGAATCGTATGGCGTGGCCGAGTCGCACGCCATCCCCACCGGGGTCGACCTGGATTTCTTCAGTTACCAGGCGCCGCCGGCGGTCAGCGCGGACACCCCGCCCACCGTCATGTTCACCGGTTCCATGGACTGGGCCGCCAATATCGACGGCATCCAGTTTTTCCTGGGCCAGGTGTGGCCGAAGGTGATTGCGGCACGGCCTGATGCGCGTTTCCAGATCGTCGGCAGAAATCCCCCGGCGGCCCTGCGCGCCCTTGCGCTGGCACAAAAGAACGTTGAATTCACGGGCTTTGTGGATGACGTGCGCACCTACGTGCACAAGGCGCACGCTTTCGTGATTCCCCTGCTGGTGGGCGGCGGCACCCGCATCAAGGCCTTCGAGGCGATGGCGATGGGTTGCCCGGTGGTATCGACGGCGATCGGCATCGAGGGCCTGGGCGCCCAGCAGGACGTGCATTACCTGGAACGGGACGATCCCGCCGCCATGGCCGATGCCGTGCTGGCCCTGCTCGACGACGCCAATTTGCGCGAGGGCCTGGCGTCCCGTGCGCGCGCCCTTGTGCAAGAGCAGTTCGGCCACGAGAAAGCGGCCCGCGTGTTCGAACAGATCTGCCTCGACACCTTGCGCGCCAAGGCCCCGGCCCGGCTGCCGGCCGCGCCCGTCCTGGCCGCCGCTGCAGGCTGACCCGCCGATGCTGGCGGACTAGACTGTCGCCAGCAAGCTCGACAAGGCTTGCGGATCGGTGATCATGGGATCGTGGTGGCTGTCCAGCTCGATCCACTGCCAGCCAGCCTGGGCCCGCAACGCCTTCTTCACTTCCACCAGCGGCTCGAACGGCGAGGCCGTGCAATCGACGTAGATGCGGGGCCGGCCGTTGCCCAGCGGGTTGCTCAGCACCAGTTTCTCTTCGTAAGTGCCCACCGGATGGGGCGTGAGGCGCTTGTTGACCCAGGCCAGCGATTCACTGTCGAGTTTGCCGTAATCGTTGACGGGCGGCGCAGGAATCGCCACACCCTTACCCTGAGTGAGCACTTGCTCCTGGCGCTTGCGGGTGATGGCGGCGGGTTGCGCGTCGAACACGGACAGGCCGCTGCTGAGCACCATGGCATCGACATACACCAGTTTGTCGATCAGATGAGGAATCCGGTCGGCGACGCCGCTGATCACCACGCCGGCAAAGCCGCTCCCCACCAGCACCACTTCGCTGAGTCCCTGATACAGAACGTGGTTGGTGATGCTGGTTATAAAAGTGGTGAGCGAAATGTCGCGCGAGAGCAAATGGGCCTGCTCGCCCAGGCCCGGGCAGGTCGGCGTCGACACCGTGTGACCCTGCGCCCGCAGCGACTGTGCCACTTTTTCCCAGCACCAGCCGCCGTACCAGGCGCCATGCACGAGCACATAGGTTTTGGGACGGACGGCGCGGCTGCTGCTCGCTGCGGTGGCGCTGACCACGGGTGCGGCAGCGCCCAGCAGCATGCCGAGGGCGGCGGTGCGAAAAAAACGGCGTTTGGATTGAAGGCTGTCCATGTTCGGCTTTCGGTTCGAAGTTTGGCGGTATTTCCGGTTGGAAATCTGATGCCAGTATGGCTAAGTTTCCGAAAGGCATCTTTGATCGCGCACAAACTGGCACAAGGCGCGCTATCAGGCCGGACATGGCCGCGCGCCAACGCTGCGCCAGGTCAAATCCTATGCGGCTCGCGTAGTCGGGGCAAAAAAAAGCCACCCGAAGGTGGCTTTCAGTTCGCATGGGAAGCGACTTAAATTAAAACGCCTGGTTCAAGCGGACGTACACAAAACGGCCGGAGCGGCCGAACGGGGCATAGTTCGAGAACATTGCCGCGCCCGTCGTGTTAAGGGCGACCGGGTTGGCGGTCGGGTAGGTGTCGAACAGATTGTCGGCGCCCAGGGCCAGGGTGGTCTTGCTGCTGAAGGAATAACGGCCTTCCAGGTCTACCACGGTTTTCGCAGCCAGCGTCAAATCGAGCGCCGGGGTGGTGCCGGGGCTGACCACTTCGCCGTAGCGGGTGGCGCGCAGGGTGGCGCCGAATTGGGACATCTTCCAGTTCAGGTTCGCGCTGAGCTTGTTCTTCGGCGTGCCCTTTTCAAAGGTGATCGTGTTGACGCGGCCGAACAGCACGGGCGAGGGGTTAAATCCGGTCAGGGTGCCCGATTCCGGCAACTTGGTCACTTCCGTGCGGTTGAAGTTGGCGGCCATGGTCAGGTCGAAACGGCCGGCGTTGGCCACCGTCCATGGCGCGTTGAACACCACGTCGACGCCGTCGGTGGTGGTATTGACGCCGTTGATGAAGAAGCGGCCGCCGCCCGAGGTCGGGAAGCCCTGGGCTTTCAGGTAGGCGCCGATGCCGGGCACGCTTGACTCGATCAGGTTTTCGGACAGCACGATGCGGTCGCGAATCTTGATACGGTAGGCGTCCACCGTCAGGCTCATCCTATCGAAACGCATCACCGCGCCCAGCGACAGGTTCAGCGATTTTTCGGCGTCCAGCGGCTTGGCGCCCAGCGCCCTGGCGATCGGATCGTTGGGACGGAAGGTCGTCAAATCGAACGGGGTGCCGTTGATAAAGATGGTCGAGGTGGCCGAGAAATTCTGCTGCTGGGGAGACGGTGCGCGGAAGCCGTTCTGCACCGAGCCGCGCAGGCTGAACGAAGGCGCGAAGTCGTAGCGGGCGGCCAGCTTGCCGGCCAGGCTGTTGCCGAAGTCCGAGTATTTTTCACCGCGCACTGCGAACGAGGTCAGCAGGGCCGGCGAAATATTGCCTTCGAAATCGGCAAACAGGCTGGTGGCGTGGCGGGTGGTGTCGCTGGCGTCGGCCGGACGGAAGCCGGGGAAGCCCTGGGTGCCTGGTGCGCTTGGCGTGCCGTTGGCCAGCTTGACGCCGCCGTCGCGGTAGGAATCGGGCTCGCCCGCCTGCTGCTTGTAACCTTCCTGGCGCGCTTCGGCGCCGATCGCCACGTTCAGGGGAGACGACAGGCCGGCCACGGGGAAGCCGCGCACGGCGGACACGTTCAGCACCAGCTGATCGTAGGAAAAGCCGCCCGCATAAAAACTGGTTTTGCTGGTGGGGCCGATCGAACGGTTGAGCGAGTTGGTGATGTCGAACTGCATGTCGTTCTTGCCATAACCCAGCGAGGCGTCAAAATCCCACTCGCCCAGCGGCATCGTAAAACCACCCGTGGCCGCGTAATCGCGCACCCGCGGTTCGATGTAGGGCACGAAGCCGTCCGGGTAGATCGAGGTGATGTTCTGGTCTTGCACGGCGCGGCGGATGTTGGCGGCGGATTTGGCATCGCGATTCTGGAAGCTGGCCCAGCCGTACAATTTCAGGCCGCCGCCCAGGTTGTTGGCGGCGTTGGCGAACAGGGTTGCCTGCTTCATTTCAGGCTCGCCATACCAGGTGTCGAAGCGGTTGAAGGTGGCTTCGCGCGGGTCGAACGCGCCGCTGCTGGTGTAGGCGCGGCGCACGTCGTAGCCGCTGCGCTCGGTATGGGCCTGGTCCTTGTACTCGGCCGACAGGGTGACGAAGCCGTCTTCGCCCCACGACAGGCCCTTCCAGGCGCTGACGGTGGTGGTCTGGCCGTCGGTGCGCTTGCGCGAGGCCGGGGCGCCGGGATAGTTGGCGCCGGCGGGGGCGACGTCGCCCACGATGTCGTAGTCGGTGATGCGGGCGCCGTAGGTGACGGTGGCTTCGCCGCCCGTGCGGTCCGAGCGCAGGCGGATGTTGACCACGCCGGCAATCGCGTCGGAGCCGTACTGGGCCGAGGCGCCGTCGCGCAACACTTCGATGTTGCGGATGGCGGCGGTGGGAATCGTGTTCATGTCGACCGAGGACGAACCGCGGCCGATGGTGCCGTTGACGTTTACCAGCGCCGAGCTGTGGCGGCGCTTGGAGTTGACCAGCACCAGGGTCTGGTCGGGCGCCAGGCCGCGCAGGGTGGCGGGACGCACCGTGTCGGTGCCGTCGGTCAGGCCGGGACGGGGAAAGTTCAGCGATGGCAGGGCCACCGACAGGGCCTGGCTGATTTCCGTGCTGCCGGAATTTTTCAGGGTTTCCGCCGAGATGATGTCGATCGGTGCGGCCGTATCGAGGGCGGTGCGGTTGGCCACCCGGGTGCCGGTGACGACCACGGTGGCGGCGTTGCTGTCCTCGGCCGGCGCGGCCGTTTGGGCCAGCGCGGCGCCGTTGGCGAAGACGGTGGCGATGGCGACGGCCATCAAGTGTTTTTGCGGTGCGAACGTTCGATGCATTGCGTGTTTCCCCATTGTTGTGAATGTTGTGGTGCGAGCGGTCTGGCCGCGTTTTGCTGAAACGGCGCTCGGCGGCGCCTTGTCTCGAAGGAGTCCGCCCGGGGGCGCGGTCGACAAAGGCAGGGGCGACGGCAAGGGCGGGACTCGACCAGACCATACTCGTCTAGGCCCGTATTTATGTCAATTTAGACAGGGGGACGCTTGGGGAATTAACAACAGCTGCAATGAGTTCGCGGCGCGTCAGCTTGGCGTAAGTTTGCGTAAGAACGATTTATATCGCTTAAAACAGCGTGAACAGGCAGGGACTGGCACTTGCTGCCTGTCCCGGGGTGGGACCGCGGCGGCTTTGTTAGGCGCTTTAAGTCATCCGATCAAAGACGGTGACAGGCGGCGAGCGCCAGTCCCCAGGTCGCTAGGCTGATTTCTTGAACAATCGCTGCCCCACACTCACCACCAGCAGCACCACCGCCCCCGCCAGCAAGCCGGCGATCGCATCAATCAGCGTCGGCGTGATCGCAGCCAGCAAAGGGCCCGCTACGGCAAGCCGCCCGGCCGCGGCAGCCGCACCCTCAACCGAATGATGCAGCGCCGGCACCCCATGCATCAAAATGCTGCCGCCCACTGTGAACATGGCGGCCGTACCCACCACGGACAGGGTTTTCATCAGCAGGGGCGCGCCGGCCAGCAGCGCGCCGCCGATGGCCTCAAAGGCGGCGCCGCCGCGGCGGCGCAGGTACAAGCCCAGGTCGTCGATCTTGACGATGGCGCCCACCAGGCCGTACACCCCCACCGTCATGATGATTGCGATGGCAATCAGCACCGCCACCTGCTGCATGAACGGCGCGGCCGACACGCTGCCCAGGGCGATCACGATGATCTCGGCCGACAAAATAAAATCGGTGCGCACGGCGCCCTTGATCTTGTCGCGCTCCAGCGCAACCAGGTCGACGGCCGGATCGGCCAGCGCGTGGCTGAGTTCTGCGTGGTGGCTGGCGTCTTCCTTGGCGCTGTGCAGAAACTTGTGGGCCAGCTTTTCAAAACCCTCGTAACAGAGGTAGGCGCCGCCCACCATCAAGAGAGGTGTGATGGCCCAGGGCGCAAAAGCGCTGATGGCCAATGCCGCCGGCACCAGGATCGCCTTGTTTTTGAGCGAGCCGACGGCGACCGCCCACACCACCGGCAACTCGCGGTCGGCATTGACGCCTGCCACCTGCTGGGCGTTCAAGGCCAGGTCGTCGCCCAGCACGCCGGCGGTTTTTTTGGCCGCTACCTTGCTCATGACGGCGACGTCGTCGAGGATCGTGGCGATATCGTCGATCAATGCCAGCAAACTGCCTCCGGCCATGCGCGTTTCCTTGTCTAGAGTGTTATTGAATGAAAAATGCATCTTAACCGAGCGGGAGGTGCGCACGGATCAGCCCCGGATTTTGCGTTCCAGCCAGCGAAATCCGCACTTCGTCGCTTTTCGCCTGCAGCGCGCCGTGGGCTGCGTATAGTCGATCCTACTGACCGGCTGCACTTTGTCAGCGGCCTTTTTTCAGGGGAACCACAATGAACGCCATCGCCGACCTGCCCACGCTCGCGCCCCGCACGGCCCGTCCCGTCAAGCGCAAGACCCGCATCACCATTTATCTCGACGACGAAGTGCTGTCGCAATTTCGCTCCCTGTCCGAGCAAAGCGGCAAGGGCTACCAGACCCTCATCAATGCTGCACTGCGCTCCCGGCTGAGCAGCGATCCCGTGCTGGCCTGATCCCGTTCGCCGGAACCGGCTGCGCCGCCCCGCGCGCCTGCGGTGCCGGTGCGGCATGTGCGTTTGCATCAAAACTGGGCGCCGCAGGGCCGTTCGCGACACCGGCGCGCATGTGTCGAAAACGCCGCGTGCCAATCCCCGTCAGGCTTACTTTCGCGTGAGCCTGTGAGAAATTTCTCCGCCTGGCAATAATTATGCTACTCTTCCCGCTCTTTTAAACCCCGGAGGATAGTTATGAAAAAAGGCGAACTGATTGCTGAATTTGCGAAGCGTACCGAAATGTCGGGTACCGCCGCCAACAGCGCAATCAACACGGTCATCGAAATCATCACCGAGCGCCTGAAAAAAGGGGACACGGTTGGCATCACCGGCTTCGGCACCTTCTCCGTCGCCAAGCGCGCCGCACGCAAGGGCCGCAACCCATCGACCGGCGAAGCGATCAAGATCGCCGCGTCGAAGTCGCCAAAATTCTCGGCTGGCGCCACCCTGAAGGCCGCCGTCAACCCGAAGAAGAAGTAAGCAGCACCTGGCGGACGGGCCGGCAGCGTTCTGCCGCCCGTCCGCTATTTTTTTGTGCGTCCCGGCCCGTCCACGGCCACGTCCCCATGCGGGTCATTCCGAGCGCCCTCCTCCGATGTCTTTTGCCACCTGGTTCACGTTCGTCCTTGCCGCCGCGCTGATCGCGATTTCTCCCGGTTCCGGCGCCATCATGGCCATGTCGAGCGGCCTGGCCTATGGCTTGCGCCGCGCCAGCGCCACCGTGCTGGGCCTGCAGGCCGGCTTGCTGCTGATGTTCGTCATTGCCGGCGCCGGCGTCGGCTCGCTGGTGGTGGCCTCCGAACTGGCCTTCGGCGCCGCCAAGACCATCGGCGCCCTCTACCTGATCTATTGCGGCGTGAGCCAGTGGCGCGCCGCGCCCTCCGCCATGATGGGGGAGAGCACGGCAGCCGTGCCGCCCTCGTTCGGCCAGCGCGTGCTGACGGGTTTTCTGACCAACGCCACCAACCCCAAGGGCATCATCTTCATGGTCGCCGTGCTGCCCCAGTTCATCGACAAGGCATCTCCCTTGCTGCCACAGCTGGCGATTCTTGGCGTGACCATGGTCGTCATCGACACCATCGTCATGCACGGCTACGCAGGCCTGGCCGCTTCCATGCAGCGCTATTTCCGCGATCCCCGTGCCATCCGCAAGCAAAACCATTTTTTTGGCGGCGTGCTGGTCGCCGTCGGCATCGCCCTGTTTTTCGTCAAGCGCACGACCGGCTGACGCACGCCGTATTTGCAACCGAATGTAAAGCCTGTCAGCGAATCGCTGATGTGCGCGTTATAGATGCATTGTCCTTCGCTCCGTCCGAAAGTCCGCCATGACCGTTCGTTTGCTCCGTACCGCCACCTTGCTGGCCGCTGCTGCGGTTTCCACACTCGCCTCCACCGTGGCGCTTGCCGCCGATCCGCCGGCGCGGGTGGGCCGGATCGCCGTCGCCGAGGGCCAGGTCCGCATTGCCGGCGATGTCGGCGACGAAGCCAACGGGGTCCAGGTCAACTGGCCCGTCACCTCGCGCAACCTGGTGAGCACGGCGCGCGGCGCCCGCACCGAAATCAGCATCGGCGCGACCTCCCTGCGGCTTGATGGCGACACCGCGCTCGAAGTGACGGAACTGGACGACGACAGCCTGCGCCTGCGCCTGATCTACGGCAGCGTCAACGTCCGGGTGCGCAGCGCCGACGTGGCACGCGGCTTTGAAATGGCCACCCCCAGCGGCGTGGTGCGCCTGCAGGAGCCCAGTGAAATCCGCGTCGACGCCGAGCGCGTGCCCGGCCTCACCTCCGTCACCGCCTTGACGGCCACCGCCCTGGTCAGCGACCGTGGCGGCCAGCTGGTGGTCCGCGCCGGCAAGCGGCTCGACGTGGGCGACGACATCCGTACCGGCGCCGCCCAGCGCGACGGTTTCGATGACTGGGCCTGGCAGCGCGACCAGTACGCCGACCGCTCCGTTTCGGCCCGCTACGTCGGCACCGACATGACGGGCTATGAAGACTTGGACCGCCACGGCGTCTGGCGCGACGATCCCGAATACGGCGCCCTGTGGCTGCCCACCGCCGTCGGTGCGGACTGGGCGCCTTATCGGGACGGCAGCTGGACCTGGATCGCCCCGTGGGGCTGGACCTGGGTCGACAACGCGCCCTGGGGCTACGCGCCATTCCACTACGGCCGCTGGGTGCTGGTCAACCAGCGCTGGGCGTGGGCGCCGGGCCGCCGCGTCGAACGCCCCGTGTGGGCGCCCGCCCTGGTGGGCTGGGTCGGCGGCAGCAACTGGAACCTCAATTTCAATGGAGGCGGCCGCCACACCCTGCCCGCCACCGGCTGGTATCCCCTGTCGCCCCGCGAAGCCTTCGTGCCGACCTATCGCCTCTCGCCCGAACACCTGCAGCGGATTAACCGCGACAGCCGCGCTGACTGGAAGCGCGATGAGCGCAGGGACGGGCGCAGGGACGGGCGCGATGGCAAGGATAGTCGCGAGGGCGAGCATCGCGGCCTGACCGTGGTCCCCCAGGGCCAGTTCGGCCAGCACGGTACCATCCCGGTACGCAACGCGCCACGGGTGAGCGGCCCTGTCACCACCCTGCCCGCTCCCGCCGGTGCGCCGCCCGCCGCGCCGGCCCCCATCGTCCAGCGCGAGCGCATGGACCGCGACGCCTGGATCAGAAACCAGCCGCACCGCCCTGAAATGCGGGGCATGCCTGCGCCTGCAGCGGCGCCGGCCGCGCCGGTACCGAATGCGCCGGTACCGAATGCGCCGCGCCCTTCTCCGCTGGCCCAATCCGCGCCCGTCACCTCGAGCGCGCCGCCGGTGGCGCTGCCGCCCCAGGCCCAGAGCGCACCGGTCCGCGAGTGGAATAATGGCCGCCGCGAGGGACGTGCCAATTTTGAGGATGAACGGCGCGGCATGCGCGGCCAGGCGCCCGTGCAGCAGGTGGCGCCGCCAGCACCGCAAGCGCAGCCGCCAGTCCAGGCGGTGCCGCAGCCACAGATGCAGCAGCAGATGCAGCCACAGATGCAACCACAGATGCAGCCGCAGATGCAGCCCCGCCCCGCCCATCCGCGCGGAGAATTCGAGCGCCGTGGCCGCGAGCCCGAGGCGCAGCCGCACGCGCAGGCCGCACCTGCACCTGCGGCGCCCACCCCCGCACCACCACCCGCCGCGGCACCGGCCCGCCCTGCGCCGCCCGCCCAGCCCAAGCCGGAGGAAAATGCGCGCGCCCGTTTCAACGCCGAGCGCAAACATGGCGGCGAAGGGCCGGAGCGCTGACCGGGCCGCGCAGCGCGCAGCGCAAGATAAGGATGGATTGACTACAATGACGGCAGCGGCGCTCCGGCGCCCGCTTTCGACTCTAGAGACTGGACCATCATGCAAGCGACTCCCCCCGTTGATTCCCTCATCGAATATCCCAGCGACTTCCCCATCAAGGTGATGGGGCCGACGCACGAGGATTTCGCCGCCACCATCGTCGACGTGGTGCTGGAACACGATCCCACTTTTCATATTGGCCGCATGGAAGTGCGCCCTTCGGCCAAGGGCAATTACACGGGGCTGACCGTGATCGTGCGCGCCACCAGCCGCGCGCAGCTGGACGATTTGTACCGCGCCCTCTCCGGCCACCACATGGTCAAGATCGTGATGTAAAGCTGACAAGACGATGGCGCCCCCGAGCGCCGTCGGCCCTGCTGGCTTATAATGACGGGTCTCCCAAGCCTCGACCCGTCCATGTC
>JACXTT010003730.1_pt1 | contig 23212 bp, 24 predicted proteins | sample 9270951 | NCBI WGS metagenome assembly JACXTT01 (sample SAMN15532306, study PRJNA645909) | rock metagenome | isolation source: weathered quartz diorite | place: Puerto Rico | collected 2017-06-21
TCACGGCCGCAACGCCGGCGCCGGACCACTGTCGTCTCTCTCGGTTCCTGCTTGCCCGGAAACCTCGATGACGTCACCGAAGCGCTCGCCATCGCCGAAGGCGAAAATTTCCGGTGATTATCGTCGACCCAAACCTTCTGGTTTACGCGCACGTCTCTGGTTTCCCGCAGCACAAGGCGGCGCACGCCTGGCTGGACGGCCGGCTCAACAGTTCCTCTTCCGTGGGTCTGCCCTGGCCCAGCCTGTTGGCCTTTGTCCGTCTGGTTTCCAACCCGCGCATCTTCACGCGCCCGACAAGTGTGGCCCTAGCTTGGCGCCAGGTGGAAGAGTGGTTGGATTGCCCGCCCGTCTGGATTCCTCAGCCAACAGAACGCCACCGCGAAGTGCTCGGTTCTCTCCTGGAGACGCAAGCCAACAAAGCCAACCTCGTCCCCGACTCTCATCTCGCCGCCCTCGCCATCGAGCACGGCCTCACTCTCTGCTCCCTCGACGGTGACTTCGCCCGCTTCTCCGGCTTGCGCTGGCAGAACCCGCTTTCTTAGCGTGGTGCCGTACACCGCTTGCTAACGCCCGCGGCCCGGAAGCGCTGATTCTGGGCCGTGACCGTCAGGGAGCGGTTGTTAAGTTTTACTCGGCCCGCGTGAACCGGTTAACGTCGGTTCAACGTTTTTGAAGGGAAGCCCATTGAGTTATTCTGTTTTCCCCTGGGTAGAGGTTGCTGGTAGCAAACCTTTCAGAGAGGCAAGCGCTTCACGCGTTTTCTTAGACGCGTCGCCCACATGAATCCGTTTTCCATCAGCGTGGCACGAGTTATGCCTCAAGACGGGAGGCATCTTTTTCCTAGCGTAACTCTGAACATGACTCCGAATGCGAGGAATCGCAAATCGTGATACCAAATGTCGTCGGATTGTGCAGGCAGAAACCAAGCCTCGCGTGAAACTTTGTCCGTACAGACGATGGCGGTCACTGCCGTGTCGCGTGGGAACTCTATAATCTCTTCTGCTAGAAACTGCCGGACCGGCTCTTTGTACAGCCCGAGATTCAGAGATTCTGTGTCCTCCTCACCTAAAACCGGCCACGAATGCGTCGAGCGCCACGCGATGCTCAAGGCGAAGTAGGCGAACATGTCCATTTTCAAACCTGCCTCGGTGCCACAGTACGACTTTAGCGTTGCGTCTTCCTCTTTCACTGTCAAAGGCGTCAGTTTTGCCAACAAGGGACTTGGCTTGTTCGCGATCTTCCCCGCGATATGACGCAACACCTCCGACTCGCCATTCCTGGAGAATCGTTGCTCGCATTCGAAGCATAGGAGCGGTGCCTTGATCTCATTGTCGGCGACAAGGGTACGAACCCCGCCGCGCGAAAGATAGTCAAGTTTAATATTCTTCGGATACAGAGCCGCAGGCATGTAGTGGCTTTCTTGAAGTGCAACGCCAGGCATCAGACATAACTTACAAGTACCAATCATTCAATTTTAACGATAGCTCCGCGAGGATTCATGCGCTGAGCCTAGACGGGTTTCAGCACCTCCTAGCAAAGCGGCACAAGATCGTTGTGTTATCCGCGGGGTGCAACAATGACGCCATGGACCAACACGAGGTCATCGTCGCCGGTTTTCCCGAATTCTGGCAACCGGTTTACACCAAATACAGACTGTTTTTCGACTGCGCTGCCAACCTCGCTCCAATCGTCAGCGACATGATGAAAGCGCCTGTGCAGGGGCATCTTCTACAAGTTGTCGGCAGAATGGTTGCCGCAGCCGCGAACAGCTACGGGGCACTCCTCACCCTTGTCCTGAACGGCTACGGGCAGGATGCGGTGAAGATCGCGCGCAGCATTTACGAGATCGAGCTGAATGTGCTCTGGCTGAAGAACCACCCTGAGGACTTGTCGGATTTCCTTGATTACAACATCATTCAGCAGAAGCAGCTTTACGACGAAATGACTGAGGAACAGCAGAACGCGGTCCAGAAGGAGCGCTACGAGGAGTTGATAGCAAATTACAACCGCGTCCTGCCGAGATTCATAACCAGCCACGGCAAGACGCGTCCGCGGAATTAGTGGTGCAGAGTTTCCATCTACGACCGTGCGAAGGAGGCCGAGCAATTGTGGAAACAGCAGATGCAGGCCGACGGCCTGAAGAATAACGATATTTCGCTCTACAAGACGTTCTACAGGCACGCCTCCTCGATGCATCATATGGACATCGCCGGCGTTATTGCCAGCCTAGATGAAGAGATGAAGGCCATCATGGCTCCATCATGGGAGCATCTTGACGATGCACTTGTCGCCGCAGCAAGCGTGCTCCGTTGCGTTTCGCTTTACGACGAAATGGCGGGGCTTGGCATGCAGGAACGCATACGTAGCGGCCCCAACGAGGTTTACGTAGCTGCCTGCAAGGCGCTTTAGAACCCCTTCTCTGAGTCGTCCACGTGGCACCCCAATTACGAGTACCGCCCCGGCCAGCTTGAAATGGCCGAGGCCGTCGAGTCCGCTCTCGCCGACCGCAACCTCATCGTCGAAGCCGACACCGGCAAAACCCTCGCCTATCTAGTCCTCTGCCATCCTCTCCGGCAAGCGCATCACCGGCGCTAAGAGCCTCCAAGCTAAACGGGGACAGACGCATTTTGCACAACCCCGCCATAATTGCGTCCCGTCCCCCATCCCCAATCTATAACACTTAGTGTTATACTGATTCCAGCGGTGCGAGTATTCCGCAACAAGGCGTTCGCCCGCTTTGCGAGGAAAGCAGGTATCCCTGATACCGCTTTGTGTCAGGCCATCCGGGAAGCTGAGCGTGGGTTGATATCCGCGGAACTGGGCAGTGGTGTCATCAAACAACGCATCGCCAGGCCGGGGCAAGGTAAGTCGGGTGGTTATCGGGCGCTGATTGTATTCAAACCAGGTAAGCTGGCGGTTTTCGTCCACGGCTTTGCCAAGAACGAACGGGACAACATACGGCACGATGAACTTTCAGCGCTCAGAAAGCTGGCATCCCAATTGATCGCCTACGACAGCAAAACGCTCGCGCGCGTCGTCGCGTCCGGAACATTACTGAGGTGATGTGCAATGGGCAAACAATACAGTAGCCGGCTAATGGCTTCGATCCACGAGACCGCCGAAGGCCTTCACGCCGCCGGCGTAATGGACAAGCGCACCATGCGCGAATTTGACGACCTATGCCTTACGCCCGTGCGCCCGCTGAAGCCCAGGGAAATCCGCGCTCTCCGTTTGCGAGAGGGGGCCAGTCAGGCTGTCTTCGCCCGCTATCTGAATGTGACAACGGGCCTCGTCAGCCAATGGGAACGAGGCGAAAAGCATCCCCAGGGCGCCTCTCTTAAGCTACTTGCTCTCGTAGCCAAGAGCGGGCTCAGTGCCGTTGCATGATGTGGTGATGCTCCCTGATTCGCGGTTTCTCTGCGTCTCCGCGCCTCTGCGGTGAAAGTCCTTCCCCGCTACAATCGGACAAGCCCCCAATGTCCACTCCCACCAAAGCGCCCGGCGTGCGCCAGTTCTTCTCCCGCCACGGCGCGCTTTCCACGTGGCACCCGAATTACGAGTACCGCCCCGGCCAGCTTGAAATGGCCGAGGCCGTCGAGTCCGCTCTCGCCGACCGCAAACACCTTATTGTCGAAGCCGGCACCGGCACCGGCAAAACCCTCGCCTATCTGGTCCCCGCCATCCTCTCCGGCAAGCGCATCATCGTCTCCACCGGCACCAAGAACCTCCAGGAACAGCTCTTCTTCAAGGACGTCCCGTTCCTCCAGAAGCATTTCCCCCGCCCCCTCGAAGTCTGTTACATGAAAGGCCGCGCCAATTACGCCTGCCGCCAGAAAATCTACGACGCCGAAAAGGAGGCCGTGCTCGCCGGCCTCGAAGAAGTCGCCGATTTCCAGATCATCCAGGAATGGGAGAAGTCGACCGAGTTTGGCGACCGCGCCGAAATCAAGACCCTGCCCGAATCGAGCACCGCCTGGAATAAATTCGATGCGCGCCGCGACCTCTGCTCCGGCCAGAAGTGCCCGCAATTCGACCGCTGCTTCATCACCCTGATGCACCAGCGCGCCGCCCAAAGCGACATCATCATCGTCAACCATCATTTGTTTTTCGCCGACCTCGCCATCAAGGACGAGGATATCCCCGGCATCCTGCCCGAGTACCACGCCGTAGTCTTCGACGAGGCGCACGAGATCGAAGACGTCGCCGGCCAGTACTTCGGCGTGCAGATCAGCAATTACCGCTTCCAGGAACTACGGCGCGACATCTCGCGGATCTCGCGCCAGAAGCAGTTCGGCTCGCCGGAGCTCGACCGCATCCTCGAGCGATTGGAAGAATTGTCTGAACAGTTCTTCGCGCTCTTTGGCCAGACCGCCGGCCGCACCGGCTTCGAAGAGCGCCTGGCGTTCCTGGACGTCAATGCAGAGAATTATACAGATCTCCTTACCGCACTTGAGCTTACGCAGTCACATCTAAAGGTTTTGAATAGTCCGCCGGATGAGGTGCAACCACTCCTCCGCCGGACTGAAGAGCTGAACCTTAGCTTGAAGTTTGTCCTGGAATCGGACGACGCAGAATATGTTTACTGGGTGGAGCGCCGCGGCCGGGGCTGCTTCCTGCAAGCCACCCCCATCGACGTTTCCGCGATTTTGGCTGAGCGGTTATTCGACAAACTCGATACCGTCGTCCTCACTTCAGCCACTCTCGCCGTCGCCGGTACGTTCGAATTCGCCAAACAGCGCCTCGGCCTTCCCTACGCCCGGACCCTCGCCCTGCCCGGCCATTTCGATTACCAGAAGCAGGCCCTGCTCTACGTCCCCCAGCATCTTCCCGATCCCCGCGACCCTGCCTTCACCCGCTTGGCGTCGGAAGAGATCATCAAACTGCTGGAGGCGAGCCGCGGCCGCGCTTTCGTGCTCTTCACCAGCTACCAGCAGATGCGCCTGATCTACGATCGTGTCTCTCTCGAAGTCGAATTTCCAACTCTGATGCAGGGAACCGGACCGCGAACCGCCCTGCTCCAGGAGTTCCGCGACACGCCGAACAGCGTGCTCTTCGCCACCGCGTCGTTCTGGCAGGGCGTGGATGTGCCGGGCGAGCAGTTGAGCTGCGTTATTATTGATAGGTTGCCGTTCGCGGTTCCCAACGATCCGGTTGTGGACGCCCGGCTGCGCAAGATTCGCGAGGCCGGCGGAAATCCCTTTTACGATTACCAGGTCCCGCAGGCGGCCATCTCGCTAAAACAAGGGTTTGGAAGGTTGATCCGCAGCCGGACAGACCGTGGCGTCCTGGTCCTGCTGGATAACCGCATCAGCAAGCAGCGCTACGGCCAGGTGTTCTTCGACAGCTTGCCGGATTACGGTTTCACGACCAGCATCGGCGACGTGGAGAAATTTTTTAATGTTTGAAGTTTCGGTGGAAGAGACTTTCGCGGCCGGTCACGCCCTGCGCAACTATCACGGCAAGTGCGAAAACGTGCACGGCCACAATTATCGCGTGCAGGTAACGATGGAAGGCGAGGAGCTCAACGATGCCGGCCTGCTGGTGGATTTTGCCGATGTGAAACGTCTGGTGCGCGCCGTGGTCGCCCGCCTGGATCACCAGTTCCTCAACGATCTGGCCCCGTTCGACGCCATCAACCCCTCGGCCGAAAACATGGCGCGCTATTTCTATGACGAGGTTGCCAGCGGCCTTCCCCCGGGGCCGCGCATCCGCGAAGTGAAGATCTGGGAGACCGACATCACCTCCGCCACCTACCGCCCTATTCCGTCCAGTACGTGACCAGCAGCCCCTCGCCCGGTACATCCATATCCACGAAGTACTCCGCCAGGTTCAAGACATCGGAATCCGCCTGCGACTCGATGTAAAACGAATCCGAAAATCCTCCGCTGGTGTTGGGCCATAGAACGCGGACGACGTTCGCCAGCGTGGCCCGTACCATCCCGCTCTTGCCGATGTAGCCTTTGCCAGTCAGGCCGGGAATCACCTGAAAAAAGATCTTGGAAGCTCGCGCGGTGGGATTGGCGGAAAGAGGTACAGGCGTGCCGGGCGTGGTGACGTTGATTCTTCCAAGGGGATTAGCGGTCATCAGGACTCCTTAACCGCATGATAGCCGGACAAGCTTCAGCGCCTACAGCAGGCTCGCCGCTAAGTGGCTGATTTACTGGGAGAAATACCGCTGCGAAACCTGGTGACCGGAAAATTCAGCGCCCGTAATATGCCGCGTTCTTGGGCGTGAAATCCTTCCATTTTTCCGGCAGGTCGTCGAGCGCGAAAATAGCCGAAACCGGGCATACCGGCACGCAGGCGCCGCAGTCGATGCATTCCACCGGGTCGATGTATAGCATCTCGGCACCGGCGAAGTTCGGCTCATCCTTCTTGGGGTGGATGCAATCCACCGGGCAGGCGTCCACGCAGGCCGTGTCTTTGGTTCCGATGCAGGGTTCCGCAATGATGTATGCCATGTTTGTTCCTACGAAACGTATATTCATAACACAACGGTTGGGCAAAACACAAACTGCGGGTTGCGCCGCCGCCGGGCGTGGCCGCACACTGTAGATGATGCCCGCCAAAGTCCGCAAAGCCGTCTTCCCTGCCGCGGGGCTCGGCACACGGTTTCTTCCCGCCACCAAAGCCCAGCCCAAGGAAATGTTGCCGCTGGTGGATAAACCCATCATCCAGTACGGCGTCGAAGAAGCGCTGCACTCGGGCATTCAGAACATCATCATCGTCACCGGGCGCGGGAAGTCGGCCATTGAAGATCACTTTGACGTCAGCTTCGAGCTCGAATACCTGCTCGAGAGCCGTCAAAAAAAAGATCTGCTGGCCATCGTGCGCAGCGTCTCGGACATGATCAACGTGTCCTACATCCGGCAACGAGAAGCGCTGGGCCTGGGGCACGCGGTGATGCGGGCGAGCGAGCTGGTGGGACCCGAGCCGTTCGCCGTGGTGCTGGCCGATGACGTGATCGACGCCGAAACCCCCTGCCTTCGCCAGTTGCTCGACATCTACGATTTCTTCTGCTCGCCGGTGGTGGCGGTGATGGAAGTGCCGCGCGAAAGCATCTCGGCATACGGCGTAGTGGACGCCGAAGCGGTGGCGCATAACGGCAGCAAAGACCGCGTCTATCGCATTCGGGATCTGGTGGAAAAGCCCAAGGCCTCCGAGGCTCCGTCCAATCTCGCCATCATCGGCCGGTACGTGCTCACGCCGGAGATTTTCGATTCGATCCAGGCGATCGAGCCGGGGTCGGGGTCCGAAATCCAGCTCACCGACGCGCTCAAGCACTTGCTGCACACGCGCCCCATCTACGCCTACCGCTTCGAAGGGACCCGCTATGACGCGGGCGACAAACTCGGCTTCCTCAAGGCCACAGTGGAGTTCGCGTTGCAGCGCCACGATCTAGGCGCGGCGTTTCGCCAATACCTGAAAAACTTGCCATTATAGCGCCGGAGGGCGGCGGGCTGCGCATGAACCTAGATGAGCATTCCGTAATCGACTCGATCCGATAGCGTCGCGTCGATTGCCGAAATGTAAGGCTGGAATCTATCCGCGCTGATCTGGTAGCGCTGATCGGCAGTAGCAGCGCAATGGTTTTGACGCCCGCATCGGTCGCATACAGCAGAGGTGTGAGTTACGGAAAAGTGATCGCCGTCAGAAATTCCACCTGATCCGAAACGGTGGTTAGAGCAAACCTCGGAACATTTTGATCACGCGCCCAGCGTAGCGGAACTGAGGCGCGATCTTGAGCTTCCAGAGATGGGCCTCGACTCCTAACCCCGCTGTGAATCCGTGATTGGACGCGTTCGTGTAGCTCCGGGCGTACGAGTACCTGAACGCGGGGCCCGCGTCAATGAACGGCTTCACCAGCGGTAACTGGAAACGGTATTTCAACAGGACTGGAAGCTCCCAGGTCACGGAATGCTGGTATTGGAACAACTGTGGCTGAGCTTGGCCGGACTGGTTCCCCTCTCTGAACCGAAGTATATGGTACAGCGCATCGACCTCGACCGAGAGATGCAGCGGCAGCCGCGCCTCCACCGTCCCGCCGGCGATCCAACGCTGCGGTGTTGAGACGCCCAGTATGCTCACTGTGGTGCCCGGGGGGGAACCACCATTCGGCGGTAGAGCGTAATTCTGGAAATCCTGCGTCAGACCTTCGCCACCCACTATGCCAAAGGAAAGAGGCTGCGCGCACGCCGAAAGAACGGGCATTACGAAACAAATGAAAATTGATCTGCGTATCACATGATTCGGACGCTGTATTGCCCATGACCGTTCCGAACCTTTTTTCTTTTTTAGTGTTACGAAAGTAAAAAATCCCAGGTTTGCGATCGCTCAGGTTTATTTTTGTCGACGCGCAATCGGCGTCTCCGCTGCTAGAGTCGTTCGTTTCCCAGGGCCATGACTGGAATTCCTTTTTCTGAACGTATTCCCAAATCTCGTCACACGGAACGCCTTTCACCGGCACGTTGACAATCAGAAGCTTTCCCGGACATTGCTGTGCAATTATAGTTAGCTTGACCCCTACACACGCGAGCGCCCTGGCCGCGCTCATCATCGAGAGCGCCGCGAATCAACCGTTGACGGACGAATTGCGCACCCGGCTGGCGGAGCGCGCAGCCGATTTGAAGCTCGACGGGCCGCACCCGTTGTTCGCGTCTCTGGAGCGCGATCCCGCCGATCCGGCGAGCTACTACGTGGCCGCGGATGCTCCGTCGCCACAGCTTTTGCATATTTCGCGAAAAGGCGTTGAGACCCGGCCGTTCGCGTCAACCGACCAGGAATCCATCCGCTGGTTTGCGGAAACGGTGAATCGCGCGTTCCTTCCCCGCCCCCAGCGCGATCTGCCCGCCATCGCCGTGGGCAACCGGCACCCGGAAGTCAGCCTCCCGGCGGCTTTTGAAGCGTTTCGCCTGATCTTGAAAAAGACCGGCGTGAACATGGCTTCAACGGTTCAGCTTTCCGCCACGCGCGAAATGACCACCGACAAAGTCATCGCCGCGCGCGATGGCGAGAACCCCACCGCGGCGGGCCACACCCGCGTCTCCATCCGGCACCTGTATCATGCCGGGCTGTGGGCGGCCATTCGCAGCGGTTGGCGCGAAGGATACAACGCCGAGGCGGATCACTTCATCGTCACCGGAAGCAACGCCCAGGAAATTGCGCGGTCGGTGGAGGCGGCCAAGGAGGCCATCCATCACGCGGCGGGATACACCAAATTCACTACCGACACTTCGCGCCTCTTCGAGCTCGAAGCCGACCAGCGCCACCCGTCGGCGTGGAGCGACGAGGCGGTTGCCGGCAAGTTTCAGTCGATGTTTTCCGACGCGGAGCGCGGATGGATCCTCGGCGAGTTCGTCAAACGCGTCACCGCCGGCGATACTTCGTACGATTTCACGCGCGGCGACGTGCTGCGGCTGGCGGTGAAGTTCGGCGAAAGCCTCAAGCTCAACGAAGAGCTGTTCGACTTCATCCGCCAGGAAAAGTCCGGCGCGCCCTTCGATTTCGAGCCGTCCATCGACGAAGCGGAAACGCTTACCACGCCGCAAGAACTTTTCTTCTACATGCACTGGTTAAAACTGCGCGGGCGCCCGGCACAGCTTGTGCCGCCGAACCTCGGATTCAAGAAACGCCAGGCGTACCCGGTGGCCATGCAGACTGCAGCCGAAACCGGCGTGGGCCTCACCGACTACGTGCACCACAAGATGTGGCCGGAGCTTGCGCCGCGCGTGACGCGAGATTTCCGCGGCCGTCCGCTGGACGAGCTTTCGCATCGCGTCCGGCAGCTAGCTGAGGTGGCACGGCATTTTGACGGCACGCTGAGCATTCATTCGGGCAGCGGCAAGCAGGCGGAGGCGCTCCAATCTATCGGGCGCTCTACCGCCGGGCGCGTGAATTACAAGATTTCGGGCGAGCTGCAATTGCAGTTGTTCGACACGCTCCTGGAGCAGCCCGAGAATTCGCCCTGGCATGCGCTCTACGAACGCATGGCCCAGCGCTGCGACGAATTTGCCGCGCGAGGCGCTTTCGGCGCGGAGAGCGAGCTGGCGGCGCAATACAGGCAGATGGGCCGCGGGTCCTACCTGGGAGATTCGAGCCGCGGGCGCGTGGACGGCAACCTGTTCCTTGTCTTCTGGGTGGGCAACATGGTGGGCAGCCGCGACGTGAAGTCGCCCGACGGCGATACGCGCTTCTTCAAAGAGAAGCTGGACGAGTTGCCGGCGGATTTGGTGGCTGAGGTGCAAAAGCGAAACACGCGATACATCGTGTGGCTGGCGGAAAACCTGCTTTCGGGCCGCGAATAAACGCGCATGGACGCGAATCAGGCAATGCAACTCCAAGGGAAAGTCGCGATCGTCACGGGCGGTAGCCGCGGGATCGGCAAAGCGATCGCAGCCGTTTTTGCGCGTGAGGGCGCAACAGTCGTCATCTGCGGGCGGAAGCAGGAATCGCTGGACGGGGTGGCGAGAGAGTTCGGCAGCCGCGTGATTCCGCTGGCGTGTCACGTGGGCAAGCCCGAGGAGCTGGCTCGGATGGTGGACCGGGTCACGCGCGACCATGGGCGCATCGACATCCTGGTGAACAACGCCGGCACCAACGTGGCGCAGGGCGCGTGCCTCACGATCGACGACGGCCAGTTCGACAAGATGGTCGAGGTTAATCTGAAGAGCGCGTTCCGGCTCGTCCGGCTGGTGGCGGCGGGCATGTGCACGCGCGGCGCGGGCTCGATCATCAACATCGCCTCCATTGCCGGGCTGCGTCCGCAGTTCGAAGGCCTGATGTACAGCACAACGAAGGCCGCGCTGATCATGATGACCAAGTGCTACGCGCTGGAGCTCGGGCCGAAGGGCGTGCGCGTGAATGCCATTGCGCCGGGGCTGGTCCAGACGGTGCTGAGCGAATACTACTGGAAGGACGAGGCGCGCCTGGCTGAGCGGCTCGAGCGGCAGCCCATCAAGCACCTGGGCCAGCCCGAAGAGATCGCCGAAGTTGCGCTGATGCTGGCGAGCGACAAGGCGTCGTATCTGACGGGGCAGGTGATCACGGTTGACGGTGGGGCGATGGTGCTGTGAGGGGGGCTTCGGATGAAAATTGCGGAGGCATTAGCGCTACGTGCGGATCTCCAGAGGCGTCTGGAACAATTGAAGCAGCGGCTGGTCAAGAACGCGCGCATTCAGGAAGGCGACACACCGGAGGAGGATCCTGCCGAGCTGCAAGCTGAGCTGGAGAAGTCGGCGCGAGATTTGACTTTACTGATCCAACGCATCAACCGGACAAATGCCGCGTCACGATTCGGCACCGGCACGCTGGCGGACTCGCTTGCAGAACGCGACGTTCTGAAACTACGATACAACGCATACCGGGAGCTGGCTAACGCGGCCTCAACATCGCAAGGCCGCACCACACGCTCTGAGGTGAAGTTCATTAGCACAGTGAGTGTCGCGGCGATACAGAGGAAGGCTGACGATCTTGCGAGGGAATACCGGGAGCTTGATACACGCATACAGGAAGCGGATTGGTTGACGACGTTGTTGGACTAGGACGAGAAGGTAGTTGACGTAAGCGAGAGGCGAGCGCGACCCTCCGGCGGGGAAATGCCGATCTGGTAGTGCGAGGGCAGCATTAGACGGTTCGATTCCGACCCGCACAGCGTATGCCCCGTATTGCGCACAAACGCACGGCGTACTGTAACCGTGTACTACCGCGTGCTGATCTCGTAAACGCCGGCGAGGGTGGGGAAGGGGCACTCGTCCATACACGCCCGCGACGGCACTCCACATGCAACGGGCAAATTCGATGAGGTGTCTCATTGGGTTATTGGTGACCTTCGCGCTTGCGGCTCAGGATGCGCGTTTCGGGGTCCAGACGCGGCTGGTTCTGGTGCCTGTGACGGTTGCCGACGCGAACGGGCGCGTGATTGACGGGCTCGAAATGAAGGATTTCGTGCTGCTGGATGAAGGCCGCCCGCAGAAGGTAACTGTGGATACGATAGCTACAGGTGTGGCCCCCATTGCACTGGTGATAGCGATTCAGGCATCGGGAATTTCGAATGCCGTCCTCGAGAAGGTGTACAAGATCGGGGCGATGATCCAGCCACTCGTCACAGGCGAGCGCGGCTGTGCGGCCGTCATGTCGTTCTCCGAGCGCATCGCGTGGATTCAGGAGTGTACCAACAGCGACGACGCTATAGCGCGCGCCCTTGAAAAGGTGCGTCCCGGCGCGGCCAAGAGCGCCCGCATGCTTGACGCCGTTCACGAATCGATCGAGCGCCTACAGCAACGCCCCAACTCACGCCGCGTGCTGCTGTTGATTTCGGAATCGCGGGACCGCGGCAGCGAGACGGCGCTCGACCAGGTTGCCGTGGCCGCGCAGACCGCCGGCGTGACGGTGTACGCCGCCACTTATTCTGCATTCAAAACGGGGTTCACCAGCAAATCTTCGCCCACGGTCGAGCCCCTTTCGCGCAATCGCCCACCAGCGCCCGGTGATGAGAACAACACCGTAAGCGGCGAACCGGCCAGATGCGGTCCCGCCGGCTGCGCCGATCCGCCATTGCCGCCTCCGGAGCAGCGCGTTGACATTTTGGGCGGCTTGGGAGAAATCGTCCAGCTCGGGAAAACCAACACGACCGAAGCGCTGACGAAGGGCACCGGCGGCGCCACATTCCCGTTCACCCGGCTCAAAGGACTTGAGGAAGCGATCCAGAAGCTCGGCGCCGAGCTACACTCTCAGTACCTGCTGACGTTCACGCCAGACAATTTCACGGAAGGCTATCACCGGCTCGAAGTGCGAGTCGCCGGCGGCGATTTCCGGGTCCGAGCGCGGCCCGGTTATTGGTCGACGCAGGCGGCGGGACGGTAGATCCACATCCGGGAAACATCTGATATAGTGTCCGGGCATGAGCCGAACACTTGTCGCACGAGTTTCCGCCGGCGGCCTGCTGCTATTGGGCTGCTGGCTCGCTTACACGCAAAACCAGGGCAAGCAACCACCGCCGTTGACGATCAACAAAGTGAAGGAAGATCTTTATAACATCGAGGGCGACGGCGGCAACGTCGCGGTGTACGTTACGGGCGAAGGCGTAATCCTGGTGGACGACAAGTACGAGCAGGACCACGAGAACATCGTGGCCAAGGTGAGGAGCGTGACCGATCAGCCGGTGAAATATGTGCTCACCACGCACCATCATGCCGACCACAGCGGCGGCAATGCCCGGTTTCTGCCGACGGCTGAAATCATCTCGACCGCTAATGCGCGCACCAACATCGTGGAACACAAGCAATCAAATGCCCCGCCTGGAGTGGCGCCAGCGCGAGTGGTGTTCACCGAAGAATGCTCCGTGTTTCTGGGCGGCAAGGAGGCGCGCGCGCGCCACTACGGCCGGGGCCATACCAACGGCGACGCCATCATCTACTTTCCGGCGCTGCGAACGATCCATACCGGCGACCTGATGGCGGGCACGACGCCGCTGATCGACTATACGGGCGGCGGCAGCGTGGTCGAGTGGATCAAGACGCTGGACGCGGCGATGAAAGTTGATTTCGACACCGTCATCCCCGGCCACGGTCCGGTGACCAACAAGGCCGGCCTGCTGGCGTATCGGAACAATATCGAGAAGCTGCGCGATCGAGCGGCCGGACTGATCCGACAGGGCAAGAGCCAGGAGGATGTCGGCAAGGTCATGATCGCCGAGTTCGGATGGAGTCCCACCGGCATGCAGATGCAGTGGAGCCTGCCGGGGATGATGGCGGAACTGAAGTAACTATTTCTTCGGCGGGTTGATCATGATGTGCGCACCCGCGGTCCCGGGGTACATGAGCCAGGGCGCGTTGTCGGCCGCCTTGGTCGATAGTCCGGTGGATTCCGGAGTGGCGTACGGCACATAGATCACCCAGCGCAGGTAACTGTTGGTCACTTTCCCGCTAGCGGCGTCGAAGCCGGTGCCGGTGATTACGTAAAGCGATCGCGGCTCGCGCGGCATGGAAAGCTTGCCGTCTGCGATTTCCTTCCAGCGCACCTCGTGGCTCTTGTCGCCAGTGATTTTCTGCGCCGCAAGCTCGCGGCCGCGGGCCATGTAAGGCTCGAGGTCCTTGTGGTAGCAGGCGACGCTGAATCTGGTGTTGGCCGGGTTGTTCGCTAGACAGACGAGTTCATTCTTGCCCTCGCGGAGCCGTACCACTTCGCCCTGCGCGTTGTAACCGATTACGGCCGCGCCGTCACGAAGCTCGGCGGGCGCGGGAAGCTGCGCCGCAGCGATCTGGACCTCCGGGGAGGGTACGTCGGCAGCCACCGCCGCCGATGCCAGGAGCACCGTCGAAATCACAATCATCGTTTTCATGTCGAATCCTCTCCGCATCGAATTACCTTATCACGGGAGACCAACAACCGTGAATTACGACCATGCGGACACCGAATGCCTGGTCGGCTTCTCGTTCTGAGTTCCGAAAGTCGTAGCGCACGCTTCAGCGTGCAGCGGCGAAACTTTAGTTCGCCGTCACAACCCCAGAACCTGCCGGCTGAAGCCGGCACCGGCACGCTCAAGCGTGCGCCACAATCAATGCTGCTTTTGCCGGATTAAATCTTCGACGTCGCCGATCTTTTCGCCTAGCAGATTCAGCTTGTGCGCCAGGCCTTGAATCTCGGACTCCGCGCGGCGGTTGACATCGAAATCGAGCTCGCCGCGCAGGCGGTCCTTGGTGTCCTGGCGGTTCTGGCTCATCATGATGACCGGCGCCTGAATGGCGGCGAGCATCGACAGAAACAGGTTCAGCAAAATGAACGGGTAGGGATCCCAGGCGGAGCGGCCCAGGACGACATTGATCGAGGCGTAGACAATAAGAACAACGCCGAACGCGATAATAAAAGACCAGGATCCGCCAAACTGGGCGACGGCGTCGGCAATGTGCTCCCCAAACGTGGCTCCTTCCTCGATCACCTCGTTGGGATTGCGCACGGAGCGAACGCGCACCAGTTGTTGGGAAGCATGGAACTGACGGCCGAGAACCGTCAACATATCCATTCCCGCCAGCGGCTTGCGTTGCAGCAGGACGGCGATGTCGTTCCGATCGATTTCGATGCAGACGGCTTCGTCGAGCGCCGTGGCATCGGTCTGGTGCGTGGTCTGCTCGAGCATGGAGGCGAAACCGAAGAACTCGCCCGCCGCCGGCTCGTCCACCACCACTTCCTGATGATCCTCGTCCACGGTAGTGACCCGTACGGCGCCCGAAACCAGCACGTAGGCCCGCCCGCCGGGGTCGCCCATTTTGTAGATTCGCTGGCGCGGAGCAAAAGTCTTGAGCTCCACCTGGCCTGCCAGAACGGCGGTCTCCTCCTGGTCCAGCAGGGCAAAGAGCGGAACATTTTTCAGCACATCCGGATTGCACGCCATCGATCACCTCGCTTCGTAGAAGTGGATTGTACCCGATAGTGTAGTCCCGCGGATTCCGGTGCTACCCTGAAATTAATGGGCAGGTTCTGGTTCACGGCTCTCGCCGGACTGTGGGGCTTCGCTGCGTGGGGCCAGGTGATCGGCGATGTGCGCGAGGCCATCTATCAACAAGATTTCGCGCGCGGCGACCGCTACGTCCAAACGTATCGCGCCCGAAACGGCGTCACGCCGGAGTTGCTGGAGGCGCTTTCGTGGCTGGGGCGCGGCGCGCTGGATGCCGGGCAATACGATCAAGCCGACCGGTATGCCGCCGAAACCCGCAAACTGGCGCTCGAAGGGCTCGCGAAACGCAAAATGGATGACGAGCGGCACCTGCCCATCGCGCTGGGAGCTTCCATTGAAGTGCATGCCCAGGTGCTGGCGGCGCGCGGACAGCGCGGCGAGGCGCTGGCGTTTCTGCAACGGGAACTCGCCGCTTACCGCAGTACATCCATCGCCGCGCGCATCCAGAAAAACATCAACCTGCTGACGCTCGTGGGAAAACCGGCGCCGCCGCTCCAGATGACGGAGTGGCTCGGGACTAAACCCCCTTCGGCCGCGCAGTGGAAGGGCCATCCGGTGCTACTGTTCTTCTGGGCGCATTGGTGCGGCGACTGCAAGGCCGAGATTCCGGAGCTGGTGAAACTCCTGGCCGAGTACCGGTCGAAGGGCCTGGTCCTGATCGGCCCCACACAGCACTATGGCTATGCCGCGGGCGGCGCGGACGCTTCGCGCGAACAGGAGACGCAGTACATTGACGACGTGCGGAAGCGCTACTATGCCCCGCTCGAGGGCATGAGCGTCCCGCTCAGCGAACAGAACTTCAAGAACTACGGCGCCAGCACGACGCCCACACTGGTGCTCGTCGATCGCCAGGGGATCGTGCGCCTTTATCATCCGGGCGCTATGTCTTGTTTGCAGCTCGCAACAAAGCTGGCGGAGATAATCCGCAATTAATAACACCCTCGACCGTCACGCGGTCTTTACTTTAGGACGCACCAAACGCGGATAGTACTGCCGGTATACTTCCAGAGCCCGGATCAAAGCTTCCACCGCCGAAAGCTGTGCGTAAAGGTGCTCCAGTTCCTTTGCGATTTCCGGGTTTCCCTCCTGGGGAGGTAGCGCCTTGCGTGGCATATTGCAAGACTGCAACGAAAGTCCCCTGCGCGAAATCCCCCTGCGTGGGACGGAGCTGGGGAAAGGGGCGGTGAGACAGATCCCACGAATGTGGGGAAGGGATAAGGTGAATTCCCACCTGGACTATAGGAAAGCCGCGATTTTCTCCGGGTCGTTTGGTACAACAATTGGCTGGTTCCCGAAAGTCGGACGGATCGGCGCGCCGTCCGGCGCCTCCAGTTTGCCGGTGTGATAGCGGTAAATGTAATCCGGATCTTTGAGAACGTTGCCGGTGAGCACCCCCACTACATCGGCGTCGCGCCGGATGATGCCAGCCGCCGTCAGCTTGCGAATTCCCGCAAGTGTCGCCGCGGAGGCCGGTTCGCAACCGATGCCGCACCGTCCGACGATGGCCTTGGCATCCGCGATTTCCTGCTCCCGGACCTTCTCCACCGTACCGCCCGATGCGGTTACCTCGTGGAGCGCTTTGGGCCAGGAGATCGGATCGCCGATCTTGATAGCGGTGGCCAGCGTTTCCGGATGCGGGACGGCGTTGAGATGGTCGCGCGAACTCGCGTGAAACAGTTCGTAGAATGGCGCGGCGCCTTCAGCCTGAATCACCGCCAGGCGCGGCATCTTATCGATAAAGCCCAACTGCTTGAGCTCGCGCAGCGCCTTGCCGAAGGCGGATGTGTTGCCGAGATTTCCGCCGGGGAGTACGATCCAGTCGGGCACCGACCAGTCGCGCTGGTCCAGCATCTCGACAATGATGGTTTTTTGCCCTTCGATGCGAAACGGGTTGATGGAGTTCAGCAGGTAAATGCCCTGGCGCTCGGCGAGCACGCGCACTAACGCGAGAATCTGGTCGAAGTTGGCTTCTACCTGAAACGTTCGCGCGCCATATTCCAGGGCCTGCGCCAGCTTGCCATAAGAAATGTTGCCGTGCGGGATGAAGATGAGCGGCTCGAGTCCGGCCGCGCTGGCGTAGGCCGCCATGGACGCCGAGGTGTTGCCGGTGGAGACGGAGGCCACCCGGCGCATGCCGAGCCTGCGCGCCTGGGCGACCCCCGCGGTCATCCCATTGTCCTTGAATGATCCCGTGGGGTTGAAACCCTGGTGCTTGAAAATCAGCTGGTCAAGCCCGCTGTAATCAGCGGCACCCGGCGCGGGGAGCAGAGGTGTGTTCCCTTCCCTGAGGGTGACCACGGAATCGAGATTATCGAGAAACGGAATGATCTCGCGATACCGCCAGACGCCGCTCTGATCGAGCGGCAGATTGCAGGTGCGGCGCGCGCGCCAGACAGATTTCACCTGCCCGGCATCGAGCTTCCAATCGGGATAATCGGCCTCGAGCAGTCCCCCGCAGCGCGGGCAGTTGTAAATGACTTCCGTCACCAGAAAGCGCGCGCGGCACTTCGGCTCGAAGCAGACCAGTTCAGCAGACATCGAATTTACATTGTAGCGGTAGTACGCTGGGCTTATCGCCTTGTGGCGCGCGCTTCAGCGCGCAGCGGCGAACTTCAGTTCGCCGTCACAGCGGCAGTACACGTGCCCGGCGCGAGACCGCCCGCTGAAGCATGCGCCACAAGCGCATAGATTCTTCAAAAAACTCGAGCCCGCCATGGACGGTCGCTACGGCATATACTGAACCACAGTGCTCGCGGTTCATCTGGAAAACCGTCGCGTCGCAGTGAAGCGTGTTCCCCGCCCCCGGCCGCCCAAGGGGTTCGCGCTGATCCGTCTCCTGTGCGGCGGCATCTGCAACACCGACCTCGAATTGCAGCGCGGTTACTACGGTTTCTCCGGCGTACCCGGCCACGAATTCGTCGGCGAAGTGGTGGAGGCGAGCCGCCGCGATCTGATCGGCCGGCGCGTGGTCGGGGAAATCAACCTGTGCTGCGGCGGCTGCGACTGGTGCCGTAAGGGCCTGGGCCGGCATTGCCCCGGGCGCGCGGTGCTGGGCATCGTGAAGCATCCCGGCGCGTTTCGCGAGTTTTTCACGCTGCCCGAGCGCAATCTGCACGTGATTCCCGATTCGATTCCCACCGAGCAGGCCGTGTTCATCGAGCCCCTGGCGGCAGCCAGCGAGATCCTGGATCAGGTCAGCATTCCGTGCAGCTCGCCAGTGGCGGTGCTCGGCGATGGCAAGCTGGGACTGCTGGTCGCGCAGGTCTTGCGCGCCTACGGTTATCCCGTACATCAGTACGGGCGGCACAAAGAAAAGCTGCACATCGCGGCGGGCGCGGGCGTGGAAACCGAGGTGGTCCGCGAGCGCGTGCCGGCTTCGGAATACGACTGGGTGGTGGACGCGACCGGCTCACCCAAGGGCCTGGCCGACGGCGTCCGCATGACCCGGCCACGCGGCACCATCATCATGAAATCCACCGTCCATGGCCTGGCGGGATTCGATACCGCGCCCATCATCGTTGACGAGATCACGCTGGTGGGATCGCGCTGCGGCCGTTTCGAGCCGGCCATCGGGCTCCTTCGGGACGGGTTAATCAATGTGTCTGATATGATCTCGGAGCGAATGCCGCTCGATCGCGCGCCGGCTGCTTTTCGCGCTGCGGCGAAACCGGGGGTTCTCAAGGTGCTGCTCACGTGAAATGCGTCCCGCTCGCCTTGGCCGCCGCTCTTCTCGCGCAAGCTCAGCCGCCGGAGCGCCCGCGCATCTTGGGGATCGCGCACGTTGCCCTACGCGTCAGCGATATCGAAAAATCCCGCGCGTTCTACAAAGATTTTCTCGGCTTCGACGAGCCTTTCTCGCTCAGCAATCCCGATGGCTCGCTCTCGCTCACTTTCATCAAGATCAACGATCAGCAGTATCTGGAGCTGTTCCCTGGCCTCGAACCCGCCGCCGACAGCCTGCACCATCTCGCGCTCCAGACCGATGACGCCGAGCGCATGCGCCTTTACCTCGCCGCGCAAGGCGTCAAAGTGCCAGACCGCGTCCCCAAGGGCCGCATCGGCAACCTGAATTTCAATATCACCGACCCTGACGGCCACACCGTCGAGATCGTCGAATATGCGCCCGACGGCTGGAGCATGCGCGAGAAAGGAAAGTTCGCGCCGTCCAGCCGGATCTCGCAGCACATCCTGCACGCGGGGATTCTGGTGGGCGATCTGGGCGCCGCAATGCATTTCTACGGAGACATCCTCGGCCTGCGCGAAATCTGGCGCGGGTCGAGCGACAGCAAGACGCTCTCCTGGGTCAATCTGCAAGTGCCGGACGGCGGCGATTACATCGAATTCATGCTATACCGCAATCTGCCGGCGCCCAACCACCGCGGCGTCGAGCATCATATCGCCCTCGAAGTCCGGAGCGTGTCCGCGGCCCTCGCCACTCTCCAGGAGCGGCCGTATCGCCAAACCTACACCCGGCCGCTCGATCCGCGCACGGGTATCAACCGCCGCCGCCAGCTCAACTTGTTTGACCCCGATGGAACGCGCGCGGAACTGATGGAGCCCGTCACCGTCGACGGCAAGCCGGCTCCGCCCTCAGAAGCTCCTCCCCCGCACCCCTAGGGTCTACATAGTTAATGTTGCAAAACCGGGGTGATCCGCCCCCCTACCAGGTCATAGCCTGATGTAAAAACCGCCCTCCAGCCCGATATAATGGGGTGTCGTTTCGCGAGACGACGCCTCGCATGCGCTCAAGGGAAGAACTCAGTTCGGCACAATCCGCGACCGCGCAGGAGTTCTACACCTGGACCTTTCCCGGCGCCCCGGTAAGGATTCATTTATACCTCAGCGTAGTGGACCATCTCGGCCGCGAAGTACGCCGCGCCTTCGAGTCGGTTCCCTCGCACAGCGTCGAGATTGGCGGCCTTCTGCTGGGCACCGCGGATTTCGCCAGCAGCCCTGTCATCGAGATCAAAGCGTTCGAGCCTTTCCTTTGCGAATATCGCTCCGATCACAAGTTCATTCTTTCTGACGCCGACCGGCGGAAACTGGAAAAGCTGCTGGCGGCGCACAAATCCGATCGGCAGGACGGGCTCGCGGTGGTGGGATATTATCGCAGTCACCTGGGCGAGGGGCTCCAGATGAGCCCGGAGGACCTGGGCATCGCACAGGCGTGCTTTTGCGATCCCGCCAAGGTCTTCCTGGTGGTGAAGCCCGCCGCCGACAAGTCCCTGAGCGCCGGATTCTTCTTTTGGGACAAAGGCCGCATCGATTCGGAGTTTACCTTCCTCGAGTTTCCCTTCGACGCGCGCCTTCTCTCGGCCGTGCGCGTCAAGCCTACCAGGTCGGGCGCCCCTGAGCACACGCCAGACCCGGCCCCGGACGCCGCGCCGTCGGGCTTGGCGGCCTTGGCGCACGCGGCGCCGGAAATGGACCCTGCTGAATTCGAGCCTGGCTCCTCACGCGGATTCCGCCGCCTGTGGTATCCGCTTCTGGCGCTGCTGATGATTGCGCTGGGCGCTATCGCCTATCAAGGCTACCAGGCGCTCCGCTCCACCGGCAGGGCTTCGGCTGCGTCTGATGCTACTGGTCTCTCCCTGCGGGTCGAACGGCGTGGAGCCGACCTGCGCGTCAGTTGGAACCAGAGCTCGCCGGCTCTCGCCAAAGCGCAAGACGCCGTGCTCTCCATTCGCGACGGCGAAGCGCAGCAGCAGACGCTGCATCTGGATCTGGACCAGCTGCGCAACGGCAGCGTGCTGTACACGCCCGCGAACTCTACCGTGCAGTTCCGCCTCGAAGTCACGGCAGGCGATAACTCGAAGTTGAGCGAAACTGTGCTCGCGTTGACTGCCGCGCCGCCCGGCACCATAACCACCACAACGACGTCTGCGGTGACGAAACCGGCCGAGCGCCCGTCGCCTGCCGCCTCGAATCCGGCGCCATCCACTTCCGCAAGCCGCGATCACAAAGTATTCACTCCACCCCGTCCCTCCAGCAAATCCGGCGAGCCGGTCCGTGTCGTGACGGTCGATCCTCCTGCGCAATCGCCCGGCAGCGCGCCGCAGAACGGGTCAGCCGTGCCGCCAGTGATTCCTGAGCCCAAAGTTACAGCGCCACCAGCCGCCGGGCATCCGCAAACTGCCCAAACTTCCGCCGGCACAACTTATGTCCCGCCACGGCCCATTCGGCGTCCGCAGCCGGTCCTTTCGGCGGTAGTCGCGAACCTGGTCGCCGCCCAGGTGGATGTAGACGTGAAAGTGTGGATCGACGAAACGGGACGCGTGGTGAGAACGGAAGCTTTGCCCGCTCGCCGGCCGGTGAGCAGTTCGCTCGTCGCCGCGGCCCGTAGCGCCGCCATGCAGTGGCGCTTCGAACCCGCCAGGCAGGGCAACCGGGCCGTTCCGAGCGACCTGATTCTACGATTCCAGTACGAGCCCGCGCCTTAGCGCCTCACAGCCGCGCCAGCCCGCCCTCTATCGCCCCCACGAGCGTATCTGCCTGCTCGCGGTTCAGAGTAAGCGGCGGCGAGAGAATCAGCACGTTGCAGTAGCCGGGGACGGAGTCGTTATTGCGCCCCACCAGCACGCCCGCTTCGCGCATCTCCCGCTGCAATTGCACCATGCGCGCCTCGGGCAGCGGCGTCTTGTTGGCATCGGTCACGATCTCCATTCCGACGAGCAGCCCCGCTCCGCGAATGTCGCCGATCCACGGCGAGCGCAGCGCGCGCAGCTTTTCGAATAGATACGCGCCAACCGCGGCGGAATTCTCCCACAATCGCTCGCGCGTCAGGATCTCGAGATTCGCCAGGCCCGCCGCGCACGAACTGGGATGCCCGCCGAAGGTGCTCACTTGCGCAAACTTCGCCTCGCCGTCCTCGGCCTGAAATGCTTCAAAGATGCGTTCGGTTGCCACGGTCGCGCCCAACGGCAGATATGCAGACGTCAGGCCTTTGGCGAACGTCAAAATGTCGGGCTGGATGCCGGAATGCTCGAAGCCGAACAGTTTGCCCGTGCGGCCAAAGCCGGTAATCACTTCGTCGATGATCAGCAGCACGCCGTAGCGGTCGCAGATGGCGCGGACCCGCTCCAGGTAGCCATCGGGCGCGGGGAAGACGCCGCCGCCTCCGATCACTGGCTCGGCAATCACCGCCGCCACCGTCTCTGTGCCTTCCATGCGGATCACGCGCTCGATCTCATCCGCGCAGGTGAGCGTGCACGACGGTTGCGAAGAGCAGAAAGAGCAGCGGTAGTGATCGGGCGGCGGCACGTGCATAAAGCCGGGCACCAGCGGCTCGAATGCCGCGCGCCGCGGGCTTTGCCCCGTGGCCGAGAGCGCCCCCATCGTGAAGCCGTGATAGCCCCGGTGGCGCGCGATCACCTTGTACCGGTTTTCGCCCGGATGCATGCGCCGTGCACACTGCCGCGCCATCTTCAGCGCTGTTTCGACGGCTTCCGATCCGCTGTTGGAAAAGAACACGCGCCCGAGGCCGCGCGGCAGCAGGCCCGCCATGCGCGCCGCCAGCCGGGCCGCCGGACCGTGTGATTGCGTCAGCGGATAATACGCGAGCTGCGCCATCTGGGCGGCTACCGCGTCCACAATTTCGCGGCGACCGTACCCGACATTGACGCAGAACAACCCCGCCATGCCGTCGAGGTAACGGCGCCCGTCGGGGTCGAAACGTAGCATTCCCCCGGGCTCGCCCTCTCAGAGGGCGTCTTCGCCTCCAGTCCCCGGTGGTGCACTGTTCACGACCACACCTTCCTCCAC
>JACXTT010003731.1_pt1 | contig 23204 bp, 21 predicted proteins | sample 9270951 | NCBI WGS metagenome assembly JACXTT01 (sample SAMN15532306, study PRJNA645909) | rock metagenome | isolation source: weathered quartz diorite | place: Puerto Rico | collected 2017-06-21
GTTCAGCTCTTGAAGCGCGATGCCCCGGTTGCAGTAGGCTTCCGCGTAATCCGGCTTGAGGTCGATCGCGCGGCCGTAGCTGGCAAGGGCCTCTTCCGGGCGGTTCAGCTCTTGAAGCGTGTTGCCCCGGTTGTAGTGGGCCTCGGCAAACCTCGGATCAAGTGCAATGGCCCTGTCAAAACTGACTACTGCTTCGGCTGGCCGTTTCAGGCCGAGGAGGACATTTCCCCGGTTGCTGTAGGCAGCTGCATAATCTGGCGCGAGGGTGATTGCGCGGTCGTAACTCGCAAGCGCCTCATCCAGGCGGTTCTGATCATGAAGCACAACACCCCGGTTGTAGTACGCTTCGGCATAATCCGGTTTGAGATCAACAGCACGGTTATAGCTCGCGAGAGCTTCCTCCGCTCGACCCAGGTCTCTGAGTGCGATAGCCACGTTGTAATGTGCATGCGGTTGATTGGGGTTGATCTCCAGGGATCTCCCAATCATATGGATCGCCGCTTCTCGGCGACCTCGTTGCAAATGAATCGTGCCCAGACAAGTGAGGGTGTTGACATGCTTGTTATCCAAGGCGAGAATTTTTTCGTAGAGAACTTCCGCCTCGTCCAGCTTACCCGCTTGATGTGCTTCCAGGGCGTGGGCAAATAATGTGTCCACATTGCCAATGTCCGGTAGCTTGCTCATTGGAAGATATTATATTCACTCTTTCCGTGTACGTTATGATTCATCAATCCCGCATTTGCTGGCAATAAGCCGCTCCCACTCGCTCGCGCGATGCTGCCAGGTTGCGCTATCCATCACCTTGCGCACCTGTTCCCATCGTTGTTCAGCCCACAGTTCCGGGTTGGCTTCGCGTCGCTGCATGGCCGACTCCAGGACACGCGTGTAGTTATGCAGGAAGGCTACAACCTCCCGCTGGTCGCGTGGAGGAGGAATCAGCGTGGCGAGCCCCAAGGTGGTTTCGGGCAGCGCGCCCAAGCTGGTACTGATCACCTCCATCCCGGCCGCCAGTGCCTCAAGCGTGGCGATGCAGAAGGTTTCCGCAAACGTGGAAGGATAGGTAAAAAAAGCCATGCCACGCAAGGCTGCCGCCAACTCATTTTGTGCCACGGAATCTCGCAAGCGCATGTTGGGCGTCGCCTGGATGGCGTCATACAACGGCTGGTAGGGGCTGTCGTCGGCATCGTAGACCCGCATGCTGGAAAACACCTCGAAGGTGGCGGGTATATGGAAATGACGCGCCACTTCGGCCAGCAGGTCGAGTCCTCTGAATGGGGTACTCGTGTAACAGCAGGTCTGACCCGGCTTGGACGCCATCAACTCACGCGATGATGAGAAGAGGTTCTCGAAAGCGGGGGTCAAACCATTGCCGATGACGTACAATTTGTTTTCCTGCAGTGCGAAGGCTTGTTGATACGCACGTTCCTGCCAGACGGAAACGAAAACGATCGCGCTCAGCTGCGCGAGTACTTCGGGCATTCCCAAAGCAGCCACGGCAGGCTGGTTGGGTGCATGCGGAGTCCAGTAATAGAGCGGTACGTGTGGGGGGATGAAATGGGCGCGAACCGCGGGGATATGCGCTGCGGAACAAACCACGATTGCGGCATCATGATCCTGGAAGTAATTGGGCCCGGTTCGCAATAAATCCTGATGCGTCACACCTTGAATTCTGTCAGTTGCCATGCCAGGCCTGGATAACAACACTTCATGTCCACGTTTCGCCAGGGCGCGGGCAAGATAGCAGATCGCCGATTCCGTCCCCCCTAGCGGTCTGCGCTCGGGTGTGGCGACATCGAAAGGGATCTCGCTGGTGCTGATGAAGACGATACGTAACGGCCTGCCCGAATACCGGGACTCCAGCATCATTCAGGCACCTTGTTATAGAACCATCGGTTGACCAAGACCATTAAACCCGAAATACTTGGATAGACGCAATTGAATTTCCTATCGCAATTTTTCGTATTATGACCGCCTCGCTCAATCCAGAGCAATCCGCCAAGTTAACACCGGCTCCTGGTTTCAATCCTCGCGAGCTGATGGAACTTTACGTCTCGCGCCGTTTCGATGATCTTTCGGAAAAATCTCTGTCCATGCTTGCCCATTTCGGGCAGGCGACCTACGTAACCCTGTCGCCTCAGGAACAGCATTTTGTCAATATTTTTATCAAGCACTTTCTGTATTTCTTTACTCAAGCCGACTACATCATCAGCGAGCAGCACATCCGGCCATTTTTGCGTCATAACCTTACGATTTCCAATCTTGTAGCGGTATCCTCTTTCAGGACCACCGATGCCCATCTTGAGTTGCTTCGCCTCGAGGATGTCGGCTCCTTCCGAAAAACGCTGGTGTTGTATTCAGCGCGTAACGCGGTCAAATATGATCGTCGCAAGTTTTTTGACCTCGATCCGGTTCTTGCCTCTCTCTGGCACAGCACATACTGCCAGATTTATCACAACGGGCTCATCAGTGAATCTGTCTGCCGCAATCTCCGCGAGCATTATGAATACCGTGATGATCGTCTTACGCTGATATACGAACCGCAGGAGGCCTATTTTGGTTCCACCTACGTAGGTGGTGAATGTGACCGGCTCGTCAAGCCCGTTGTGAATCGCGTGTTTCGGCGCGTCGCCACGCAATATCGAATCCACAATACACCCGACCCGCGAAAGATCGCGATCCTCAGCGGTTTGTGGACAGCCCATCATTCCGTTTACCGGAATTATGCTCACTATGTGCAGGCCTTGCGCGGCAAGTACCACCTTACCTACATCCAGCTCTGCGACCCCGGATCTGACGTGGATGCCGGAATGTTCGATGAAGTGCGAAAGATCGGAAATACGGATGGCGCTATCGACTTGTCACCCATTGTCGAAAACGATTTTCAAGTGGTGTATTTCCCGGACATTGGTATGACTCCCCAGAGCATACTTCTGGCGAACATGCGTCTGGCCCCGATTCAAATCGCATCCCCCGGGCACTCGGTCAGTACTTGGGGCGCAGACATAGATTATTTCATGAGTGGCGAAGATGTGGAGATCCGGCAACGGCCGGAGCAGAATTATTCGGAGCGTCTGGTGCTATTACCGGATTGCGGAGTAATTCATAATCGTCCGCTGTATGAGCCTCGCGGCAGCATAAAGTCCGTCCCGGAGTTCGTCATCAATTGCCCTGCATTTTCGCATAAAATGAATTTCAACTTCTGCCGGCTTCTGCAACGCATCATGCAGCAATCGCAGAAGTCCCTTCGACTCAGGCTGTTCGTAGGCGGCACATTGCGTGGTCAACTCAACTTTCTTCCCTTTCTTCGTGAGCTCGAATCGATATTGCGCGGAGTCCAACTTGAGGTCATCGGCAACCGAACCTATCAGAACTACATGGCACTAATGGAAGAGGGCGACATTTCCATTGATTCATATCATTTTGGAGGCTGCAATACCATTGCTGACAGTCTTTTTCTGCGAATTCCGACCGTCACGTATCAGGGCGATAAATGGTATAACCGCATAGGGTCTCAAATGCTGCGCATGGTTGGTTTGCCAGAGCTGATCGCCACAAACGATGAAGAATATTTCCAGCTCGTAATCCGTCTCATCCACGACGATGTATTTCGTGCCGAGATTCACCGACGCCTCATTTCCGCAGACCTTGATGCCACGATCTTCAACGCCCGTACCGCTGGATGTTTCCGCGAAACGGTTGATTATCTGATCGAGAACCACGAATCGTTGTCGCATCAGCCGGACCGTCGTGTACTGCGTTATGGCTTGGACGTCCGCTCCGGCAGGATGGGTTTGGAAGGCAGAGAGGGTGCCTAATGAGTTGGTTTCATTGTTCGGCAGGGTGAAGTTATTTCTGGTAGGATTTCATCCTTAACCCATCATCGAAATCTGCCATGTCTCCGCATGATTTATTGAATCCCTCTTCCTTGCCGCGTATGAACAATCACGCGGCGACGCCCGCTAAGGCAGAGCATTTTTTCAGCAGACGAGCGCCGGAAATTGGTTACTCTCAGCGAAGAACGGCTGATGAGAACGGGAACAGTCAACCTCTCCTTGCAGCGTTTATCAGCTAGGGATGCCGAGGTCAGGTATCTGCTGTGAGACAATTCGACCGTAAGTCCATGGCCTCGTGGATCCGCGGCAATGCATTCCGCTGATGGTGAGGCGACCGTTTCGCAGTCGCTGGATGTCAATTAAGTTTGATTGTAATTTCCCTGATTATACATGCACTCGGTATCGGACAATGAGTTTCAGGATGTATTGCGACTCGTGCTTGCCCGTGCCCGCCATCTCAAGCAGGGCCGTCCCCGACTGAAAGGTGTGACATGTTTTTGCGCTACATCCATACGAGTGTCGCGCGCGATTGACGTCCTGCGTCTTTGCGCCGATTTATGCGAGTTTGACGAAATTGTCCTGGCGACACACGAAGATATCCCGGCGCGGCGGGTTCCGTTCTTGCGAGTTGTCCCGATACGCCAGATTAAAGACAAGCGTTCGTACAGCCAACTGATTCTCGATGGTTTGAAAAAAATCATCCGTACTGATTATGTGCTGATTGTTCAGGATGACGGCTTCATACTGAATCCCGGAGCATGGAACGAGGACTTCTATAATTTCGATTACATTGGATCACCCTGGCCTCCAACGTTGATATTCCAATCCGATTCGCGAGTGTTGCAAATGAATAATCGTGTCGGTAACGGAGGCTTTTCCTTCCGTAGCCGGCGACTCCTGCATGAGTGCTCAGTAAAGAAAATGTATCGACCGGAATATGGTACGATGGTCGAAGACATTCTTATCGGTCATTTCAATTACTCGGATCTCGTTACAAAAGGAATTCGTTTCGCCGATCTGTCGCTAGCCAGCTGTTTCGCCGGCGAATCGCCTTCCGATGGCGCATTTGTTCATCTCGATAAGATTTTCGGATTTCATGGAAAGGCTATACTGGATGCCCTCGTAGTGAAAATCCGTCGTCGCTAGCTATTGAAAATATTGTACGGTCGTGTTTTTAGTATTGGTTATGAATAATCATCAATATACCCATGAGGTTTTTTTGCGACTATTATTCACCAGGGTGCACAATTGTACGTGCAGTGAATCAGGCGGGAGTTTTAACGCATACCGACACGCGGCACAGCATTTCGGATTTCGTGATTGTCTTTGTGTCGGCCGTCTTTAAGATCTCCAGACGTTGTAGAACCTCACTGTCGTCGGGATAATGTGTCAGATAATTTATATACAGATTCTGGACGTCCAATGTTTTACCCAGCGAAGCAAGTACCGTTCCGTAGTTCAAGAGGGCGATGCGGTCCGTGGGTAATAAATTCAATGCGATTCGTAGCTGCTCGGCAGCATCATCCGCGCGCCCAAGATTCCAGTAGAGAACTGCAAGATTGTTATAAGCCGGAAGAAAACCCTTGTCTTTTGCCAGCGCTTTTCTGAACCAGGTTTCCGCCCAGTTCGCCTCACCCGAGGCTAGATAAGCCTCACCGCGTGCGTTCATGGCGCAAATCTCCAGACGCGGAATCCGGACGTGGGTGGACGACGCGCGCAAGAATTGAACAACCTGCGCAGGGAGTCCGTGCAGGTCGAGCTGGTAACTGAGTTGCGGCTTGATTGAAGGAAAACTGTCGCGGATAGGCTTCAGAAAATGGGCCAACAGTGTTTCGGCAAAATCACGACCGAATCTGGCGATATTCTCGTTTTGATAGTTGAGTTTGTGTTCGACGTGATAGCCAAATGGCGAACCCAGATATTTGACCTGGAAACCGCGCAGTAATGGTAACAATGGCGCCCAATAATCCCACCAGGGCATGCCTAGCATGAAGCTTGATTGCGGGAAGCATGTGAGCAATGCCCTGTCAAAAAAGAAGTAGTCGAAACCCATTGTATACATCGGTCCCATGAGCTGTGCCAGCGAGATCACGTCTGCACGGGAGCCAAACACCATGGAGCCGCGCGCTTCCTTCATCATCATGGCGACACCAATCCTGTCAGGCATCAGATATATGTCTGAGTTTACGATTCCAAAGATATTTCCACCGAGTTTTCCAAGGTGAGTCAGAATATCGTCGAAATAGACCAGTGGCTTTCCGGCCAGGTTGCTTCCGTCGCGCGTCACCGGAATAAATTCGACATCGTGAAAAACGTTCCGGAGCTTTTCGATTTCCGACGCTACATTGAGGGAAATAACGCGGAAACCGCAGGCGATCCAGCTGTCGACCGCGGCTCTTTGTTTCTCCAGGTTGGACGGGGCAATGCTGGTCGCCAACGTTACAACGGCGGATGTGGACTTGGCATCACCGGAAGATGGAACCGTCACGGCGGGTTCCGAATCGTGCCTGCCGGAAAGATCTTCAGTCATTAGGACGGGTTCGGTACCGTGTTCGTTGCGATAATCTTTTACCGCCTCAGGATCAAGGGTGATTGGCACCGGTTCTGACAGAAATTCAGCGTGATCAGCCTGGGCAATCAGTCGTTGTTCACGGGCAATGATGGTAGCAGCTTCCTTTATGTATCTGTCGCGATTCCGCGCGACATGACTTCCTTCGCGGGATCGTGGTCCTCCGATGATCGTATCGAGCGTAAACAGGCGCGCGTGACGAAGATACCGTGCCCACAGCTCGAAATCAGCTGCCGAGCCGAAGGCGCCATCGATATACCCGCCGGCCCGTTCCCACAGGCGCCGCCGCCAGAAGGTGCTTGCTTGTTGTATGAAGGTGGCCTGCGTATCGGGCTTTAGGTCAAGGAGGCGGCGGCGCGACCAGCGGAGAAGCGGTATGTTGCGCGACAGATGGCCTTGTGCGTCCCAATAGGTATACCTGCCAGTCAGCCAATCGACTTCCGGAAATTCTGCAAAGGCGTAGGCACAAAACCAGAAGGCGTCTTCAAGATATTTATCGCCAGCATCAATCCACGCCATGATGTCGCCGTTTGTTCCGGCGAGGGCCCGGGTGACGGCCTCATGAGGATTCCCGTCAGGTTGCGAGCGCCAGAAAGCCAGATGTTTTTCATGTTTTTTGATGATCGAGACCGAATTGTCCGTGCTGCCACCATCGAGGATGGCAAATTCTAGGCTCGGATAGTTCTGGCTCAGGACCGAATCAATGCACTCTTCCAGGAATTCTCCCTGGTTGAGGCAATGAGTCACGATGGAAAATTTTGGTATTTGTTCCGACATAACGGTTTCATGGATCGATAAAGTGAACCTGTGATCATGGTCGGAATTATTGAGCCAGTGCGCGCCCGTCAATATCTCCGGATACATATGATGAATGATTCAGAGCATCGGGCTGTCCCCATATCGGGTCCAGGTCACCAGGACATATTTCGGGCCCGAGCGGGGCGGGCAGGCGCGGTGAATATGCGTCCAGCCGCTGGGAAATAACACCAGCGTGCCTTCCTGCGCGGCGACCTTGCGATTCTGGTAACGAAATTCGGTCTCCCCGCCCTCCCTGACGGTATTCAGGTAGAGCACCGCGCTGACAAACCGGTAACGTAGGCCAGAGTCCATCCCGTCGCAATGCCAGTCGTAGCCTTCGGTTTCATTCTGGTAACGGTAAATGCCAAAGGCTTCGAAGACGGATGGCGCTGCCCGGAGTTCTTCGTACTTCGAGACGTAGTTCGAGAAACAGCGCTGCATGCAAGCGAGTACCGTCTGGAAAAGCGGATTGTCAGACTCGGGCAGAAGCGGCACGCCTGAACTCCGTCGTTCAGCGCGGAGCGCGCCCGTAATGCCTGTTCCGCTTGGAATCTTGACAGACGATTGCTCGAAGAAGGTAATGATCCTGCGGCACGTCGCGGCATCAAGTGCATCCTGATAGATCTCGAGAAAGTCTCCCATTTCCTGTTCCTTGTCAGATCGCTTGGGTCGTATTATCGCGATCCTGACGATATTGCCGATAGAGCGCGGCAGATCGGTCGAGCGCGGCTTGCCACTCCGGCCTATCGTCCTCAGGGAGCACGTGAAGCCTGACGGCGGCCGCAAAGGCGGTGGCGTAGCGATCGGGTGGCAAACGTTGTGCGAGGTAATCCAGCAGAAGGTGTGGCAGGCGACCGAAGCCAGCTCGTAGCAAGCAATCGTTCACGAGATTCATGGCGATTGAGTTGTTGATGTTCGCGAATGGATGCGCATTGATAAATATCTGATGAAAATAAGCGAGATCACGAAGCATATCAGATGCATGATCCCGTGCGCCGGATTGACGCACAGTTGTAAGAAATAATCGTGCTTCATCGAGTAGAGCGAAAAGCATTGTTCCTGTCGCGCGGTGTTCGACGATAGTGCCTTGTTCACGAATGACGCACATGACCAGACCCCGCGGAGTCGTGATTTCTCCTTCCCGTTGGATGGATTCTGTCCCAAGCAATGACGACCAGTGATCGAGCGTATTGACTAGGGATGCCGGGATGGCCGTCTGGACGCCAATCTCCCGGTATCCGCCGGGCACCGTTGGAACAAGCCCATAACCGCCGTAATACGAATGACCGTTCGATCCGATCGTCGCAAGCACATGCAAGTGGGCGAGTTCTGCACGAAATGCCGCGCTTCCTTCAAGCGCCTGATAGATCTTCGGAAGATGGCGGCGGACATCCGTGGCATTTTCCCAATAGTTGCGCCAGAGAGAATGTGGGGGCTGATCGGGAAAACGCACGAGTTCGCTCAGGCGCAGAACACTCGCAAGCGAGGAAAACACGGCGGGCAGGTCAACCGCGGTGCCAAGCAGTATCTGGAGCAAGGCCTGCCATGCTTGCAAGGGCCAATGCAATGGAGAGCTTCGTGAAAGTTCAATCACCGATGTATGTCCGTCCAGCAGCTCAAGCGCTTTCGCAAGTTCAGCTTCGTGAAGACCCCGGATCGCGACGTTTTGACCTTGCGGTGTTGATACCGAAAGCAGCCCGGGACTGGTCTGCGCAATCCGGTAACCGGGGAGCGTTACCACGATATCGTTTGGTCGAATCTCAAAGAGTGGTTCGCGCGGCAGAAAGTCTGAATACCGGGCGCGCATACCTGGCCCGGTGCGCTGTTCCCATTCCTGGTATCCGGCCAGGGCCGAAGCGTTCAGTGATTGCAGGGACATGTATACAGGTAAATCCGAGAAATGGAATACGCCTCGTAAAACTCCTGAAAAACCACCTTGATGTATCGTAAAGCAAAGAAGTTATGCCATCAATTGAATCCCAAGCTTATCGCCGGGACGAAAGGGCGGGGAACGCCATCTGTTTGGCGTCCAAATTCAAGGCATGTGTTACCGTATGTCAGCGGTATATAGCGCCTCACCTTTGTTTTGAAGGCGGGTGGCAATACACCGCCATGCGTTGACGTAGCCAACAAGGTCGCTTAGTTTATGAACGACCGCCGTTATCTCCTTCAGGTCGGGAGCGGACAGCGTCTCCCGCGGATGCCAAACGAGTTGAGTGACCGGGACAACCACGTGGGGGCGTGACGGAATCGGGTGGGCGCATGACAACCGGAATGAAATTATCGGTACCCTGCGTACACCAATCGTTGCCAGCAGATAGAAATTATCTTCCCAAGCGAGAATAAAGTGAGAATCGGAATCTTTTTAGGTCAGCATAAACAAACGGTAGGGGGTGGCTTCACCTACGAGGAAAGCATACTCAACGCGTTGCGTGTCATCAAAAGCCCACATGAGTTTTTTTGTTTCCACTACGGAGAGCGGGCAAGCGTTTCCGACGGCCCTTTGCGGTGGGTTCAGTTGACCAAGGCAACCGGGCAGGATCTGGCCTTGAATAAGGCGGTCTTGCGGCATCACATTGAACTGCTCTGGTTCACCACGATACCTTTTTACGAGCCGGTGGAAGTCCCGTATTTTATTACTGTATGGGATTTACAGCACCGTCTGCAGCCTTATTTCCCGGAGGTGAGTTTGACCGGCTGGACATGGGACAAACGCGAACAGTTCTATCAATACGTGTTGCCCAGAGCCGCATTCGTGATTGCCGGGACACAGGCGGGGAAGAACGAGGTAATCGATTTCTACCGCATTCCGCCAGCGCGGGTGAAAATATTGCCGTTGCCCACGCCGGATTTTGCCTTGCAGGCTGGGACGCTCGGTGCCTTGAGCAGTACTTCGAAGTCCCCATACTTGTTTTACCCGGCTCAGTTCTGGCCACACAAAAATCATATCGCTGTCCTGTTGGCGCTAAAGATTTTGGTTGAGCGCGAGCAGTTGGATTTTTCCATTGTTTTTACTGGAAGTGACGTGGGTAACCTTCGGCATGTCCAGGAAACCGCAGCGAATCTCGGTTTGAACGATCGCGTGCAATTCCGGGGATTCGTTCCTCGGGAGGAACTGATTCAATTGTACCAGAACGCTTTTGCGCTGGTTTTTCCGTCTTTCTTTGGGCCCGACAATATTCCACCATTGGAGGCATTCGCCCTGGGGTGCCCGGTGATCACCGCCCGAGTTTCCGGTGCGGACGAACAATTAGGGGACGCGGTGCTACTCTTCGACCCCAAAGACGAAGTACAGTTGGTAGCGGCGATCAAAGAACTGCGGACCACTCCGAATCTGAGAGAAAAATTGGTCGAGCGAGGGCGCCTGCGAGCTCGCCAATGGACGACGAACGATTATGCGCACAAAATTTTCGATATGGTGGATGAATTTCGAGCCATTCGCCGCTGTTGGAGCAGTCACGAACCCTTCAGGCATTTATAGCTACTCTGAAGAAACTTTGGTCAACGAGTGTCCTCAAGTAGTTCATCAGGCGTTCTCACCATCTGATTATATGCTTGTGAAGATTTTGCCTTTAGTAGAAAATGTAAAATTGTGTCCCTTTCTTGCCTTATTTTTCAGGTTACATAGATATTTGTCATTATCTCTATGCTCGAACATATTAAACATCGGGACGAACTCCTCGCAATAATCGTGCGCAATGGCTTTGCCGGCAGCGGCGTCCATTTCTTTACCCCAGACGACTTCTCTCAGCAGCTTGCCTACATGCATCATCCGGTTGGTAAACTGATCGAGCCACACGTGCACAATCACACGGTGCGGAGCATTACGTACACGCAAGAGGTATTGATAATCAAACGTGGTAAATTGCGCGTTGATTTCTACGATGGTGGCAAATCTTACTTGTACAGCCGGATATTGCATGCCGGCGATATTATTCTGCTCGCGAGCGGCGGACACGGCTTCGAGGTGTTGGATGAGGTCGAAATGATCGAAGTCAAACAAGGCCCCTATGCGGGTGACGCGGACAAGACACGATTCTCACCCGTCCGTCGGGATGCGCTGGTATTGCCGAGAGATGAGTCGGGTGCCTGATACCCAGAACGACGCGATGATTACCGTTCCAGTCAACGAGCCACTTCTCGGCGACAGTGAGAAGAGATATCTCGCCGAGTGCGTCGAATCGGGCTGGATTTCCTCCGAAGGACCCTTTGTTCCGCGCTTTGAAGATGGCATGGCTCGGCGTGTCGATCGTAAATTCGGTGTGGCCGTGTGTAACGGCTCGTTTGCGCTCGATGCCGCCGTGGCCGCGCTGCGATTGGGCCCCGGCGACGAGGTGATCATGCCGACATTCACTATCATTTCGTGCGCGTCCGCCGTCATACGTGCTGGCGCAAGGCCGATATTGGTTGACAGCGATCCATTGACTTGGTGCATGGATGTCAACCAGATTAAGGCGAGAATTACCCGCAAAACCCGCGCGATCATGGTAGTGCATATCTATGGGTTGCCGGTAGACATGGAGGAGGTTATTGCACTGGCTGAACGCCACGGACTGTACATCATTGAAGACGCCGCGGAGGCCCACGGCTTGTATTACAAGGATCGACCCTGCGGTTCGTTCGGTAGTATCAGCATTTTCAGCTTCTATTCAAATAAGCACGTGACCACGGGTGAAGGCGGCATGCTGGTGACCGATGACACGGAACTCGCCGAACGTTGCCGGATGCTACGAAATCTGTTCTTCAGGCCGGAGCGCCGTTTTGTGCACGATGAGTTGGGCTGGAACCTACGCATGAGCAATTTGCAGGCGGCAATAGGCGTTGCCCAGCTGGAACGCCTTGATGAAACGGTTCAGCGCAAGCGGCACATGGGCCGGCGCTATACCGACGCCTTGCGTGGCGTGACCGGCGTGCAGTTACCGTGCGAACGTACGCCTTGCGCGGAAAATATTTACTGGGTGTACGGCGTGGTGCTCGATGATACGGTCGGCTTCGATGCAGCACGGGTCATGAATAAGCTGCGTGACCGGGGGATCGGCACGCGTCCGTTCTTCTGGCCAATGCACGAGCAGCCGGTGTTTCTGGATATGGGGTTATTCCGGGGCGAGCGCTATCCGGTCGCCGAGCGACTCGCGCGACGTGGATTTTATCTTCCCAGTGGCGTGGCATTAACGGACACGCAGATGGATTACGTCATTGACGAATTCAAGGCAGTTCTCGCATGACGGCGTTCGGGGGTTACGCGCGCTACTACGATCTGTTGTATCGCGACAAGGACTATCGGGGTGAAACGGAATTTGTCGACGGCCTGATACGTAAATATTCACCGAACGCGCAGCGCGTGCTGGAACTTGGCTGCGGAACCGGCATTCACGGTGTCATGCTGGCGGAACGGGGTTATGACGTTATCGGACTCGACCTCAGCGAGAATATGCTGGCCGCCGCTGCGCGACGAGTCATAGGACTGCCACAGGCGGTTGCCCGCCGCGTACGTTTTTTCCGTGGTGATATACGAGATTTCCACGTAGAAGGGCGTTTCGATGTGGTGCTCGCGCTGTTTCATGTCATGAGCTACCAGTTGTCCAATGACGACCTGCGTGCCGTGTTCGATAACATAAAAACCCATTTGGCGCCCGACGGGGTCTTCATTTTTGATTGCTGGTACGGTCCAGCGGTGCTGACTGAGCGACCTACCGTGCGAGTCAAACACCTTGCTGACGATAATGCCTCTGTGACCCGCATCGCCGTGCCGACACTCCACCCCAACCTTAATCGGGTGGACGTGCAATTTCAGTTGTTCATCATGGACAAGCGCCGCGATGCAGTCGAAGAGCTGTCCGAGTTGCACCAGGTTCGCTATCTTTTTCGCCCCGAGCTGGAGCTATTGGCTGACGCCTCTGGTTTGCGCATCGAGTCTTGCGGCGAGTGGATGACGGGGCGCGAGCCGGATCATTCCACGTGGTACGCCTACTTCGTACTTAAGTAATCTTGCCTTATCCGTCAACCAGGATCTGGACATCACCTGTAGAAATCACTCTCATGAAAGACATGATCTGCTTATCAGCCTTTCCGAAATCTGGCATCACATATCTCAGCTTTTTGGTGTTTCATAGTCTATTTGGAGATGATTTCGACGTTAAGAATATTGAGAAGAAATTTATTATTGACATTCATGTTAATCCCAACCCCGTTTTCATTCACCCGTCGGCGCCTCGAATCATCAAGTCTCATTTTCCATATGTCAGTGGTTTGCCATTCATTGATCGTACGGCAAAGTCTGTTTATCTGATTCGCCATCCTATCGACGTCATGATGTCGGCGTGGGACTTCAATAATCTGATTCCGGGTACTCTGGTTGGCCAACCTGGAAATGAGAAGAGCGCCGCAGAGTCTGCGCAAGATCCGGTTTTCCGGGCCTATGTGCGTCGGTGGGTCGAATCCGGCGGAGCCGGGTATGCTGTGTCGGGAACGTGGATCCAGAATGTCCGTTCGTGGCTTGGTCAAAACGAGATTCCCGTCCATGTAGTGACCTATGATGACCTGGTCGATAAGCCAGATATCGAATTGGCAGCGATTCTCAACTTTCTCGGGATCGATGTTTCGGAGAAGAAAAAACAAAAGGCGATTGAGCGCAGCTCAATGAGGGCGATGGCCGCCCTTGAATTACAGGAAATCAACAGTGGTAAGGACGGGATATTTTTTCGTAAAGGATTGACCGCCAGCTATAGTCGGGGGCACCGATTTATCAATAAGGGTTACAGGAACGCCTATGACAGCATGCTGACAGCCGATGATCGGGCGATTGCCGATGCGACTTTCGGGCTTGAACTGAAGAAATATTTTGCTGGTACCGGTTGAATGCGATCGGCTCCGGGAGCAAATCAGGAGAATTAATATTGGGTTTTCGTAAAGTCGTCTGAATAAAAACAGATCTTGAAGCACGGCCAACCTCTCATTACCGATACGTAATACCTTTGACGGGGCAGTGATATTCGGCATGATATTTCCAATGCCTGCCCTCAGACGCAAACGCCAATTCTCGGGTGCATATGCTTTCCGCGGCTTTCGGCCCGAACCCACGGTGCGCGGTGTCTTCGGTGCTCCTATTGCCCCTCAGCATATATTTGAATCTGACGAAACGATCCGTCACGTTTGACGAAAATGGTATCCATCTGCCACAGGGCCATGTCAATGGGCCGATATAGTGGCTCCACGATGTCATAAACCACAAATCCTCGTCCTTGCATGAATTCAACCACGCGATGGAAATTGTTGGCGCCTTCACCGAAGAACACGGTTTCTACTATCGCGCATTCGGTCTTTTCCAGTGTCTTGATACAGCCGGCGAGCACATCCAATTCCTTGCCATCTACGTCGATTTTTAGCAGAAATGGGCCTTCAAGCGCGCGGCTTTGACACAAGTCATCGACCGCGATACAGGAAATTCTCCTGACGTCCCGCCAGGTTCCATTGGGTTTCGCACTGCCGGAGATGGTGGCGTAGCGCGTGTCGGGACTGACATGAAGAAAGGTTTCCCCGGACATGGAGTCGGCTGCCGTGATCAGCACCTCTGCGTCCTTCAGTTGTGAAGCGATCTGCAACAAGGACATTTTATTTTCCATAACCGGTTCTATCATGAGATGTTTCGCGGCGGGAAATGCACGAACGAGCGCTTCAGTTCCAGTCTGCGCGCCGACATCAATCACCACAACAGGGTTAAATCCCAGGTTGCGCAGGGTTAGCAGACATCCCAACTTGGAGTTTCGGTTTATCCTGACTTGTTGCATGAGCTGTCCCCTTGAGGTCGTTTCGGTCTGGTTTTTGAAGACAGTATACATGTGTGGTTACAACTATTATCAAAGTGAAGTCGTAAAAGATCACCGCTTGCTGGATTGGGTGATCAATGAAATCTACTTCGACTATCACTACGAAATCTAGCGAGTGACGCTGCCTTAAATCGTCGCGTCAACGAAACCTGAAAGTTCGAACTCCGGTTCATCTGGGCCGGGGGCGGGTCGGGGAAGTTGACATCGGGGCGTGCGCCAAAGACAGCTAGGTCATCCTGATCTCAATTTCATAGCTTCTCGATTTGGTTTGTATCGATATTGTATACAGACATCCCTTTGATGGCCGCTATGCGATCATTTCCAGCCAAACAGCTTAGATTTCCAGCCTTGTCCGTACTTTCTCTGATCTTGGAAACTACATACCCATTTTCCAACGATGTTTCTCTTACGATATCGTTCAGTTTGTCTTTCCTTACAAAATACGCATTGTTCCCTGCGCTATTACAGCCGATGAATGCATACCCTTTTTCCGCTGACAATTGATACAGCGCACGAAGCGATGCGCCAAAGTACAAATTGCTATAGTGCGCTTGCCTTCTGACGAAGTCTTTCCGATATGGGATGGTTATCGGTCTATCAATTCCGAGAACACTGTTATATTCCAGGATTACTATTATGGGAGAGATAACATTGATTGCTTTCCATACCCAATAATCATTACCGTCCAAATCGATGTGAAGTAATCCAATTTCTTTGTTGAATTTAGGCAGGGACAAAAGACTATTTATATTTTCAGCGTCTATAAATACCGCCCTGACAAATAATTCGTGCCTTCAAAAATACTCGGATCTGATGATGTGCTCTACGTTTGGTCGAGATCCATCCATAACAAATCCAGACCAATTGTCATTCATCAGCAGGAATCTGGTATTGGATTCTTCGTAATCCTCTACCCCGAACTCAATAAAGGTTTTGTTGGAAAACTCCAGATTATTCGCAAGCCACTGGATGATCCCGTCATCTCCAAACTGGGAAAAGACTTTAAACTCTACTTCGTTTAGTGAGGCTATTTGCTTCTTGTTTTTCGCTTGTTCTGAGAGCAATTTTCCCATCATTAATAATAGCTGTTCCTTCATAACGGTTTTCCGTTTGTACGATTCTCCACCCCAGCGAAGCGTCTAAAACATCCGGGGAGTTTCAATTTGATGTTTATTGGCACGTGGGGAATCTCACCTTCGATTTTTCCCATTGCCCGTTGTGCCAGGTGATCCGGTCGTAGGCTGCTCCTTCACACGCTCGAGTAAACTCGCGTTGTTTCTCGACCGAAAGCGACGTTTGCCCGGGCTGAGGATTGCGCCTGAATGCCTGGATGTCCTGCAGTATCTTAAAATTATCCAGAACAGCTTGTCCGCAATTGTTTCTCAGCCACGAGATCGCCTTTCCCATTTCGGCGGCGCATTGATCACCGTTCAGCAACGCCCGGTTGTCACCATGCTGCCGGTACCCGCCGATAACGGTGTCGACGTTGTACAGCCTGTCCGTGCGGAAAAATCTGCACCATAGTTCGCCGTCCACCATCAGGCGATAATCCTCGTTGATTTTTCCTCCCGCCCGCTCCCAAAGTTTCCGGCGCCAGAACACCGATTCCTGTTGTATCCATTCATGATTACCGGAAAGAAAGTCATAAATGTTTTTGTAAATACGCTGCACGTTGACCATGCGTCCGCTTTCGTCCCACCAGGAATTGATTCCGACGATCCAGTTAACTTCCGGAAAAGAGGAGAAAATCTGGGCCACCACGTCGAACGTCCAGGGTGGATATTTATCGTCGCTGTTAAGCCACGCCATGATTTCACCGGTCGTTTGGGCAAAACCCTTGTTTAGCGCATGACCCAATCCGTGATCCGGTTCACTCACCCAATATTTCAGACGCGGGGCGTATTCGCGAATGATTTCAGCCGAGCCGTCGGTGCTGCCACCATCCACGAGAACATATTCTAGATTGGGGTACTTCTGGTTGAGAACCGAGTCAATCGTTTCCCGAAGATAATGGCGATGATTGAAGGACGGCGTTACCACCGAGATTGTCGGAAAGCTCAAGAATCGTCTCCTAGATGAAAGAGGTATGTATTGGACCCTACGGCGCCTGGTTGTGGTTGCGATAATAACACGAGTTATTACGTTGAATTTGGCAAGACAGAATACCGCGACCATGGGATTTTGGTTCGCATTGGCAGGCATGCCAGTTCCATAAAATGGCTTAGCCATGGAATCCCACTCTGGCCAGGCCATTGCAGTCATTCAGCCAGACGTGTTCGGCCAATTCACGGACATGGTATCCTGACATCCATTGCAGCGACGGGATTGCGCGCCATACGGCGCAGAACATCTGCCGCTCAAAATCCTGACATGTTATTGCAGACCCTCAGGGAATGACGCAAAATTAGTCGCACGTTGACGCGGTTAACCTGAACATAATCGCCGAGAAGTCACACCCCAGCTAACGGAAGGAACTTCGCAGATGTCGAGAAGGCTGCATGTTGGGGGGGGGGAAATACAGAGTCGAAGGTTGGGAGGTGCTGGATGCGATACCGGCTCCACATGTTGATCACGTCTGTGATGCCAAGAACCTGTCCCAGTTCGCAGACAACACATTCTCGGAAATATATGCCTCGCACGTGCTTGAGCATTTTGACTTTAAAGAAGAGTTGGTGCGTACATTGATAGAATGGCGTCGCGTCCTGGAACCGGGTGGACGGATTCTCGTCAGCGTTCCGGACTTGGAGATTCTGGCACGATTTATTCTGGAGAAGGATCGTCTGAGTATCCAGGAGCGATTTTCCATCGTGACCATGATCTTCGGGTCTCACGATGACGAGTATGACTATCACAAGGTTGGGTTGGACGAGGTTTTTCTTACCGTGTTCCTTAAGAATGCCGGATACATGAACATCCGGCGAGTAACAGAGTTCGGCCTGTTTCAGGATTTCAGCGCCACCAAATTCAAGGGCATACCTATTAGTCTGAACATGATCGCTGAAAAACCACGCGCGCCCTGAATTATGTTCAATATCTTTGAGCTCTTCCCGAACCCGCTCTCGCCGATCCGCATCGTTGATGTGGGTGCTCTGCGAGTGTCAGGTGCGCCGGAACCATACGAACCCATCCTGCAATATGCAGCCGTGGAGATTACTGGCTTTGAACCGGATGCGAACGAGTGCAATAGACTCAACGATCCGCGTCATCCCGAACGAAAATACTTTCCATACGCGATCGGAGACGGCCGCAAACGCACCTTCCATCTGACCAATGTGCCAATGACGTCATCGCTGTACGAACCCAATACTGAACTGCTATCCCTGTTTCACAATATCGATAATATTACGCGTGTCATCTCGCGCACTGAAGTCGAAACACGGCGGCTGGACGACATCCCCGAGGTTTTGGGCACGGATTACCTCAAGGTGGACGTGCAAGGAGCGGAGGTGGATGTTTTCAATGGCGCGGCGAACCTCTTGTGTGAGGTCGTGATGGTGCATACCGAGGTCGAGTTTGTGCCGCTTTACCGCGATCAACCGTTGTTTTCGGATGTGGACCACGCGCTGCGTCGCCACGGGTTCCAGTTTCATTGTTTTGACAGCGTAGCCGGGCGTGCATTTAAGCCGATGATTTTCGATAACGATATAAATAAGCCGCGCAGGCAGATGCTCTGGGCGAATGCGGTCTACATGAAGGACTTCATGGCGCTTGAAAAACTGCCGGACGAGAAATTGCTCAAACTGGCAATCCTGCTGCACACGCTTTATGCCTCGTACGATGCTTGTGCGTTGGTGCTGCGTCATTATCAGGACAGGACGGGAAACGGACTGGCTGACGCCTATCTGCACAGAATGGCCTCACAGACAGGACGCTCATAACATAATTATGCGGAATGAGTCCCACACCAGGCCCGCCACATATGACGATAGGCTTCCTCGAGATTCCTTACGAACCCGCGCATGTCGCAGACGGGGCTTGCCAGAAAACGATCACGCAACGTAGCGTGCATTGTGCGTATCCGCTCGGGTGCCTGCGCGAGCGCGACGGTCCGTGCCACGAAATCGTCATGACTGGCGCTTGCAAGCTCCTCCAAACCAACCGATGTGAGCAGACTCAGCCCGACCCGTGACACGTGAGTTCGGCCATAATGGGATACAACGGGCACTCCCATCCATAACGCCTCGCATGTCGTGGTCGTGCCGTTGTAGGGAAATGAATCCAGTAAAATGTCGAGCCGAGAATGGTTACTCAGGTGATCACCGCGCGATGGGTTGAACGGCAAGAGTTCAACGCGCTCGGGCGCTACACCACGATCGGAAAATTTCCGCAGCAGATTGTCGCGCGTGGATTCGTCACTCAAGTGATATCTTTTCAATACGAGGCGGGCGTTCGTAATCTCGCGGAGAACAGCCGCCCAGTCATCGAAGGTTTCGGCAGAGACCTTTGTGATATTGCCGAAACTTCCAAACGTTACATATCCATTGCGCTCGCATGGCGCAACGCTGGCGGCATCCGGTTTCGAGGGCGGTTCGAAACACAGGAAGCTGCCCGGCAACCGCAGCAGTTTCTCCGTGTGCCATGCATCGGTCACTCCCGGCGGGTCGGCAACGGCGTCCGTCAGCCGGTAGTCCATTGAACGCAGGCCGGTGGTATTGGGGTATCCCAACCAGGTGACCTGCACGGGCGCCGGCTTGCGTGCAAATACATCCAGACGATTGCGCGCCATATGGCCGGTGAGATCGACCAGAATATCGATTTGCTCTGAACGAACGAGTTTTTCGACCTCTGCAGCGTCAAGTTGCGCGATATCGTGCCACTGATCGGTGAGATCGCGGAGCTTACGCTGCTTTTCGTCGGGCCATTGGACATTCGAGAAACCAATAACCTCAAATGCATTGCGATCGTGGCCACCCAGCACGGGCGCCACGAACAACGCCATGGCATGCTCGTGAAAATCCGGCGAAACATAACCGACACGCAGGCACCGTTCCGGATCGGGAGAATTGGAGTGTGTGACGGATTGAGCTTCACGCACGTGGTTTTCCGCCCAGGAACGATAGGCGCGAAATACCTCTTCCGGGTCCTTGTCGAGGAAGTTCAGGCTGTAAAGGTACGTTGAATGAGCATAACCGTCGTTGGGCCACGGCGCCGCCAGTTGCATGGCCTTAAAGTAATATTCATGAGCTTCCCGAACGTCTCCGCGGTTCATGAGAATATTGCCAAGACCGACCCACGGTGCTTGTAATTGCTGATTGGCCTGCACGGCGGCACGAAAGCATTGTTCCGCCTCCGCAATCCGGGTGAGTTTCTGAAAGAGGGTGCCCAGAAGGCTCTGTGCCTCAGCAAAGTCCGGCTTCAACGCGATGGCGCGTTCGAGCGCGGCGACTGCTTCTTTGGGCCGACGTAGCATTCTGAGCGCAAATCCACGCGCGAAATGCGCCTGAGGCATGCTGTTGTTGAGTGCCAGTGCCCGGTCATACCAGTTGATGACGTCCGGCCAGCGACCGAGTTTCCAGGCAACGCTGCCGCTATTACAGAGGGCCGGAAGAAAGGATGGGTCATGAGCTACCGCAGCGGCGTAGCAGTGAGCAGCTTCCTCGAAACGACCTTCCTGCTCGAACAACAGCCCGAGATTGTTGTGAGCATTCGGCAGGCGCGGTTCGAGAGCGATGGCATGACGGTAGGACGCGACCGCTTTTTCGCGTTCGCCCGTCCGTTGCTCGATCGCGCCACGGCAGAACCAGGATTGTGCATCGGAGGGTTCCGACGCGATGAGTCCATCGATCAGATTTCGGGCTTCAGCCGCCTGTCCGTTCTGCGCCAATGCCAACGCGCGTTGTCGTGTTTGGGCGCGTAATGCGGCGTTGTCAATCATTGCCTGAAAACCCGTCGTTCTTTACTGATGAGGCCGTAACCGTGTCAGCGGCTACGAACTTCATGGCTGCCGCGTCACCCAACCTCGGATGTCCGAATCGCACGCGAGCCCGCGCTTCTATGTGTGCCCCAATCCTGATCGCACGGCCGTGGATTCGGAGGAACGTCCCAGGCGATCGAGACAGGCCGCCAAGGCGTTGCGAAAATCCGTATTGCCCGTATCGAGCCGCAACGCGGTAGTCAACGCGGACTCGGCTTCGGCATGGCGGTTCTGCGCGCCAAGCGCGGAACCGAGGCCAAACCAGGCCTCGGCGGATTCGCCCAGCGCCAGCGCTTTTCGGAAAGTTTCTTCCGCCAAGGGTGCACGTCCGGTAGCCAGCAGCACGTTTCCAAGATTGACGTGTCCCTCCTTGCTGTCGGGCGCGAGTTCGATGACGTGACGACACGCCTCTTCGGCCCTGGGCCAGTCCGCGATCCGGCCTGACATGGCGGCAACGAACAACCATCCATCGACGAACTTCGCATCAGCTTCGACGGCCCGTGAAGCGGAATCCATGGCTTTTCCTGGCTGCCCCTTGGCCCTGAGTACATGCGCCAGCACCAGATGTGCCTCGGCATTGGTGGAATCGATCGTAATGGCGCGCTCCAGTGCGTTCTGTGCGACTTCGATATTCCCCAGTTCGCCATTGATGGCGCCGAACATCGTCCAGGCATGCGTGTCGTTGTCATGCACCCGGCAGATATCGGCATAAAGCCGGCGTGCTTCCGCCAATTCACCCCGGTCCAGGCAGGATTCGGCCTGTTGGGTCAATTTCACGATATGAGATTCATCAGTCATGTTTTAACCTGTTGCTTGTTTCTGAGTATGTTCGTCCAAGAGAAATGATATTTCACGGAACCGCCAGAAACGGAAAAACATGAATTCTATCAGCAGTTCCATCCAGACATGAAATTGTGCCGGGAGGCTTCCGAAACAAGGAGAACGCTGCACCGGATCGATAAGCACGGGCCGGTATCAGGTGGCGTTTCTTTAAGTGGTCTTTTTCCTTCTCCGCACGAAACCGATCAGCCCCAGCAGCCCCGACCCGAACAGCCAGACGGCGGGCGGCAACGGGACTGAGGAGACGCTCTCGAGGTGCACCGACGTGATGTCGAAGTTCGGATTGAGGTCAAAATACGGTCCAGACGGAATCGGCGAACCACCAATGCCATCGTTACTGGTCGGGAAACACGTGGTATACGCCGGCAGCGTATTGATGGTGTAGGCGTTCACCTGTTGCGCGATGGCGACCCCGGCGCAAGCTAAGTTGGTGTTTCTTGTCGTGGTCGCGATCGGTGAGGGCCCAAGCGGGAAGGTCTTGACTGAGTTGGTCACGTCGAAATCAACACCATTGGTTGCCGGCAGTGCGCCAACCCCGGAGATGGTTGACGTCGGACCCGTCGCGAACGCACCACCCGCCATGGCGCTGAACAGGCCGGAGGCATCCAGCACCATGGAGACTGGGTGTACGCCACCGTTAAAGGAAAGTGACATGGTGCCGATGACAGTGCCGACGGTATCGGCGCGCTGGAAGGTCACGCTCATTGCATTCGCAATGCTGTTGGTAGTGTCACCATAAAGCATAAATGGCGTTATCGTACCTATACCAGCACCCGTTGCCGTGTCAAAACTCATGGTGCCGCTGATGGGTGTACGATTGCCGTACCACCCAAACGCGGTCGTGGTGCCGTGGGCCGCGCCGGGGATGCCGTAATAACCTGCCGCATAGTCGGACGGTGAGTTTGGTAGTGGCTGGCCAAGCGTGTTGAGAAAGGTAAATGTGCCTATCCAGCTCAGGTTCAGCACATTTGCTTCTGCCTGCGGGATCGCGGCTGTGGTAAACGTTGCGGCCACGGCCAGCGACACGGCGGTTTTTTTGAGCGATGCGGTTTTCATTGTCTCCTCCAGTTTTTTGGTGGTACAGCGATCTAAGCAGCATGCAAGCTCGTCCGTGTCGTCACTCCTTACTCGATCTTCTTTCTCCGCGCCAAGCCGATCAACCCCAGCAGCCCCGACCCGAACAGCCAGACGGCGGGCGGCAACGGGACCGCGGAGACGCTGTCGAGGTGCACCGACGTGATGTCGAAGTTCGGATTGAAGCCGGCAAACGAACCGGCCGGGGTCGGCGAACCTCCGATCGTATCGTTACTGGTCGGGAAACACGAAGTGAACGCTGGCAGCGTATTGATGGTGTAGGCGTTCACCTGTTGCGCGATAGCCACCCCGGCACAAGCCGAGTTGGTGTTTCTTGTCATGGTCGCGAT